>JACCDN010260061.1_pt1 | contig 321424 bp, 293 predicted proteins | sample 7441691 | NCBI WGS metagenome assembly JACCDN01 (sample SAMN15323439, study PRJNA562643) | freshwater metagenome | isolation source: river surface water | place: USA:Blue River Watershed | collected 2017-08-16 | reverse complement strand
TTCCGTTCCAAACCTATTTATTGGATTCGGGATTAGACAATGCCAATTATGATTTTGTTTGGACTTTTGATGGTACTGCGATACCAAATGCTACACAAGCGACTTACAGTGCTGCAGAAGTGGGAACTTATACAGTTGTTGCAACAAACAGCACTACCAATTGTGTTTCCAACATCGCTAGTGCAGTCGTAACGGCCACAAATCCGGCGACTAGCCTTACAGTAACACAAAGTGACTACTTTAGCGATAATGCAACACTTACCGCAACGGTAGCTGGAGGCAACGGAACTTTATTGTATCAATTGGACGCTGGAATTTTACAAGAATCCAATGTGTTTACAGGAGTAAGCGGTGGATCGCACACTATTACTGTAGTTGACACACAAGGTTGTACCTATCTAACGCAAGAAGTATTGATTATAGACTATCCAAGATATTTCACACCAAATGGAGATGGACATAACGATACATGGAATATTTTAGGGTTAAACCAACCCGATGCGAAACTGTTCATTTTTGATCGATACGGTAAGTTGATTAAGCAAATTGTGCCTTCATCAAGCAGTTCGGGATGGGATGGAACATATAATAACGCCCCAATGCCTTCAACCGATTATTGGTTTACATTAGATTACACCGAAAACGGTGTTGCAAAACAATTTAAAGCACATTTTTCATTGAAACGTTAAATAAAAGAGGAGCTAGACTCCTCTTTTATTTTATAGTGCATTCACAAATTAGTTTCCATTTTACTGAAAAATTCGTAATTTTACCTCAAACATTATGAGTATAATTATGGAAACGCATTTTGAAAGCAATCCGCTGATCGATAGATTACCCAAACATTTAAAACAATTCATAAAACCACAAGTTTATGAAGATTACACACCGATTAACCAAGCGGTATGGCGCTATGTGATGCGCAAAAATGTGGATTATCTTTCAAAAGTTGCACATAATTCTTACCTAGAAGGATTAGAAAAAACAGGCTTAGAAATTGACAACATTCCCAATATGTATGGAATGAATCGTATTTTGAAAGCCATCGGTTGGGCAGCAGTTGCCGTAGATGGTTTTATCCCACCTAATGCATTCATGGAATTTCAAGCGTATAATGTTTTGGTAATTGCGTGCGACATTCGCCAACTAGAACATATTGAATACACTCCTGCTCCTGATATTATTCATGAAGGAGCTGGTCACGCACCTATCATAGCTAATCCAGAATATGCTGAATATTTAAGACGTTTTGGCGAAATTGGCTGCAAAGCCATATCCTCAGCAAGAGATTACGAATTGTATGAAGCCATCCGACTACTATCCATTTTAAAAGAAGCAGAAGGAACTCCAGAAGCCGACATTAAAAAAGCAGAAGAACAAGTCGATTACTTACAAAATAATATGGGAGAATTATCGGAGATGTCTCGCATTAGAAACTTACATTGGTGGACTGTTGAATATGGCTTAATTGGTTCCATTGACAATCCAAAAATTTATGGCGCTGGACTGCTTTCCTCCATTGGAGAAAGCGCTTGGTGCATGACCGATAATGTAAAAAAATTACCTTACGATATTTCGGCAGCAGATACTAGTTTTGACATAACAAAACCCCAACCTCAATTATATGTGACCCCTGATTTTGCCCATTTAAGTCAAGTATTAGAAGAATTTGCAAACAAAATGGCCTTGCGAACAGGTGGTCTCTCAGGAATAAAAAAATTAATCAATTCGAAATCGCTTGGAACCTTAGAATTGAGTACAGGATTACAAATTTCCGGCATTTTTTCTAATGTTATTGAAGCCGATGGAAAACCCGTTTATATTCAAACAACTGGTAAAACTGCACTCTCCTATCGTGAAAAGGAATTGGTTGGACATGGAACAGAATACCATGCCGAAGGCTATGGATCACCCATTGGAAAGCTTAAAGGCATTAATCTAGCCATCGAAGAAATGAGTCCAAGAGACTTAAATGCCTATGCTATTTACGAAGGTGAAAAGGTCACTCTTGAATTTGAAGGAAATATTATGGTAAGTGGAGAAATCATCACAGGTTCTCGAAATTTACAAGGCGAAATATTGATCATTAAATTTAAAAACTGTACAGTAACACATAACGATACTATATTATTCCAACCCGAATGGGGCATTTACGATATGGCTGTTGGCAAGAAAATAATTGCTGCCTACTCTGGACCTGCAGATGCTACTAGTTTTGATTTAATCAATCATGTTCCTACATCACAAACTATTAAGCAAAAAAAATCCCCAGAAAGAGCTGAATTAGAAAAATTATACGCCTCGGTTCGAAACTTACGAGAAAACAATACTTCGGACACTACTCTTGAAGCCCTATTTAACTCAGTTACTGCAAATCACCCTAATGATTGGTTATTGTCAGTTGAAATTGCAGAATTAGCCCATAAAACAAAAGATGAAGTTATGGTAAAAAAAGTGAGCAATCATTTGGAAAATGTAAAAAACAAGCGTCCAGAAATTGCGCATTTAATAACTAATGGTTTGGATTTAATATTTAAAAATTAAGCAAACACTTTGGTAACTTTTGTTACTAAACCCCTAAAAAAACAAATTTATCTTTGTAAAAAAAATACGTATGGGATTATTAGATTTTTTAGGAATAGGAAATAAAGCAAACGACGTTCAAGAATACGTTCAAAAGGGTGCTATTATTTTAGATGTAAGAACGTCAGATGAATTTAAAGAAGGCCACATTAAAGGTTCGAAAAATATTGCGTTACAAATAATAAACGGCAATATTGATACCATCAGAAAATGGAACAAGCCAATTATTGCTTGTTGTCGGTCAGGGATGCGCAGCGCACAAGCAACTGCTATATTGAAACAACACGGCATTGATTGTATCAATGGTGGTGGCTGGACAAGTTTAGAAAATAAATTATAAAAAAAAATCCCGAGAAATTCGGGATTTTTTTATTTGAAAGGATGCCGTTGTTGCCATGGCGTTTTTGGTTCTAGTTGTTTGAAAAAATAGTTCATAAACCGATTGATCCAAGAATTGGTATGATAAATAAAACCGGACATTTTAACGGGTATCGCCCCAACCGAACTCTTGATCTCTAATGCAGTACGTCCAAAAATAATGCGCTTGAAGCCATTTTCAATTGCATATTCAGTCATATTGTATAACATATTTAAATACAGCATTTTTTCTTTCTGCAGGGATTCATCATATCCTAAAAAATAGGTTTCTAGAGTTTCTTCATTTAACAATAGCGTGTGAAAACCCACTAACCTTGCGCCTATATAATATCCAAAAATCTGAAAGCGATTACCACATTGTCCTTTTAAAGTAGAAAAATGATTTTTTGCTAAAAAAAAGGTATTAAAAGGCGCATTTTTTGCCACATAATGATATAAGGAATAAATGATATCTTCTTGTGCTACTACTTCTTCGTAACTCAGATTTTTAACTTGAATTCCTTCAAATTTCTTGCGAGCACGTTTGAATTGATCTCGATATTTTTTTAACAATGAAGCAGAATAATCCTCTACCGTACTCCAGTTTTCATTACAATACAAAATCATGTTGGGCTGAGTAGTAAATTCATACATCGTACTGAAATCATACACTCGCAATTTAACCGCACAATTTTCATAAAAATCTTTAAAAGAAACCAAGTGAATGGCAATTCCTTGTTGCTTGAAATATCCTATAATTTCATCGGCACTTTTACGTAAAATTTCACTAAAACACTCAAAATCAATTTCTTTAGAAAAAATATATCCATTTTGTCCGGTAATCATATTGTTCCCTAAAAACAAGGTATGCGACGCAAAATTTTTGAAGATATAATTTCGAATGATCGTTTTAAAACACTTATCACGTTCTCCAAAGGATTCCAATACATTTAAGTTTAGATACTGCGCTAGTGAAACACCTATTAATTCAGAATTTTCAAAAATACCAATATAAAAACACTTCATATTTATAGGAGCAGAACGTTCTAATACCGATAAGTATGCCGTTTGCAAAAACACATTTTGTTGTGCCACAAGATCCCATTGCAAAGGTAATGCAGCAGTAGAATTGAATATTTTAAATGTGATATTGTCCAAACTAAAAAAATAAATCGCACTACAAATGTAGTGCGATTGCCTTCAAATTAAATGTTAAATTATTTCCAACCACAAATGATAGCCCCCATAATGGTCATAACTACAATCCAATATCCAGAAGTTATGGCGGCATATTTAAATGATTTTTGTTCAAACAAACTGTTGGTTGCAATGACAGGCACAACAACAAACAACGCAGTAAATAACCCGTGCAATGCACCGTGTCCAAAGCTTCTATACATGTGACCGTGCACATCCATATAAGCTAAAAATGCAGCATCTTTTTCATTTCCACCTGCTAATTGCAGTGCACCTATTTGATGGATCACTAATGTTGGCATAAAAAAGGCCAACATAAAAGCAAAAACAAAAGTAAGTCCAAATACCTTGAACATGCTGCTTTGTCTTGCCATTTCTTCCGTCATTCCGGTTTCGTGCATCCACACCGTTCCGAAAACTTTTGGATTATACCAAATAAATCCAACTAAAAAACTAGATAATGCTGCTACTAAAACAGCTAGATAATTCATTTCCATACGAATAAAGTTATTGGTTAGTCTCTCAAAAATAGAAAAAAATTAATTAAAAACAGCCATAGCCGGAACCGCTTTATGATTAAAATCCCACAAAGCTTGGTTTTCCCATGAAGAACCATTTGAGGCCTGAGTTCCTCTAAAAGCAATCCATTCGGCACCCCAATAACAGAACCCTACACCATTAGGCGTTTGTTGTATTGTTGTCTTAATCTGTTCCAGAAAGTTTTTTTGACCATCTAAAGTTGCAGGATAATTGGGATGCAGTTGATTCGTTTGACCGAGTACATTATTGGTCCAGTCGTTCCAACCCAAAGTAAATGGATAGGACGTTTCGGCAATCAGTACTTTTTTGGAATACGTTTGCCCCAAAGAAGTAAGCGTTTGTTGTAAAAGGTTTAAATCTGTACCATGCCACACTGGATAATAAGACAAACCAATATAATCATAATCAATGGCCATCGTTTTAGAAAAAAACCATGAAGCACCTTGAATTCCTGCATAATGCAACATGATTTTTGTCGACGGACTTTGGGCACGAACTACAGTACTTGCACTTGCTAGAAGCGATAGAAATTGAGATTCATTGTTTGTAAGATTACCTTCTGGGAACACAAAACCATTGTTGATTTCGTTTCCTATTTGAATAATATCGGGATGAATTTGAGTAACAATTTGCTGCGTATATTGTTCAAATTGGCTTTTTAATTGATTAAAAGATAGGTTATTCCAAGCTGATGGTTTTGATTGCTGTCCGGGATCAGCCCACGTGTCAGAATAATGCACCGTTAACCATACTTTCATTCCTAAACTTTTTACACGTTGCGCTAAGAGTTTGACTTCATTAAATCCGGAATGATGGTCTGAAGGGGAATGCCAAAGACGAATACGTATGGTATTGCACCCAGATTTCTTTAGTGTTTGCAGGGCGTCTTCAGCTACCAATTGATTATTATAAAAGACAGTTCCTTCCGATTCTATTAAAGGCAAATAAGACATATCCGCTGCTTTAATAAACGTCAATTTATTAGTGGTTTCTTCTTCTTTTGAACAAGAAACCATAACCAATAACAACATTATCGAAATGAATCTTAATCTAGTTCTCATTTCGTAAATATACTAAAAAAACTAATTTTCGCCAGCTACTAATTTTGTAGCACTACGGTATAAAAATTCATTATAAATGTGTCTTCTGGCAAAACGGCTTGGCGATTCGGCATTAACCATTTTGATATATGTGACTTTAGGTACACTAAAATATTCATAATTACTGCCGTCTAAAAAAGAAATATACAACACGCCATTATCCATGTAAAAATCTTGAATATTAACTGTTGTTGTAGTTTTTAAATAAATTTCTTTGTTTTTTTCTTGCGTTTCTGGAGCAATACTTACCAAGAAATGATAGGCTTCAATAATATTTTTACTGCGCTCTTCTGCTGCTAAACGTTCTACTGGATCTGAAATTGTATCAGGATGATCCTCCTTCATACTGTTTCTATAAATGGTTTTCAACTCTTTTAAAGTAGCCGTTTTGGTAACATTGAGTAATTTTCTATACTCCGCAATTTTTTTTGGATTCATATGTAAAAAATAAAAAAAGCCACTCTATTAGAATGGCTGTATTTAGTAGCGGGAACAGGACTCGAACCTGTGACCTTCGGGTTATGAGCCCGACGAGCTGCCTACTGCTCTATCCCGCGATTTGTGAGTGCAAATATACGACGATTATGTTTAAATGCAAGAAAATAACGAAAAAAATATTTATTTCTTGTATTCGACTGATATACCTACCTTTGCAGTTCAAAAAACAATAAAATGGAGCACAAAGCAGGCTATGTAAATATTATAGGCAACCCAAATGTAGGAAAATCAACGCTTATGAATGCGTTTGTGGGCGAACGTCTTTCCATCATTACTTCGAAAGCACAAACAACAAGGCATCGTATTTTAGGTATTGTAAATGGTGATGATTTTCAAGTGCTCTTTTCGGATACACCTGGAATTATTAAGCCAGCCTATGAATTACAAAATTCGATGATGGATTTTGTAAAATCAGCTTTTGAGGATGCTGACATTTTAGTATATATGGTTGAAATTGGCGAAAAAGAATTAAAAGACGAAGCATTTTTCAACAAAATCATTCATTCTAAGATTCCTGTTTTATTGTTATTAAACAAAATTGACAAATCAAACCAAGAGCAATTGGAAGAGCAAGTACAGGCTTGGAAAGAAAAGGTGCCAAATGCTGAACTTTTTCCTATTTCGGCATTGGAAAACTTTAACGTACAAACCGTTTTTGATCGCATCATTGAACTACTTCCCGTATCTCCTGCATTTTATCCAAAAGACGCACTAACCGATAAACCCGAACGTTTTTTTGTCAATGAAACGATTCGAGAAAAAATATTATTGAATTACGACAAGGAAATTCCATATGCGGTAGAGATCGAAACAGAGGAATTTATTGAAGACGAAAACATCATTCGAATTCGTGCCGTAATTATGGTGGAACGTGATACCCAAAAAGGAATTATCATTGGTCACAAAGGTGCTGCTTTGAAACGTGTTGGAATTCAAGCAAGAGAAGATTTAGAAAAATTCTTTGGCAAACAAATTCACTTGGCTACTTACGTTAAAGTAAATAAAGATTGGAGAAGTAGTGCTTACCAATTGAAACGTTTTGGATACAACCAGAAATAAAAAGAACAAATGAACAAGAATATAAAAAAACCTGATGAAATTCATCCGGTTTTTTTTTATTTTAAAAACCGATGCATTAACGCTTCCAACTTATACATTTGGGGTGCACATTTTTTTCTGTTGATACGTGCTTGAAAATAAAGCAACATCCATAGAATAGTCATAAAAAACATAACTGCGCAATCAACCACCACCGATTGATGTAAACTCCAATGCGAATAGGCCATCATCATAAAAATCAAAAACACACCTCCTACAAAAAAGTGTAAAAACATAAAAAAAGTCCAAACCGTTTGATCGGGTCCAAACAAACCCTTAACATGGGTTGTATTATCATCAATTGCAGTTAATTCAATATGCAAATGGGGTGAATAATATTTTCGTTTGGCCAACGTAATGAATAAGAAAATATGATGATCAGAAACTTTGATCCGATAATCCTCTTTCACCTCATCTTTGATTATAGCAGCATTTTCTATAATAGTCGCTACTGATTTTGGTACGTCCATTTGAAATCGGGGACGCAATTCAATGCTGTTTTCAATATCCATTCTTACAGATTTTAAAGCTAATATAAGTATTTTTAACAAACTTTGAATCATTCAAAACTGTAAAAATGATTTTTTAACTGCTCAAGCACTCTATTAAGAAAGAAACTAAAGACACTCCGAAAGGGTCAAAACAAAAGATTGAAACGAATCGCTAGAAAAAACAGCAAAAAAAGCGTACTTTTGCCGATTCAAAACAAGAGTATGAACAATATCGTTGCCATAGTAGGAAGACCCAATGTGGGAAAATCCACATTTTTTAATCGTTTAATCCAACGCAGAGAAGCCATTGTGGACTCAGTAAGTGGCGTTACACGGGACCGAAATTATGGGAAAAGCGAATGGAACGGAAAGGAATTTTCTGTAATTGACACTGGTGGATATATCAAAGGTTCTGATGATATTTTTGAAGCAGAGATACGTCGTCAGGTAGAATTAGCCATTGATGAAGCCGATGCAATCATTTTTGTGGTAGATGTAGAAGAAGGCATTACGCCTATGGATGATGAAGTGGCCAAATTGTTGCGAAAAGTTACCAAACCCGTTTTACTTGTTGTAAATAAAGTAGACAACGCTATGCGTGAAAAAGACGCATTTGAATTCTACAACTTAGGTTTGGGAGATTATTATACCATTTCAGGAATGAGTGGCAGTGGAACAGGTGAATTACTAGATAAATTGGTTGAAGTTTTACCTGAAATGCCAGAAGTTTCTGAAGAAGTTGAACCGTTACCTCGTTTTTGTGTAGTAGGTCGCCCTAATGCCGGAAAATCATCCTTCATCAATGCCTTAATTGGGGAAGATCGATTTGTAGTAACTGATATTGCAGGCACCACTCGTGATGCAATTGACACCAAATACAACCGATTTGGTTTCGAATTTAATTTGGTAGACACTGCCGGAATTAGACGAAAAGCAAAAGTAAAAGAAGATTTAGAGTTTTATTCCGTTATGCGCTCGGTAAGAGCCATTGAACATAGCGATGTATGTTTATTAGTAATTGACGCCACGCGTGGATTTGAAGGACAAGACCAAAGTATCTTTTGGTTGGCCGAAAAAAACCGCAAAGGAATTGTCATTTTGGTGAACAAATGGGATTTGGTTGAAAAAGACACCATGTCAGCCAGAGATTACGAACGAAAAATTAGAGAAGAATTGCAACCTTTTACAGACGTACCAATTCTTTTCATCTCAGCATTAACCAAACAACGTTTATTAAAAGCCTTAGAAACGGCCGTAGAAGTATTTGAAAATAGAAAGCAGCGCATTTCAACTTCCAAATTCAACGAATTGATGTTGCCTATCATTGAAGCAACTCCACCGCCGGCATTGAAAGGAAAATATGTAAAAATAAAGTATTGCATGCAGTTACCAACACCTACGCCACAGTTTGTATTTTTTGCCAACTTACCGCAATATGTAAAAGATCCTTATAAACGTTTTATTGAAAATAAATTGAGAGAACAGTACAACTTTAGTGGTGTTCCTATAGATATTTATTTCAGACAGAAATAAAAAAAAGCCCACAAATAGTGTGGGCTTTTTTTTATAGAAGTAACGCATTTTAAAATGCGGTATTAAAAGAAAGTGATATCCCAGTGCTTTCGGGCACAAAACGACAGACTCCTCCCACACAAACCAATCCACCACGTTGTCTTCCATATCCTAGTGAAACACGTGTAGAACCTTTCCTGTAAGCTCCACCAACAGTTAGATAGTGTTTGTTTTTTTCATCTGCGTGTTCAGTATTACCATAATTAACTAAATCCATAGTATATACTGAGTACTTTTCATTAAAATTAAACTCCATTGAACCGCCCATCCAATTTTTAAAATCGGCATCGGCCCACATGTGTTCAACATCTACTCGAATAGATCTTAGTTTTGATAAATTATAGATCCATTCCCCGTAGATAATATGGGTATTTACATCATGTGAAGCATCTTGCACCCATGGCTTGTTATAATATTGATTTACATATAAAAATGAAGCACGAGAATTTTCTGTAAATTGCTTTTTAATTTCCATATTAAAATCTGAAAAATATTTCTCACCAACCCCAAAAAAATTGGTTTCATATTGAGCAGGAACGGCGCGATAAGTACCTGGCAAATTATACCAGCTCGCATAATTCAGTGCTAATTTAGTACCATATTTACCTCCTAGTTTGGTATCCTTCGCAAATTCATATACAACATCAATTTGCCCACCAGTTTCACCAGATTTCATTATTTCATTGGATTTAAATTCGACACCCGCTTGTGCTTGGTACACATAAATATTAGCCAAATTAGAATGGTGTTGTTTGGTCAATGCCGGCGTAAAATTGATAACTTTATCGGAATAATCTAATGACGATTGATTCAACCCGATAGCCTCTGGAATTCGTTCCGAAGTAAACAACATATTTTCTGTTCTACGCAAAGTTAAATCGATACCTAATCCGTCTTTTGCGATCCCTAAATTGAATTGCAATGCATTTCCATCATTGATAAAATCATTTGAAATAGAATTAGTAATCCGGTTTAAAGTAGCGTCTTTAGTCTTGTAATTTGCTTCAAATGAGGAATAAAAAATTCCTTGAGAAAAAGCAGATCGAAGGGAGAAAGCACGAGTAGTTGGATTGAAATTTGGATTAGAAATTAATGCTGGATCAATTTTTTCGTAACGGTTTACATTTGAAAAACCAAACTCTAAATCTGTTTCTTCAAACGACAACCAATCCGATAGTTTGGCTTCAATATCGAATCCATATAATTGTCCTTCCGACACATCAAACCCTGACCTTTGTTGGCCATAAAAAGCTCTAAACTTCATATCTTTGGTAGGCTTGTATAAAATTTTTCCGCCACGCAATGCAGTATTGATTCCCAGAGATCGATCTTCCCAAGCACGCAATATCATTCCTGAGCCATATTGCTCATAAAAATACCCTGCAGTTGCTTCAAATTTTTTGGTTGTATATTTGGCAAAGTATGTAGCTACATTAGTATCTTTAAAACCCGGATAATAATTTAACAAGGCTTGGCTGGCATAACTTTCCACCTGCATTCCAAAAGTCCATTTCTTGATTTCATAATTCATTTGAAGGTAATTATTCGACCGGAAATATTCTGGATGCTCTTCATTGTTTTCAAATTCCAAATAGCGTTGTGCATTTGTTTCAAAACCACCAAAAAATCTGCCCTTATCTTTTTTCTCTTGAGCGTTTACAGCGAGAATTGAAAGACCAAAAACAAGTAAATAGTTAATTAATTTCATGAGGTGTAATTCGTGTTACTGAGGTGTAAATTAGGCATTATAATTCTTTTAGTTTATGGTAAAGTTCCTCTTCAGAACCTTGTGAATACCCATTACTAACATATACTATTTTATTGTTTTTAACCACAATCGTATAGGGCACATTTACAATAGATAAGGCTCTTTTTAATTCTTGATTAGAGTCTAATAATACGTTATAGGTCCATCCTTTACCCTTTAAAAAAGGTTTCACCCTTTTTTGAGTTTTAGAATCATCTATAGATACCGCAATTATTTCAACATTAATCGATTCTTTCCAAGCAGCATATTTTTTATGAATGGCTTCCAATTCATTAATGCATGGCGCACACCAAGTAGCCCAAAAGGAAAAAACATATAATTTATCCTTCTCGTTAAACTGAGTGCTAACATTCATAGTTTCACCTGAAATCGAACTTAATTCGATATTAGGCATTTGCTTTTGAGCGTATCCAATCGCAGACAAAAACAATAAAAAAATAATTTTCTTCATGGTAATTTAATAAAGGCGGTGATTAGAAAAAGCTGTCTAAAATAAATAATTTTAGACAGCTTTGTATAGTAGATTCTTAGAATAATTGTACTATTTTTTTACAAATTTCACTGTTTCATTCATCCATTCATTTTTGATATTTACTAAATAAATACCTGAATTTAAATGTGAAACATTAATGATTGAATTTTCATCAACACCAGAAGTTTGTAAAACAACTTTTCCTGTAACATCTGTAATCATAATTGTTGCATCTTCTACATTAGCAAAACGAATGTTATTGCTTGCTGGATTAGGATACAATTTAACTTTAGCAACAGCATTGTCTTCTAACGATAATGCATTGGTTGCTTGAAAGCTCTGCATGATTTCTTTAGTGGTAGGATTTTGAATAAATACAATTACCTCTAAATCGGAAGCTTCTTCAATAAATGTTCCTGCTAAACTTGCCGATATTTGACCACTTATTGGTGTTCCCGCTGTACAAGTAATAGTCGTTCCACTTGCATTGGGCACCATTTTCATCATAACATGTTTAAAAGAGGTTTCGCCATTTGTAGCCACATTGTTGGTCGTTAATTTTTCAATTACAGCCGCATGTAATACATAATCTCCTGTCAAATAAGGCGTAATATTATAATTAATAACGGCGTTATTTCCAGATAAATTTCTATTTGCTGTCAAACCAAAATAACCCGGTTTGGTTGCTTCTGTATTAACGTGAGTAGTTAATGCAGCTTGAGCATTTGATGTTGAATACTCTACTCCATCAATCCATAAACTTGTAATCGCATTAACACCATAATACCCTCTTCTTACGCCACCTTCAGCAGTGTAATACGGATCTCCATTACCTGGCCAGTTCATTTGATAGGCGATGTAGTTGAAATTTTGATTTTGTGCTGTATAATAAGGATTAAAAGTTGACGCATTATATGAAGCACAAGGGCTACATGTAGAACTTGTAAACTTTTCTAAAAGGGGTTTAAATGTAGTTGATCCAGAGGCAACTTGAGTAGATTTTGTCATTGAATTATTAGTGGTATCAGAATCTGTTCCTCCATTAACTGAAGAAACATTAAACACCAAATTGTAAACTCCTGAAACCGTATTTAGCGGAATATTATGTGTAAAATCATGTGATGATCCTGGCGTAATATTCACACCCGTAACATTGTAAGTTTGAAGAGCACCTCCATTAGCTTGCCATGTTACTGAATAAGATGTTACATTATTTGTTCCAACATTCTTTACTGTACCTGTATAGGTTTGATTTCCAGCTGTTACAATAGGTTGCACAGTAACCGATTGCAAAGCAAGGTTGTTTGGCAATAACTTTTCAACTTTTATGTCATCAAAAATGATATTGTATTGATCCGACACATTGTGGTGTCTAAAACACAAATAGATGGTTTGTCCCGCATAACTTGATAAATCAAAAGAAATTTCTGTTAACGTATTGATACCCGCCATAGTTGTTTGCGCATGCAAAACAGTCGTTGCTGCTGCAACAGTTGGAGTTGTCGTTACGTACAATGTATAATTTTCGGCATCCCAATCTGCATCTTGAGCAGCATGTTTGTACGATAATTTAATTGGACCCGTATAGCTTGTTAAATTGATTGCAGGTGTAAAGGCATAATTATTTGGCGTATACACTACTTGGTTGTACCAAGAGAATGAAGCCATAATTCCATTTCCATCGGCATCTGTTGTACGAACCCAGTTCGTAGCCACTCCAGTATCCGAATCTTGACTAAATAAAGTCCAACCAGATGTACCTAAACTTTGAGCGGCTGTAAACTTTTCTTCATATATAGTTTGTGAAAACATTGCTGAAGAAAACAATAAAAAAAGTAATAGTTTTTTCATATAAAAATGATTTATGTTCCTACAAATATAATTTTTTTTTCAAAACAATAGAAAAAAATGATATTTTTGTTAAAAATTATACATTTATGAAAAAAATTATACTCGTTATTTTACTTTCAATAACAGCTTCAAATAATCTAATGGCTCAGTTTGTGGTCAACCGAATTGACGGGACACCTATTACAAATAATGAAATCATTTCTTTTACAACACACAGCAATTCTTTAGCCGAATTAAAATTTACGGTTCATAATAACGCAACACAAAATTTAGATTTTAGAATCCGTTGTGTAAATTTAGTCAATACAGATGGAACCAATTTTCAATTGTGTTGGGGTGGTGAATGCATACCAAATGTAGCAGCAAATGGAACGTATCCAAATTATCAAAACGTTATTAATGCCGGCGCAAACACTGTTGGTTTTAATGACAGTTTCAAAAATTTCAACCCTGGGGATGGCACTAATTACCCAATGGATTTTTCATTTCGTATTTCTACGAGAGATTTAAATGGAAATACTGTTGGAACAAGTTTTAATCTAACATACCGTTACCAAGGTCCGTTAAGCATTGAACAAAAGGACAAACTAAATGAAATGGGTGTTAAAGTTTTAAATACTGTGGTACAAAATTATATTGGATTAGAAATTAGCAAACCTGTAGCCTACAGCATACTAAATCTTCAAGGACAAATCATTACATCTGGACAATTGACAGAAAATACGAATCTGAATGTAGCAGCATTCCAAACTGGTTTATATCTTATCAATTTCAAAAGCCAAGATGGGTTAATGGATGCTGTAAAAATTTACAAAAAATAAGCCCGATGAAATATTGCTATTTCCTACTCATATTTTCACTTCTTGGTTGTTCAAAAGAATATACCATTCTAGAATCGATAGACGGATTAATACTTTCTTCCAATGAAACTACTAGAATTATCAATCAAACCACCACATTACATTTAGTAAAAAACAATGGTGATGAAGTAACCGACGAAACTACATTTTATGTAAATGGTGTAGCACTACCATCGAATACCTTCATAAAAAATGAAGTAGGCGTATATTTAGTAACTGCAAAATACAACGGTGTTGCAGCAGAAAACTCCGTAGAAGTTACTTACCACGATGGATCACTTATTGCATTCAAAAGCAATGTCATGGTGGAAGATTATACGGGAGTATGGTGTGGAAACTGTCCTAGAGTTGTTGAAGCACTTGAACAAGCAAGCCAACAATTAGGCGCAAATGACGATCAGTTGATAAAAGTAGCCATTCATCGCTCGAGTTCTAATCCAACCGATGCGAGTTATGATCCCTACAATTTTGACGCCTCTGCCTTTGAACCTAATGGTGGATATCCAAAAGCGTATATCAATAGAAAAACAAGATGGACGCCATTAGAGTACAATAACTTAGGAATGGTAGTCACACAAACACAAGTCAACAAGCGATTAGGTTTAAAACTGAAAACAGAAACACTAAGCAATTCTATCAAATTAACAGTAGACGGCTTGTTTTCAGACAATTTCAACCAATTGAGTTTAGTCGTATACCAATTAGAAAGTGGATTCGTTTATGACCAAGTGAACTATACGACATTTTTTAATGGTGATGATATCATTCAGAATTTTGTCCACGATCATGTGTTGCAATCTATTTTAACCAACACTAATGGTGATGCAATTACCAATTCAAATACCGGAAATGAATTTTCACGTGAATTTAGTATTCCATTAACATCAATTACCAATACACAAAATGCAGAGTTTGTAGCATTTATTATAGACAACACGGGCAACGTGTTAAATGCACGATCCGTTAGAATAAATGAAATTCAAAATTATCAATTTTTATAATAAAAAAGGGCTTACAATGTAAGCCCTTTTTTTTGTGTATTTACCAACTTCCGCCTGCTCCGCCGCCTGAAAAACCGCCGCCGCCAAAACCGCCGCCAAAACCTCCAGATGACCCACCACCAAAGCTTCCGCCACCAAAACTGCCACCACTTCTTCCGAGACTGCTTAAAATAATCATATCGCCGAGATCTAATCCACCTGATCTTCCCCCATTTCCTCCATTGTTTCGTTTAGAAGCAACTAGAACAACAAAGACTATAATAATAACAATTATGCCTACAGGAAAATTCGATTCTTTTTTGCGTGTTCCTTTGTATTTTCCTTTGAGTACTTGAAAGATTGCATCGGCACCTTTATCTAGTCCTTGAAAATAACTTCCTGCTTTAAATTCGGGAACAATAATGTTTCGAATAAGTTCTCCGTTGATACCGGCTGTCAAACGTTCTTCTACACCATACCCCGGTGCAATCCAAATTTTTCTATCGTTTTTAGATACTAAAATTAAGACCCCATTATCTTCTTTTTCCTGACCAATTCCCCATTCATGCGCCCATTTAGGCGTCAAAATACCGATATTTTCACCCTTTAAATCGGCAATACATATGACTACAATTTGCGTTGAGGTCGAATCTGAATAGCGAATCAATTTACTTTCTAACTGTTTTTCTTCTTCAGAATTTAGCACATCGGCATAATCATAAACACTGGTTTGAAATCCAGGTTTTTCTGGGATTGTAAATTGGGCGTGAACCGTCATCCCCATAAAAACAAATAGTAAAACTAATTTCTTCATTCGCTTTTAGAGATTTCATTAGACAATTCATTTTCATCAGCGGATTGATAGGGAAAATAAGCCTTCAATTGATTTCCGGCACTCAAAATACCTTCCACCAAACCTGTTTTAAAATTTCCTTTTTTAAAATGGTCGATTACAATTTCTTTTGTAGTATCCCAAAAATCGATTGCCACCAAATCATTTATGCCTTTATCGCCAATAATTGCAAATTTTTTATCGGCAACACTCACATAAAACAATACCCCATTACGATCTTTTGTAGCCTCCATTTTCAATTCAAAAAACACCTCTTGAGCTCTTTCAAGAGGTGATAATTTGGATTGTTTTTCTATGTGAACGCGAACTTCACCCGAAGTGTTTTTTTCGGCTTCCACGATTGCTTGAACAATTTCTTGCTCTTCTTCTTTAGACAAGAACACTGAGGTTTTCGCCATTATTTTTTATCGTTAGAAAAATTAAATTTTACATCAACTGGTTTTTCAGCACCCGCTACAGCATCAAAATAGGGTTTTTCTTTATAATTACCCAAAAACATTGAATTTGGGAAAACTAAAATAAAGTTGTTGTAGGTTTGAACGGCTTCATTAAAACGCGTTCGTGCAGTTAGTATTTGATTTTCAGTACTGGCCAATTCATCTTGCAATTTCATGAAATTTTCATTGGCTTTTAAATTTGGATAATTTTCAACCGTTACTAACAAACGAGACAACGTAGAAGACACTCCACTTTGGGCTTTGTTAAATTGAGCCAATTGCTCTGGAGTAATGTTTGTGGGATCAATTTTAACTTGACTCGCACTCGCTCGAGCACTGGTAACGGCTTCCAAAGTTGATTTTTCAAAATCAGCAGCCCCTTTTACTGTTTCAACTAAGTTCCCAATTAAGTCGTTTCTTCGTTGGTAAGAAGTTTCTACATTTCCCCATTCTTTGTTCACATCTTGATTGGCTCTAACGGCACCATTTTTAATATTAACAAACCAGATTACTGCAATTAATAGCAATCCTCCTACTACAATCCAAGGCAAAAATTTTTTCATTTTTTTTTATTTTAAAGTTAATTATAATTGATTTTTTAAGGTATTCAATTGGGCTTTTATCGTTTCCAATTTAGAGATGATATCAAATTTGTCCAACGTTTTTTTCTGATTTTCTTTCAAATGGGTCTTAGCGCCCTCAAGTGTAAAACCGCGCTCTTTTACCAAGTGATAAATCAACTGTAAATTTTTTACATCTTCGGGAGTAAACATTCGATTCCCTTTGGCATTCTTTTTCGGCTTTAGAACATCGAATTCTTTGTCCCAAAATCGAATCAAGGAGGCGTTTACATCAAAAGCTTTGGCAATTTCTCCAATGCTGTAATATCTTTTATTAGGTACTAGTTCTATATGCATTTTTAAATTCTATTTTACATTCAAAATCGTTAATCCAACGATTGGTTTTCTTGATTGGCTAATTTAGCAATTTCTATATATTCTTTTGCCGAAATACTTCCATAATAGAAATTCATCGGATTGATTTTTTGTTTGTTTTTCATTACTTCATAATGCAAGTGCGGCGCTTCACTTCTTCCGGTGCTTCCTACATACCCAATAATATCACCTCGTTTCACCCGTTGTCCCGATCTACACTTGTAATTACTCAAATGGGCATACAAGGTAACATAGCCATAACCGTGATTGATTTCAATGTGATTACCATAACCCGATAGCGAGTTGTCAGCTTTTACCACCACACCATCTCCCGTAGCATAAATTGGCGTACCTGTTCGTGCCGTAAAATCCATTCCATAATGGAATTTTCTAATTTTCGTAAACGGATCGCTTCGGTAACCAAATCCGGAAGCCATGTGCTTTAAATCCTCGTTTTTTACAGGTTGTATCGCTGGAATTGCAGCCAATAATTTCTCCTTTTGCTTGGCCAAGGCTACAATTTCATCCAATGATTTTGACTGAATCACTAATTCTTTTGTCAACACATCTACCCGCTTGGTCGTTTTCTCAATCAAATCAGAATTGGTATATCCTTGTAAATCTTTATACCGATTGACGCCCCCAAAACCTGCTTTTCGTTCCTCTTCTGAAATGGGTGTAGTGTTAAAGTAAATACGGTAAATGTTATTATCTCTATTCTCAATCGCCGTCAATACTTCATTCATCAAATCGAGTTTCTTATTCAATACTTTGTAATTCAACGACATTACTTCGATTTCGCGTGCCAAAATTTTATCTTTTGGGGTTTCAAAATAACTGGTATTGACCAACAGTAAAAAAATCAAAAAACCAAACAAAGCCGAAGAGAGTAAAAACAGCATTACATAGGCAAATTTCTTTCTTTTTCGAGTTTGAATTCGCTTGTACGCTAAATTTTCTGAATCGTAATAATATTTTACCTTCGACATAAATGAAAATATACTATTTTTGTGCCAAATTTATTGGTTACAATAGGTTATACGAACAAATTTAAGAAATGTTTCATTCTAAAGCTATTTTTATTTTTTTAGAAAAGCTATTTACAGTTCCCTATTTTGTTTTAACCCGTAACTGTTACAAAAAATCTGAATAAACGTATTGATCATGAAATCACAAGATATTCGAAAAGCCTATTTACAATTCTTTGAAAGCAAAGGACATCTTATTGTTCCTTCTGCTCCTATTGTTCTAAAAGACGATCCCACCCTAATGTTTAACAATTCTGGGATGGCACAATTCAAAGAATTTTTCTTAGGAAACGGAACACCCAAAAATGCTCGAATTGCCGATACCCAAAAATGCTTACGTGTTTCAGGAAAACACAATGACTTAGAAGATGTTGGGTTTGACACCTACCATCATACTATGTTTGAAATGTTAGGCAACTGGTCGTTTGGAGATTACTTCAAGAAAGAAGCATTGGAATGGGCGTGGGAATTTCTAACCGAAGTTTTAAAATTAGACAAAGATCGTTTGTACGTGTCGGTTTTTGAGGGTAATCCTGCCGAAAACGTACCCTTTGATCAAAATGCATTTGATATTTGGAAACAATATGTTTCTGAAGACCGCATCATCTTAGGTAACAAAAAAGATAATTTTTGGGAAATGGGCGATCAAGGGCCGTGTGGACCGTGTTCTGAAATTCATATCGATTTACGATCTACTGAAGAACGAGCTAAAATTTCGGGCCGTGATTTAGTCAATGCCGATCATCCTCAAGTTGTGGAGATTTGGAACAACGTATTTATGGAATTTAACCGTAAAGCCGATGGCTCATTAGAAAAACTACCTGCACAACATGTTGATACCGGAATGGGATTTGAACGCTTGTGTATGGCCATGCAAAACGTAACATCAAACTATGATACGGATGTTTTTACGCCACTTATCAGAAAAGTGGAGGAAATTACAGGATTGAAATATACTTCAAATGAAGTAAAAAACATCTCAGAAGAGCAAAACAAAACCAATATTGCCATTCGTGTAGTGGTGGATCACGTACGGGCTGTAGCCTTTGCTATTGCCGACGGACAACTTCCTTCTAACACGGGTGCAGGGTATGTCATTCGAAGAATATTACGCCGTGCGATTCGTTATGGCTTTACTTTTTTGGGGACCAAAGAACCTTTCATCAATAAATTAGTAGCGGTGTTAGCTACCCAAATGGGCGAATTTTTCCCTGAAATCAAGTCACAACAACAATTAGTTACCAATGTTATTCGTGAAGAAGAAACTTCTTTCTTAAGAACACTAGAACAAGGATTACAGTTATTAGATAAAGTTGTTGCAGAAACCAAAGGGACAGAAGTTTCGGGTGCCAAAGCCTTTGAATTGTATGACACTTTTGGTTTCCCAATTGACTTAACGGCCTTAATTCTTCGCGAAAAAGGTTATTCATTCAATGAAACGGAATTCGAATTGGAATTGCAAAAACAAAAAGCGCGATCGCGAGCAGCTTCAGAAGTTTCAACTGAAGATTGGAACGTTTTAATTCCTGGAAATATTGAAACCTTTGTAGGGTATGACCAAGTAGAAAATCAAGTAAAAATTACCCGAATTCGTAAAGTTGACTCGAAAAAAGATGGGGTTTTATATCAAATTGTTTTAGACAATACGCCTTTTTATCCCGAAGGTGGTGGACAAGTGGGAGATAAAGGAACATTAATTTCAGCAAATGAAACGATTGAAATTATAGACACTAAAAAAGAAAACAATTTAATATTGCATTTTGCAAAACAATTGCCTGAAAATGTAACTGCAAATTTTACAGCTAAAGTAAATACCGATTTAAGAACGTCAACTTCAAAAAATCACTCAGCTACGCATTTGATGCATTTGGCGCTAAGATCGCTTTTAGGTACACATGTGGAACAAAAAGGTTCGTTAGTAAACCCAAATTATTTGCGTTTTGATTTTTCGCATTTTTCAAAAGTTACGGATGAAGAATTACGTCAAATTGAAGCTCGTGTAAATGCACAAATTGAAGCCCAACTTCAATTAGTGGAATACCGAAATATTCCCATTAAAGAAGCATTAGACAAAGGAGCCATGGCATTGTTTGGTGAAAAATATGGCGATAATGTTCGAATGATTGAATTTGGCGACAGCAAAGAATTGTGTGGTGGAATTCACGTGAAAAACAGCGCTGAAATATGGCACTTCAAAATTATTTCGGAAGGAGCTGTTGCAGCGGGTATTCGAAGAATAGAAGCCATTACTGGTGATGCGGTAAAAGAATATTACACTGCACAAGAAAATACCTTAGCAGAAATCAAAGACGTCTTGAAAAATCCGCAAGATGTATTAAAATCGGTTGCTTCATTGCAAGAAGATCACGCGAAGTTGAAAAAACAAATCGAGCAATTACTAAAAGAAAAAATTGACGGTTTAAAAAATGCGCTGCTAATCGAATTTCAAGAAATCAACGGGATATCGTTTTTAGCCAAACAAGTAGATTTATCTATGAGTGCCACCAAAGATTTGGCACAAGCACTAGGAACAGCTAAACCCAATACATTTGTTTTCTTAGCTTCTATTGAAGACAACGCACCAAATATCCATTGTTATATTGCCAAAGAATTAGTATCCGAAAAAGGGTTAAATGCAGGAACTGTTATTAGAGAATTAGGCAAACTCATTGATGGGAATGGTGGTGGCCAACCGTTTTTTGCGTCTGGAAAAGGAAAAAATGCTGCTGGAATTGAAGAAGCACTAAAAAAAGCAGTGGACTTTGTGAAGTAAGATCAATAAAAAAAAGAATCCTGTTTTGTTCTACCAATTCAGGATTTCTTTTTTAGTATTACTTTTGAATAAAATTGACCCATTAAATTTATGAATTTCACTACAAAAATACCGATACAAAAATACGAACACGCTATAACCTATGATTCAAAAATCATGTTATTAGGTTCTTGTTTTGCCGAAAGTATGGGTAAGAAATTCTCCTATTTTAAATTTCAAAATACGACGAATCCATTTGGCATTATTTTTAATCCGAAATCATTGGCTAAAATGATTGAACGTTGTGTTCGAAAAGATTATTTTACGGAGGAAGATATTTTCTTTCATAATGACTTATGGCAGTGTTATGAAGTGCATTCAGAACTCTCGCATCCCGATAAAGAGGTGTTTTTAAATAGTTTAAATGCACTAATCGATTCAACACATAATGAATTAAACGAATCAACACATCTTATCATCACATTAGGAACAGCATGGGTATACCGAAACATTGAAACCAACGAAATAGTTGCCAATTGTCATAAAGTATCCCAAAAGCACTTTGTTAAAGAACTGTTGTCGCCAGAAAGTATTGCACAAAGTATGGAGTCCATACTTTTTACGATTTCAGTACACAATCCAAATTGTAAATGCATCTGTACCGTTTCACCAGTTCGACATGTAAAAGATGGATTTACTGAAAATACTTTGAGTAAAGCTCATTTGATTGCGGCTTTGCACAAAACCATAACCCATAACCCATCACCCATAAACTATTTTCCTGCCTACGAAATCATGATGGACGAATTGCGGGACTATCGTTTTTATGCAGAAGATATGTTGCATCCGAATCAAACTGCTGTTGATTACATTTGGATTCAATTTTTCGAAAATTATATCTCGGAATTAGATTTTGGATTGATGAACGAGATTTGTACCATTCAAAAAGGGTTGCAACATCGACCATTCCATTCGGATACAGCACAACATCAAAAATTTCTAAACGATTTAAAAATAAAAATGACAACTTTGAAAAACAAGTTGCCATTTGTATCTTTTGAAAACTAGTTGTTCAATTCCTCAATTTCTAATTGAACGTTTTCCCAATCTATAAGAAGCTGCTCTAATTCCTTCTTCTTTTTTTCATAGGCTGCAAAAAATGTTGCGTCTTCAATATGTTTGTCGTAATTTGAAGCTAATGCTTTGTCGTCGTGTTGTATGTCTTTTTCCAATTGTTGAATTTGACTTTCTATTTTACTCAATCGGTTTTGTAACGATTTGGCTTTCTTTTGGTCTTCGTATGAAATATTTTTGACAGGTTTAGTGCTTGCTGCATTTACCACAACATCTTTCTTTTCAATTTCGCGCATGTTCATGGCGTTTTTCTGTTCCAAGAAGAAATTGATATCACCTAAATATTCTCTAATTTTTTGATCTTTGAATTCGTACACGATATTTGACATTCCTTGCAAGAAATCACGATCGTGAGATACCAACAGTAAGGTTCCTTCAAACTGCTGTAAAGCGGCTTTTAAAACGTTTTTAGACTTAATATCTAAGTGATTGGTGGGTTCGTCCATTACCAATACATTTATGGGCTGCAAAAGCAATTTACAAAGCGCCAAACGATTGCGTTCGCCACCCGAAAGTACTTTTACTTTTTTCTCTACGTCATCGCCTCGAAATAAAAAGGCACCTAACATATCACGTACTTTTGATCGGTTGGTATCCGTTGCGGCATCTTCCATGGTTTGCAATAAGGTAATCTCGCCATCCAAATACTCAGCTTGATTTTGAGCAAAATAGCCCAATTGCACATTGTGCCCTAATTTAATGCTGCCTTCATACTCAAATTCGTTCACAATCGCTTTCATGAAAGTAGATTTTCCTTGTCCATTTTGACCTACGAATGCCACTTTACTGCCACGCTCCACTAAAAGTGAAATATCTTTCAATATGGTTTTGTCGCCATACGCTTTGGTAACATGCTCCGCTTCAACAACAACTCTACCGGGTGTTTGCGAAACCGGAAATGAAATATTCATAACCGAATTGTCGTCTTCATCGACTTCAATACGTTCTACTTTATCCAATTTTTTGATTAAAGACTGAGCCATTGAAGCTTTAGAAGCTTTGGCTCTAAATTTTTCAATCAATTTTTCGGTTTCCTCAATTTTTTTAGCTTGATTTTTTTGAGTAGCCAATTGTTTTTCACGAATTTCCTGACGCAATACTAAATATTCTGAATAGGGTTTATTAAAATCATAGGCTTTCCCTAATGAAATTTCAATAGTTCGATTGGTCACATTATCCAAAAACATCTTATCATGCGATACAATGACAACTACTCCGGGGAAGTTTCGTAAAAAACCTTCCAACCAAATAATACTTTCTATATCCAAGTGATTCGTGGGCTCATCTAAAAGTAAAATATCATTGGATTGCAATAATAATTTTGCGAGTTCAATACGCATACGCCATCCCCCCGAAAAGGTATCAGTTTGATTGTCGAAATCTTCCCTTTTGAATCCGAGACCCAATAGAATTTTTTCAGTGTCGCCTATATAATTGTAACCGCCCAACATTTCATAGTGGTGGGTTACATCGCTTAGCTCTTCAATGAGATCGGAATATTCCTGGCTTTCATAATCGGTGCGGGTGACCAATTGGTGGTTGATTTCATCGATGCGAAATTCGGCACGCTTGATTTCTTCAAAAGCCTGATACGCTTCTTCTAATACCGTTCTTCCTTTTACAAAATCAATATCTTGCCGCAGAAAACCCATTTTTACCTCTTTTTCAGTAGCAATTTGTCCCGAATCGGGCGCAAAATCTCGGGCTAATATTTTGAGCATGGTCGATTTTCCGGCGCCATTTTTTCCTACAAGACCAACTCGGTCTCCTGATCCTAGTCGAAAAGTAACTTCTTCAAAAAGATAGGCTCCCCCAAAAGAAACCGATAAGTTATGTATGTTTAACATGTATTTAGTATAAATGTTTAACTGTCCTTGAGAGAATAAGATGCTTGCTCTAGACTCAAAATTCAGTAAACAAATGGTTATATGTAATATTTGTTACAAATGTAAAAGTTTGTTATTGTACCTTTGTGTAAAATATTTTGCAAATGTTAAAAAAAGGATCCAAATTAAATAGTATTTTAACAGGAAGTTGTCCAACATGCCACGAAGAAAGCATGTATTTAGATCAAAACCCCTATAATGTTGCCAATGTTTATAAAATGCACGAAACTTGCAGCCATTGCGGAACGAAATATAAAATGGAACCATCCTTTTTTTATGGCGCCATGTATGTAAGTTATGCTCTTGGAATTGCATTTGGTGTTGCAGCTTTCATTACTACGTTTTTCTTTGTTGGAGAAAAGAATTTAATAAACAATTTTATTGCAATTATTATCACATTGATTGTTTTTATGCCGGTGATAATGAGATTATCCAGAAATATCTGGATCAATATGTTTATTAGTTATGACAAAGACTGGGAACAACATAAAGGAGAAAAGAAAGCTACTTTAAGATAAATAAAAAACCGAAACAAATTAGTTTCGGTTTTTTTTATAACATCTAGTACTATCTATTTCTTTTTCCAACAGAATTTGGTTTTCAATATGCTGAAATAATTGATTGGCTAAATAAGGCCCCAACATCACACCACGCGTTCCCAATCCGTTCAATACATGCAATTGTGTAAACTCAGGATGAGTACCAACTAGTGGGCGTCTATCTTTTACGGTAGGTCGAACACCCGCAAAATGTTGTAGAATTTCATAATCACAGGATAACAATTCAGCTAATTTATCGACCAATTCTTGTTTACCCGCAGCAGTAGGTGTATTGGTTTTGTCTGACCAATCATATGTTGCACCCACTTTATAGGTTTCATTTCCAATAGGCAATATAAAAACACTTGATTTTATAACGGCATTCAATTTCAAATTAGGCGCTTTAATAATCAATAATTCCCCTTTTGTACCATCTAAGGGTAAATCGTTAAAAAATGGGTTAGCGTGCAACCCAAAGCCTTCTGCGAAGATGATGTGTTTCGCTTGTATTCCTTTATAGCGAATTCCATCGTTTAAAAATTCTATTTTATCGTATTCAAAACTAGAAGAACTAAAACAAGTCAAACTTTTTAAATAGTTTGTATACGCTTCAATTAATATTGAAATGTTTAAATAGCCCGTCTGATTGACTTTTCCATAATGATACGGTGAAGCAATATGCTCGTAGGAATGTTTTACTAATGTTGCCTCTAAAAAAGGAGCCAGATTGGGTTTATCAGCGGCTTGAAACCAATTATTTTGTTCTTCAATAGAGTATAATTTTCGAAGGATAGGGATTTCATAATCAAACTTCACCTCCAATTTGGACGCTATTCGGTGGTATAATGGAAAGGCGAAATCGATTTGTTCTTTGGCTTTCCATACTTCACTAAATCGTTTTAAAACTACAGGATTGTATAACCCACCTGCTACTCTCGAAGAAGGTTGCGAATTGTTATCAAATACATAAATGGACTTTCCGTGATGCAATGCAATTTCAGCAAATGAGATTCCGGCCAAACCATTTCCAACGATTATATAATCTATCATGGTGTAAAAATAAAAAACTCTTACCAATGGTAAGAGTTTTTACGAATGAAATTGGAGAAATACTATTAATAATTCCACATATCTTGTTCGAAGTCGCGAATTTTTTCTTTAACGCGTTCCGATTCTAATAATTGCATTTGTGCATTTTCTTTCATGTAATCTTTGATTAAACGATCGCCATACACATTTTCTTCTTGATAAATTACTCCGTTGAAACGTCTTGCATTCAACAAATGATCAAAGGTAAACGCCATAGCAGAGTTACGATCATTGAATGCTTTAGCAGCATGCAACACGTCTCTTGACGCTGGGAAATACACCCAAAATAATTCAATCATTTCAGGATTTGGATTGTCCATTTCATACACGTCCGGTACCATTGGACAAATTCCTAACAATCTGTATTTTAATTCCCCTTGTCTTTTGTCAAAATACCAATAACCAGCTACTTTATAAGAATCTACATTGTACGCTTGTATTTCAGTTTTTCTAATGTACTCTTCAGAGATTTGTTTTTTTCCTTTTCTATACGCTTCAATATCTTCATTCATTTGATCTCTACCTACATCAGAGGTATCAATTTTAAACAAAGAAGATTCAATATCTTTCAAGGTTTTTTTAGTGGTAAAATAACTTGAGTCAAATACCTCTGTAATTTTTCCTTCTTTGATGGCAGAAACCAAAACAGTATATAATGGTTTTCTATCTACTGATGTAATTACATCACCATCAACAGGAAAATACAATGGAAAATTCACTCTTTCGTCCAAGTCAATAATTTCCCATGTACGCTTACCCATCAAAATATCTCTATCATGAACGTAACCATAAGGTAATGGTTTATCATTGTCTGCACTGATTTCAGCTGCTGATTTTTTACCGATTTGATCCGGTGTTTTAGCATTTAATAGATTAGACTGAGCAAAGGTAAAAGTTGAACTTAAACCTACTACTAAAATTGCAATACTATTTCTCCAATTCATCCTATTCGTTTTTATTTGGTTTATTACTAAACTCAAAATATTGTTTTATTATTGAATTTCGTAAGTACAAGGCGAAACTCTTTTCGCAACTTGATCAATTCCTACGAAACTTGCTTTAATTTCAGAAATTACAACAACATCACCTCTAGTTGCTTTCGCAATAGCAGCTCTTGCTCTTCCATCCATTTTATTTCCAGATACTACGATTGTAGGTTGACCTGGAACTTTTACATTGAATTGTGTTACATTCACAGTTACTGGGAAATCGAAATCTTCCATAGTTGCAGAAACTGTACACACTTCTAAGTTAGATTTTGGTCCTTTATTTTTGTCAGAACCTCCCACTTTACCAGTTGGAGCAGGTAAACCTTTAATTCTAAATACTTGCGCACTAGACATGGTTTTACCATCAGGCATTGTAGCAGAAACATTGATTTTTACTTCGCTACCAGCACCTGGTCTTAACATGAATTTACCATCACCTACTTTAGACATACCCGGCGCACTAGCGTTTACTTTGTTAGAAGCAATACCAGGAACCGAAATAGAGATAGGATTAGGTACGCCACGGTATACTACATTCATTTTGTCTGCAGAAATAATCGCTTGATTCGGTCTAGGAACAACCACATAAGTACCTTCAAAAGACAATGGAATTTCTTTACCATCTTCTAAGAAACCAAACTTACCTGATATTTTTTGCTCTCCAATAGAACCAGCAGTAGTAGAAATAACCGCTTGTCCATTTTCAATTTTTCCAGGACCGTTAAAAGAAGTAGGAACTGTATTGGCATCATAACGTCCTAAGACTACTTTACCTTTAACAGCTTCCCCTTGAAAATAAGCATTTTTCTCTAACACTACAATCGCTTGAAAGTTTTTCATAGAAGCTGCCGATTTTAATGCATTTCCTAAGAATAAATTGTAAGCACCTGCTTCTGTATTTTTAACATCATTCTGCATTGCAGTAATAAATGTTAACGTAGAAACCGCTGGAAATCCTTTTGCTTTATAATCTAAAAACTTAATTTTAACCCCCTCTTTATTTGCAATATCTGCCGTTGAAAATTTCTTTTCAATCTCTTTAATAAAAGGAATGTATTTCACATCATTACCCAATATCTTTTTGATATCGGATACATATTTGTCAATTCCTGCAACGATTTCTTTTCCTCTTGGGCTGTAACCGTCACCTGCAAACCATTTTTCATCAATGGTTGATTTATCCATTGACTCAAAAGGCAATTTGCCAGTTTTCTCATCTGGTGTATATCCTTCTGTTACTTCAGCTTTTACTGTTTCTAAAAAAGCAACAAAATCTTTAGAAATTTTAGCAACTTCTTTAGCTTTTCTTGCGGGTTCAGCATATTTAGCTGGTTCATCAGCAGCCTTAGTATTTAAGGCTGATAATAAATTACCATTAGCCTCGTCAGTTAATCTATTTGATTCTGAAAATTTATCGTTAAAATTTCCAAAAGCAGATAATACTTCTTTTGACATATTTAATGCCAACATTGCGATGAAAACCAGATACATCAGGTTAATCATCTTCTGTCTAGGGGTTAATTTTCCTCCTGCCATTTTTTCTTTAAATTAGTTTTTATTAATAAATTTTTACTGATAAAACTAATTATCCTCTGTTACTCATAGCAGTAAGCATACCTCCATAAACAGCGTTTAAAGACGCAATGTTTGAAGTCATTGATTGCATTTGCTCTTTTAATTTAGCAGCATTTTCAGCAATTTCTTGATTAGCTTGTGCATTTCTATCTGCACTTTCTAATTGTACTTTATATAAACCGTTTAATGCTTCCATATTTGAAGCTGCTGCAGCCATTTCTTCAGCATATTTCTTTTGACCTGCCATAGCATCTACTGTTGGAGAAATACTTTTTGCAGCGCCTTCGAAGTTTTTGATGCTATTTCCTAAACTTGCCATCAATTCAGCATCCACTTTAGCTTCTTTTAACATATTATCTAATTTTTGAGATAATAATCCTTGTGCTTCAGCTGGGTTTTCTGCTTTTCCTTTTTTAGTTGAAGGCTCTCCTCCTGCTAATTCTGGGTATACTAAAGACCAATCTAAGTCTTTTTCAACTGGTTCAAAAGCAGATAAAGCAAAAATAGCTGCCTCAGTTAATAATCCTACAATAAGCATAATATCCGCACCTGTCCAATGTTGTAATTTGAATAATGCTCCAACGATTACTACTGCTGCTCCCATTCCATAAAGGAAACCCATTGTTTTTTTGCTTAAAATTGCCATAATAAATAAATTTTAGTTAGTTAAGTTAATTATAATAAAATTGGTTCAATACTATTTTGATTTTTTTCCAGTAGGTGCTGTTCCCATATAATCTTGCACCGTTCTGAATCCGATGTAACTTCTTGCTGAGTCGGCATATTCAAAGTCACGAGTTGAAACTTGCAACATATATCCTACATCTTTCCAAGAACCTCCACGCACCACTTTACGTTGGTTGGTTTTGTCAGCAACGTTAGGATTCATCGTTGAAACAAATTCATACGACTCTGCAAAATAAGAAGATTCTGTCCATTCTGCTACGTTTCCAGCCATGTTGTACAAATTGAAGTCATTTGGTTCATATGATTTTGCTTCTACTGTATACAATGCACCGTCAGCTGCATAATCTCCACGAACAGGTTTGAAATTTGCCAAGAAACAACCTCTATCGTTTTTAGCATAAGGACCACCCCAAGGGTATGTAGCTCCTTCAATTCCACCTCTAGCAGCATATTCCCATTCTGCTTCGGTTGGCAATCTGAATTCGTTTACTTGGTCTCTACCCTTTTTCTTTTTAATGTACCCATTTTTATACATGGTTCTCCAAGCACAAAATGCTTTTGATTGGTTCCAAGATACCCCAACTACCGGATAATCACCATAGGCTTGGTGCCAGAAATAATTGTTGTGCATTGGTTCATTATAAGAATAGGCAAAATCTTTGATCCAAGCGGTTGTATCAGGATAAATTTCGATAGGTGGTGTTTTTTCATAAAATCCTTTTCTACCTTTCTTTTTCACCGCTTTATTCAAATCAACTTGATTGTATTTGAATTTTAATTTAGACGCATCGATTGTTTTTAAACCATTGTATGATTCTGATTCTTTTAAATACATAGAATCCATCACCTCCGTATATAATTCATCAGGATACTTTTTAGTATCTCTAATAAGCTTTACTTTTCGATTTAATTTTCTACCAGAATACATATCGTCATCGGTGCCTACACTGTAGTAGTTTTTGTACATGTATTTGTCGTACACCGACATGTTTGTAGTATCTGCATCCGCAAAAGCAAACTCCCCAATACCTCCGGTACCTGGTTTTTTCTCTTGTTCGTCTGCCGTAATCGCTAAACGTGTTTGAATGATTGAGTCTTTTACCCAATTCACAAATTGACGGTATTCACTATTGGTAATTTCCGTCTCATCCATGTAAAATGAGGTAACTGTGACCGTTTTTGTAGGTGCGTCTTGAATATTAGCTAAATCATCATCTGATTTACCCATAATAAAGGCTCCGCCAGGTACTAATGTCATCCCGTAAGGTTTCTCAGGATGCCATTTTTTTCCTTTTACTCCGACTAATTCTCCTCTATCGCCTTTACCACAACTGATAAATAAGGATAAAATTGCTGAAAATGCAATGAACTTCTTCATATAAATTTGGGTTAAATGTATTCTATTTTTAAGGGCGTAAACCTATTCAATAATTTTCAAAAAAACAATTTTTTTTTTAAAAACGTGCAAAAAATAACTAAATTTTTAAATCGGGTACTTAATTAAACAAAAAAATACCATTAATTATTGCGATTTACAAAATATTTCTTCTTTGGGCTTTCCACCATCTTTCTGGTATTTCTTGTTCGCAAGCTGCTAAATAATCTTCATTTGTACAAGGTAATAACGTACTTCTTTTTAATTTATTATGAACAGGCGTCAAAAAGGGAATTTCAATCCACCAGCGACCTGTAATTGGGCTTTTATAAAACACCAATTCCTCGTCTTGAATTGGCACGATATATTTTACAAAGTTTTCTTTACTTCCAAACGGATATTCGTTGGATCGAAAACAATAGCCTTCAACAAAATACCACAACATTTGAGCAATCAAAATCGATTCTTGCTTGGTTATATCACTGTTAAATATTCCTATAGCCGAAACTTTATCACTAATTCCAGCATACCGTGTTAATGCGCAAATTTCTTTACCATTTAAACCATTAGGCTGAAAATCAGTAAAGTTGCCTGAATAAGAAAATTGCACTGCATTGAGATCAAAACTTACCAAATCGGCATCTCTAAATACAGGTTCTGCCACGGCAATTTGATTGGAAACTTCACCCAAGCGATAGGCTTCAAAATACAATTTTTCCATCAAATCGATTTCCTCTTGCGAGTTGAAATAGGTTTGATACCCCAAATTGGCATAGTTGAATAAATTAGTGGGTTCGTCCATAATTATTTTAGACAAATAGGAATTAGACGGCAATGCGTTGTCTTTGGCAAAATCAAATTGATTATCTACCGCTACTAAATTAACCATTTGATCCAATTGATCATAGGCCCGATACATCGCATAGGTTAAGTCTTGACTTCCTCCAATGACTATGGGAATAATTTTTTTCTTTACAAGCTCTTCAACGATTTTTCTTAACACAAAATAGGTATCTTCTATACTTGCCCCGGCTTCAATAGTACCTAAATCAGCAAAAGCGACATTCCAATTACCTGGATATAACCCATAAAACGCTTTTCTAAAGGTATCAAAATCAGAATTTTCATTCGATTTAGCGGCTCCTCTATTCTCATTTACAGTTATAAGCGCTAAAGCTATATTTTCAAGTACCGGAAAATCGGTTTGTGTATGAAGCACTACCTTTTTACCCAGGGTTTGATTAGATAATGTAAAAATATAATCTTCAACAACAGTTGAAACGGGTTGCAAAAAATCGAAAACCATTGCTATTTCTTTTTTGGTGTTGTTTTCTTAGCCGCTGTTTTTTTAGCAGCCGTTTTTTTTGCCGGTGTCTTTTTTTCGATCATTTCCTGAACTTGTGCTAAAGTTAAAAGAGAAGCATCAATATCTTTACTCAATTCAATCTTTATTTTACCTTTTGTAATAACAGATCGACCCCAACGCGCTTTTTCTACTTTAATACCTTCCGCTTTCCAATCATGCAACACTTTATCAATGTCTTTTTGCTGCTTTTCCTCGATTAACTCATTTAAATCCGACTGCGATAAATTATCGAAATTGTATTTTTTATTTACGTTGATAAACATATTGTTCCATTTGATAAAGGGACCAAATCGTCCTACTCCTTTTTGAATGGGAAGTCCATCATAGGTTCCAATAGGCGCATCAGCTTGTGCCTTTTCATCAATAATTCCTTGTGCCGTTTCCATCGTTACATCCATCGGATCAACTCCTTTAGGCAATGAAATGAATTGGGTTCCGAATTTTACATAGGGTCCAAAACGGCCATTATTTACTTCAATTTCTTCGCCTTTGTATGTTCCTAATTGCTTGGGAAGTAAAAACAAATTCAATACTTCTTCCAGGGTGATGTTTCCAATATTTTGATCGGGGCGCAAACTCGCAAATTGCTTGTTTTCTTCATCGACATCCCCAATTTGAGCCATCGCACCATATTTTCCCAATCGCACCGAAACTGGCTTTCCTGAAACCGGGTGTGTTCCTAAAATACGTTCTCCACTTTCACGATCTGCGTTTTTTTCTACATCCATTACATTGGGATGAAAATGGGAGTAAAAATCATTCATCATTTTAGCCCAATCCACTTTTCCTTCGGCAATTTCATCAAAATCTTGCTCTACTTTGGCCGTGAAATTATAATCTAAAATGGTTCCAAAGTTTTTTACCAAGAAATCATTTACAATTATTCCAATATCGGTTGGTACCAATTTTCCTTTATCAGACCCTACATTTTCAGTCAAGACTTGCGCCTTAACTTCGCTGTTTTTTAATATAATTTGTGTATATTTTCGTTCCTGACCTTCAAAACTACCTTTTTCTACATATGTTCTCGCGATAATAGTTGAAATGGTTGGCGCATAGGTAGACGGACGACCAATTCCTAATTCTTCTAATTTTTTAACCAATGAAGCCTCAGTATAGCGACTTGGCGGACGCGAAAAACGTTCTGTTGCCGTAATGTAATTATTGATTAATTTTTCATTTACTTTTAAAGCAGGCAACATACCTTCTTGTTCTTCATCATCTTCATCATTACCTTCTAAATACACTTTCAAAAACCCTTCAAACTTAATTACCTCACCCGAAGCAGTAAAAGTTTCCGAATGATTACTTGCTGTTATTTTAACATTGGTTCTCTCTAATTCTGCATCACTCATTTGTGATGCCAATGTTCGTTTCCAAATCAAATCATACAAACGCGCTTGATCACGATCAATATTAACCGTATGACGTGACATATCGGTTGGACGAATTGCCTCATGAGCTTCTTGTGCCCCTTTTGATTTGGTATTAAAATTTCTTGGTTTTGAAAATTCCGCACCATAGTAACTTGTAATTTCGGCTTGAGCCGCTGCCATAGCATCTTGCGATAAATTTACACTATCGGTTCTCATATAGGTAATCAATCCAGCTTCATACAAGCGTTGTGCAATTTGCATGGTAATTCCTACTGGTAAATACAATTTACGAGCGGCTTCCTGCTGCAATGTTGACGTAGTAAACGGAGCTGCAGGTGACTTTTTGGTGGGTTTAGTCTCTAAATCGCCTACCTTATATACAGTATCTATATTTTGGGTTAAGAAATCTTCGGCTTCTTTTTTAGTAGCAAAGTTCTTGGGTAATTTTGCTTTAAACGTTTTACCAGCTTCATTCGTAAATTCAGCTGTAATGCTATAGGAAGCTTCTGGCTTAAACTCTTGTATTTCACGTTCGCGTTCAACTATCAATCGAACCGATACCGATTGCACACGACCTGCTGACAAACCTCCTTTTACTTTTTTCCAAAGTACAGGTGACAACTCATAACCCACTAATCGATCCAATACACGTCGAGCTTGTTGGGCATTGACTAAGTTGTAATCGATTCCTCTTGGATTTTCTATGGCTTTTAAAATGGCAGTTTTGGTAATTTCATGAAAAACAATACGTTTTGTTTTTTCAGGTTTTAGTTTTAATTCTTCAGATAAGTGCCAAGAAATAGCTTCTCCTTCGCGGTCCTCATCGGAAGCCAACCAAACCATTTCGGCATTTTTAGCTAATCCTTTTAATTTGGTTACCAACGCTTTTTTATCGGCAGATACTTCATATTTTGGCTTAAATCCATTGGCAACATCTACTCCAATTTCTCGAGAAGGCAAATCGGCTATGTGTCCATAACTCGATTCTACTTGATACTCACTTCCTAGAAATTTTTCGATGGTTTTTGCCTTTGCGGGTGACTCAACGATTACTAAATTCTTTGCCATTTCACTTTTTGTTTGTTCGGCAAAAGTATCTATTTTTTTTAAATTTTGACTTCTCGATTCTATTTTTACCCATAATTAGTTTTGAGTTGGATTCTTTTACTCCTTATTAAAGGTGTATAATTGCCGTGCTATTGGTAAAATAAAAAATATTCAAAAATTCGTGTTAAACCTTTACTGACATCTTGTCATATTTTGGATTTTAGTATTATCTTTGCAATCCGAAACATCGGAATGTTATTTGGAAATTTATAGTATGGAAAAGGAAATTGACGAGAAAAAACAAGGTCAAAGTTTAGTTTTAGACCAAAAAGAAGGAAACACAAAAAAACTTTTTATCGAGAGTTATGGATGCCAAATGAATTTTTCGGACAGCGAAATTGTGGCTTCAATTCTTTATGAAAACGGCTATAATACAACGCAAAACCTGGAAGACGCCGATTTGGTATTGGTCAACACTTGCTCTATTCGCGATAAGGCCGAACAAACCATTCGCAAACGTTTGGAAAAATACAATGCGGTTAAAAAAATTAACCCAGGCATGAAAGTTGGCGTTTTAGGCTGTATGGCAGAACGTTTAAAAAGCCAGTTTTTAGAAGAAGAAAAAATTGTCGACATGGTTGTTGGGCCCGATGCTTATAAAGATTTACCTAATCTATTAGCGGAAGTTGAAGAAGGCAGAGACGCCATAAATGTTATATTATCGAAAGAAGAAACCTATGGCGATATTGCACCGGTTCGCTTAAACAGCAACGGCGTTAATGCATTTGTTTCAATCACAAGAGGATGTGACAACATGTGTACTTTCTGCGTAGTTCCATTTACAAGAGGTCGAGAACGCAGCCGAGAACCACAAAGTATAATTGACGAAATTCAAAATTTGTACGATAGAGGATTTAAGGAAGTGACTTTATTAGGTCAAAATGTAGACAGCTACTTGTGGTATGGTGGTGGTTTGAAAAAAGATTACGACAAAGCCACAGCAATGCAAAAAGCGACAGCTATGGACTTTGCCCAATTGCTAGACAAATGTGCTACCTTATTTCCTAAAATGCGTTTTAGATTTTCAACTTCGAATCCACAGGATATGCACGAAGAAGTTTTGCATGTTATTGCCAAACACCATAACATCTGCAACTACATTCATTTACCCGTTCAAAGTGGAAGTACTCGAATTTTAAAGGAAATGAACCGTCAACATACCCGAGAAGAATACATGGCCTTGATTGATAAAATATATGCTATTATTCCAGACATTTCGTTATCGCAAGATATGATTGCTGGTTTCCCTACCGAAACAGAAGCAGATCATCAAGACACCTTGAGTTTAATGGAATATGTAAAGTATGATTTCGGATTTATGTTTGCGTATTCCGAACGTCCGGGAACCTTAGCAGCTCGAAAAATGGAAGACGATGTGCCAGAAGCGATTAAAAAACGTCGCTTAACAGAAATTGTAGACTTACAACAGAAACACGGACTGGAACGCACACAGCGTTTCATTGGGCAGGAAGTAGAGGTGTTAATCGAGAAAGAATCGAAACGTTCCGATGCACACTGGAGTGGAAGAAATTCGCAAAACACGGTAGTGGTTTTTCCAAAAGAGCATTATAAAGTTGGGGAATTCGTACTCGTAAAAATTACCGATTGTACCGCAGCTACTTTAATTGGAGAGGCTGTGGGCTATTCAGAACTAATGAATTAAAACAATTAAAAATTAACAATGGATAATGAACAATTAGAAAACATTTAAATTATCAATTGTCAATTAATAATTATAAATTATAAAATGGAATCCGTACAAGCTATAAAACAACGCTTTGAAATTATTGGGAACGACCCAAAACTCAATCGTGCCGTGGAGAAAGCCATTCAGGTGGCTCCAACGGATATTTCAGTATTGGTCACGGGTGAAAGTGGTGTAGGAAAGGAAAGTATTCCTAAAATTATTCACTCATTATCACACCGCAAGCATGGAAAATACATTGCTGTAAACTGTGGAGCCATCCCCGAAGGAACAATTGATAGTGAACTATTTGGTCACGAAAAAGGTTCTTTTACAGGAGCAACAAGCACACGAGAAGGGTATTTTGAGGTAGCCAATGGTGGCACTATATTTTTGGATGAAGTTGGTGAATTGCCTTTAACTACTCAAGTACGTTTATTACGGGTTTTAGAAAATGGTGAATTCATCAAAGTTGGCTCTTCGCAAGTCCAAAAAACTAATGTACGCATTGTAGCAGCCACTAATGTAAATATGTTTGAGGCTATTGAAAAAGGGAAATTTAGAGAAGATTTATTTTACCGATTGAGTACGGTAGATATTATGTTACCCCCTCTACGCGAGCGCAAAGAAGACATACATTTACTTTTTCGAAAATTTGCAGCCGATTTTGCACACAAATACAAAATGCCTGCGATTAAATTAGAAGAAGAAGCCATTCAATTATTAATCAAATACCGATGGAGTGGTAACATTCGTCAACTGCGCAATGTCGCGGAGCAAATTTCTGTTTTAGAAACTAAAAGAGAAATCACCGCACAAACACTACTCACCTATTTACCGATAGAACAAAACCATTTACCATCCGTAATTGGCACTAAAAAAGCAGAAAGCGATTTCAGTAACGAAAGAGAAATATTATACAAAGTTCTCTTTGACATGAAGAGTGATTTGAATGATTTGAAAAAACTCACCTTGGAGTTAATGCAAAACGGAAGCAGTAAAGTTCAAGAAACAAATAAAGGATTAATTCAAAAAATTTACGGAAAACCGGAAGAAAATACTATTTTTGAAGAAGAATCTCGAGTAGAAATGCTGCCCAATCAAAATAATTTGATCCAAGAAACTTTTGAAGATGACGAAGACGAAGAAAATTATTTATTTGCCGAAACAGTTGATGAAGAAGAAACCTTAAGTCTAGAAGCTAAAGAAATTGAACTCATCAAAAAATCATTGGAACGCAACCGAGGAAAAAGAAAAGCAGCTGCGGATGAATTAGGAATATCAGAACGCACCTTATACAGAAAAATCAAACAATACGATTTATAATGAGACATAGCATTATTGTTCTTAGCATCACTCTTTCCTTACTGCTAAACAGTTGTGGGATTTATAACTTTACAGGAGCAAAACCCGTAGATGCAAAAACATTCCAAGTCAATTATTTTCAAAATAATGCCGAATTAATTGAACCTGGAATTGAACGAACTTTTACGCTTGAGTTACAAGATATTATTCAAAGTCAGACCAATTTGAATTTAGTTAATCAAGGTGGCGAATTGATTTATGAAGGCGAAATTGTGGAATATAGAATAGCCCCCATGTCGGCAACTGCTGACCAAAGAGCTGCACAAAACCGTCTTACGATTACAATAATGGTACGTTTTACCAACCGTAACAAAGAGGATGACAACTTTGAGAAACGATTTTCCTTTTATTATGATTTTGACGCCAATGCGCAACTCGTAGGTTCACAACTTACTTCAGCACTAGACGAAATTTTTGAGCGCATTACACAAGATATTTTCAATGAATCACTTGCTAAATGGTAACTAATTAGTATAATATTTTGAATACAGCCGACCTCACCTTTTTGTTAAACAAACCCGAAGCAACCAACGAAAAACAAACGATCGCACTCGAAAATGTGGTATTACAATATCCCTATTTTCAAGCTGCGCGTGCTTTGCATTTGAAAGGCTTGTATAATCAAGATAGTTTTAGATACAATTATGAATTAAAAAAAACCGCTGCTTATACAACGGATCGCACCATACTGTTTGAATTTATTACTTCGGATCACTTTGCAACATTACAACAAGATAAAATAGACGCCATTCAGGAGTACATCCAAAATATTAATGTTCATGCCATTGAAGAAATCAAAATTGAACCGTTAACAAGTACTCCGATTGAATTAGAAAACAACGTTACCCGTTCCGAAGAAAAATTAGGAATTGGCACACCATTAACCTTTTCAAAAGCTGAAAAACATTCCTTCCAAGAATGGTTACAACTCACTAAATTGCAACCTATTGCGCGAGAAATTTCTGAAAATACTTCCGATTCACATGTTGAAAAAGAAAAAAAAATAGCGCTAATAGATAAATTTATAGAGACAAATCCAAAAATAGCACCTGTTAAAAAACATGTTGAAATTCCTTTAAATAGCGTTAAAAGCATTGAAGAACCAACACATTTAATGACGGAAACTTTGGCTAAAGTGTTTTTAGAACAAAAAAAATATCACAAAGCAATACAAGCTTATGAAATTTTAATTTTGAAATATCCAGAAAAAAGTAGTTTCTTTGCAGACCGAATAAATGAAATCAAAAATTTACAACAAAATAATAATTAATTATGGGATTTACAGGTTTTTTAATTGCAATAACAATTGTTTGTTTTTTATTAATCTTAGCGATTATGGTTCAAAACCCTAAAGGTGGTGGCTTATCTTCATCTTTTGGAAGTTCACAACAATTAGGTGGTGTACAAAAAACAACCGATTTCTTAGACAAAAGTACTTGGACATTAGGAGGCATTTTAATTGCACTTATCTTATTATCTAGTATAAGTTTTAATGGAGGCAATGCCGTTACCGATTCTAAAATTTTAGGTCAAGACGAAACCGCTACTCCAAAAACAACAGTTCCAGCAACACCAGAAGCAGCTAAACAAGCTCCTGCTACAACTGCTCCAGTTGCCACAGATTCTACAAAATAAGCATTGCTACAATATCATTAAATGCCAGCCTGTCAGTGCTGGCATTTTTTATTTCAGAAAAAATGACATAAAATTGAATTGGCATAATTTCTGAATATCAGACAAAACAAATAATTAAATTAAATACTATTATGTCATTAAACATTAAACCTATTTCAGACCGCGTTGTAATTGCCCCATTGGCAGCTGAAACAACGACAGCTTCTGGGATTATTATTCCAGATACTGCAAAAGAAAAACCACAAAAAGGAACTGTAGTAGCCGTAGGAAATGGCAAAAAAGACTACACCATGACTGTAAAAGTAGGCGATGTCGTACTTTATGGAAAATATTCTGGAACCGAATTTAAATACGAGGGGAAAGATTACTTAATTATGAGAGAAGACGAAATTTATGCAATTCTTTAATCTAAGATTAAAAAAACATTAATCGTTAAACATTAAAAACTAAATAAAATGGCAAAAGATATAAAGTTTGATATTGAAGCACGTGATGGATTAAAACGTGGTGTTGATGCATTAGCGAATGCAGTAAAAGTAACTCTTGGTCCAAAAGGCCGAAATGTAATTATTTCAAAATCATTTGGAGGACCTACGGTAACTAAAGATGGTGTTTCTGTAGCTAAAGAAATTGAATTACAAGATCCATTAGAAAATATGGGGGCTCAAATGGTTAAAGAAGTGGCTTCAAAAACCAATGATTTGGCCGGTGACGGAACAACAACTGCAACTGTATTAGCACAAGCCATCGTAAAAGAAGGTTTAAAAAACGTTGCAGCTGGCGCCAATCCTATGGATTTAAAACGCGGAATTGATAAAGCTGTGGAAACGATTGTTACTGAATTGAGCAAACAAGCTGTTGCTGTTGGTGATTCTTCAGAAAAGATTAAACAAGTAGCTTCTATTTCGGCAAACAACGACGAAACTATTGGCGATTTGATTGCTGTTGCTTTTGGAAAAGTTGGAAAAGAAGGCGTAATTACTGTTGAAGAAGCAAAAGGAACTGACACTTATGTTGATGTAGTTGAAGGTATGCAATTTGACAGAGGGTATTTATCTCCTTATTTTGTTACCGATGCCGATAAAATGGTAGCCGAATTGAGCAATCCTTATGTGCTTTTATACGATAAAAAAATATCGAATTTACAAGAATTACTACCTGTATTAGAGCCGGTAGCACAATCGGGAAGACCCTTATTAATCATTGCTGAAGATGTAGACGGACAAGCATTAGCTACTTTAGTGGTAAATAAATTACGTGGTGGTTTAAAAATCGCTGCTGTTAAAGCCCCTGGTTTTGGTGACCGAAGAAAAGCCATGTTAGAAGATATTGCTATTTTAACTGGCGGTACTGTTATTGCTGAGGAAAGCGGGTATTCATTAGAAAATACTACACTAGAAATGCTGGGAACTGCCGAAAATATTACCATTGACAAAGACAATACTACAATTGTAAATGGAGCAGGTGCTGTTGACAACATAAAAGCAAGAGTGAACCAAATCAAAGCACAAATTGAAACGACTACTTCTGATTATGATCGTGAAAAATTACAAGAACGCTTAGCAAAATTAGCGGGTGGTGTTGCCGTTTTATATGTAGGCGCCGCTTCTGAGGTTGAAATGAAAGAGAAAAAAGACCGTGTAGATGACGCGTTACATGCTACTCGTGCGGCCGTTGAAGAAGGAATTGTAGCAGGAGGTGGTGTTGCCTTAGTTCGTGCTAAAGCAGCATTGGTTAACATCAAAGCAGAAAATGCCGACGAAGCTACCGGAATACAAATCATTAACAAAGCTGTAGAGGCACCTTTACGTACAATTGTTGAAAATGCAGGTGGAGAAGGCTCAGTGGTAATTGCAAAAGTTACTGATGGTTCAGCTGATTTTGGATTCAATGCAAAAACAGGCGAATATGTTCAAATGTTAGCCGCTGGGATTATCGATCCTAAAAAAGTAACGCGTGTAGCGCTAGAAAACGCAGCTTCAGTAGCGGGAATGATCTTGACTACAGAGTGTGCATTAATTGACATCAAAGAGGATACTCCTTCAATGCCAATGGGCGGAGGAATGCCAGGAATGATGTAATATTTCAATTCAATAAAACGCCCAATAATACTATTGGGCGTTTTTTTTATTACAATCGATCATACAAACAACAGGTATGAAGCTTTTCATATACGGCATCTTTTGCCTTAATAAGTTCAGTATCGTGCCCCATATGTGCAATAGCTTTTGCAACGTCTTCCACGGAACATTTGTTTTCGTCAATAATCAAATGTATGTCCTTATGATCGATATGCCAATCGGCACTTTTTACTCCTTTTACAGAAAAAGCTGCCTTTTCAATTCGTTTTTCACACATTTCGCAATTTCCAGCTACTTTAAGTTCTACTTTTTTATTTTTACTTTTTTTCTCTTGGGCGAAACTGCTGAGTGAAAAAAGACTGACTACTAGTACTACAATGAATGTTTTCATATATTTTTTGTTTATTGCTATTTAATTTTAAATCGTAATCCTGCATAATACATCTGTCCAAATACAGGACCAAAAAGCATACTGCTATCAAAGTAATTCCCAAAAGGATTTTCATTTTGTACAATCCCATTATTTTGCTTGTAATTACCTATATTTTCAACACCAAAATAGATTTCGAATACACTTGAGAATGTTCGAGTAATTTGTGTATTTATTATCGCAAATGCTGGAGCATATTCGCCCAGTTGATACGCTAATGGATTGTCAGTTGTTGTTGGCAACCGCTGTGCTCCTAACCAATTATAGGTAACATCAAACTTCCACTGCTGGCCTTTTTCTTTGATGTGGGTCTCAAAAGATACATTGGCAAAAAACCGATGTTTGGCTTGCAGGGCACGTTGGAGCTGACCAGTAGTAAATTGTGTTTGTACATCAAAGTATTTATAGGCTGTTTTCAAATTCAAATGCTTTATCAATTCAATAGAAAATTCGGATTGAAACGATTTTGAGAAACTCTTTCCCTCTAAATTATAAAACAAAACTTGTTGTGCACTAGCATCTATATCTACAACTGCTTGATTTTGAAAATCGGTTACATAGTAATCTAAAATTACCTCCGCGCTTTTTTCGAATAGCTTGAATTTTTGGATAAAACTAACACCATAATTCCATGCAATTTCTGCTTGTAATCCATATAAATTACCATTAGAACTACGAATTGAAAAATCTCTTGCAGAAGCAAATAAGTGTTGGTTTTCGGCAAAAATATTGGCAGCACGTTTGCCTCTGCCAATAGAAGCCCTTAAAACTGCATTATCCCACGGATTGTAGCGCAGGTGTAACCTAGGTGTAAAAAAAGTAGCCAATCGATTGTGATGATCCACTCTTGCTCCAGCCACCAAACTAAAGTTATCTAAATTGTCAAATGTATATTCAAAAAAAGCTCCAAATGAATTGTCAATTCTTGAAAAATCTTGATCAAAGTTCACTTTTACCAATTCATCGTATCGATCATATGCAAAATTGATTCCTGTAGTAAACTTATTTTTCGTGTTGGTTATTATGGAATTGAACAACAAATTGGAATAAAAACTTTTTTGATGCACATCGTATTGATTCAAACCGAAATAAGAATCTTGCCGATGGGATTGAAATGAATTTTGAAAACCAAAACTTTGATAGGGCATATCTGGAAACACATACCCCAATTTGTTTGAAATTTCAATTTTTTCGGTATTTACTTCACTTCCCCAAGTATTAGTGGTGAATTGATCGGTAGCTGGATTGAAATTCACTTCTCCAGCTTGTTTTTCATCCTTCATATAGCGAAGATTTGTAAAACTCACCCAGCCCTTTTCGACGTCATTATATTGCCAACGATTTAATATATTGACTTGTTTACCTAATGGATTGTCTAAAAATCCGTCCTTATTCATGTCATTTTTGCTTTGTCTTGTATTAGCATGCAAGAATAAAGTTGTACTCCATTTATCTGAAATTTTTTGATTGAAGTGAGAATTCCATTCAAAGCGACTGTCTTGCGAACCGTATAGATTTAAGTAAAATGGAATGTCATTTACAGGTTTTAATAATTCATAATTTATTTGGCCCGAAATACTTTCATAGCCATTAATTACGCTACCTGCTCCTTTTGTAATTTGGATGCTTTCTACCCAAGTGCCTGGCACAAACGACAAACCATAAGCTTGAGAAGCCCCTCGAATAGCTGGAATATTTTCTTCAGCTATTAAAATATACGGACTTGTTAATCCCAACATTTTTATCTGTTTATTTCCGGTAATTGCATCCGAAAAATTAACATCAATTGAAGGATTGGTGCTAAAACTTTCAGACAAATTACAGCAGGCAGCTTTCAAAAGCTCTTGATGTCCCATGGTTTGTACATTGGCCACTTTAAACAAAGAATGTTCGGTACTTTTTTTGGTTTTTGAAACTGTAACCGTTTGCAAACTATTAATTTCTTTGAGTACTATCGTAAAATCAACAAGGGTTGTTACCGAAATTTGTTGTGTTTCATATCCCTCAAAACTGATAATCAATAACGAAGATTCAGAAGACTTTGCTATCGAAAAATTTCCTGTAGTTGAAGTATTTGTTGATATTATTGTGTTTTGCCACATGACATTTGCACCACTGATGGGTTGCTTATTTTCATCTATGACAATACCTTTTATGGTTTCTTGAGCCGTTGTCACAAACGTAACAAAGCATAGCAAGAACGCTATTTTATTAAACATGTTGAATGGGTTTAATGTTAAAATTCAGTGATTTACAGAATAAAAACAAAAAACTTAAGCATAGAAAACAAATTGACAATGGAGTTTGTAGAGCGGTGGTGGGTTTGACTCGCAACAAAAATACAAGGAAGTATCCGTTACACTTTCATTTCCAAAATGAAATAAAATAGAACGATTTATTGGTGTAACTACCCACCCTTCAATGTCTAATTGTGGTGTTTTAAACTCAATTGTATCAGCTTTCTCGGAAACTTTAATTACTTTGTTGGAACAGCAAGAAGTATGTGAAAAAGTTTCTGCACAACAAGCATCTTCATTTTGAGAAACGCAAGGTTCGTCTTTTTGCAATTGAAAAGAAATCGATGCAATTTTATCGTGGCAATAATGCACCGACAAAGTCAAACCTAAATTGGCTAGCAAAATAAGTGAGGCTAAAAAAAGGCTGATTTGTTTTCTACAATGCATTGTGCAAAATTACAAATTATTTTGATCGGTATTGCAAATAAAACGCCGGAACAAACAACAGTAATAAAATCGGTTGAATTAAAAAACGCCGTACATAGAATAAGACCATATAATTTGGAGGATCTAACAAAAATAATACTCCAAAAAAAACGAGCAGCAAAACCATAAGTACCAAAACATACAATTGTGTCGAAAACCACAATATTTGTTTTTGTTGGAATACACTATAAAGTATGGCTAAGGATAATATAGTATTTAGAGAATATCGAAAAATTAATCCTATCAAAAGAGGTATGGTCTCAAATATTGGCAAAGGACTATTTTTAAAATCACTTTTAAAAAACACCAAAAAAGGGTCATAAAAAAGCGTGTCTTCAAAAGCTCTGATTAACACCAATCCAACAATTGAAAGTACTAATACAATACCCCTAACTTTATTATTTAGTCCTTGTTTGAACATAACCTGAAAATTTAGTTACCCATAAAATCCATAGCAAAAAAACAGCGCCATAAATGATTAATGGAAATAGTGTACCATGCAGTAGTGTACCATATTGTTTGTAATGATACAAAGCAAAACACAAGAATGCAATTCGAAAACAATTGAGCACGTGCAATACAAAGAGGCCAATCAATATATAAAGCACGGTTTTTTTCCATTGGGTCGAAAAAGCAAATATAAAGGCAGCAAATAATATCATCACGCTAAGTGCATTACAACCTTCAACTACTCTTGCCACATATTTACCTTTATAGATTATTTGGACAGCGGGTTGAAATTGATGGGATTGCATATTGATATCGTCTGTAAAAACTCTCATAACTTGAACCGCCTGTGAAGCTACTAATTTGGTAAAACCATCCAACTCATTCTTCTTCCCATCAAATTGACCCAAATACAAGTTATATAATGCCGAAAAAGCAATGAAAAAAAGTAAAAACTTTGCTAAAAAAGTAAAGAAAATTTTATGTTGGCTAAAGCTATTTTTCAAGATGTGTATTTTTAACAAAAATATAGATTTTTTTATTGCTTAGAATAAATACTTTTGTAAAAAAAGAAAAATGCCTTTTGAAAATTTAAAACGTTTAGTTTCCGAAATTGTAACCAAAGACGAAACGACTAGAAATGAAAAATTAGCCACCATTTGCCAATTGCTTAGTGATTCGGTATCTTACTACAATTGGGTAGGTTTCTATTTTGCTAATCACGAAACAAAAACTTTACACTTGGGACCCTATGTAGGGGCTGCAACAGACCACACAGTGATCCCGTTTGGTAAAGGAATTTGTGGTCAAGTAGCGGTTTCGAATTCCAATTTTGTAGTACCTGATGTATCGGCACAGGACAATTACATAGCATGTAGCTTTACAGTCAAATCAGAAATTGTTGTCCCTCTTTTTGTGGATGGTATTAACATTGGACAAATCGATATTGATTCGCACGAGTTAGATCCCTTTACCGAGGCTGATGAACGTTTTTTAGAATTTGTAAATCAAGAAATTGCAAAATTATTTTAACAGAACAGAAACGTCTCGCTCTTTTTAATATATTTGTGTACTATTAACCTGTAACTTATTCCGCTAATGCCATTTAACGTCCCCAGTTTAGAGCTTCCTTTTTTTGCTAACCTTTTGATGTTGTTAGTATTGGCTCGCCTTTTTGGAGAAATCATGGAACGTTTTAAACAACCTGCAATGATTGGTGAAATATTAGCAGGGGTATTATTAGGACCAACGGTATTAAACTTTATTCATCGTACCGAAGATTTAAAAGTAATTTCAGAATTAGGGGTTTTCCTATTGGTTATCATAGCTGGGCTTGAAATTCATTTGGATGAAATAATAAAATCAATGAAAGGAAGGAATATTGTAATTTCAATTGCAGCCTTCTTTATTCCTTTGGTTTCGGGTTATTTGGTAGGGAATTATTTTGGACAGGATGTTATGTCCACTATTTTTATTGGGCTTTGCGTTGCCATCACTGCATTACCTGTTAGTATTCGTATCCTAATGGATTTGGGAAAATTAAATTCTCCTGTTGGCCAAAAAATAATATCCGTTGCTATTTTTGATGATGTAATAGCCTTGACCATTTTAGGAATATTATTAGATTTAAAAGATGTTGAACCCACCTTTGCAAACATTTCGCAAGCAACGGTTTTTACTGTCCTTAAACTTGCAGCTTTCCTCATAATCATTGCCTTGACATATAAATTGATTCAGAAATTTGCACAGAAAGAAAATTTCATTGAAAACCAGCTCAACACGATTTTAACCTACCTTAAAGGAAAAGAATCTTTATTTGCTGTCTTTTTTGTTTTTATATTAATTTTTGCCACCATGACCGAAAGCATCGGTTTGCATTTTATCATTGGCGCCTTTTTTGCATCCATGCTTATTTCTAAAGACTTAGTGGGCGAAAAACATTTAGAAACCTTTCACAATACTACTAACAGCATGGCGATGGGATTTTTAGCTCCTATCTTTTTTGCGGGTATTGGGCTAGAGTTTCAATTTTCCTCCATTCAAAACTACCCATTGTTGTTTGCTATTATTGCAGTTTCCTTTTTATCTAAAATAATTGGCGGATACATTGGTGGTCGATTTGCAAGATTAAACCATAAAGTTTCATTGGCATTAGGCATCGGATTAAATGCAAGAGGGATTATGGAATTGGTAATCGCAAACATTGCATACAAAGCAGGCATTATCAATACTGAAATTTTTTCCATGCTAGTTATTATGGGATTAATCACCACATTATCGACTCCGTTTTTACTTAAAAGAGCGTTTAAATCAATTGAAAAGGCCGTTTAATTTGATTTTTTTGAAAATAATTCAAATTTGTTAATTTAATATTCTAAAATATTTTTTACATTTGCACCCGAATTGCTACCATACAATTCATACATAAAAATCATTTAAAATAATATTGGCATGTACTTGACAAAAGAAACTAAAGCTGAAATCTTCGCTAAACACGGAGGGAAAGCTGAAAACACTGGATCTGCTGAAGGGCAAATCGCATTATTCACATTTAGAATTTCTCACTTAACGGAGCATTTGAAAAAAAATCGTCATGATTTTAACACAGAACGCTCATTAGTGCTTTTAGTAGGAAAAAGAAGAAGTCTTTTAGACTATTTAAAGAAAAAAGATATCAACAGATATCGTGAGATTATTAAAGAATTAGGTATTAGAAAATAATCAACTAAGGGGCTTTTTGCCCCTTTTTGTTTTAATATATTCACTAAAAAAGTTTGGTTTTTCATTGGGATTTTTTACAACAACTACACAACAACACAACACCCATTGTATAATCAATAAGAGAATTTTATGATTCCAAATGTAACAAAAGAAACAATCGATTTAGGTGATGGAAGAATCATCACGATTGAAACAGGTAAATTAGCAAAACAAGCCGACGGTTCTGTGGTTGTTCGTTTAGGAGATTGTATGTTGTTAGCAACAGCAGTTTCTGCAAAAACATCCAATCCAGGGGTTGACTTTTTACCTCTTACGGTAGATTACCGTGAAAAATTTGCAGCAGCAGGTCGTTTTCCTGGAGGATTTTTCAAAAGAGAAGCCCGTCCAAGTGATAGCGAAGTGTTAACCATGCGATTAGTAGACCGTGTATTACGTCCGCTTTTCCCAGATGATTATCATGCAGAAACACAAGTGATGATTCAGTTAATGTCTCACGATGAAGAAGTTATGCCTGATGCTTTAGCAGGATTAGCTGCTTCAGCAGCATTAGCTGTTTCTGACATTCCTTTTTACAACTTAATTTCAGAAGTTCGCGTAGCCCGAATTGACGGAAAACTGCTTATCAATCCCAGTAGAACACAATTAGAATTATCAGACATCGACATGATGATTGGCGCTTCAATGGATTCTGTTGCAATGGTTGAAGGCGAAATGAAAGAAATTTCGGAAGCCGAAATGGTTGAAGCCATCAAATTTGCGCACGAAGCCATCAAAATTCAAATTCAAGCACAAGAGCGATTAAGAGCTGCAGTAGGCGCGCCTGCATACAGAGAATACGAAGGCGAAAAAGAAGACGAAGCCATTTACAAAAAAGTGAAAGCCGCTGCGTATGACAAATGCTATGCTATTGCTCAAGAAGCTTCCGGAAAAAGCGAAAGAAGCGAAAAATTTACAGCTGTTAAAGAAGAAGTAAAAGCATTATTCACAGAAGAAGAATTAGCTGAAAATGGTGATCTTGTAGGAAAATATTTCTACAAAACAAATAAAGAAGCCGTGCGTAATGTAATCCTTGAAAAAGGGATTCGTTTGGACGGAAGAAAAACAACTGAAATCAGACCTATTTGGTGTGAAACAGATTATTTGCCTTCTGTTCACGGTTCATCCTTATTTACACGTGGCGAAACACAAGCTTTAGCCACAGTAACATTAGGAACTTCAAGAGAAGCCAACCAAATAGATTCTCCATCTGAACAAGGAGAAGAAAAATTCTACTTACACTACAACTTCCCTCCTTTTTCAACTGGTGAAGCAAAACCGTTAAGAGGAACTTCAAGAAGAGAAGTAGGTCATGGAAACTTAGCACAACGTGCTTTAAAAAATATGATTCCTGCTGATTGTCCTTACACTATTCGTATCGTTTCGGAAGTATTAGAATCTAATGGTTCTTCTTCTATGGCAACGGTTTGTGCGGGCACTATGGCATTGATGGATGCGGGAGTTCAAATGATCAAACCAGTTTCTGGTATTGCTATGGGATTGATTACTGACGGCGAAAAATTTGCTGTATTGTCTGATATCTTAGGTGATGAAGATCACTTAGGTGATATGGACTTTAAAGTAACAGGTACTGCAGACGGAATTACAGCGTGTCAAATGGACATCAAAATTGATGGATTACGTTATGACATTATGGAACAAGCCTTAGGTCAAGCGCGTGATGGACGTATGCATATTTTAGGAAAAATCACCGAAACCATTGCTACTCCTCGTGCCGATGTAAAACCAAAAGCACCAAAAATTATCACAAGAACCATTCCTGGAGCATTTATTGGCGCGTTAATTGGACCTGGTGGAAAAGTAATTCAAGAATTACAAAAAGCTACAGGAACTACGATCGTGATCAACGAAGTGGATGAGCAAGGTGTAGTTGAAATTTTAGGAACCAATCCAGATGGCATTGCGGCAGTAATGGCTAAAATTGATTCGATCATTTTCAAACCAACAATGGGAGAAGCATACGAAGTAAAAGTAATTAAAATGCTAGATTTTGGAGCAGTTGTAGAATACACACAAGCGCCAGGAAATGAAGTTTTATTACACGTATCTGAATTGGCTTGGGAACGTACAGAAAATGTAACTGACGTTGTCAATATGGGAGATGTATTTCAAGTGAAATATTTAGGAATCGATCCTAAAACTAGAAAAGAAAAAGTTTCTAGAAAAGCACTTTTACCTCGACCTCCAAGAGAAGAAAGACCTATTGAAAAGAAAGATACCCCACAAGGTTAATTTCGAAACACCAATATACTTAAACCCTCAATTCAATTTGAATTGAGGGTTTTTTTATTGAAATTTAGTGTTGTTTTTTTAGTACATTTACGACCTAATACGAATTACATGAAATTAAAAACGTCCCGAATACTATTGCTTAGCGTTTTTCTATCACTGACCTCTTCATCCTTTTCACAAAGTGCTATTGAAGAGTATTTTGATACAACTGTAGGAAAAGAAAATTTACCACTAAATAATGGACCCTTTTATTTTACAACCTTTCGAACTCTAGACTCGCACCAGTTTTACAACACAAATAAATTTGACAAAGGAACAATTGTTTATGATGGCCAATTATACAACTCCGTAAACTTAAAATACGATTGTCATCGTGACGTATTGATCTTTAAACCCTATGGAGAAACCGAAAATTTTGGAATCATACTTATTGAAAAAAAAGTGGAACGCTTTACTTTAAATCACAAAAACTTTATCAATCTAAGTGTTGTTACTAAAGACAGTTTGAAAAATGTCACTGGCTATTACGAAGAAAGTGTAAAAAACTCACACTTCACTTTTTATATCAAACATAAAAAAGATCGCAGAGAAAACATTAAAGACAATACTATTTTCAACGTATTTGGTATAGATAATTCGTTTTTACTAGCTTATAAGAATGCCTATTATAACATCGATAGTAAAAAAGATGTAAGCCAATTATTCCTGGAACAAAAAAAGGAAATTAATGCGTTTTATACCGATAATTCTAAGCTTCTTAAAGAAGATAAAACCGCTTTCTATGAAAAACTTTTTATATATATTGACCAAATAATCACAACAAAATAGAACTGTCAATATGAAAAAAATAATATTAGCCTTGTCACTGTTGTGTATTGCTCCTTTGTTTGGCCAACAAGACACTTTAAAAATCATTACCTTAAATGCTGCCAATCTTGAAGACGCCTTACATCAAATTGAGCAACAAACCCAACAGACCTTTTTTTATCAAAAAAAATGGCTTGAAAATTATACGCAACCCATAAACGAAATGTATAAATCTAAAACTCTTGAAGCGATTTTACAAGAGGTATTGAAACCCACAAATCTGAATTTTTTTATCGATAAGAATAAAGTAATCGTAACTCAAAACAGCGTTATTCACAACAAAGTTGCTTCAGATTTTATGGAAATCCAAAGCAACCGTTGGTCTATCAATCCCATATTGATTGAAGAAACACAAAAAAACGCTCGCGATAACAATTCAAGTGGAACATTAATTGTAATTGGGAAGGAGTCTAAAACCAAAGACAACAGCACCTTTGAAATTACCGGAATAATTAGCAATCCAAAAAATGGCATGCCCATTCCAGATGCTAATTTCATCATTCAACAAAAAATTGCAGCAACCTCTAATGAAAAAGGTTTCTACAAAATGCTCCTTCCATATGGAAAATATGAACTTGACATTGAAGCACCTGGGTTCAAAAAAATTCACGTAACACTACTTGCTTATGGAAGTGGGGAAAAAAATTTCAAACTTATCGATGCTTTAACGGAATTGAATGAAATTGTCATTGAAACCGGTAGTGAAAAAAACATAAAAAGTACAACTTCGGGTATCACTTCCATAAACATGGAAGATGTAAAAAACGTCCCTATGGTTCTTGGGGAGCGCGATATTTTAAAGGTTGCCACTACCTTGCCCGGAATCAAAACTACTGGCGAAGGCTCTGCTGGGGTTAATGTACGTGGCGGAAAAGAAGATCAAAATTTATTTTTATTAGACAATGCTACGCTCTATAACCCTTCACACTTTTTTGGTTTTTTCTCCTCTATAAATCCTTATGTAATTAAAAATGCAGAAGTATACAAAGGAAGTGTTCCTGCCGAATTTGGCGGCAGACTATCTTCCGTGTTTGATATCAAATCAAAAAATGGTACAACCGAAAAAGTAACTGGTGAAGGTGGAATTGGACCGGTAACTAATAATTTAACATTATCTATTCCAGTAGTTAAGAAAAAATCAAGCCTTGCCATTGGTGGTCGTTCTTCATATTCTGATTGGTTGTTAAAAGAAATTGACAATCCAGAAATTAAAAAAAGTAAGGCTTCTTTTTACGACTTACTTCTTAAATACAGTCATGAAATATCGGATAAAACCAACATAGAAGCAACACTTTATTACAGTAAAGATATGTTTAATTTGACGTCAGATTCTACATATACTTACAGCAATAGAATTATTGCAGTCAATGGAAAACATTCCTTTAACGAAAAGAATAAAGCCGAATTTGGTATTACAAATTCCGATTATCAATTTGGTATCGATTTTGAAAAAAACAATTTAAAATCGTTTGATTTTGGATTTAAAATCAATGAAACCAAATTACTGTATAAAGGATTATACAATTATAGTGCGAAACATAAATTTACTTATGGTATCAATGCTACTTTGTACAACATCAGTCCAGGAACATTAACGCCAACGGATCAAAATTCATTACTAACCTACCAAAGCATTCAAAAAGAAAAAGGATTAGAAAACGCTTTATTTTTGTCCGATAACATTACTATTACCAAAAAAACAGCCCTTAATTTAGGATTGCGTTTTTCTACATTTTTAGCACTCGGACCTTCTACACAGAGAATTTATGCGCCAAATGCTCCAACAAACAATGGAAGTGTATTGGATGAAATTAGTTATAAAAACAACGAGGTCATTAAAACCCATAACGGACTTGAATATCGTATTGCCTTACGACACATTGTTTCGGAAACTATTTCATTAAAAGCGAGCTACGATACCAATTTCCAATATTTACACAAATTATCAACTAATACAACGCAATCGCCAACAGACACTTGGAAACTAGCCGATACTAATATTAAGCCTAGTTATGGTCAACAACTAGCTGTTGGAGCTTACAAAAACTTCAAAGGACTACCCTATGAACTGAGCATCGAGAGTTATTATAAAAAATCAACCAATGTATTAGATTACAAAGTAGGCGCTGAATTGATTCTCAATAATCATATCGAAACAGAAGTGCTTCAGGGAGAAGGAAAAGCTTATGGTATTGAATTGTTGTTCAAAAAAACAAGTGGTCAATTGAACGGTTGGATTGGCTATAGCTACTCCCGTTCCTTTATAAAACTTGACAGTAAATTTATACAAGAAAGAGTAAATAATGGATCTTATTTTCCAGCTAATTTTGATAAGCCACACGACCTAAGCCTTATCCTGAATTATAAATTTACCAAACGATACAGCCTTTCAACAAATTTTATTTATCAAACGGGTAGGCCCATTACCTATCCAATAGGAAGTTATGAATTTGGTGGCGCACAATATACACTATACAGCGACAGAAATAAATTTAGAATTCCCGATTACTACCGTTTAGATATTGGACTAAACATTGAAGGAAATCATAAAATTAAAAAATTCGCACACAGTTATTGGAATATTTCTGTCTACAATGTTTTAGGTAGAAACAATCCGTATTCAATTTACTTTATTACAGAGGCCGGAAAAATTAAAGCGTACCAAACCAGTATTTTTGCAATTCCTGTACCTACAATTACCTATAATTTTAAATTTTAACGATGAAAAAAAACATATTTATCAAAGCAATTTGCATCGTATCGCTTCATTTAGTATTGCTTAGCTGTACAGAACCTTATGCCTTACAATCTAACAGCTACGAAAGCGCCTTAGTTGTAGAAGCAACTTTAACCAACGAACTGAAACAACATGAAGTGAAAATTTCAAAAACATTTCAACTTGGAGAGCGCCAAAATGAAACAGAAAATGGTGCCATTGTAAAAATGCATGGCGATAATGGCACCGTGTATGATTTTGAACAAACGGATGGTATCTATCGTGCCACAACAGCGTTCCAAGCTGCTCAAAATGTTTTCTATCATTTAACGATTGAAACAGCTGATGGAAATCATTATGTTTCAGACGAACAAAAACTGCCTGCTACCAATGCGCTTGAAAACATTACTGCAACAAAAACAACTGTTGATGGTATAAGTGGAGTGCAAATTGCAGCAAATAGTTTTGACGCCACCAATTCATCCAAATATTACCGCTATACTTTTGAAGAAACTTATAAAGTTATTGTACCAAATTGGTCTCCAAATAAATTATTGTTTACCAATGCCGATGTAGTAATCATTGCCTTACGTGATGATCCTCAAACAAGAGTGTGTTATTCTACAAACAGCTCCAAATATATAAATATCACATCTACTGCCGATTTATCTGAAGATCGTGTGAGCAACTATCCTATTCATTTTATTCCACAAAATGACAACCGAATTGCGAATCGATATTCGATACTAGTTAAACAGTATGTTCAAAATTATGAAGCTTTTAATTTTTACAGAATATTAAAAAGCTTTTCCAGTTCTGAAAACATTCTTTCTCAAGTGCAGCCTGGTTTTATTTATGGTAACATACAGTGCACAACCAATCCTAATGAAAAAATTATCGGGTTGTTTGATGTAGCAACCGTTTCAGAAAGAAGAATTTTCTTTAATTATGAAGATCTATTTCCTGGCGAACTTCGCCCAGATTACATAGACAATTGCGAAATTTTTGAATTTGATGCCGGATGTTTTGGTATAACATGTACGGCAAACGGATATCACGCATTAAAAAGCGGATATTTAACCGGTAAATTAGCATATTATCAAAACACAGGAAACATCTATAAAATGGTTAAACCTGTTTGTGGCGATTGCACCACTTTTTCTTCTAATATAATTCCTCCATTTTGGCAATGAAAAAACTTATAATTTTATTCACCCTTTGTTTTTTAAATAATTTTGCTCAAAACACAACTTTTGAAGGCGAAACTATTTTTCTACACACCAATGCTTCTACATTCATCACAGGGGAAACCTTGAGATACAAAATTTATTGCAGAAATGCAGCCACCAAAGAAGCGAGCAAAATAAGCAAAATAGCTTATGTAGAAATAATCAACGAAAAAGGAGAAAGCATTACTCGTAATAAAATTATTTTAAAAGAGGGTGTGGCTTCAAACGAGATGTTCATATCTACACAATTTACAACAGGTACTTACAAACTGGTCGCTTACACCAATTGGATGCTCAACAACGTTGTCAATACCTATTTTGAAACTGAATTGACAATCATCAATCCGTTTTTACCGTATAAAAACAAAAAAGAAACGACTTCTGAAACGATTGTATCTTCCACTACTGTTGCACAACCTATACCACTACAATCTAGTGACATTACCCTGAAATCAAACAAATCAATATATTCCAAAAGGGAAGCGGTCAGTATCGCTTTATCAGATGATACAGGGCAATTTACTGATGGTAATTACTCGCTATCGGTAAGAAAAATTGATGGTCTCTCTCAAAAAAATAGCCCTTCGAGCGCCGAATTCATGCAAAAAACATCAGAACCTCTTTTAGCAACTGATGCTCCAAAATATTTACCCGAATTAAGAGGTGAAATCGTATCGGGAAAAATAACAACTCGCGACGAAAACAAAAGCATTAAAGACGTTCATGTGAGTGCATCAATCGTGGGCGAACCCTTTGATTTGAAAATTGTAAAAACCAATTCAGATGGGGCCTTTCATTTTATTTTAGACGAAACCATCAATACGCCAATATTGCAACTTCAACTCATTGAAAATTCCATAACAGATTACCAACTTACGATTAATCCACCTGCTAAAATTGCAACACCTACTAACTTTTCCAAAGTTAAGATTACAGAAAAAGACATTGCAACAATAGAAGAGCGATTGGTAGCAAGCCAAATTGTGAATGCCTATGCTGTTAAAGACAGTATTTCAGGAAATTCAACTACGGTTCCTTTTTATCATTACAATGCAAAAGAATATGTATTAGATAATTACAAGCGATTTCCCTCCTTTAAGGAAACCATTATAGAAATTATTCCGGCCGTATACTTTAAAGAAAATAATGGCGACTTTTCGTTACACATTAGAGACTATCAAACCGGCGGTGATTCCTTTGGAAGTGCGTTGGTTATTATTGATGGTTTGTTACTACAAGACGTAACTGAACTATTTGATTACAACACAAAAAACATCTATAAAATTGATGTCATCAATAAGGCATATGCCTACGGATCAAAAATTTTTAGTGGTGTAATTTCGATCACAACGTTTTCTAAAGCGTATGCATCAAAATCCAATTCAATTGTACCCGTTCAATTTGAACGATGCAAAGATGACAGCGCTTTTGTGCCAAAAAAATATGACACTCAAACCGATTATAGTCGAATTCCCGATTATCGCTACCAACTCGCTTGGGAACCATCAATCAAATTAAATAAAACAAATACTACCCAAACGTTTTTTACATCGGATGTAGAAGGATTGTTTGAAATTTCGCTTGAGGGCTTTTCAAAAAACGGAACCCCAGTTTCAATTAAAGAATATTTTGAAGTAAAGTAAGTACTGAAAATTAGCCATCAAAGTAATTTACATTTTTTTTGTAACTTTTTTAAAATTTCTGCGTATAACCAACAGAAATAATTAATGTTAGGATAATATACATGAGACAGCTTAAAATCACCAAGCAGGTAACCAATCGTGAAACTGCTTCTTTAGATAAATATTTACAAGAAATTGGAAAAGTAGACTTAATTACTGCAGACGAAGAAGTAGAATTAGCTCAAAAAATCAAAGCCGGTGATCAAAGAGCTTTAGAGAAATTAACCAAAGCCAATTTGCGTTTTGTGGTTTCTGTAGCAAAACAATATCAAAATCAAGGACTTACACTTCCCGATTTAATTAACGAAGGGAATTTAGGCTTAATTAAAGCGGCACAACGTTTTGATGAAACGCGTGGATTTAAATTTATTTCATATGCCGTTTGGTGGATTCGTCAATCGATCCTTCAAGCTTTAGCAGAACAATCACGTATCGTTCGTTTACCTTTGAATAAAATTGGTTCGATCAATAAAATCAATAAAATGTACGCCTTGTTAGAACAATCACAAGAGCGTGCTCCTTCTGCAGAAGAAATTGCCAAAGAATTGGACATGACCGTAAATGACGTTAAAGAGTCAATGAAAAACTCGGGGCGCCATTTGTCAATGGATGCTCCTTTAGTAGAAGGTGAAGATTCAAATTTATATGATGTATTGCGTTCGGGTGAATCACCAAATCCAGATCGTGAATTAATCCATGAATCCCTTCAAACGGAAATTGAAAGAGCCTTAGAAACTTTAACACCGAGAGAAGCAGATGTAGTGCGTTTGTACTTTGGTTTGGGTGATCAACATCCAATGACCTTAGAAGAAATTGGTGAAACCTTTGACTTAACGCGTGAGCGAGTACGTCAAATTAAAGAAAAAGCAATTCGCCGATTAAAACATACTTCCAGAAGTAAAATTTTAAAAACATATTTAGGGTAAACCTAGTAAAACTCCGGCCTTGTTCCGGAGTTTTTTTTTAAAGATTCAAAATTCCAAGTTGATTATTCAAAACTCAAAAAATGAAAGTTTATAATTTGTACATTTGCAAAAAGATTGAATATTCAATGTTGAACAACGAATTTTAAATCTACAATAAACAACATAATTACAACATGAAAAATACACGTATAGCCCCTTCCGTTCTAGCCGCTGATTTTGCCAATTTACAACGCGACATCGAAATGATTAATGCTAGTGAAGCCGATTGGTTTCATATTGATATTATGGATGGTGTTTTTGTGCCTAATATTTCTTTTGGAATGCCTGTTTTAGAAGCCATTCAAAAGCACGCAAAAAAAACGATAGATGTTCATTTAATGATCATAGATCCCGATCGGTATATTACTACCTTTAAAAAATTGGGTGCCGATGTGTTAACTGTACATTACGAGGCCTGTACCCATTTACATAGAACCCTTCAAGCCATCAAAGCCGAAGGTATGAAAGCGGGTGTGGCCTTAAATCCACATACTAATGTAGATGTATTAGAAGATGTGATTCAAGATGTCGATTTAGTATGTATCATGAGTGTTAACCCTGGTTTTGGAGGACAATCGTTTATTGAAAATACGTATGCAAAAGTTGAAAAACTAAAAGCGTTAATCAACAAAAAAAATGCCGCTACAATCATCGAAATTGACGGTGGCGTAACCGATAAAAACGCGAAACAGCTAGTCGAAGCTGGCGCCGATGTTTTAGTAGCTGGAAGTTATGTTTTTGGCGCGCAAAACCCCATAGCAACGATTGCCCATTTGAAGCAATTGACAAACTAAAAATCAAAAGCCTAACGGTAGTTAGCTTCCCAATTAATATTGGTCTAATAAATAGTTGATCAAATCAGTGGTCGTAATGATCCCTACCAACAAATTGTCTTCACAAACTGGCAGGGCATGAAATTCCATTTTGGATAATATTTCAGCCGCTTCGCGTACGGTTGTTTCAGGAGCAATTGCAACAATCTTTTTTGCCATTACTTGCTCAACAGTAAACATATTATAAACCGTTGTATCTACAACATCAGCGTCGTCATCAACTGCATCTGCAAATGAAATTCGAAGCAAATCCGTATAACTTAACATCCCAATAATTGCATTTCCCGAAACAACAGGTATGTGACGTATGTGGTGTTTTTTAAACAAACTCTCTGCCTTGGTTAAATCATCAGACAAATGCAACTTTACGACATTTTTTGTCATAATAGTTGCTACAGGAACTTTACGTTTCATGACTTTAGTATTTATACCAATAAAGTTACTACACTGTACTTGTAAAAAACATGATAGTTATCAGTTGCAATTGAAAAATAATCGCTCAAACAAGTTTGGACGGTATGATAATTACAACTATAGAGGGATTTTGCTTCGCAACATCCCATAAAGCTTCGCTTTGAAAATACATCAAATAAAAAAAACGCTCAAACAAAGTTTGGCGAATCAGTATCGGGATTTTGCTTCGCAACATCCCGTAAAGCTTCGCTTTGAAAATACTTCAAATAAAAAAAACGCTCAAACAAAGTTTGGCGTTTTTTTTATTTGAAGCATTTATTCGTGACCGCGAAGGGATTCGAACCCCCAACCCTCAGAGCCGAAATCTGATATTCTATCCAGTTGAACTACGCAGCCATTTTCTTTATACTAAAAGTTTTTTCACAATTCCAGAAATTACTTTACCCTCGGCCTGTCCTCCTATTTGAGCGGAAGCCAACCCCATTACTTTACCCATAGCTGCAATACCAGCAGCACCAGTCTCAGTTATAATTTTAGCAACAATTGCCTCAACTTCTGCTTCGGTTAATTGTGCAGGTAAAAATTGTTCAATCACAGCTATTTGAGCCAATTCTGGTTCAGCTAAGTCCGGACGGTTTTGTGTCGTAAAAATTTCCGCACTGTCTTTTCTCATTTTTACCAAACGCTGTAGCATTTTTATTTCGTCAGCCTCAGTCAATCCATCAGCAGCACCAGTTTCGGTCTTTGCCAAAATAATAGCTGATTTAATAGCGCGTAAAGCTTCTAAGGCAACTGTATCTTTTGCTTTCATGGCTTCTTTCATGTGATCCATGATTTTTACTTCTAAACTCATATCGGTGTGATTTATATACTATTGTTATTTCTGTGGGACAAAGGTAACAAAAAAAACCCGAAAATTACTCTTCGGGTCTTATGCGGTAGGTAAGTTTTGGTGTAAATTAATCTACATTATCATGAAGGAATGAATTGTTTGAACGAAGTTGTATATCGTCGTTACTATCTGTTCCTAGTGAGATTCTAGATTGATTATTGTTTATTGAATGGGGAGCTGTCAAATCAATTCCCATTCTTTTATAGGCAGGTTCTCTTTCAAATTCATCAATTTGAGCGCTGCTATTGTTGAATTTATGATTGAATTCTTTCATTTTTCTTTTGCGTTCTTCGGCTCTAAATTTTAATGTCTCTTCTATTGACATTTCCAAAGGAGATACTGCATCAAAATGAATATTGTCTTCTAATTTTTTAACTTCGTTCTTTAAAGTAAAATTAAGTTCTTCATCGATAGACTCATGCAACATATGTACCTCTTTAGTAGCCTCAACCACTTTTTCTTGCTCTAAATAATCTTCTAAAGAATATTTAATAATTCCGTTTTGATTAATCTCAGTAACCGGAACTACATTAATAGGATCCTTAACTTCTAAGGAACGAGTTTCATCCGATAAATCAAAAACAATTGTATTTTCTATCGGGATGTTTTTAGCAGCTTCTAAATTAATATCAAACAAATCCAATTCAAAATTGAAATCGTCATTTGCTTTTACAAATTCAGGATCGTTTACTTTGATTTCTCTGATTTGCGGCGTAATAATTTCAAAATTAGCAGCAACTGGAGCAGCTACTATTTCATAGGTAACTTCGATATTTTTAAGAAATTCGGTAGTTGGCACTAAGTCCATTGTAGCCACAGGCTCATGAATTTCAAAAACAGGCTCTTCTACTTCTTCTTCTAATGTAAATACTATTTTTGGAGCTACTGCTTCAACCTCGGTAACAACCGTTTCTGATACAACTTCATTTGCAATAGGTGCTTCAAAAATAGGCTCATTCACAGGAAGTGAAGCAATCGTTTTATTCAATAATTCGTGAACTATTTTTTGCTCATCTTCTAAAGAGTGGATGATTTTTTTAGGTTCAGTATTAACGATTTCTGCTTGTTGTTCTACATTAAAACCTGTTGCAATAACGGTTACAGAAATAGCGTCACCCAAAGCTTCTTCTTCACCAACTCCCATAATGATGTTAGCATTATAACCCGCCTCAGATTGAATAAAATCGTTGATTTCTCCGATTTCATCTATAGTAATTTCATGCGCTTCTTCTGTTCCTGAAACGATTAATAACAATACATTTTTAGCACCTGTAATTTTATTATCATTTAATAAAGGTGAATCTAACGCACTTGAAATAGCTTGTTTTGCACGATCCTCTCCTGCTGCCGTAGCCGAACCCATAATAGCTGTTCCACTATTTGACAATACGGTTTTTGCATCTTTAAGGTCAATATTTTGCGTATAATGGTGCGTAATAACTTCTGCAATTCCTCTTGAAGCAGTTGCTAATACTTCATCTGCTTTAGAGAACCCTGCTTTAAACCCAAGGTTTCCATATACTTCACGCAATTTATTATTATTGATAACGACTAAAGAATCAACTTGCTTGCGCAAACGCTCTACTCCGGCTAACGCTTGCTCAGAGCGAACTTTTCCTTCAAATTGAAAAGGAATGGTCACAATACCTACGGTAAGTATGTCTCTGTCTTTTGCCAATTGTGCAATGACAGGTGCTGCTCCCGTTCCGGTTCCTCCACCCATTCCAGCGGTGATGAAAACCATTTTAGTATTGCTGTCTAACATTTTTTCGATTTCAGCAACGCTTTCAATCGCAGATTGTTGACCTACTTCAGGATTTGCTCCCGCTCCTAAACCTTCTGTTAGGTTAACACCCAACTGAATTTTATTAGGCACAGGGCTGTTTTGCAATGCCTGTGAATCGGTATTACAAACTATAAAATCAACACCTTTAATACCTTGCTTAAACATGTGGTTTATGGCATTACTACCTCCGCCTCCAACGCCAATTACTTTAATGACGTTTGATTGGTTTTTAGGTAAATCAAATGAAATGTTTCCAAATTCTGACATAGTATCTCCTTTTATTCTGCGTTATCTAAAAAATCTTTAATCTTATCTATATATTTATCAAAAAACGAACGTTTGATTTTATCATCAGTTGTTTCTTGAATAGGGGTTTTTGTTTTTGGTGCTTCCGTTTCAATCTCCACAACTGGAATGTCTGTTGGAACGATTTCTGGAGATGCGATAACTGGCTCCTCTTTTTTCATTTCAACAAATGGCGTAGCACTTTTTGTATTGTTACGAATGCTATTCATAACTAATCCTACAGCTGTTGCGTACAATGGACTTGATAATTCTTCGATTGAATCTCCTGCTAAATGCTCGTTAGGATAACCAATACGCGTATCCATTCCTGTGATGTATTCTACCAACTGTTTGATGTGTTGCAATTGAGCTCCACCTCCTGTAAGCACAATACCTGCAATCAATTTCTTCTTAGGATCTTCGTGTCCATATAACTTGATTTCAGCATACACCTGCTCAATAATTTCCACCACACGTGCATGGATAATTTTTGATAAGTTTTTAAGCGAAATCTCTTTTGGCTCTCTTCCTCGTAACCCAGGAATCGAAACAATTTCGTTGTCTCTATTTTCTCCTGGCCATGCCGATCCAAATCGAGTTTTTAGCAACTCAGCTTGTTTTTCAATAATCGAACAGCCTTCTTTAATATCTTCAGTAATAACATTACCTCCAAAAGGTATTACAGCGGTGTGACGAATGATTCCATCTTTAAAAATAGCCAAGTCGGTAGTCCCACCTCCTATATCAATCAAGGCAACACCTGCTTCTTTTTCTTCTTGACTTAATACTGCATCTGCAGAAGCTAAGGGTTCTAATGTTAAGCCCGATAATTCTAATCCGGCACTTTTCACACATCTCCCTAAGTTACGGATGGAAGCTGCTTGACCTACAACCACATGAAAACTAGACTCTAATCTTCCACCATACATACCAATTGGTTCCTTAATTTCAGCTTGCCCATCGATTTTAAATTCTTGAGGCAATACGTGAATAATTTCTTCTCCTGGCAACATGGCTAATTTGTGAACTTGACCAATAAGCATATCAATATCTGCATCACCTATAACTTCTTCTGCTTTTGGTCTACTAATGTAATCGCTATGTTGGATACTGCGAATATGTTGTCCCGCAATTCCTACTACAACATCATTAATTTTATAACCCGAATCATTTTCAGCTTCGGAAACCGCTTGCTGAATCGACTGAATTGTTTGTGTAATATTATTCACAACACCCCTATGAACACCTAGACTCTTAGATTTTCCTACACCTAAAATTTCTAATTTTCCGTATTCATTTTTCTTACCGATCATTGCTACAATCTTGGTTGTACCAATATCTAATCCTACTGCAATGTTGTCTTTGTTCATAATTTCCACTATTTCTTACAAACCACTTGTTGTATAAACATCAAGTTTATTTCTTTGTATTCTTTAATCAACGTATCCTTTATGGCATGGTGAAAAAAGGCTTTATAATTTTTAAGCTTCTTTTTTACATTTATTGGTTTACCGAAGGCAATTTTATAATCAAAACTACGATTGGTCAACACCACATTACCCGAGGGCATAATTTGCGCGCCTGTTATATTTTTATTTAAGAAATCATCTTGTTTGATTTCTGAAAACAACGTCAAATAGGCCTTTCTTTTTTCGTTACTAAGCTCTCCCACAAGGAGCGGAACACGTGCTGAAAAATTTGGAGATAAGGACATTCTATTTCCTTTGTGATCCAGGTAATAACTGTCATTCTCTGATACTACTCTAAGGATAGGGGTCTTTTGAGTAATTCGGGCATTTAGAAAACCATCGATCGTTGAAAAAACTTCCGATTTTTCGATCATCTCGTGATGATTTAGAGCGTTTTCTAAAGTATTCAAATCTACTTTATCTTTTTGTATTGTTGAAGCATCTCCCAAATTTTGTATTAACAAGTTATTAACCATTTGATGTGTTAAAAACATATTTTCGTTCGACTGAAATTTGATTTCTATCTTGTTGATTTTACGCACGCTATTTCGTTTTGAAGAAAAAGAATACAGAAAAATCATTGCAAAAACAATTAATACCAATCGTATACTATGCCAATTAATTCTCTTCATAAAGCGCATTTTTAATATCTTTTACCATCTCACCGATGTCTCCTGCTCCAATTGTAATGAACACGGTTGCGTCCGAATTTTTAAACGCCGCAATCAATTCATTTTTATTCACTAATTTTTTATTTGTTTGTTCTATTTTTGTTAACAACCAACTCGAAGTTATGCCTTCCATAGGCAATTCTCTTGCCGGATAAATATCCAAAAGAAGTATTTCATCAAATTGCGACAAACTCGCGGCAAAACCATCAGCAAAATCTTTTGTACGACTAAACAAATGGGGCTGAAAGGCCGCTATTATTTTTTTTCCAGGATACAATTCACGCACTGCTTGATGCACCGCATTGATTTCAGTTGGATGATGTGCATAATCGTCGATATATACTCTATGCTCTTCTCGAATTTGAAAAGAAAAACGTCTTCTCACACCTTTAAAACTTGCCAATGCTGCACTAATATTTTCATTTGAAACGCCATACGATTTTGCCATAGCAAAAGCCAACATTGCATTGGTCAAATTGTGATGTCCAGGCAATCCAAACTTTACATTTTGAACCACTTCGTTTGGAGTTTTTACATCAAATACATAGTACCCGTTTTCTATTCGGATATTTAGTGCTGAAAAATCAGCATCAGGAGTTACTCCAATCGTTATACCGTCTAGAGACAAACCTTTAATTACATATAAATGATCTCGATCAGTTTTGGCTGCAAACTCTCTAAAAGATGCTTCAATTTGATCAGCATCCCCATAAATATCGAGATGATCGGCATCCATTGACGTGATGCAAGAAACATTGGGATGCAAATGCAAAAAAGAACGATCAAACTCATCGGCTTCAACTACGGTAACCGTTTTGCCGGAACCAATTACATTGGAATTATAGTTTTCAACAATTCCACCCAAAAAAGCTGTAACATCTACTCCACTTTCGTATAAAATATGCCCCAGAATACTGGAAGTCGTTGTTTTTCCGTGCGTTCCGGCAACAGCAAAACAATAGGTATCTTTGGTAATTAACCCCAAAACTTCAGCACGTTTTTTTATTGTATAATTACGTTCCACAAAATAATTCCATTCGGAGTGTGTAGCCGGAACAGCTGGAGTTACTACCACCAATGTGTTTTCACTATAAAAATCTTTTGGTATTTGATTTATATTGTCTTCAAAATGAATCGTCAAACCCAAAGCTTGCAATTCATCGGTCAATTGGGTTTCGGTTTTGTCATACCCTGCCACATTTTTTCCAATATATTGAAAATAACGCGCCAATGCACTCATGCCAATACCGCCAATGCCGATAAAATAAACGTTATGTATTTGGTTTAGATTCATTTGTAGCTAAATTGTATAACTTTTAACTTATTTAAATAGTTTGATAACTTCTTCAACAATATCATTTGTTGCGTTTGGCTTGGCTAATTTTTTAATGTTTTGACACAACTCGCTTTGTAAACTTTCATTTTTCAGTAAGTCGGCTACTGTATTTTCAAATGCACCTTCCAATTCAGATTCCTTGATCAATAGTGCGCCCATCTTATCGGCAATTGCTTTTGCGTTTTTCGTTTGATGGTCTTCTGCTACATTGGGTGACGGAATAAAAATTGTGGGTTTTCCTACAATGCACAACTCCGAAACCGATGAAGCCCCAGAACGAGATATAATTATATCGGCAGCTGCATAAACCAAATCCATTCGATCGATAAATGCAACGACTTGAACATTTTGTTTTTTATTGTATTTGTCATATTCATCCAAGTAAAGTTTTCCACATTGCCAAATGACTTGGCAATTTTGTTGCAAAAGAAAATCCAATTCTTTTGCAATAAGTTGGTTAATTTTTCGCGCACCTAAACTTCCACCCAATACTAAAATTGTTTTTTTGGTAGCGTCCAAATTAAAATAAGGCATTGCTTCTGATTTATCAGCTGGAACTAACAAATCTTGTCGCACAGGATTTCCAGTTAGTATCATTTTTTCCTTTGGAAAAAATCGCTCTAAATTTTCATAGGCCACACAGATTACATTAGCTTTCTTCGCTAGCAATTTATTGGTAATTCCTGGATACGAATTTTGTTCCTGAATTACAGTGGGGATACCAAAAAGTGATGCTACTTTCAACACCGCACCACTAGCAAAACCACCAGTTCCAATCACTACATCGGGTTTAAAAAATTGAAGTATAAAAAACGATTTGACAAGACTCACAAATAGCTTCACTGGAAACAATGCATTTTGAAAACTAAGATTTCTTTGCAATCCTGCTATCCACAATCCTTTAATTTCGTAGCCTGCTTGCGGCACTTTTTGCATTTCCATTTTATCTTGTGCGCCCACAAAAAGAAACTGCGCCTCTGGATAACGAGCTTTTAACTCATTTGCAATAGCTATTGCAGGGTAGATATGTCCACCTGTTCCGCCGCCACTGATTATGAATTTAGGTTGTTTCATTTATTCTTTATTTCGAACGCTGTTCATTGGGTTTTGACCGTTAACTAAACTGTCGCCCTCTATATCTTTTACTTCCTCTCGTATGGAGTACTGCAATTCATCTAACTTTTTTTGATTTTCCTCAGTAGGATCTTCTTCATTCAGTGCTACTTGAGCATCAATCAATTGCTGTAGCGCTTCGTCACGTTTTCTTTTTTCTTCCAAATCCAAAGCAACTTCTTCGTCTTTTTTAGTCACACTCAAAATTACACCTATTGCAATACACGTCATCCAGATAGAAGTACCACCACTACTAATCAAAGGCAATGGCTGACCTGTAACCGGTAATAATTCAACTGCCACACCCATATTGATAAAAGCTTGAAAAATAATTGGAAATCCCAATCCAATAATTAGTAATTTTCCAAATAATGTGCTTGCTTTTTGAGCATCAATAATGAATCGAATAAACAATAATAGGTATAAAAAGATAATTCCAACGGCCCCAATTAATCCATATTCTTCAACAATAATAGCAAAAATAAAGTCGGAAGACGACTGTGGCAAAAAGTGTTTTTGTACGCTTTTACCGGGACCTAATCCATATATTTTTCCTGAGGCAATAGCAATCTTAGCATTTTCTATTTGGTAATCATCATCACTAGGTTTATCGTCAAAAAAACTATCAATTCGACTCATCCACGTATCCACACGATTGGGCATGGAATCGGGAAAAGCTTTTGCTACCATGACGAAGAAAATCAAACTAGCAAAACCAGTACCTACAATGAATCCCAAATATTTAAGAGGATACTGTCCAATAAACACCAACATGCATACCATCGAAAAAATCAAAGCTGTTGTGGAAAAATTGGCAGGAAGTACTAGGGCTAATATTACAAAAACAGGCAACCAAAGTTCCAATAATGATTCTTTAAAGGAATATTCTTTATCACTAACTTTTGCCAAGTATCTTGCTACATATATCATGAGCACAATAAAAGCAATAGTAGACGTTTGAAAACTAATACCCACAAATGGAATTTGAATCCAACGACTGGCATTGGCTCCATCAATAACGGTTCCTTTGAATAGCGTATAAATCAACAAAAGGATAACCAACGGTATGCCAAAAATTGATAATGCTTTAAAATAATGATATGGGGTTTTATGAATAAAAAACACAATGGCAAATCCAAACATCACATGGACAAAATGTTTAAAAAGATAACCAATAGTAGACCCTTTACCAATAACATAAACCAAGTTTGTGCTGGCACTATAAACAGGTAAAAATGAAACCAGTGCCAATAGAAATACTATTGCCCAAATGGTTTTATCACCTCTTATTTTACCTATAATATCAAACATAGATTCTAGTAGTGTTTCTGTTATAAATTATAAATGGCTTGTTTGAATTGGTTTCCTCTATCTTCATAGTTTTCAAACAAATCAAAACTAGCACATGCTGGGGACAACAAAACGCTATCTCCTTTTTCTGCCAATCGCTTGGCAATTTGAACTGCTTCAGTCATTGAAGTAGTTTCTACCATAATATCGACTACATTATTGAAAGCATTACTTATTTTGGAATTGTCGACCCCCAAACAAACAATGGCTTTTACTTTTTCACGCACTAAAGGCATTAGCTCGTCGTAATCATTTCCTTTATCTACTCCACCAACAATCCAAACCGTAGGTGTTGTCATACTGTCTAATGCATAGAAAACCGAGTTTACATTCGTTGCTTTTGAATCATTGATGTATTGAACACCTTGAATTTTCAATACTTTTTCCAAACGGTGTTCGGCACCTTGAAAATTAGTCAAACTTTCTCTTATGGTCTGTTTTCTAATTTTTAACAATTGAGCAACTGCTGTAGCAGCCATTGCATTTTTAATGTTGTGTTTTCCTTCTAAGGCTAGTTCGTTGATTGGCATAGTAAATAGATCGTTATTAATTGTGCTATATAAATTATCTTTTTCTAAATAAGCCCCTTCTTGCACTGGCGTAACACCTAACTTGAAAGGTACTTTATGTGCTTTAATTGTATTTTGATTGAGCCAATTTTGAATGGCTTCATCTTCCTGATCATAGATCAAATAATCCGTTGCTGTTTGGTTTTTCGTAATTCTAAATTTGGAAGCGATGTACAAACTATAATCGTAATTGTAACGATCCAAATGATCAGGGCTTATATTTGTGATTATGGCAATGTGTGGCTTATAATTGATGATACCGTCCAATTGAAAACTACTTAGTTCCAAGACATAAACATCATGTTTGTTTTCAGCTACTTGCCAGGCAAAACTTTTTCCAATATTCCCTGCAAGACCTACGTTTAAACCGCCTTGTTTTAATACGTGATAGGTTAATAATGTAGTGGTAGTTTTTCCGTTACTACCGGTAATACCAACCGTCACTGCATCGGTAAATGGTGCCGCAAATTCAATTTCTGAAATGACTGAAATCCCTCTTTCAATTAGTTTTTTCACTATAGGGGCTTTGTCAGGAATTCCAGGGCTTTTCATCACCACATCGGCATTCAAAATAAGGGCTTCGGTATGTTGTTCCTGTTCCCAAACAATTTCATTACTGGTAAGAACTTCTTGATAATTATCTTTTATTTTTCCAAAATCAGATACAAAAACTTCATATCCTTTTAGCTTTCCTAATATTGCGGTACCTACTCCACTTTCACCACCTCCTAAAACAACCAATCGCATCTTATCGTAATTTTAGCGATACCAATGAAAAAATGGCCAATAATATGCCCACAATCCAAAAGCGGGTAACAATTCTACTTTCGTGATAGCCTTTCTTTTGGTAATGGTGATGCAATGGCGACATTAAAAACACACGTCTTCCTTCGCCATATTTCTTTTTGGTATATTTAAAATAACTTACTTGTATGATTACCGAAAGGTTTTCTGCTAAGAAAATAGCACATACCACTGGAATCATCATTTCTTTTCGAATGGCAATTGCAATTACTGCGATAATCCCGCCAATGGTTAAACTACCAGTATCACCCATAAAAACAGAAGCCGGATACGCATTATACCATAAAAATCCAACCAAGGCTCCTACAAATGCTGCGATATATACCGTCATTTCTCCCGAATTTGGAATGTACATGATGTTCAAATAATCGGAAAAAATAATATTCCCCGATACAAATGTGAACAAGCCTAGGGTTAGAACAGAAATAGCTGAAGTACCTGCCGCCAAACCATCGATTCCATCGGTTAAATTGGCACCATTGGAAACAGCAGTGATGATCAAAATAACCATTGGGATAAAGACCAACCAAGCATAACTTTTATAATCATCCCCCATAAATGAAAGAATTTCAGCATAATCAAACTCGTTATTTTTCATGAACGGTATTGTGGTGGCTGTAGATTTTTCTTCTAAATCTGAAGGTTTAATATTGTTTTCAATTTTCACACGGGAGGTTAACGTATCTTTTCGAACGGTAACATCTGGACTCAAGTACAATACAGTACCTACAATTAAGCCCAAACCTACTTGACCAATTACTTTAAATATTCCTTTTAATCCTTGTTTGTCTTTTTTAAATATCTTGATATAATCATCAATAAATCCGATAGTTCCCATCCATATCGTTGTCATAATCAACAAAATAATGTAGATGTTATTTAATTTTGCCAATAAAAACACAGGAATCAATGTAGCTAATATGATGATGATACCGCCCATAGTTGGAGTACCCGCTTTAGCCGTTTGACCTTCTAATCCTAATTCGCGAACCGTTTCACCTACCTGTTGATTTCTCAAATAGTTGATGATTTTTTTACCGTAAATTGTAGCGATCAATAACGACAAAATAAAGGCTAATGCCGAACGAAAAGTAATGTATTGGAACACCCCTGCCCCAGTAACATCAAATGTTTTGTCTAAATATTGAAAAATATAGTATAACATAATTTTGGTTTCGTTTTAAAGGTTACAATGGTCTTTCTACTTTTGTAATTGTTGTAATAATTCGGTAACTGTTTTTAAATCATCAAAATCATAGCGCACACCTTGTATTTCTTGATACGTTTCATGGCCTTTACCCGCAATTAAAATGATGTCGTTAGGATTGGCCAATTGGCATGCCGTTTTTATAGCTTGTTTTCGATCTAATATGGAAAGTGTTTTTTTATAATCCTGAGGAGCAACCCCTTTTTCCATTTCTTGAATGATCGCTTCAGGATCTTCCGTTCTTGGATTATCTGATGTAAAAATAGCTTTATCACTTAATGTGGCAGCTATTGCCGCCATGATAGGGCGTTTACTCGTATCGCGATCTCCGCCGCAGCCTACCACTGTGATCAACTGTTCGTTTTTAGTACGAATATCACCAATAGTCTGTAATACATTTTCTAATGCATCTGGTGTATGCGCATAATCTACAATTGCCGTAATTTTCGTGTTAGAAACTATAAATTGAAACCTGCCTGATACGCTTTCCAATTCTGAAAGCAAACGCAAAGCTTCTACTTTTTCAATTCCTAATTCTACCGCAACTGCAAAAATGGCGAGTAAATTATAAGCGTTGAACGAGCCAATTAATTTTACCCAAACTTCATTTTCATTGATTTTCAATAACAATCCCGACAATTGATTCTCTAATATTTGAGCTTTATAATCGGCATAGGATTTTAAGGCATAAGTGATTTTTTTTGCTTTTGTATTTTGGAGCATGATGCTTCCATTTTTGTCATCTCCGTTTGTAATTGCAAAAGCGGACTTAGACAACTGATCAAAAAAAACTTTTTTTACATCGCGATATTCAGCAAAAGTATTATGATAGTCTAAATGATCATGAGATAAATTGGTAAAAACACCACCCGCAAATTCCAATGCAGCTGTTCGTTTTTGATGAATACCATGCGAACTCACTTCCATAAAACAAAATTCGCAACCATTTTGAACCATTTGATCCAAATAATAATTGAGTGTTAATGAGTCGGGCGTAGTATGAGTTGCTTTAAACTCGTCTGCATCCACCATTATTTTAACCGTTGATAACAATCCTACTTTATATCCAGCTTTTTTAAAGAGTTGGTATAATAAAGAGGCTATTGTCGTTTTTCCATTGGTACCGGTTACGCCCACTAATTTGATCTTATCAGCAGGATTATCATAATAATTAGCCGCTAAAAATGCCAATGCTTCATTGGTATCGGCTACTTGAATGTATGTAACATTATCATGAAGAGCTGTTGGAAATATCTCACAAATAATTACGCGAGCACCCAAAGAGATTGCTTTTTCAATATAATCATGACCGTCTGAAAGAGTTCCTCGAATGGCCACAAAAACAGCTTCCAATTCTATTTTTCTGGAATCAAATTCAATTTTCGAAATAGCCACATCGGTAGCTCCATGAACTGCTTCTAGGCTTACTTTATACAATATGTCTTTAAGGCGTTTCACGATAATTCGATAATAATGGTTTGATTTTTATTTATTTTTTGCCCCGATGAAATGGATTGTTTTTTAACGCGTCCGATGCCCATAACCTTAACTTTCAATCCTAAATTTTCCAATAAAGCCACAGCATCCATTGCTTCCATTCCTTTTACATTAGGAACAACATGGTCTTCTTTTACAACATCTTGGTAGTAATTAGCATATTTTTTTTCTTGTGAAACTACTTTTGCATCGATGTTTTTTACATGGTTTGTAGCGGGCGAATCGGTAAATATTTTTTGAGCAATTCTTTTGAATACAGGCCCAGCAACATCGGCTCCATAATATCCAACTGATTTATCAGGCTTGTGAATCACTACAATACAAGAATATTTAGGTTGCACCGCTGGAAAATACCCAACAAAAGATGAAGCATAATACATATCGGGTTTGCCATAATTAACTTGAGCTGTACCTGTTTTTCCAGACATTGAAAAATCTTTAGAATACAATTTAGAACCGGTTCCTTTTTTGACCACATTTTCTAAAACAGCATGTACTTTATTTAGTGTTTCTTGCGAACATATTTTTGGATGAATCACTTCGGTGTTGAACTTTTTGATGGTTTTGTTCCATTCTTTTACTTCACTCACAAACAAAGGCTTCACCATTACACCATTATTTGCCACTGCATTATATAACGTTAAGGTTTGTAATGGGGTAACCATTAATCCATATCCGAATGCCATCCAAGGCAAACTGGTTCCCGACCAACTACTTGTTCCTGGATAGGGAATAAAGGCCCTACCTTCACCTTTAATGGGTAATCCAAGCGGCTTATTCAAACCGTAACTATTTATTCGATCTACAAATTGTTTTGGATTGTTTTTATAATTATTGAAAACCGATTGCACCAAAACTGTATTCGATGATACTTCAAAACCTTTGGCCAAGGATATTTTACCATAACCGCCTTTATGAGAATCTCTTACCCAACTCTTATAATACTGAATTTGTCCTCCACGTGAATCATATACCGTGCTCGTATCGGCTTTTTTATCTTCTAAAACCGCAATCAGATCGACCAATTTAAACGTAGAACCGGGCTCATGAGATTCTGCAATGGCATAATTTTGAGTTTCAAAATATGTCCCATCTTCTGCTCTTCCTAAATTGGCAATCGCTTTAACATGGCCTGTTTTGGTCTCCATAACAACTACACATCCGTGATCAGCTTTATAAATCTCCAATTGTTTTAGTAAGGCATGGTGGGCGATATCCTGAATATACACATCAATTGTCGATATGATATCATAGCCATCTTGCGGATCTTTTTCATTGACATCACTTATGGGTTTCCATTGATTTTTTGCAATTTTTTGCATCATTCGATGACCATTTTTACCATTCAAATATGCTCTAAAAGCATATTCCAATCCCTTCCCATCTTCATTTGATCGTTCATAACCAATGGTTCGCTTTGCAACTAAACCAATTGGATGTTTGCGTACGGTTTTTTGTTTGATTATGACACCGCCTTTATTAGCCCCTTTTTTGAATATGGGAAACGATTTTAAACGAACTTGTTCGGTGTAACTCAGTTTTTTTGCAATGTAGGCATAGCGGCTTTTATGCGCTCTAGCTTTCTGCAATTTGGCCTGATAATACACAGAAGGCTTACCAAACATAGACGATAATGAGTCTGACAGCGCTTTTACATTGTTGTTAAAAAGAGTATCGGCAGGCACTACCGCATCAAAATACACTTCATATTCCGGAATAGAGGTAGCTAATAAACTGCCGTCAGCAGAGTATACGTTCCCTTTGTTGGCAGGAATAGGGAAATTTTTAACGGTTCGTTTGTTTCCTAATTCTCGAAAATACTTTCCTTCGACCCATTGTATGTTGTTGAGTTTGATCAAAACCAATGCCGCCATTATGAAAAACAGAACGGCTACAAAATACATGCGATACGATATTTTTTTATCTTCTATTGCCATATCTTTAATTTATCCCAAAAACTCTTTTTATTCTTTTTACTTTCAACCACTATTTTTACAGGAGGCACTTCCGAAGGCACAATTTGTCGCACTTCCATTTTTTGAGCCACAGTCGATTCCATTTTTAATTTCATCAATTCAGAACGTTTGTCTACAAACTCAGACCGCAATTCTTTAACTTGATTGGTCAACTCTGTAATCTTATAATTTTTAGCATCATATTGGTGATTATTAGCAATCATGATCATTCCTAATATCACTAGAAAAACAATAAATTTCCAATTTTTAAGTGCATCGTCACTAACTAGAAACTTGGCTTTTAATAAACTGTAAATTCCGTTTTTCATGTATTATATTTTTTCTGCTACTCTTAATTTTGCACTTCGCGCTCTATTATTGATCGCAATTTCCGCTTCAGTGGGGACAATCAATTTTTCAACCATTTTAAATGGCACTTCAAAATTTCCAAAAAAATCACGCTCGGGTTCACCTTCAAACAAGCCGTTTCTAAAAAAACGTTTGACCAATCGGTCTTCTAACGAGTGATACGAAATTACACTCAATCGACCCCCAGGCTTTAATATTTCTAACGACTGCTCTAAGAATTCCTTCAATACGTCCATTTCTTGGTTGACTTCAATTCGAATTGCTTGATAGATTTGAGCCAATATCTTATTGCTTTTGTGAGCCGGTAAAAATTTAGCCAAAACGTGTTTCAATTGTTCCGAGTTTTTAATCTCTTTATCTTTTCGAGCCATTACAATTACATTTGCCATAGCTCTGGCATTTTTTAATTCGCCATACTGAAACAAAACACGAGCAATAGTTTGTTCATCATATTCATTTATTACATGATAAGCACTCAATTCCCCTTTTTGATTCATTCGCATGTCTAATTCCGCCTCAAATCGAGTCGAAAAACCGCGCTCAGCCACATCAAACTGATGGGATGAAACACCCAAATCAGCCAAAATACCATCCACTTGTTTTATGCCGTGAAAACGCAAAAAGCGTTTTATAAATCTGAAATTTTCATTGATCAACAAAAAACGATCATCTACGATCGCATTATGCAATGCATCAACATCTTGATCAAAAGCAATAAGTTTTCCATTTACCCCTAAACGACTTATCATCTCACGAGAATGACCACCACCGCCAAAAGTAACATCAACATAAATCCCGTCAGGATTTATATTTAATCCATCCACCGTTTCTTTTAATAATACCGGATTATGATAATCCATCTTCGTCGTCATTTAAATTACCCATTACTTCTTCCGCTAATTCAGCAAAATCATCCGTTGCATTTTCAATTGCATTTTCATAGCAGCCTTTATCCCATATTTCTACGATATTAATAGCTGAATTCAATACAATATCTTTTTCAATTTGAGCAAATACCACTAAATCTTTTGGAATCAAAAGCCTTCCAGTAGCATCTATTTCCACCATTTTGACCCCTGCAGTAAATCGTCTAATAAAATCATTGTTCTTTTTAACAAAACGATTTAATTTATTGATTTTCAACATCATTTTATCCCACTCTGCCATAGGAAACAATTCCAAGCATGGCTGAAAAACAGATCGTTTCAATACGAATCCTTCCTCCAAAGAACCCAATTGTTTCTTTAGTGTCGTTGGCAACATTAGACGCCCTTTAGCATCTACCTTGCATTCGTATGTTCCAATTAATGTTTTCAATTCTATTTCTGTTTGAATAAGGACAAAATTAAATAAATTTTACCACTTTTTACCACAAAATACCACTTTGTTAATAAGTTTTCAAAAAAATAAGCCTTGAAAAACCACTTTAGTTTTGTTGCTTTTTAAAAAGTCCTCAAAAATTAAACACTTCAACTGCTTGCAGAAAAGTAAAACCTTCAAAATCATATTGTTAATTACTTGATTAAAATTGTTGATAACTAAAAAATTTTAAAAATCAACAACTATGGATCGGGTTTATTTTTTTCTTTGCTTTCCATAATAAAATAGTATATTTGTCAAATAGGACAACCAAAATTTTAAGTGGCATTTATGTTAAAAAAAGAAAAGAAATACACCTATTTTGAAGCTGGAGAAGGAACCCCAATCATTATTTTACATGGTTTAATGGGTGGCCTGAGTAATTTTGAAGGTGTAGCGGAATTTTTTCCACCAAAAGGGTACAAAGTAGTCATCCCTGAACTACCCATTTACACCCAAAATATTTTAAAAACCAACGTAAAAGCATTTTCAAAATTTGTTAAAGATTTTATTCTTTATAAAGGTTTCGATCAGGTAATTTTAGTAGGAAATTCTTTAGGAGGTCACATTGGTTTATACCACACTAAAATGTATCCAAGTTTAGTAAAAGCACTTGTTATTACTGGTAGTTCTGGATTATATGAAAGTGGAATGGGTGAGAGTTATCCAAAGCGTGGCGACTATGAATACATCAAAAAGAAAGCTGAAGATGTATTTTATGATCCAAAAATTGCTACGAAAGAAATTGTAGATGAAGTGTTTGCAACAGTAAATGATCGCATCAAATTGATCAAAACATTAACTATTGCGAAAAGTGCAATTCGTCACAATATGGCAAAAGACTTGCCGAAAATGACAACACCAACGTGTATTATTTGGGGCAAAAACGATAAAGTTACACCGCCAAATGTAGCCGAAGAATTCAACAAACTATTGCCTAATTCTGAGTTGTTTTGGATAGACCATTGTGGCCACGCCGCTATGATGGAACACCCTGATGCCTTCAATAAAATATTATTTGATTGGCTTCAAAAAAATAATCTCTAATAAAAGTACTTCCGAATTAATTTCGGAATTCCATACAAATTAGATTCTGAATCGAATTCAGAATAACACTATACATGTTATGAAAATTAATACCGCCGAATTTGTCATAAGTAATTCAGAAGTTGATAAATGTCCGAAAGAACGTTTGCCCGAATATGCATTTATTGGTCGTTCCAATGTGGGTAAATCTTCATTGATCAATATGTTGACCAATCATAAAAATTTGGCAAAAACATCTTCAAAACCAGGAAAAACGCAATTGATCAACCATTTTAAAATCAATAGTAATTGGTTTTTAGTAGATTTACCTGGTTATGGATATGCGCGAGTATCTAAAAAAACAAAAGCTGTTTTCCAACAATTCATTATGGATTATTTCGAACAAAGGGAACAGCTAATATGTGCTTTTGTATTGATTGACATCCGATTGGAAGCTCAAAAGATTGATTTAGAATTCATGGAATACTTAGGCGAGAGCGAAATTCCGTTTGCAATTATTTTTACAAAATCCGATAAATTAGGAAAAAATAAAGTCAACAACCATGTTGAAGCCTATAAAAAACAATTATTAGCAGGCGATTGGGCTGAAATGCCGCCTTATTTTGTAACTTCATCATTAGAAGCCATTGGCCGCGAAGGAATTTTAGAATACATCCATCAAATTAACGAAGATATATTCAAAAACGAAGGATTTATATAAGATAAAAAGAGCCGCAAATTGCGGCTCTTTTTATGCTTTTAATTCCATTTTCTCTGCAAAATAATCACAAAAATCACGCATGGTGTCTGCCATTTTTTCATCGGCCGTAGCCCGTTGAAATGTATCGGCCATAGCTACTAAGGTTTGGTGAAAAAATTGCTTCATTTCGTCTACAGGCATATCTTTTGTCCATAAATCAATACGAAGGGTTTCTTTTGCTTTACTATCCCAAACCGACAACAAGAGTGCTTTTGCTTCCTCTTGTTCCACGCCACCATCTTGTGCCGTCCACATTAATTTTTCAGGCACATTATTATCGTCTAGACTTACCGTAATTTTAATATCTGATTTTTTCATAAACGTATTATTGCTTTTTGGGTTTGTACTTAGCGTTATCAAAAATGGTCTTCGTATCCATTGCCATTAACTGATCTAACGTAACGTCTTCATTATTTTCCATATAACTCCTCACAATTTGCCAACCCAACCACTGACCTACCCGACCTGGTGTTTGGTTGTCGATTTCTAAATAGAATTTAGAAAATGGAGCCGGATAAATAAAACGTTGCTCATTCTTTGGATTAGCGTCAAACAAAAGCTTATTTTCTACTAAATTACTCCACATATAGTATTCGTTCTCCTGACAAAATTTTAGTTGCATGTCGGTATAACCTATCTTTTGCGCATCAGAATATTCTGGGATAAGTTTATCTTTTATATACAATTCTTTTCCATAATAAATCATAGCCGACAGCAAAGTGCGATCACTAGGAGTAGCAATTTTACCATAACAAAAACTAGAAACTAGATTGGGTACAATTTGATTTTCTTCCAATTCTACTTTTTTATATTCTGGAAAATCAACATAAAAACGATGATTTTTTCCCAAATAACAATCTAAAGATACCAACGCTAATGTATCTACATAAAATACTTTTCCTTCCATATCAACCTCATTGATGAGTGTAATTACTCGCGGCGTCTTATATTTTGGGAAATAATACTGTACATGGGCAAATAATTTTTCAAGATCACTTTCAACCTTTCCAAGGGTTGGGTATTTCAGTTGCACCTCTTGATACAGTTCTTTTAGTAATGGATTTTTCATTTTGTTTACCCAAACTGAATCGGGATTACCTGCCGGAAAAAAGAACGGATACTTTGCCTTTATTTGAGAAAGTTCTTCTGGTTTCGAACCAAAAAAGACTTGATCAAATCGCTCAACTTTAAAAGTGACCGGAATTTGTGCTACCGCTTCTTCAATTTTACTTTCTTCTTTGCATGCAAATAAAGAAACTGCAATTAGCGCAAATAATAATTGCTTCATATGGCGTATTTTAATAATTTTACTAACGGAATATTCGGATACAAATATACAGTTATCGACTCATAAATTTTCATAAAAAATGACAAATTCTACACCTTTTCAAGCGGAAAAAATAAATGAATTCATTGTAAAATGGTTAATTGATTATGCTACAAACGCAAAAGTAAAGGGATTTGTTGTGGGCATCTCTGGCGGAATTGATAGTGCACTCACCTCAACACTTTGTGCACAAACAGGATTTCCTACATTATGTATTGAAATGCCAATTCACCAAGCAGAAAGTCATGTAAATCGTGCGAATGAGCACATTGCACAACTAAAAAATAGATTCCCCAATGTTCAAAGTGAACGAGCCGATCTAACACCTGTATTCGAACAATTCAAAGCACAAGTGCCTTCTACTGCAAATGAAACGGCTTTGGCATTATCTTTAGCCAATACAAGAGCTCGCTTGCGCATGACTACTTTATATTATTTTGCTGGATTACATGGATTTTTAGTCGCAGGAACCGGAAATAAAGTGGAAGATTTTGGTGTCGGATTTTTTACAAAATATGGCGACGGTGGCGTCGATGTTAGTCCGATTGCCGATCTCGTAAAAAGTGAAGTGCGCCAATTAGCTGCCTACTTGGAAGTCCCCCAAAGTATTTTAAAAGCAAAACCTACCGACGGTCTTTTTGGTGATGATCGAAGTGATGAAGACCAAATTGGTGCCAATTATGATGAATTAGAATGGGCGATGCAACAAATGGAATTGGATAAAAAGGCGACTAATTTCTCTGGAAGAGAAGCCACAGTTTTTGAAATTTATAAACGCCTTCATTTGGCCAACCAACACAAAATGCAACCCATACCAGTTTGCTTACTTCCCAAGGATCTTAAATAATTATCTTGCTAATTAACAGCTAATTACAATATTTTATTACTAACTTTGAATCGATTAGTAATCGTACTGTAATAATTTCGCTATGATCAATTTATGTGTTGCAGATAGTGCTCCAGTAGTTGCCTTTGGGATTCATGCCTATTTTAAGAATCATGCAGAGATTGCATGCATTTCTATAGCAAAAAATCTAGAAAATTTACTTAAAGAATTAGATTCTAAAGAAATTCAACTCTTACTTTTGGATATAGATTTAGAAGGTTTTACAAGCCTTCGCGACCTCAAAAGCCTATTGAACGATTATCCCCAACTAAAAATAATAGCATTTACTAACGCCGCAGAAAAAGTGTATGCAGAAACGGTTTTAAAAATAGGTGTGACCACTTTTATTTCAAAAAAAACAGCCTTAGATATCGTAGAAGAAACACTACTGCTTGCAGCTAAAGGAGCTATGTATCAAAAGAATAGTCAAGCTTCCAAAGCACAAGAAAAAAAATCTGAACGCTTATATAAAAAAATATCAAACCGTGAAATTGAAGTGCTTCGGTATTTGAGCAGTGGGCGGAAGAACAAAGAAATTGCTCAGATTTTAAATATTGATGAAAAAACAATCAGTACTTATAAATTAAGACTACTGACAAAATTAAATGTGACCAACTTGGTAGATTTGCTACAAATAGCAAAAGATTTGGAAATTATCTAATGATAGCGCGACAAAACCCTTCCCAATCGTTTTGAAAAAATATGGGTAAGCCCTAAATAAGCCATAACCATTTCCAATGACTCTCTATTGTCTTGTTCTTCTTCTGCAGTAAGGTTGTTTTTTAAATCGTCAATAATGTTATTGACCAAATACCAACGCAACGTAATGATGGTCTCCGTGACATACTGACTGATTGTCTCTTCCTTTTGCTTGACATAAATTTGTTGTACTTCCCATTTATGAAGCACTTCCCGTTCTTCATTCATTAATATTGAAGTTACTTCATGTGCCAATTCTTCGGGAAGGTGAATTAAATATTTTTCCAATTCAAACGCTTCGTTCTCATTAAAATAGGCAATCAAATGATTGTAAATAGCTTTAAATAAAGGATTGGCCAATTCTACCTCATCTTCTTGCAAACTCATATATACCCTTTGAAATACTTTGAAATTCTTTCTTTCAATTACTTCGGTATATTCGCCTTCCTCATTTTCTGTCAAAATACTGTCTTCAAATTCTACTTCTTTAGATCCGTATAACAATAAGATTTGGATGATTTTATGTTCTAATTCGTATTGAATATCAACTTTGGTGGCAGGCTCAGTTGTATCATTCTTAACAACCTGAAACGCCTTTTGTTCTTCTTTATAATGCTTGTTCGCTTCCGTAAGATCTTTTTTAACCAACTGAGCTAAAGTATTAAAAAGCACATCTTCAGAAATATCCATTATTCTTGAACATTCTTTGATGTATACTTCACGCTTGATACGATCTGGAATCTTTGAAATACTAACTACCATATCGCGAATTAAATCGGCTTTTTTTATGGGATCGTTCTTTGCTTCAAGCATCAACAAAGACGCTTTGAACTGAATGAAATCTTTTGCATTTTCTTCAAAATAGAGCTGTAAGGCTTCAAAGGAAGTTTTTCGAGCAAAACTATCGGGATCGTCACCATCGGGGAACGTACAAACTTTTACATTCATTCCGGCTTCCAAAATCAAATCGATTCCACGAATTGAAGCACGAAGACCCGCCGCATCACCATCAAAAAGTACGGTAATATTTGGCGTCAAACGATTGATCAATCGAATTTGATCGGGTGTTAATGCTGTTCCGGAAGACGCCACTACATTCTCAATACCGGCTTGATGCATTTGAATTACATCGGTATATCCTTCTACTAAATAGCAATTATTCAGCTTGGCAATAGCTTGTTTCGCATGAAAAATGCCATACAATACTTTACTCTTATGGTAAATATCACTTTCGGGCGAATTGAGGTATTTTGCGGCTTTCTTATCGTTGGTCAAAATACGACCGCCAAACCCTAAAACCCGACCGCTCATGCTTTGAATAGGAAACATCACTCGTCCTTTAAACCGATCAAATTGCTTGTCGTCTTTTACTATTGACAACCCCGTTTTGTCTAAATACTCTAATTTGTATCCTTTTCCCAGCGCTTCTTTGGTAAAAGCATCCCAAGTTTCTGGTGAATAACCCAAACCAAATTTCTTGATGGTTTCTGAAGTAAATCCACGTTCTTTAAAATATGATAATCCAATTGCTTTTCCTTCTTCCGTTTCTAATAAAGTGTGGTGAAAATATTTCTGTGCAAATTCAGACACCAAGTACATACTCTCTTTCTCGTTGGCTTGCGCAGTATCTTCATCCGTTTGAACCGTTTCTTCTATTTCAATATTGTATTTTACTGCCAAGTATTTGATGGCTTCTGGATACGTAAAATGCTCGTGTTCCATTAAAAATGTTACCGCATTTCCACCTTTACCCGATGAAAAATCTTTCCAAATTTGCTTTACAGGAGATACCATAAACGAAGGCGACTTTTCATTTACAAACGGACTCAAACCTTTCAAATTACTTCCGGCACGTTTGAGTTGTACAAAATCACCAATAACCTCCTCAACTCGGGCGGTTTCAAATACTTTTTCTATGGTGTCTTTTGATATCAATTTTGATTTTCAGATTTTAGTTTTTCAGATATTGGAAAAACGAATTCAAAGTTACAAAGTTAATCCATAAAAAAAGGATTAAAAACAAAAAAGTACTTCATTGCTGAAGTACTTTTTCAAAACAAAGAACTTAACCTAACTCTTACTTTTAATTAAAATCAAAGCGTATACCTAAGGAAACGTTGTTTTGATCTATTGTATTGTGTTTGAACATCGGATTTAAGTCATATTTAACATATAGACTGACTGATTTATACCCAATGTAGCTGCTTAAACCGTATGTAAAGTCGGAAACATTGAAATCCCCTTTTTGCTTGTTTTTTACTTCACCTCCATTTTCTTCATAATACAAGAGTTGTTTGGATTTAACGCGAGTCCCAGAATAACCTCCAATACCTAAACGAACCGATTCATGTGTTCTGAAATAGGTTTTCGACCCATCTTTTGATATTGACTTAGGTGAAAAATCAAATTCTAGATGCAAAGGAATCGTTAAAAATACATTTCTAAATCGAGAATCATCTAGATGACGAGATGCCGTTACCAAATTAGTCTGATTACCTTCTTCAACAAAATAGCGGTTATCGGTTGGACGAAGATTATTGTACATCAAAGTCAAACCATATTTAACGTGTAATAAATTATGATGTTGTAGCAATCTTGAATTGTATGTAACCCCCCATTCATAAAAATGAGAACCCCAAACTTTATAATCAGAATCTTCTAAAGACGCTCCTTTAGTAATCAAATTATTCAGACCAAAGGCAAAAACAAATTGTGATGTAGTTCTTTTGGATTTGCGTTCTATCTTATCTTGTTCCCCTTTATAAACCTTCATAGAACCCAGATTTATTTCTGTGTGATTATCCCCAATAGAATCTTTTGAGTTACTTCCTAAAATAATCGATGTTCCTCCTTTTTTAATGGAGTCGGCATTTATTATCTTACCTTCTACTTTATCTTTTACTAATTGCGCCAATTTTGCTTCTTGAAAAGCAACTTTAGATTCAATATTATTAGCACGCTCTTGTGCTATATGTTCCTTTAATTCTTGTCCTTTTACTGGAGTGATTTTTCCTTCTTTGACTTTTAAATCAATGGCTTCTACTTCAATTTTTAAAGCATTTTTCTCTTCTTTTGTAATCATCTCAATAGTTAAGGCAATCTCCTTAACTTGTTTTTCAAACGTTTTTTCCTGTGCTACAGATTTTGTTACAAGTCCAAACACCATAACTAAGGTGTATAAAATAATTTTTTGCATGTCTTTTGGGTGTTAATTAATTTTTATCTATTCATAATTTCGATTCACTAATGCTGATTTAGCATCTTGAATTTTTTTAGACAACTTATCTAATGTACTCTCTTTATGAGTTTCATCTAATTCCTTTTCAACATGTGTCAACAAGGAAGCAGCATCTATTTTAACTCTTGGTTTATCAATTGTCTTTTTATCCGACGGATTTATTTTTTCGGTGGTTTGGACGTCGGCTAATAATTTTTCTGGAGAAATGTATTTATAGGTGTTGGGAGTTGGGAGTTGGGAGTTAGAAGCAATTTTTTCATCTATTACATTTTCTCCTTTTATCAATTCCTTGATTCCTTCTGATTTTTTATTTTTTTTCGTTTTTGAAAAATTTGTTTCATTTTGAACTAAAACGGGTTGCTCTTTTTCAACTGAAATTTTATTTATTTTAGGGCTTTCAACCGTATCAATTTCTTCATTAACAGTCGTTCTTATTGGTATTGAATTATTAATTGCTGTCGTTTTGTTTGAATTGAAAAGAAAAAATCCCAATCCGAAAAAAAGTATCGTAGAAGCAGCCACAAAATACCAACCGTAACCTTTCTTCTCCCTTTTTTCTTCCGAAATAGTTAACAGGGCATCTAATCGATTCCAAGTTTGATCAGAGGGCTGAATCTCTCTTGCTTTGAGCTTTTCTTTAATTTGACTATCTATATTATGTTGTTCCATTGAGCTTGTTTTTTAATTCTATAATTTGTTGTTGCAATACCTTACGCGCATGTGATAATTGCGATTTTGAGGTACCCTCACTAATATTGAGCATGGTGGCTATCTCATGATGTTTGTAACCTTCAATTGCATATAAGTTAAATACAGTTCTGTATCCTTCAGGCAATTGATCAATCATATTTTGAATCTCATCAACAGAAAAATCTTCCATCTCATAGGCAAATTCATCAGCAATAGTGATGACTTCATCAATATCATGGTGATTGAAATTATTTTTTTTTACCCTCAGAAAATCAATACACTCATAAATCATAATACGCCGAATCCAACCTTCAAAACTGCCCTTATGTTCAAAGCTTTTTAGTTGGGTAAATACTTTCATAAATCCAGATAGCATGACATCCTCAGCATGATGTACATCTTTTATGTATTGTCTGCAAACACCTAGCATTCTAGCTGAAAATTGAACATAAATTTGCTGCTGTGCTGACCGGTTATGGTCCACCGCCAAAGCAATTAACTTTTTTTCTTCCTGATATAAGGGGATTACCTTCATTTTTAAGTTCAATTCAAATTTCCTGCCAAATGCGTTTTAGTGGACTTGTATACATAATTGATCCCATCTATAGACATAGACGAGTTTAACATAAAAAAGGTTGTATGAATGAAAAATTAATTTAAATTTCTCTTCTTAATGTAACTTTTTGGTGAAGTTTTAGTGTAACCTTTAAAACTAATTGAAAAGTAGGATAGTGAATTAAAACCACAGGCGTCAGCAAGTTGCTGCACATTGGTTTCACCAGCTTCAATTAATCGAATCGCATACTCAATGCGTAATTGTCGCACATAAGTAGTGGTATTCATTTGCTTATCTCTTCGGATTTTTTTATCTAATGCCGACTTACTAATAAACAATTCCGTTGCAATTTTGTCAATTGTAATATTTGTTTTGATATTATTTAAGATAATATCGTTCAATTTTTCGAAGAAATTTTTATTTTTTAGTTTGATCGTCACCTTTGAAAAAGGATCTTGCGTATTTCTTTTGATTAAAATATTTTTAAACTGCAGAAAATTTTTAATTTTTAATAAAAGCTCTTGAATTTTGAAAGGTTTAATGATAAAATCATTCACCCCATTTTCTAACTGTTTGATTTTCATATCAAAAGTCATATCAGCAGTGATGATCAAAAAAGGAATTTCATCATACTTTTTATACTTTCTGATTTTTAAAAATAATTCTTCGCCCGACATTATGGGCATCATGAGATCACACACAATAATATCAGGTACTTTTTGTTCTAAATAATGATAGGCTTCTAGCCCATTATGACACCACTTAACTTCATAACCGTTAATTTCCAATAACTCTGCAATGGTCTGACCTAAAGAGATATCGTCTTCAATTAATAATATTTTTGGCGCTTTTGTCTTCATAATGTAAAATTAATTCTTTATTTGTTAAATTATACGTATTTTTTTTTAATTTAGTCCTACAGAATTTTAAATAGTCTAATAACAAAATACTTATTAACTGTTTTGGAGTTTAAAAGGTATATCAAACCTAAAAATATTGCCATAATCTATTGAACATAATATAGCCCATAGAAAATGAATCATTTATTAAAAGCCATTTCCGAAGCAAACAATCATTTACTGAGAGAAAACAACATCAATAACGCCCTTCAAGAATGTATTAGTGCATTAGGCAGCAATATATTAGTGGATCGTTGCTACATATTTAAAAACGAGATCAAAGATGGAGTACTCATTTTAAATTATGAATTTGAATGGTGTAAAGAAAATGTTCCCCCATTTATTGGAAGCCCGGAGTTGAGTGGCTTACCGTACGATGCTTTTCCTGGATTATTTGAAACATTAAACCAAAATAAGCCTTTATTTGGTTTAGTTCGTGAAAGTGACAATGTACTTTTTCGAGAAACCATGGAAATGCAAGGCATCTTGTCCTATTTATTTACTCCTATTTTCTCTGATGACCAATTTTGGGGCTGGATTGGTTTTGATGATTGTGAATCGGAACGCGTTTGGCAAGAGGAAGAAGTAAATGTATTGCATACCGTAGCGCGAAATATTGGCATTTGCTTGAATCAAGACAAAGTAGTTTCCAAACTTGAAACCACATTAGACGAACTAAATTTTTATATTAACAGTTCAAATCAGGCCAAATGGGAATGGAATTTAAAAACGCATCAAATTACATACTCTTTCAACTGGAATGAAATTTTAGGGTACTCTATAGAAGAATTAGGCAGTAATCTTGAAGTATGGAAAGAAAAGGTACATCCGGAGGATTACGATATTATTAGAAATCAATTATTCAATTATATTTTTAAAAAAACCGATCGCTATGATGGTGTTGCACGTATTTTACATAAAAATGGGCATTATGTTTGGATAAAATATTCGGGCATCATGCTTATGGATTGTCAAGGAACCCCAACTAAAATAATTGGAACTCAAATTGACATTAGCGCCATTAAAGAAAAAGAAATTGAACTGGCGCAACAACGTAATGACTATGACAACATGGTGAATAATTTGGCTGAAATTGTATTTAAAACCGATTTAACCGGCAAATTATTGTTCTTAAATAAACCTTGGAAAAAAATTACAGGTTATGATATACAGGAATGCATTGGCCAAAACATTTTTGACTTTTTAACCCATATTGATTCAGATTCATTTCATCTTAATCTGAAAAAATCAAAGCTGCTTGAAGGCAAATTAATCCATCAAAAAGGAGAAAAAATTGATGTTTTACTTCTTCTAAGTCTACAGACAGATCTTAAAGACAATTCCCAATTCATATTGGGCAGTATTACCGATATCAACGATTTAATTTCATTGCGAAAAGAGCTTGAAATTTCAGAACAAAAATACCGGTTCATTGCTGAAAATACCTCTGATTTGGTCGTCCAACATGAATTCAATGGCATCATAAAATATATTTCAAACAATTGTGATCGAATTACGGGATATCAAGAAGAAGAACTTCTCGATCAAGACCCTTATCAATTTATTCATCCAGATGATATCCAAGAAATCATCACCAAACATCAAAATATTTTACACTTAAAAAATGAAGTCATTACCTTCCGTTTTTTAAAGAAAAATCAGGAATATGTTTGGTTTGAAACTTCCGTAAAAATCATCAGAGATGCTTCCGATAAGGTCATCGGTATTCAAACATCAAGTAGGGATATCTCCCAGCGACTCAAAGATCAAGAAGAAGTTAAACGCGCCTTAGAAAAACAAAGTGAACTTAACGATTTGAAATCGGGATTTGTTACTATGGCCTCACATCAGTTTAGAACGCCTTTATCCGTTATTTACTCAAATATTGAATTGTTGCATTTAAAAATGAAACAATCCTGTGACAAAAAAGACATCAAAACAATAACCGCTCGAATCACTTCTGAAGTGGATCGCATGACTGAATTAATGAACAACATATTGATCTTTGGAGAGAATGAATCCAATAAATTAAAAATAGATCTTAAAAAAATAGATTTCGATGAATTTACTGATCGTTTGATTGAAACGTACTACAATCAAGAAAAGGATGGCCGGAAATTAATCGTTACAACGCAAGGATTGGTAAAAAAAATCGAAACAGACGAACGCTTAATGATTCATATTCTAACCAATTTAATTTCTAATGCCTTTAAATATTCTAAAGGCTGCGAAAATCCAAAACTATTGATCACTTATTTGGATACGTATTATAAAATTGAAATCATCGATTTTGGAATTGGCATCTTACCCGAAGAAAACAAACATTTATTCAAATCTTTTTTCAGAGGGAGCAATACGGCAAACATTAAAGGATCTGGATTAGGACTAATTATTGCCAAACAATTTACAGAATTATTAAATGGAACGATTAGTATTCACAGTGCTCCAAATAACACACGAGTAGTATTAGAATTTCCTTATAAACAACTGTAAGGGCTATTTTTTCCGTTCAATGACATAATTTACCATCAATTCAAGAGCTCTTTTGTATTCTGAATCAGGAAATTCTTGGAGAATATGTAAGGCTTGCTGTTGAAATTCGACCATCTTTTGTTCTGCATACGCTAATCCCTGTTGATCTTTCACAAACTGAATAACTTCGGCTACTCGTTTTTTGTCTTTGTTATGGTTTTTAATCGAATTGATCACCCAACTTTTTTCTTGCTTAGTACAATGGTTTAAGGTATAGATTAAAGGCAATGTCATTTTTTGCTCTTTGATGTCAATTCCGGTAGGTTTACCAATAGCATCATCAGTGTAATCAAATAAATCATCTTTAATTTGAAAGGCCATCCCTATAAGTTCCCCAAATTTGCGCATTTTTTCAATAATCTCCGAATCATTTGGGACAACAGAACATGCGCCTAAAGAACAACATGCTGCGATTAAAGTTGCTGTTTTTTGTCGAATAATCTCGAAATAGATATCCTCGGTAATATCTAATCGTCTTGCTTTTTCTATTTGAAGCAATTCGCCTTCGCTCATTTCGCGTACTGCAACTGAAATTATTTTCAGTAAATCAAAATCGTTATTGTCAATCGACAACAATAGTCCTTTTGACAATAAAAAATCACCAACTAAAACTGCTATTTTATTTTTCCAAAGTGCATTAATAGAGAAAAAACCTCGACGTTTGTTGCTGTCATCTACAACATCATCATGAACTAGCGTAGCGGTATGAATCAATTCAATTACCGAAGCACCTCTATACGTTCGCTCGTTAATAGAACCTTGAGTGACCATTTTTGCTGTCAAAAAAACAAACATTGGACGCATTTGTTTGCCTTTTCGATTGACAATATAATGCGTAATCCGATTCAATAAAGCCACTTTTGAAGACATTGCCTCACGGAATTTTTCCTCAAAAAGATCCATTTCTTGAGCAATTGGCAACTTTATTTGTTCAGTAATTTTCATCACTACAAAGATAACAATCTCACACTGAATAGAAAAGATTTTTTAGTATTAAACTTTTTTATTACATTTGAATCTAATATTAAGAACTTTAAACACTATAATATGAAAAATGCAATTAAATTAATGGCTGTTTTAGCTTTATTCATAACGTATACTAGTTGTGAAAATGACGCCACGACTGCTCCTACTCAATTGACTTCAAATGATGCCATTGTAAACTCTAAAATTGACTTGGCGAATGACGACATTGCTACCATTGCCGATCAATTATTTGATAACATCAATAGCAACACAATTACATACCGTTCAATTGACAACACAGCATCTATTTTTACAAGTTGTGCTACTATTACAAGAGTTCCTGCCTTTGGAACTGCGATTTCTCCTGGCACTCAGGTAACCAAAACAATTGATTTTGGTACAACAGGATGTACTTTAAATAATGGAAATGTAGTTCGAGGTAAAATCATCATTAGTTTTGTATTTCAACCTAGTGCCGTTTCACATACGGTAACATATACTTTTGATAATTTCTATCATAATAATATTAAATTTGTGGGTACCAAAACGTTTACCCGCTCCATGACTACACAAACAGCTACGGCTGCACCACATCCTATTGTAGTTATGGAATTAGACATGACCATTATATTACCAAATGGAGATGAATATATTCGCGTAGGTACGAGAACTAGAGAATTAATTGAAGGATTTAGCACTGAAAATAATTTTATGGACAACATCTATAAAATTACTGGTAGCTGGACTACAACTGCACCAAATGGAAACCAATATACTGCTACGATTACTGAACCTCTTAGAGCTAAAATGAGTTGTATTGCTTTAAACAAACCGATTTTAGCCAAAGGGATTATTTCGTTTGTGAGAAATGATATTGCATCTACGCTTGATTATGGAAATGGAGATTGCGATAATATTGCGGTATTTACGATTAACGGCGTTTCCTACACCATAACTATCGGAAATTAATACAATAAAAAAAGGGCTTTATTTAAAGCCCTTTTTTTATGATTTATTTGCTAACTGTCCGCAAGCTGCATCAATATCTTTTCCGCGACTCCTTCTCACTTTAGCAACGATGTTGGCTTTTTCTAAAGCAACTATATAAGCATTTGTAGCTTGTTCTGATGCTTGCTGGAACATTCCATCATCTATTGGATTGTATTCAATTAGATTTACTTTACAGGGTACAAATTTGCAGAATTTGACCAAAGCATCAATCGAATTTTTATCATCATTTATTCCTTTCCATACGACGTATTCGTATGTGATTTTGCTTTTGGTTTTGCGGTACCAATATTCTAAACTTTCGCGCAAATCGGTTAACGGGAAATTCTTGGTAAAGGGCATTATTTCGTTACGAATTTCTTCCACTGCTGAATGTAAAGAAACTGCTAGTTTAAATTTGACTTCATCATCGGCCATTTTCTTAATCATTTTCGGAATACCCGAAGTGGAAACGGTTATGCGTTTGGGTGACATCCCTAATCCTTCCGTTGAGGTTATCATATCAATAGCCTTCATTACATTGGGATAATTCATTAATGGCTCGCCCATTCCCATGAAAACGACATTAGATAAAGGTCGGTCAAAGTACAAACGACTCTCTTTATCAATAGCGGCAACTTGATCATATATTTCACCAGGTTCTAAATTACGCATGCGTTTCAATCGAGCTGTAGCGCAAAAATTACAATCTAAACTACAACCTACCTGAGAAGAAACGCAAGCTGTTGTTCTAGTTTCAGTGGGTATCAATACCGATTCAACAATCAAATCATCGTGCAATCGAACGGCATTTTTTACCGTTCCATCTTCACTGCGCTGCAAAGTATCTACCCTAATGTGATTGATAACAAAATTAGCTTCGAGCATAGTGCGTGTCTCTTTTGACACATTGGTCATATCCTCAAATGTATGGGCACGCTTTAGCCACAACCACTCATAGACTTGATTGCCGCGAAAAGCTTTATCACCATTGGCAACAAAAAATTGACGCAATTGTTCTTTTGTGAGGGCTCGAATGTCTTTCTTTTCGATTTGCATGCTGCAAAGTTAGACTAAAATGTTAAATCGTTTGATTGTTAATTTGTATTTTTGAAAAAAAATAAGAATGCATAAATTGGTACTAATTTCATTTATAACAGTATTATGTTCGTGTGTGAGCACAATAACGCATACACGACCCCATTTTTTTTATTTTGATGAAGTTACTAATTCAACTACAATAAAAGGATTTAAAGAGCATGATTCTTTAACCCTTCTTGGAAAGTGGGGTACAAATGAAAATAAAGCAGATTATGGTGAATCTTATTTTATGAATAATGAAAATTTGGTCACCATTAATTTTAAAAAAAAAATTAATCATCCGGAATTTAAAATTGCCACAGATATTGACTTTTTAGCAAATGAGGTAGCTCATTTCAATTATTTGTGCGACTATTTTAATTTAAAATGTACACCAATAGAAACTGATGATCATAACTATCAAATAGCAAATTATTTACACGAAAAGACCAAAGAAGAAGTTGTTCATTTGGTAGGAATGAAAAATAGTACAATTATCTTCATATCCATGATTAATCCAAAAAAGAATACAAAAGAGAAAACAAAATATATAAAAGAACTATTTAATTTTATTAAAACATAAAATGCACTTTATATCAGAAGACTTAGAAGATTACGTAGCCAACCATTCACAAGCTGAACCAGAATTATTAGCGAAACTTAACAAAGAGACGCATCAAAAAATATTACAACCGAGAATGCTGAGTGGCCATTTTCAAGGAAGGGTTTTGAGCATGCTTTCTAAAATTATTCGTCCAAAACATATTTTAGAAATTGGAACGTATACAGGTTATGCTGCCTTATGTTTGGCCGAAGGCCTGGCCGAAAATGGCACGTTAGACACGATAGATATTGAAGAAGAATTGGTTGACTTTCAAAAAAAATATTTTAATGCTTCGTCCTGGAAAGATCAAATTTTTCAACATTTAGGCAATGCAATTGATGTAATTCCTACATTAAACAAAAAATTTGATTTGGTATTTATTGATGCTGATAAAGAAAATTATATACACTATTTTCATTTGATTGTACCAATGATGAACAAAGGCGGAATCATCCTTTCGGATAATGTATTGTGGAGTGGAAAAGTACTGGAAGAAGTAAAAGCAAATGACAAAAGCACGCAAGTATTGTTGGATTACAATACACTTTTAAATGAAGACCCGAGAGTGGAGACGGTTTTACTCCCCATTAGAGATGGTCTAACGGTTAGCCGAGTGCTCTGATTGTCTAAATTTAGTATACCCTTTATAGCACAACCAACCGAAAACGGCTCCAAAGAAATAGCCTGTAATAATATCTCCCGGAAAATGCAAGCCCAAATAAATTCTGCTGTATGCAAAAACTAGCGGAAAACAAAACAACAAGTACGAGTGTTTATAATAGTTTCTAATAATTAAATACACGAAAGATGTTGCGGCCATTGAATTAGCGGCATGACCCGAAAAAAAGCTAAATGATTTGCGTGATACAACCGCCCTCATTATGCCTTTAAATTCCGTTACATTACAAGGACGTAATCGTTCAAAAGTAGTTTTAAACAAATTCGTTATTTGATCCGTACAGGTAATCAAAACGGCTAGGAATAACAAAATTATTCCTACATTTTTCCAACCTATTTTTTTTTGAAGCAAATAGAATACTGCTAAAAATAAAGGAGACCAATATACTTGTTTCGTAATAATTTTCCAAAATGGATCAAAGGGCTGAGACCCTAATCCATTTAGGAAAAGAAACAAATCTCTATCAAGTTGAATTATAGGATCTAACATTAGGATTGTCTTTTGATGGGTCCCGACAAATCTTCAAGATTTTCTTTAACGTCGTCGAGTGGTTTTTGAAGCCCTAAATCAACAGCATCTAATGGGTTTTTCATTTGAGATATGCCTGTTTTTGCTTTACTAATTTCTTGTGAAATGCCACCTGTAATTGAGTCTATGTCCATTCCATTGTCTTGTGCACTCTTTTGAATTTCACTTTTGATTTCATTGGTTGCATTTTTCAATTGCGCCATCGTTTTACCTAAAAAACGTGCAATTTCTGGAATCTCTTTGGACCCAAAAAGCATCAAAACCACAATTAAAATTAACAACAACTCGCCTATTCCATCAAACATAATCAGCTATTTATATGTTACAAATTTACAAAGATTTAATTCGAATATTCAAATAGAAACAAAAAAAAGACCATCCGAAGACAGTCTTTTAAGTTGTTATTTTTTTTCTAACGAATCAAATTTTGATGCCAGTTCAGCTTTGGGCCAAAAATTATTCGTCACATCAATATCAGCGGTTTCTAACTTAGGATCCAACTGAAACTTAACGACCTTCTTTTCAGTTGCAAAAACTTTTTTAGCCGTCATATTATTTTTTCTCCAAATTTGAGCAGGAAAATTTTTCGTTTCGCTAGTACCATCTTCAAATTGAAGCTCTACAATGATTGGCATTAATAACCCTCCTGGCTTGTCAAATTCCACTTCGTAAAAGAATTTAGGCGATTTTAATCCGTTGATTTCTTCTGCTGAATAATTCTTATTCAAATAGTCTGTTAAAGCTTGAACTTTTGAAGCATCAAAACCATTCTTTAATTCTGGTTTAAAATCGGTAGAAGCTTCTAAAACCATTTTCAACATGGATTGTCCCTCTCCAATTTTTCTTCCGCGTCTGTTAAACTGCTGTTGGGCTTCTTTGGGATCTTGTTCAATTACATAAAATTGTTTTACGTCTTTAATCCCAATATCTGTAAAATCGGTTGAATAAAACCAACCTCTCCAAAACCAATCTAAATCTACTGCTGACGCATCTTCCATCGTTCTGAAGAAATCTTCTGGGGTAGGATGTTTAAATTTCCAACGATTAGCGTAAGTTTTAAACGCATGGTCGAATAACTCACGACCCATAATCGTTTCTCTTAATATATTTAATCCCGTGGCAGGCTTTCCATATGCATTAGCTCCGAAATTATAAATACTCTCTGAATTTGACATGATCGGTTCTAAATATTGCTGATTACCTTTCATGTAAGGAACAATTTTTGTAGCCGGACCTCTATCAACTGGGAAATTAGGGTCAAATGAAATTTCTGTTAAATATTCCAAAAAGGTATTTAAACCTTCGTCCATCCATGTCCATTGACGCTCGTCTGAATTCACAATCATAGGGAAGAAATTGTGTCCCACTTCGTGAATGATAACACCCAACATCCCATATTTTGTTCGATTGCTAACAAACCCTTTATCATCTGGACGACCATAGTTCCAACAAATCATTGGATACTCCATTCCTTGATCTTCAGCAGAAACTGAAACCGCTTTAGGATAAGGATAGTCAAAAGTATGATGTGAGTACGTTTTTAAGGTATGCGCTACTGCTTTTGTTGACAAATCACCCCAAAGTGGATTTGCTTCTTTAGGATAAATTGAAATCGCCAAAGGTTTGTTGGTTGGCAAGTCAACTGCCATCGCATCTAAAATAAACTTTCTCGAGGTTGAAAATCCGAAATCACGAACATTTTGTGCTTTAAATTTCCAGGTTTTTTTCTGTTCCGAAAAACCTTTTTCGGCTTGTAATGCTTCTTCTTGAGTTACAATTACAACAGGCTTATCAAATGTGGTTTCGGCTAATGCCCATCGTTTCATTTGTTCGGCACTATACACTTCACTTTTGTTTTGAATTACACCTGTTCCTTCCATTATGTGATCAGCAGGAACCGTAATATTTACCTCAAAATCTCCAAAAGTAAGGGCAAACTCACCTCTACCCCAAAATTGCATATTTTGCCATCCTTCCACATCGCTATAAACCGCCATTCTTGGGTAAAACTGTGCCATTACATACAATCGGTTTCCATCCGAAAACTGCTCATATCCTGAACGACCATTATTCACTTGCTCTTGGTAATTTACAATGTTGTACCACCATTTGATTGAAAAAGTTACTTTTTCACCATTTTTTAATGGTTTTGGTAAATCAATACGCATCATCGTTTGATTGATGGTATATTTCATTGGATTGCCTTTGGCGTCTTTTACATATTCAATGTTAAATCCACCTTGAAAAGGCTTTTCTATAAATTTTTTTGCAAACCCGTCGGTTGTAATTGATTTGCTTAGCGATTCACTTTCCGCTAAAGGGGTTTTCGAATCAGGACGTTCAATATTTTGATCCAATTGCACCCATAAATACTCTAGAGATTCTGGGGCGTTATTATGATATGTTATGGTTTCTGAACCGTATAATTTTTTGTTTTTGTCGTCCAATTCCAAATTCATTTTATAATCTGCTTTTTGCTGATAATAAGCCGGTCCTGGTGCACCAGAAGCAGTTCTAAACATATTTGGCGTTGCCATTTCGGTGTACATCTGACGGAATTTATTCTCATCATAATGTCCAGATTCGCGCTTTTTTTCTTCTGTTTTTACTTCTTGAGCTATGGCTCCTAAAGCAACAGTCAAGGTTAAAAAAGCACTAAGTAAAATTGATTTTCTCATAATATATTTGGTCGTTTTAATAGTCTATTTTTTCTTGAAACTCTGTATTAGTCATCAAAAAGCTTTTTTTGTTACCGTTGATATTGGTGTGCACAATGTTTTGTTGCTCTTCAAATATTTCCGTTAATAATGAATTGTAAATTTCGAAGGTATTTATTTTTTTTGAAATGGCAATTTTTGTATAAATAATTAACACATCACCTTCAACTTCTTTTGCTAAATATTCAATTTGTTGCGGTTTGTTATTGATTGAAATTTTAATTTTTTCTTTGATGTAACTTTTAATCCATTCTTCAGCTTCGGGAATCTCATTGGTGGAAGTAATATTAGGTTTTTTCTTATACTTTTTAGTCAGTGCTTTTTCTAAATCATCTATAAAAATTCGTGACGTAATTTCGATTCGTTTTTTTTGCGGCACATGATCGACTTGTGTGACTGCCACATAATATTTGTGGAGTGCGAACGAACTGCATACGATCAAACAGTAAAGCAGTACTCCAATTTTAAACTTGATTTTCATTTGGTAAAAATAGTAATTATTCTTTTTTGTTTTGCATTCTAAATGCAGCCGCCTTTTCAATCAAATATGCTATTAATTTTAATTCGTTTTCAGGTTGTAGTAATGGTGAAAGATCGAAAACATTCACTTCAGAAAAACTCATAAATAATGGAATTTCTTCGTTTTTTAATTTTAAAGTTTCTACAAAAAAACGATGTGAAAATCGTTCATATAAATGCGACGAAAAGGATTTTGTAGCCAAGGCTTTTACACGTCTTTCTTCATATACTCTTTTGGAATGTTGTTTTGAAATGTTTGGCTTAACCAGTAACTGCACTAAGCCCGTCCCAAGAGCCAAAAAATTAAAATTGGAACCATTGGGCGCTAATACTGTGGGCATGGCAGAATTTATTGGCGCTCCTGTTCGAATGTCATCTTCATAATGCATAACTTTTTTGGCATCAATAACCGCAAAACCATCTCCATAAACTTGAATGCGCTTGGTATCTTCAGATAAATTTCCGGATAGCGTATATGGCGTAATGATGAGTTCATCCAATTCTGTTATTTTTAAATGCAACCGAATTTCCAGTTCTTCTTTCCAAAAATCTTTATGTGATAAAATGTATTTTTGCGAAACAAATGATGAACTTTCAAAGAACAAGGTATCGGTAGCTCTTGCCCGAATTGAAAATTTTCCATCAATATCTGTTTGTACGTTAACATTTGACGAGATGTTACGAACAGTAACATTTTCAACATCAAAAGAATCCACAACTACAATACCTCGAAGAATCTTGCGTTCAATTCCTTGAGAAAACAAATAAGGGCCTGTCAATAAACCGAATAAAACCATAACTACTGTTTTCATAAGCAAGTATTTAAGCATTATTTAAAGCCCTGTAATTCACGATATTTGGCAGCCAATTCTGAAAGTACAAACGAGGCCATCGTGTAATTTTTTGCTTTCATAGCCGACGCAAAACCATCGTTTTCTGAAGCATAGAATATAAATCCTTCGACATAAGCTTCCGGAATATCTAATGTATTTTGAATATACTCTTTATCAAATTTATGAGCCAATTTTACTTGCAGCCGTTCTTTTTTTTCTGTTTCAACTTCTTTTTTGAGCATACTGGTTCGTCCACTAACAGAATTAATTAATCCGTCAACACTCATGCCTCCAAGCGGAATCAATAGCGGACTGTACCATTTGAATTCGCCAGCTGCAATTAATTTTCGCTCGGCTGGTGTGTACGTTTTTTGTCCTTTTGGAACAATACCCAGTGATTCGGCATTAATACTCTTATAATCAATAATAGCAAGTTCTTTTAGTTGGTTTCGATGCAATTGCATGGGAATAAAAACTAAATTTTCACCAAAATCTCTTTCTGTAATAATATGCTTGGTAGGATTGAAATTAAAAGCAGTAAATGTTAACGTATCATTTGAGTTTCCTTGTATCCTAAAATAACCGCCACGTTGCGAATAAACCTCCTCGTTAGATAAACTGTTTTTAATTAGAACCCCTTCAACATCAGTTGCTTCAGAAACTATTTTACCACTTAAAAATCGCGTGTTTTGCGAATAACCGCAAACCGAAAGCATACAAATAAAATAGAATAGCCTACCCAGCATTACAATTTTTTAGAATATTTTTGTAAATGTAGGAAATCCTCCTTAAAAGGAAATCCTAACAAGATGATAAACTTATGTTAATTCAATCCAGTACATTTGTAAAAAATATGATCTATGAAAAACATCATTATTGCCAGCACCTCTACTTTACATAATGGGGATTATTTGTCTTATTTATTACCCGAAATAGAAGTATTATTTAAAGATTGTTCAGAAATAATCTTCATCCCGTATGCGCGTCCAAGCGGTATTTCTCACGACGATTACACCCAAAAAGTAGCTAGGGTTTTTAGTGAAATTTCGATTGCTGTGAGAGGCATTCACGAATTTGAAAACCCCGTTGAAGCCTTAGTAAAAGCACAAGGCATTTTTACGGGAGGTGGCAATACATTTTTATTGGTTCGTCAATTGTATGAAAATAGCATTGTCAATACATTAAAACAAGTGGTTTTGAATGGCACCCCTTATCTTGGAACAAGTGCAGGCAGTAACATTTGTGGAGTTAGTATGCAAACTACTAATGACATGCCAATTATTTATCCACCAAGCTTTACAACTTTAGGATGGATACCTTTCAATATCAATCCGCATTATCTAGATCCAATAGAAGGTTCAACACATATGGGCGAAACTCGGGAAACGCGAATTCAAGAATTCCATAACTTGAACTCGGAACCGGTAATTGGATTGAGAGAAGGCAGTTGGTTGGCTGTCAATGGAAATTCTATCATACTTAAAGGCCCTTTAACTGCAAGGATTTTTAAACAAAATGAACTTCCGTATGAGGTGGCACCTGAAACCGAATTGAATAATTTACAATAAAAAAAGCCTTGCTAATGCAAGGCTTTTTTTTGGAGCGGAAGACGAGGCTCGAACTCGCGACAACCAGCTTGGAAGGCTGGAGCTCTACCAACTGAGCTACTTCCGCAGGTGATAATTTTTAAAACTTTATCTTGTTTTGGAGCGGAAGACGAGGCTCGAACTCGCGACAACCAGCTTGGAAGGCTGGAGCTCTACCAACTGAGCTACTTCCGCATAACAAAAAGTAATTAATTACTTATTTTGTGGGTGCAAATATACTCCAAAAGTTTTTTGAATTGCAAATTTTTAAACATATTTTTTTAAATCCTTTGTTATAAATTTGGTGTCACAAATTGACATCATCTTAATTCATTAAAAAATAAATAGTTAGCCCACAATGATCCTACCCATCAATTATCAAGAAACCTATTTGGTTCGGCAAGAAGTATTGCGGAAAGGGAGGCCAATTGAAACTTGTTATTTTGATGGCGACAAGGAAAAAAGTACTGTACATTTTGGATTTTTCCAGGAGGGAAATTTAATTGGAGTGATTTCTATTTTTTGTACCTCTTCAACACTTTTTCAAGAACAGTCACAATTTCAGATCAGAGGAATGGCTGTTTTAGAAGGATTTCAGCACAAAGGATTTGGAAACCAACTCGTACTGCATGCTGAAAATTATTGCAAAAAACAAAAAGGTGAAGTTATTTGGTTCAATGCGCGTGAAAAAGCGGTTCCATTTTATAAAAAAAACAACTACCAAATTCTAGGAGATGCATTTGAAATTCAAGAAGTAGGTATTCATTTTGTGATGTATAAAAAATTAATGAAAAAAAGTTTCTAGATTGAACTAACTCCTATGAAAAAATTAATTTTTCTGTTTTTGCTATTTGTATGTACTGCTTGTGTCAAGGAAGCTAAAACACAATCGTTTGAAAACAATATTCTGAGAGACACTGTACATAATGTACTGATTAGACCCGTAGATCCTGATCTGTTGAATGATGCATCAGACAGTGTACGTTTATATTATCAAAAGACGAATTATCACGAATTATGGTATTTGGATGAGAACCGAAAGGCATTACTTTCCGAAATAAAAAAATGTAGTGAAGAAGGATTAAACCCTGCTGACTATGATTACGAAACACTAAAAAAATTGGAGGAAAACAGAAAGACTCTTTCAGAAGAAAAACAAATTGCTTATGATATTGTATTGACCCAATCCTTCGAAAAATTTGCATTGCATTTGTTTAAAGGAAAATTAAACCCAAAAACACTATATGCCAATTGGGACTTACATCCGAAAGAAATTGCACTTTCAGGTTATCTTCTCAAAGCACTAAAAGAACAAAAAATAGCTTCAACTTTTACAGAACTAAAACCCAACCACATTGTATATCAATTGCTTAAAAAAAGCTTAATAAGACTTGATGCTTTTCCAGATATACCCTTTTCGACTATTAGTAGTTCCAAAAATAAAATTCAACTTAACGATACCCTACCCGAACTGGTTAAAATAAAAAAACGATTGGTCTATTGGAACGACTACACCAATCCAGATAGCATATTTACTTGGGCCTATGACAGCATTACCTGTAAGGCTGTTAAAAAATTTCAAAAAAGACACGGATTAATACCAGACGGCGTCATTGGAAAAGGCACTATTTATGCCTTAAATTTTACAAAGAGCGAACGAAGAGCTCAAATACTTGCAAATCTAGAGCGTTGGCGTTGGTATCCAAATGATTTAGGCGATCAATATCTCATTGTAAATCTGCCCGAATATAGTTTAAATTATGTGTTCCAAAAGGATACAATTGCTACTCATAAAGTTGTGGTAGGAACAGCAAAACGGAGAACACCTATATTGAGTTCCAAACTTTCAAATTTAGTTTTTAATCCCACTTGGACCATTCCACCTACTATAATCAAAGAAGACCTAAAGCCAAATGCTGCAAGCAATAGAAGTTATTTTGCAGCTAGAAGATTGACCATTTATAATGGAGAAGGAAACGAAATTAGTCCAAACAATTGGAACCCCGAAAAAGCTACTCATTATCGCTATGTGCAAGAACCAGGATATAACAACTCATTAGGTTTGGTAAAATTTAATTTTCCAAATCACCATACTGTATATCTTCACGATACCAATCACAGAGATTATTTTACAAAAACAAATCGCGCATTGAGTTCGGGTTGTGTTCGAGTAGAACATCCTTTAGCATTGGCTCAACAAATTATAGCTCAAGACTATCCTGATAGAAATGCGAAAGAATGGATTGCAACCTTACTGAAAAACAAAAAAACAAAATCAATTTCCGTAAAAAGTAAAATCCCAATATATCTTTTTTATTGGACCAGTTGGATTGAAGGAACCGAACTACAATTTAGACCCGATATTTATTTACTGGATAAAGAATTGGCCGAAAAATTACGACAATAATTTAGTTGCTTGAAGCTGCTTACGGGAAGGATGATAGATAAACAAACAAGATTTATTTTTTATCAATTGTATCAATTGTAAATGTACTTCTATGGGCACTGCCGGACAACCTAAACTCCTGCCAATATAACCTTGTCTTTTTGCTAGTTTTTGATTGACATAATCTGCTCCATGAATCACTACAGCTCGCTCACGTGCTTTGTGATTGACCCCATACTCTAATCCGTCAAGACGCAGAGATACGCCATGTTTGCCATTATAGACTTCACCTGTAAGGTAAAATCCTAAACTGCTTTTAAAGGATTCATTCTCATTTGAAAAATCGGTTGCATAGGCAAGTCCCGAATTTCTTCCGTGTGCTACTAATGATTTCAACACAATTCTTTGGCAACTCATATCAATAACCCACAAACGTTCTTCTGTAGAAGGCAAACTAAAATCAATTACGGTCAACAACTCATTTTGTAGTATTCCCTGCTGTTGTATTTCTTCATACCCTTGAAATGCTGCTAGAAATACATCAAATTTTGGCAACGAAAAGGAATTCGAATCTAAGGTTTCATAAATCGACTTACAACGAAGTTCTAATGAATTTGAAGGTACAGACGCTATTATTTTTGTATCCGAATGCATAATACCCTTCCTTGAAGACTCATACGAGCTAAAAGAAAACAACACGATGATCAGTACGGGTATAATGCGGTTTATCATTAATAAATTTTTCGTTAATTCAATATTGAAAGCTCCAAATATATTTATTAATAATTCAATATCCAATAAAAAATTGTTTTTTATCGATTATTTATGTATTTCATCGATTAATCTTCCAAAAGTTAAACATAAATTAAAAAAAATAGACCAATAAAATATTCGCATACATTTGCGCCAAATTTATACATATGCCAAATAAAAACTGTTTATTGATGCTTCTTTTCCTAGGAAATTTCTTTTTCTCGCTTGCCCAAACTAAAAAAAGCATAACCACCACCAAAATATCCGAAACAATAGCAATCGATGCCGAACTCAATGAGGAAGTATGGAAAAATGCAGCAATAGCAACCGATTTTGTCATGTTTGAACCCGACAATGGCAAACCCATTGATTCCAAAAAAAAGACAGAAGTAAAAATTCTTTATGATGATGAAGCTATCTATATAGGGGCGTTACTCTATGACGATGAGCCCGCAAAAATAATGAAGGAAATTACAGAGCGGGACGACTTTGGAACCACAGATGCCTTTGGAATTTTTATCAATGGATATAATGATGGGCAACAAGATTTTCGCTTTTTTGTAACAGCTGCTGGTGGACAATTGGATTGTTTAGCAACAGAACAAATTGGAGAAGATTTTTCATGGAATGCCATATGGGAAAGCAAAGTAAAAATAACTCCTTTTGGTTGGGCAATCGAAATGAAAATTCCTTATGCGGCACTGCGTTTTTCTGGAGAAAAAGAACAAACCTGGGGGTTGAATTTTGTGCGCGAAATCAAAAGAGAACGACGAATTTATACTTGGACACATGTTGATTCTAAAATTGGCGCAGTCATACAACAAGCAGGTGTTTTAAAAGGAATTCAAAACATAAAAACCCCTACACGACTCTTTTTAATACCGTATTCTTCCTTTTATTTGAATGCAGGGGACGCGCAAAAAACCAAGGGCGAACTCAAAGGGGGTTTAGATGTTAAATATGGTATTAATGATGCTTTTACTTTGGATGCGATTTTGGTGCCTGATTTTGGGCAAACCAAATTTGACAATGTAGTGTTAAATTTAGGTCCCTTCGAACAACAATTCAATGAAAATAGGCCCTTTTTTACGGAAGGAACCGATTTGTTTAGTAAAGGCAATTTATTGTATTCTCGACGAATTGGACAAACACCCGATTTTTATCCTACACTCAGGGAAAACGAAACTATAATTGATTATCCTGGCGCCATAAATTTATTAAATGCCATGAAAATTTCAGGAAGGGATAAAGACGGTTTAGGGATTGGATTTTTAAATGCTATTACTGAAAAAACCAGTGCAACTGTTTTAAATTCTAGTGACAATAGCACTCGAAAAGTGATAGTATCTCCGTTGACCAATTACAATGTAACAGTATTTGACCAACGATTTAATCAAAACTCATCTGTAACATTTATCAATACCAATGTTAGTAGAAATGGGAATTTTAGAGATGCGAACGTAACCGGTTTACTCTTTGACTTGAACAATAAGTCAAATAAATATAATGCATCTGGAGGTATTAAATCGAGTGGAATCTACGATGTAAAAAATACCAATGGTGTAAATGCATCCTTAAATTTAGCCGAAACGAGTGGGAAATTTAGATACAGTGTGGGAGGAGAATACATTTCAAAAGATTTTGACAACAACGACTTAGGTATTAATTTTAAAACCAATTATTATTCATTGTATAGCAATGTAAACTATCGCATTCTCAACCCAAGCAAAGTATTCAATACATTCAGAATTAGTTTGGGTTCCTATGTAGAATTTTACAAACCTACCCAACAAATTCAAATGAATAATTTTAACATCAATATCAATTCCACCAACAAGAAGAATCATTATTTTGGAGGAGGCATAAATACTAGTCCCTTTGAAAGTTATGATTACTATGAACCAAGGATTGCCAACCGTTACTTTGTAAATCCAAAAAATTTAGGCGGTTATTTTTATTTTTCATCCAATTACAACAACAAGTTTGCCATAGATTTGAATCCCTATCTCACCCATGTATTGAACCAAAATCGATACGAAGCAGGCCTAAGTATTAGTCCAAGATACCGTTTCAATGACCGATTTTCCTTAGTGTATAGTTTTGATTATGCGCGGCAACAAAATGATATCGGATTTATTGATTTTCAAAACAATGATATCATTTTTGCCCGAAGAAACCGAAATACGTATACCAATGCAATTGGGAGTAAATTTTCAATCAGTAGCGTAATGAACTTTAACTTATCGGTTCGCCATTATTGGTCAATTGCGGAAAACAATCAAATCAACACCTTAAATGAAGACGGAAGTTTAACACCAAATTCTACCTACACTAATAATAAAAATTCCAATTTCAGCAGTTGGAATTTAGACTTAACGTATTCGTGGTGGTTTGCTCCAGGAAGTCAAATGTCGATTTTGTACCGAAACAACGCAGCTACTTTTGACCGCAGAATTAATAAAAATTTTGGTTCTAATTTTAACAACCTTTTCGATGACAATTTAAATCACGTATTATCTATTAGTGTTCGCTATTTTATCGACTACAATCAGGCAAAAAATTGGATTAAAAAAGGATAATTTGCGTAATCGTTTTCGTAAATTTAGCCCTAAATAACTGATAAGAAAACCGGCATTTGTTTATCTTTGTACAAATACAAAGTCATGAACAAAAAAGTAATTTTAATGATCCTTGACGGTTGGGGAAAATCACCTGACCCAAAAGTTTCGGCTATAGATCAAGCAAACACCCCATTTATTGATCATTTATATACCCAATACCCAAATGCACAACTTCGAACCGATGGATTAAATGTAGGTTTACCAGAAGGTCAAATGGGAAATTCTGAAGTGGGTCATATGAATTTAGGTGCTGGTCGAATTGTATATCAAGATTTAGCTAAACTCAATTTGGCAGTGGAAAACAAAACCATGAGTCAAGAACTTCCACTACAGGAAGCTTTTGAATATGCCAAGAAAAATCAAAAAGCCATTCATTTTTTAGGACTAGTTTCTGATGGTGGTGTGCATTCTCACACTTCACACTTGCGTGGATTAATTGATGCCGCACAAGAAAGCGGTGTTCAAAAAATGTTTGTTCATGCTTTTACAGATGGCCGAGATGTTGATCCTAAATCAGGCGCAACATACCTTACCGATCTAGAAAAATATTTAGAACACACACCCGCAAAACTGGCAACGGTTATCGGTCGATATTATGCAATGGATCGCGATAAACGATGGGAACGCGTAAAATTAGCCTACGATTTAGTAGTCAACAATGAAGGAACAGCAACCCACAATGCGATAGCTAGCTTGCAAGAAAGTTATGCAAATAACATCACTGACGAATTCATACAACCCTTGGTAGTAGTTGACAATAACAACCAACCAATTGCTGCAATTAAAGCAGATGACGTTGTGATTTTTTTCAATTTTAGAACCGACAGAGGCAGAGAATTAACCGAAGTACTTTCACAAAAAGATTTCCATGAATTCAATATGCATAAATTGAATTTATACTATGTAACCTTAACCAATTATGATGAAACCTATCAAAATGTTAAGGTTATATACGACAAAGATAATATTACTGAAACCCTTGGTGAAGTATTAGAAAAAGCAGGAAAAACACAAATTAGAATTGCTGAAACTGAGAAATATCCTCACGTTACCTTTTTCTTTTCTGGTGGAAGAGAAGAACCTTTTGTAGGGGAATCGCGTATTTTGAAAAATTCTCCTAAAGTCGCTACATATGACTTACAGCCCGAAATGAGTGCCTTTGAACTTAAAGATGCTTTGGTAGCAGAATTAAAAAAAGGAACCGTTGATTTTGTGTGTTTGAATTTTGCTAACGGAGATATGGTAGGACATACTGGCGTTATGGAAGCGGCTATAAAAGCATGTGAAGCAGTAGATATTTGCGTAAAAGAAGTGGTTGAAACGGCTTTAGAAAACAACTATACCACTCTTATTATCGCCGATCATGGGAATTGTGAAACTATGATAAATCCGGATGGTTCACCCAATACTGCGCACACAACCAACCCAGTACCCATTATCTTAGTGGATCCGGAATTACAAAATATTCATAATGGAGTTTTAGGCGACATTGCTCCCACTATCTTGGAATTGATGGGTATTGAAAAGCCCACCGTTATGAACTGTAATTCTATACTTTAAATTTTACTTAATAAATAATAAATTAAACATTTTTTTATTAATTTTTTTATAATTTTGAAAAAAAATTAACCATTCATAAAATGAAAAAACTATTATTTTTGTTGTTGTTTGCAACAACATTGTTACAATCGTGCTCTAATATTGATGATGTTAACACGCAAAAAAGTTCGGCCTTACGAATTTTCTTAAAAGAAATGAAAGCTGCCAATAACATTAGTGGCAGATCTACAAACGATGAGCCTTCAATGTGTTTTGAATTTGTATACCCATTAACCCTATCTTATAACAATGGAACATCTGTAAACGTTCAAAACCTTGACGAATTACTTTCTATGCTAGAAAATGAAAGTAGCGAATTGTATATTGATGGTATTGCTTTCCCATTTCAAATCATAGTTGCAGGAACGACTACACCTCTAACCATTACTTCCGAGGAAGGCTTTTGGGATGTAATACAGACTTGTGATATGGACACATATGACGATGTTATTGGAGAAGGACCATGCTATACGTTTGTATATCCATTTTCATTGGTAACAAGTACAAATCAAACAATAGTAGTTACAAGTCAGGCTGCTTTGTATGATCTTATCGATGATGATAACGAAGACAATTACATTGTAGATTTTGTATACCCTTTTTCTGTAGTATCAAATAACGAGACCATTCAAATTAACAATGCATACGAATACGAACAATTGATTAATACTTGTGTGACTTCAAATTGTAATTGTCCTACAAATGTTGACCCAGTTTGTGTTGAAGTAGGTGGAGGCGTAATTATGGAATTCCCTAATGAATGTATCGCAGAATGCAGCGGTTATTCTTCGGATGATTTTGTAGATTGTAGTGGTAACAGTTCAGATGATTCGTTTGCAGATGTATTGGAAAGTTGTTTAAACATATCTTACCCAGTTCAGGTACAGCTCAATGGGGCCGTAATGACTGCTCAATCTGATGCACAGTTGCTAACAATGAACAACCCGAACGAAATTCCTGCATTTAATTATCCTATCACGGTTTCATTTGAAGACAATCCTTCACAAACTTATACCGTTGCTAGTGAAGCTGGATTAGTAGAATTGATCAACATACATTGCGACTAAAATAGTTTTTAAAATTATATTAAAACATCACAATTTAGGTTGTGATGTTTTTTTTTGAAATACACCCAATAAAATATTAATTAAAAGTTAAACTTTTAAATAGTAATAGTAATACTATTATATTTGCAGAGTAAAAAATTATATTATGCAAAACATAATACCCAACATTAAAATTACAATCAATGATAAATTGTATGTTAAAGACCCTGAAACTTCAGAATTAGGGCGTAACATACTAAAAAACAGTATCGAACTCATTGATAAAATTGGATTTGAAGCATTTACTTTTAAAAAACTAGGAGAACAAATTCAATCCAACGAAAGTTCAATTTACCGTTATTTTGAAAACAAACACAAGCTTTTAATGTATTTATCATCTTGGTATTGGTCTTGGATGGAATATCGCATTGTATTAGCTACAACCAATCTAATTGATCCAGTTGAAAAATTAGAAAAAGCCATTCGTACTGTAACTGAAACCATTGCAGATGATGAAGCTACACCCTATATCAATGAATTAATTTTGAACCGCATTATCATTGAAGAATTTTCCAAAACCATGCGAACTAAAAATGTAGATGATGAAAATAAAGCTGGATTTTTTCTCGTCTATAAAAATGTAATCAACCGATTGGTAAGTGCTATTGAAGAAATCAATCCAAACTATCCGTTTTCAAAAAGTTTAGCGTCTACTGTTGTAGAAAGTGCGCTTCACCAACAATTTTTAAAACAACATTTGAAATCGATTACAAATTTTTCAGAACAAGATTGTTCCTCTAGCTTTTTTATTGATTTAGTAAAAAAAACCATCCTATGAAACCATTAGAACGATTTAAAAACTTGATTTTGATTGACAAACAAGACATTTATCAAATCTTTTTATATTCAATTATTGCAGGACTTATCAGTTTATCATTACCCTTAGGAATACAGTCGATCATTAATTTTATTCAAGCGGGAAAAGTAAGCACTTCATGGATTGTTCTTGTATTTATAGTAGTCGTTGGGGTAGCATTTGTAGGAATATTAAAAATCATGCAATTTAGAATTACCGAAAATTTGCAACAAAAAATATTTGTACGATCGTCATTTGAATTTGCATATCGCTTCCCGAAAATAAAATTCAATCAATTGTATGATCAGTATCCACCGGAATTAGCCAATCGATTTTTTGACACTTTAACGGTGCAAAAAGGGGTTTCAAAATTACTACTTGATAGTTCAGGAGCGGCATTGCAAATTATTTTTGGAATTACGTTACTATCATTATATCATTCGTTTTTTATATTTTTTGGAATTCTCTTATTGGTCTTGTTGTATTTAATTTTTAGAATCAATTTCAATACGGGTCTACAAACGAGTTTGAAAGAATCAAAATACAAATACAAAATCGCACATTGGCTACAAGAAATAGCCAAAAATCATTTGAGTTTTAAAAGCAATACTACTTTCTCCTATTCGTTGCATAAAAATGATCGATTGGTAGCAGCATATTTAAAACAACGTGAAAGTCATTTTCATGTATTATTAAAACAATTCATACAACTTACCGGATTCAAGATCCTATTAACTGCCGGATTATTGATTATTGGTGGGCTTTTGGTCATCAATCAAAAGATGAACATTGGACAATTTGTTGCTGCCGAAATCATCATCTTGAGCATAATAACTGCTGTTGAGAAATTATTTTCAGGTTTAGAATTGTTTTATGATGTGTTAACTTCTCTAGAAAAACTTGGAGCTGTGGTGGATTTGGAATTAGAAGAGGATGCTGAAAACACAACATACAACATCGATAAAGACTCTTTAACAATTGAATTACAAAATGTATCATTCAAGTATCCCGATGCAGAAAAAGAAACACTAAATAAGGTTTCTTTAACTATTCAGCCCAAACAGCACACCTTAATTGATGGAGAAAATGGATCAGGTAAAACCACTTTGATTCGCTTATTAGCGCGAATATTAGAGCCAACAACTGGAAGTATTTTTATCAATAATACAAATTACAAGAAGTTTTCGGGGTCAAAATACCGATCAAAAATTGGAGTTGTTACCACTCAGGAAATGCCATTTGAAGGCACCATATTGGAAAACATTACGTGCAACAATCCGGCTATAAAAATGGAAACTGTTTTTGAATTGATAGACAAATTAAAATTAACCGAAATAATCAAAGCGTTACCCAAAGGGCTTGAAACTCAAATTTCATCTGAAGGCAAACAAATAAATGCTTCAACAGTTCAAAAAATTGTGTTGGCACGGTGCATCATTAACCAACCTAATCTGTTGTTTTTAGAAAATCCATTGGACAAAATTGACGAACAAAACAGCAAAGAAATATTGGATTTTTTATGTGACGAAAAGCAACCCTGGACATTAGTAGTAGTAAGTAAAAACAACTATTGGAAACAAATTTGTAAACAAACTATCGTATTAAATCAAGGCACCATTAAAACAAACTAATTATGTTAAATATTACCAATAATAGAATTAATCCGTTTGTAAAGGTTGATGAATTTCAATCGACAACTGTATTTCGTCAGCAAAAACACTATCAAATTATTCGTAAAATTATTTGGGCATTTGTACTGATGTTAGTACTCTTTTTATTTTTGCCTTGGACACAAAATATTAAGGGTACAGGATTTGTAACTACCTTAAAACCCAATCAGCGTCCGCAAACCATCCACACAGCCATACCTGGTCGAATTGAAAGATGGTTTGTTCAAGAAGGTGATTTTGTAAAAAAAGGGGATACCATCTTGTTCATTTCCGAAATCAAAGAAGATTATTTAGACCCTAATTTAGTAGAAAATACAGGCAAACAAGTACAAGCAAAAGAAAAAGCCGTACAATCGTATTCCGACAAAGTAAAAGCATTGGAAAACCAAATGGGTGCCATCCAAAGTGAAAAAAACCTAAAAGTAAGGCAAGCACAAAACAAACTGAAACAATCCTATTTGAAAGTTCAGAGTGATAGCATTGATTTTGAAGCCAGTAAAACGCAATTAAAAATCGCAAAAACGCAATATACTCGTTCGGTAAACTTAAATAAGGAAGGATTAAAACCGCTTACTGATGTTGAGGAAAAGCGATTGAAACTACAAGAAACAGAAGCCAAAATTATCACCAAGGAAAACGACTACATTACGAGTAAAAATGAAGTATTAAATGCAACAATGGAGCTCAACCGAATACGAGCAGAATATGCAGAAAAAGATGCGAAAGCTAGTAGTGATAAACAAACAGCATTAAGTGTACAATTTGATACCGAAGCCCAAGTAAACAAACTCAAAAACCAATACAGCAATTATAAAATTCGTAACGGTATGTACTACATAACTGCCCCACAAGACGGATACATCAATAGAGCGTTACAATCGGGTATCGGTGAAACCTTAAAAGAGGGCACACCTGTAGTAAGCATTATGCCCTACCAATATGACATTGCCGTTGAAACCTATATTGATCCTATGGATTTTCCGTTGATCAACAAAGGCGAAAAAGTACGCGTATGGTTCGACGGTTGGCCAACCATTGTATTCAGCGGCTGGCCCGATGTATCGTTTGGCACCTTTGGAGGGGTAATTGTAGCTAAAGAAAATTTTATAAGCGAAAATGGAAAATATAGGGTATTGATAGCTCCCGATCCAAAAGACAAAAAATGGCCCAAACAACTGAGTATTGGGGCCGGAACCCAATCGTTAGCCTTATTGAATGATGTGCCTATTTGGTTTGAAATTTGGCGAACATTGAACGGTTTTCCCCCAAATTTTTACCAACCAGCAACCCAAGATAAAGCAAAAAAATAATGAAAACAAAATTGTATTGCCTTTTTATTTTCATCGGATGGAGTTGGACCGTTATTGGACAAAACACGACAGCGTTTAGCTTTAATGAATTTTTAGGGTACGTAAAAAAATACCATCCATTAGTCAAACAAGCCGATTTAAAACTGAATGAAGCCCAAGCCAATTTAATGTTGGCGCGGGGCGCTTTTGATCCAAAAATTGAAGTAGATTTTAGCGAAAAACAGTTCAAAGACAAAAACTATTATTCCGTTTTGAACAGTAGTTTCAAAATACCTACATGGTATGGTATTGAATTGAAAGCCGGATTTGATAATGCTGAAGGTATTTATATAAACCCAGAAAACACATTGCCAAATACCGGGATAACTTCTTTGGGTATATCGGTACCCGTAGGCCAAGGTTTGTTCATCAACCAACGAATGGCCGATATTAAAAAAGCAAAAATTGCGCAAAATTTAAATAGTGCCGAACGGAATTTACAAGCGATTGAAGTGTTGTATGAGGCATCCATGAGTTATGCCAATTGGAAAAGAAGCTATGATGAAGTAAAATTGTATGAAACCTATCTGAAAAATGCCTTAACACGCTATAAAGGGGTATCCGAATTAATTATCCAAGGTGACAAACCTGCTATTGACAGTGTAGAAGCAGGCATTGCAGTGACAACTAGACGATTAAATTTGGAAGATGCCCAATTAAAATATACCAAAGCGCGATTGGAATTGTCAAACTATTTATGGTATGAAAACAACCTTCCATTAGAACTTAAAGAAGAGTTACAACCTGAAAAAACACTTTCAGTTACAATAAAAGAAACACTTCAAATTAACGAATTGAGCAGTTTTTCACTAGATAACCATCCAAAAATTAAAGCATTAGATGCCAAAATTGATCTACTAAAAGTTGAAAAACAACTGAAAGCCAATGCGCTTTTGCCAAAATTAGATTTGAGTTATAATTATTTATCAGAACCCAGTGCTGTGGACCAATATCGAATGGAAGATTATAAAATTGGATTGAATTTTTCGATTCCAATCTTTTTGAGAAAAGAACGTGCCGGACTCAAATTGGCCAAACTAAAAATTCAAGATACCCAACTTAGTTTGCAATTTGAACGAAAAAGTTTGGAAAACAAATTAAAATCTCAACAACAAGAAATCATTTCATTGCAAAAACAACAAGCATACAATTCGCAATTGGTGCAAAACTATAATCAACTGCTCACCGCAGAAGACCGCTTGTTTGGAATGGGAGAAAGTTCTCTCTTTCTCATTAATTCAAGAGAAAACACTTTAGTGAGTTCGCAACTAAATGCAATCGGATTAGAAAATCGCTATTTCCAGGCGCTTCTAGGATTATACAAAACCATGGCACAACCGCATTAAACTAAAAAACCTTCGCAAATGCGAAGGTTTTTTTTCGTTTTATATTAAAAAATATTAGTAACGATCTCTAGAGTTATTGTCTCTATTGCTAGAGTAACCCCCTCTGTTTCCACCTGAATTACGATCGAAGCTTCTTCTTTCTCCTTCTGGTTTTGGTTCTGATTTGTTTACAACGATTTTTCTACCTTCGATAGTTCCACCGTTTAATTCGTCAATTGCTTTTTGAGCTTCCGCATCATTAGGCATTTCAACAAATCCAAATCCTTTACTTCTTCCGGTAAATTTGTCAGAGATAATTTTAACTGATTCAACAGTTCCATACTCTTCAAAATAACCTCTTAAATCTGCTTCCTCTACACTGAAAGGAAGACTTCCTACAAAAATGTTCATCTATGAAAAATTTAATTCCTTACAAAGGTAGACTATTTAATGTTGTTAAACCGGTTATCTTTGGAATATTTTCAAAAATGAAGTATTTTAACTAAATATTTTAAAACCAAATAGCATTTTTATTGAAATTATTACAAAAAAAAGACAATCTCACGATTGTCTCTTTTTTAACTCACTCAATTATTCTTGTTATTTACAACCCGTCATTTCATAATAGGCGCGTTCGACTTGCTCTTGATGTGATGGATGTGCAATTTTTACTAATTCGGTTACCCGTTGCTTCAATGTTTTTCCATACAAATCGGCAATTCCGTTTTCGGTAATGATATAATGCACGTGCGCTCTAGTAGTAACAACTCCAGCGCCCTGCTTCAAATAAGGAACAATTCGACTCTCCCCTCTTTTGGTAATTGACGGCAAGGCAATAATTGCTTTTCCGCCATCACTTAAGGAAGCGCCGCGGATAAAATCCATTTGACCTCCAACACCAGAATACATGGTACTTCCAATAGAATCCGCACAAACTTGTCCCGTAACATCCACTTCAATTGCCGAATTAATAGAAACCATTCTGGGATTTTTTCGAATACGGGCCGTATCATTCACCATCGAAGATTCTTTCATTTCAATAAACGGATTATCGTTTACAAAGTCATACAACCGTTTGGAACCGATTAAAAAAGTGGCCAAAGCTCTTCCGCGTAACGTTCCTTTGTAATTGCAATTAATTACATCATTTTCTATCAAATCAATCACCCCATCGGAAAACATTTCGGTATGCAATCCCAAATCTTTGTGATGCGTGAGTTGGCTCAAGGCCGCATTTGGTATCGATCCAATACCCATTTGAAGCGTACTTTTATTTTCTATTAGTGAGGCAACATAGGTCCCAATTTTTTCTTCCACTTGGGTAAATGGGACTACTTCATGAGAAAAAATAGGCACATTAACTTCAACTAAATAATCAATTTCAGAAACATGAATAATACCATCCCCAAAAGTTCTTGGCATATTTGGATTGACTTGTGCAATGACTGTTTTTGCATTTTCTATTGCGGCCACAGTGGCTTCAACAGAAACCCCTAAAGAACAATATCCGTGCGCATCGGGTGGTGAAACATGAATTAATGCCACATCCAATGAAAGCACGTTTTTTCGAAACAACAAAGGCAACTCGCTTAAAAAAACAGGAGTATACGAACCATTTCCTGCTTTAAGAGTGTGCCTTACATTGGCACCAATGAAAAACGAATTGACATGAAAACTAGCTGCTAATTCTGGATTTGCATAAGGCGCATCTCCTTCGGTATGCAGGTGGCATACCTCAACATTTCTCAATTCTGAAGCTCTTTCAGACATCGCTTTGGTTAGTGTCGTTGGGGTAGCTGCTGCAGCATGTACATAAACCCTATCACCACTTTTAATTACTTGTACAGCTTCCGCTGCGGTTACATATTTTCCCATACCTAATGAAATTCATACCGCAAATTTAAATGGGATTAGCAGCATAAAATATGATATTGCTCATATTTGCAATATGTTTTGGATCTAATAAATTGAATTTTGAATTTGGCCTTGTAATTGAACTTGAATTTGTATTTTTGTTGCGAAATTTTTCATTATGATTGTACTCAAAACCCTTGAAGAAATTGAATTGATGCGTGAAAGTGCCTTAATCGTTTCTAAAACGCTCGGAATGATTGCCAAAGAAATCAAACCGGGTATTACCTCTTTATATCTAGACAAATTAGCCGAAGACTTTATTCGTTCTCATGGGGCCGAACCAGCATTTTTAGGCATGTATGGTTTTCCAAACACCCTTTGTATGAGTCCTAATACACAGGTTGTTCATGGAATTCCAAATACACTTCCTTTGCAAGAGGGAGATATTATTTCGGTAGATTGTGGTGCTCTAAAGAATGGATTTTATGGCGATCATGCTTACACATTTGAAGTGGGTGAAGTAGATCCGGCGACCAAAAAATTATTAAAAATCACTAAAGAATCCCTTTATGAAGGAATTCGCGCTACAAAAGTGGGCAACCGCGTAGAAGATATCGGAAATGCCGTACAAGTATATTGTGAAGCACAAGGCTATGGTGTAGTTAGAGAGTTGTGCGGACACGGATTAGGAAGAAAAATGCACGAAGATCCGGAAGTACCTAATTATGGAAAACGTGGTCGCGGAAAAAAACTAGTTAACGGAATGGTTATTGCCATTGAACCGATGATCAATATGGGGACTAAAAACATCAAACAACACAAAGACGGTTGGACTATCACCACTGCCGACGGAAAGCCTAGTGCACACTTTGAACACGACGTAGCCATTGTAGACGGCAAACCCGAATTGTTATCAACGTTTGCCTACATATATGAAGCGCTTGGTATTGTCAGTAACGAAGAAGATGGATTGCGTCAAAAACCAATGGTATTATAATGAAACAACTTTTTAAACTCCTGTTAAATACCATCCCACGTCCGATATTAATTCGATTGAGTTTGGTGGTGCGTCCCATTCTAGCATTAGCATTAAAAGGATCTCGCTATACAGATCCTATTGATGGAAAAAGCTTTCGAATGTTTTTACCCTATGGCTATGGAACCCAACGAAATAATGTATTATCGCCCAGTACTCTTTCGTTAGAAAGACACCGATTATTGTGGTTGTATTTACAAAATGAAACCGATTTTTTTACGGCGCCTAAAAAAGTTTTACATTTTGCTCCAGAACAAGAATTTTATAAACGGTTTAAAAAACAAAGCAATTTAGACTATACAACAACCGATTTATACTCACCCTTAGCGGATGTCAAAGCCGATATTTGCAACCTCCCTTTCGAAGATAATAGCTACGATATCATTTTGTGCAACCACGTGTTGGAACACATCCCTGATGACACAAAAGCCATGCAAGAGTTGTACCGTGTATTAAAACCAGGAGGCATGGGTGTTTTCCAAATCCCACAAGATATCAAAAGAGCAACTACGTTTACAGATGATTCGATTACAGATCCAAAGGAGCGAGCTAAAATATTTGGACAATATGACCATGTGCGTATTTATGGATTGGATTATTTTAACAAACTAAGAACCATTGGGTTCAAGGTTGAAGAGGTAAAATATACTGAAACCATTTCACCCGAATTAGTTGAAAAATATTGTCTCGCTAAAGGAGAAATCATTCCGGTCTGTTTCAAATAACTTTTTTGCCATTTCATTTTTTAGAAATTAAGCTGTAGAGTTGCAAACCTTAAAATAGTTTGCTATTTTTACGAAGAATAAATTTTTTTCAAATGAAAAATTTTTGGCTTGTCCTGACCTTTTTATCATTTCATAGTTTTTTTGGACAAACGGCCGTAGAACAAGACCCTCCGTTTAACATCAAAACCATCTCATTTGTCCAAAATGGAAGAAATGTTATTCCGTTTTTTAAACTAGGTGATACTTTCGAAATACAATTTGACGATTTGTACAGTGATGAAGCAGACTACTATTATACGCTTACACATTACAACGCTGACTGGAGTTTACCTTCTAGCTTGTCCAAGGCAGAGTACCTAACAGGACTCGACAACCAACGAATCATAACCTACCAAAATTCGTTCAATACCCTACAATTATACTCCCATTACAAACAAATTTTTCCCAACAAATTCAATCAAATTACGAAAAGTGGTAACTATTTACTCACCGTGTTAAATGATGAAAATGAAATTGTTTTTTCTAGAAAATTTGTACTGTATGAAGAAGGTATTCAGGTGGGGCTCATCGTGCGAAGATCGCGCGATTTTGAAACCATAGATGCCAAACAAAACATGGAATTAACCTTAAATTATGGTGATAAAATACTTCAAAATCCAATTCAAAATGTAAAAGTTACGTTGTTACAAAATGGCAATTGGAATACTAGTATCTCTGGAGTAAAACCACAATATACTTTGGGCAGTGAATTAATCTACAGGTATAACAAAGAAACACAATTTTGGGGCGGCAACGAATGTTACACCATCGATAACAAGATTATTAGAGGTACCAACAATACGGTTGCAAAAGTGACTTCAGGAGACCAAATTTACAACACATATTTGTATACAAACACTCCTCGAAAACGAAGTGTTTATACCTATTTTCCTGATATCAATGGCAATTTTTTTGTACAAAATGCCAATTCTAATCTTCCGGAAACAGAAGCCGATTACTCCTGGGTATATTTTTCATTAGACATGCCACAAGAACAAGATAAAGATGTGTTTATTGCCGGTATGTTTACAAATTATGCGCTTTCTGAAGAAACTAAAATGGAATACAATAGCACCAAAAAATGTTATGAAAAAGCCATATTAATCAAACAAGGATTCACAAATTTTCAGTATTTATTAGCTGATAAATCGGGAAAAATTGATCATAAAAATGCGGTTGATGGCAACTTTTTTCAAACTGAAAACAACTACACAGCACTCATATATTACAAAGGTAATAATGAACGTTACGACCGCGTAATTGGGATTGGAATGGCTAGTAGTGAAGAAATAAAAAATTAAGCCGCTTACATTGAAAATTGTTGATTGCTATTATTTTATAAAAAAATAACGTTCCCTTTGTATAGAATACGATATAATTTGTATTTTTGATACACAGATTACTTGATCAAAAAAGCGACTCGTTAATGGTAAGTCAAATCACAAGAGGTATAAAAATTTCAGTTATTACTAGTTTTGAAGGCACCTACTTCAAAAACTATAAAATACACTATGCCTTTTCGTATCATATTAGCATTGAAAATCAAAGTAAGGATTCGGTTCAATTGAATTCCCGCCATTGGGAAATTTTTGATGCTTTAAACGATATAGAAATCGTTGATGGCGAAGGGGTAATTGGGAAAAAACCCGTAGTAAAACCAGGTGAAACATACACCTATTCTTCTGGCTGTTTGCTATCTTCTCCTATAGGTGCTATGAAAGGTCATTTTAACATGGTTAACTTCACCTCCACGCGCAGTTTTAAAGTTGAAATACCAGCCTTTAAATTAGGAGCTCCATTTGCGCTAAATTGAGATTTCTCTTGTTTCAGCAACACTCATACGTAACTTTTGTTATCAATAATTCAAAAATTACTTCGTATTTTTGTGATTGATTACGATATTTACAAAATAAAATTCAATCAATAGTTTAATTTTCACATCCAAAACATGTTTTGAAAGTGAAGCAAAATAATATACCATGTTAAAAGGATTTTTTAATGTACCAAAAGCGGTAAATGAACCTGTAAAATCATACGCGCCAAGTTCTTTAGAACGAACCAAAGTAGCCGAAACGTATAAAGCCATGTGGAATGCTTCAGTTGAAGTGCCGCTCTATATTGGTAGCGAACAAATTAAAACAGGCAACACCAAAAAAATGACTGCACCACATGATCATCAACATGTTGTAGGTGTGTATCACCAAGCTGATAAAGTATTGATTGAAAAAGCTATCACTTCTGCTCTAGAAGCACGCAAAAAATGGGCTGCTATGGCTTGGGAAAACCGTGCCAGTATTTTCTTAAAGGCGGCTGAATTATTAGCGGGTCCTTACCGTGCAAAAATCAATGCTGCTACCATGATTGCGCAATCAAAAACGATTCACCAAGCCGAAATTGATGCTGCTTGTGAATTAATTGATTTCTTACGCTACAACGTAGAATTCATGACCAAAATATATGCAGACCAACCCGCTTCAACTTCTGACATGTGGAACCGTGTAGAATACAGACCTTTAGAGGGATTTGTATATGCCATTACTCCGTTCAACTTTACTGCTATTGCAGGAAATTTACCTTCTAGCGCTGCATTAATGGGAAATGTTGTAGTATGGAAACCAGCTGCAACTCAAGTGTATTCTGCAAATGTAATCATGCAAGTATTCAAAGAAGCTGGCTTACCTGATGGTGTAATCAATATGGTTATGGGAGATTCAAGCATGGTATCTGATGTAATACTATCCAATCCTCATTTAGCAGGAGTTCACTTTACAGGTTCTACAGGTGTTTTCAATGACATCTGGAAAACGATTGGAACGAATATCGCAACCTATAAAACTTATCCTAGAATTGTAGGTGAAACCGGTGGTAAAGATTTCATCATTGCACACCCTTCAGCAAATCCAACGCAAGTTGCAGTAGGAATTGCGCGTGGTGCTTTTGAATTCCAAGGACAAAAATGCAGTGCCGCTTCTCGTGTTTATCTTCCCCAAAGTTTGTGGCCAGCTGTTAAATCGCAACTAGAAACCGACATGGCATCTATGACAATGGGATCACCAGAAGATATGAGTAATTTTATTACGGCTGTTATTTCGGAAGCTTCCTTTGACAAATTAGCACGTTACATCGACCAAGCAAAAAAAGATAGCGATGCCGAAGTGATTATCGGTGGAAATTACGATAAATCAAAAGGGTATTTCATTGAACCCACGGTTATCTTAACTTCTAACCCAAAATATACAACGATGGAAACCGAATTATTCGGACCTGTGGTTACGATTTACGTGTATGAAGATGCCAAATGGTCTGACACCTTGAAATTAGTGGACGAAACTTCAGAATATGCATTAACAGGTGCCGTGTTTAGCCAATGCCGTTATGCCGTGGAAGAAGCAACCGTTGCCTTACAAAATGCTGCAGGAAACTTCTACATCAACGACAAACCAACAGGCGCTGTTGTAGGTATGCAACCTTTTGGAGGGGCAAGAGGTTCTGGAACAAACGATAAAGCAGGTTCTGCACAAAACTTATTGCGTTGGGCTTCTGTTAGAACGATTAAAGAAACATTCGTAACACCGGAAGATTATAAATATCCTTTTTTGGGCTAATCTGCATTACAAAGTAGAAATAAAAATAAAAACCCAATTTTCAGTTGAGAATTGGGTTTTTTGTTTTATCGCTAATCACTAATTACTTTTCACTAATCACTATTTCTTATACTTCAGGGGCAAATGCACCACTTTCTTTGTTTCAAAAAACTCATCAGTAAAGAAATCCGATAAATTGTACTGTGTTGCTCTTGGGAAAGTGGCCAATTCTTCGGTTAAATCACCTCCTTTTAAGTATAGAATACCGTTGGCCAATTCGTGGTGTTGCTTTTTAGCCACTTTGTCTTCCACCCAATTCACAAAATCGGGCATATTGGTTACGGCACGACTTACGATGAAATCAAATTCTTGCTTCACCAGTTCGGCACGTTTTTGTTCGGCTTTTACATTTTTCAACCCCAAAGCAGTAGCTACTTCGTTCACTACTTTGATTTTTTTAGCAATTACATCAATCAAATAAAAATCAACTTCTGGATGCAAAATCGCCAAGGGAATTCCAGGAAAGCCACCACCAGTTCCTACATCCATAATTTTAGAACCAGGTCGAAATTCAATAATTTTTGCAATTCCTAACGAATGCAACACATGACGCGTATACAATTCATCAATATCTTTTCTCGAAATAACATTGATTTTTGCATTCCAATCTTCATACAGTTCTTGCAGTTTTCGAAACTGAAGGACTTGAATTTCGGTTAAATTTGGGAATTGACGTAAAATAGCTTCCATTCGTTAAATTTTGCACAAAAATACGCTTTTTAGTGAATAAAAAATGGAGAATATCCTAAATGAAAAAATTATAATAATTATCTTTGACAAATTTTGATTTTCAATCTAAAATCAAATAATTGAACGTTTGTAATAGCAAACTTACCCATAAGTGATGGTTATTTTCACTTAAAAACACAATACTATGGAGACACAAGCACCTGTTTTTTCAAAAAACGACAATCTTAAGTTTTTTAGAACGTTGAATAAACGCGTAAACGATTATTTCAAAGAAAACAAACTCGATAAAACGGGAAACTGGAAATTGCACTTAAAAACAATAGTTATGTTTGCTCTTTTCTTAACACCGTACTTCTTTTTATTGGCGATGGATATGCCTTTTTGGAGCTATCTACTGCTAAACGTAGTAATTGGTGTGGGAATGGCAGGCGTGGGCATGAATGTAATGCACGACGGAAATCACGGCGCTTATTCCACTAAATCTTGGGTTAATAAATTAATGGGGGGCAGCATTTATATCTTAGCAGGAAATGTATACAATTGGCAAGTACAACATAATGTGTTACACCACACTTATACTAATATCCTTGGACATGATGAAGATTTAGAAGCGGGTCGCATTTTGCGCTTTTCAAAAACAGCTAAATGGTATAGTTTTCACCGATTCCAGCATTACTACTCTGTATTTTTATATGGATTATTAACATTTAATTGGGCTATTACAACTGATTTCCTTCAAATGAAGCGTTATTTAAGTAGAAATTTATCCTACGGTGAATTCAAAAAACCTGTAATTCGGTGGACTACTTTAATTGTTACAAAAATCATTTACTTTTCGATTTGGTTAGCTCTTCCAATGGTATTGGGAATCACATGGTGGAAAGTAATCCTTGGTTTTGTAGTTATGCATTATACAGCTGGATTAATTTTAAGCGTTGTGTTTCAATTGGCACACGTAGTGGAAGATACTGTAAACCCAATGCCTGATGAAAATGGCGAAATTGAAAATACTTGGGCCATACATCAATTGTTTACAACCGCAAACTTTGCACCTAAAAATTGGATTGTAAACTATTATACAGGGGGTCTTAACCATCAAATAGAACATCATATTTTTCCAAATATAAGCCATGTTCATTACAATAAAATTGCTGAAATTGTAAAACAAACCGCTGCAGAATGCAATTTACCTTACCACGAATTTAAAACAACTCGTGCAGCAATTGCTTCACATTTTAAACATTTAAGAGCGCTCGGTAGAAAACCGCAATTGGCTTAAGATTAACGATTGATGATTTAGAATTTTTGATTTAAGAACATTGATTCTACTCATTTTATTTTTTAGATTTTTTATTTTTTTAGATTTAACAAACACACAACTATGAACCCGTTATCGGACCGAATTAACAACTTAGCCGTTTCACAAACCTTAGCAATGGCGGCACTTGCTAGAGAATTAAAAGCACAAGGAAAAGACATTATCAGTCTCAGTTTAGGCGAGCCTGATTTCAACACTCCCGAATTCATTAAAGAAGCCGCAAAACGCGCAATTGATGAAAACTACAGCACCTATACACCAGTTGAAGGGTACTTAGAATTGAAAGAAGCCATTTGCAAAAAATTCAAAAGAGATAATAATTTAGACTATAAACCCTCACAAATTGTAGTTTCTACAGGTGCAAAACAATCGTTATACAACATTGCACAAGTCATGTTAAATGATGGCGATGAAGTTATTCTTCCGGCTCCTTATTGGGTTTCCTATTTTGAAATCATCAAACTTTCAGGAGGTGTACCCGTTGAAGTTCCCACTTCTGTGGAAAGCGATTTTAAAATCACACCGGAACAACTAGAAGCAGCAATCACACCCAAAACAAAAATGATGTGGTTCAGTTCCCCTTGTAATCCAAGTGGTTCGGTATACAATCGTGAAGAATTAACAGCATTAGCTAAAGTTTTAGAAAAACACCCTCACGTTTATATCGTTTCCGATGAAATTTATGAACACATTAATTTCTCTGGAACATTTTGTAGCATTGGATCCATTCCAGGCATGTTAGAACGCACCATTACAGTTAATGGAGTAGCCAAAGCTTTTGCTATGACCGGCTGGAGAATTGGATACATTGGAGGACCAGAATTTATTGCAAAAGCCTGTACTAAAATTCAAGGTCAAGTGACATCTGGAGCCAATTCCATTGCACAAAGAGCCACCATTACAGCTGTAGAGGCAGATCCAAGTGTGTTGAACGATATGGTTATGGCCTTTAAAAACCGTAGAGATTTAGTAGTCGGATTGGTCAATCAAATTCCAGGATTCAAATTGAACGTCCCGGAAGGAGCTTTTTATGTTTTCCCAGATGTATCGTATTATTTTGGCAAAACTATCAAAGGAACCGAAATCAAAGACGCTACAGATTTCTCCATGTTCTTATTAGCTGAAGCGAATGTAGCCACCGTAACCGGAGATGCATTTGGTAACCCTAATTGTATCCGTTTCTCTTATGCTACTAGCGAGACTTTATTGACAGAAGCCATGAGAAGAATTAAAGAAGCGGTATCGTAAATTACAAAAAACTTGTAACACGAATAGCACGAATTGATTGCGATTAATTTGTGAAATTCGTGTTTTTTTATGCTCCAAATTCAAAAAAAGCAAACTTCAATTAGAAATCTCGATTTTTTTATAAGAACTTTGTACTTTCTTACGGAAAATATCGAATTATTAAAGTTCAACCTATGAAAAAAAAGATTGAAATTTTAGCACCTGCAAAAGATTTACTCACCGGAATTGCCGCCATAAACGCGGGTGCCGATGCAGTATATATTGGTGCTCCACAATTTGGCGCACGTTCTAACGCGCACAATTCGTTAGAAGATGTTGCTGCACTTGTTCAATATGCACACTTATATTATGCGCAAGTTTTTGTGGTTATCAATACTATTTTATATGATGATGAATTGGAAAAATGCCGCCAATTAATTTGGAAACTATATGATATTGGCGTGGATGCTTTAATTATTCAGGATATGGCAATAATGGAAATGGAGCTCCCTCCTATTGCGCTTCATGCCAGTACACAAGCCAACAACCGAGATGCTGATAAAATTAAATTTTTAGCCGATGCAGGAATTCAAAGAGTGGTATTAGCTCGTGAATTAAACCTACACCAAATCAAAGAAATTAGCGAAGCTACTGCTGTAGAATTGGAATTCTTTGTAACAGGTGCTTTGTGCGTTTCCTTTAGTGGCAATTGTTACATGAGTGTAGCCAATGGCGAGCGCTCGGCAAACCGCGGATCTTGTGCGCAAAACTGCCGCTTACCCTATAATTTGATAGATGGTAATGGCGATACGTTAATTAAAAACAGTCATTTACTTTCCATTAAAGATTTTGACGTTTCGGATCAGATTCCAAATTTAGTAAAAGCCGGAATTGTGTCCTTTAAAATTGAAGGGCGCTTGAAAGACATCGTCTATGTAAAAAACAATGTTTCGTACTTGCGTCAGAAATTAGACGCTTTCTTGAGTGAAAATAACGATCAATATACCAAAGCGTCATCGGGAACCTGTACGTATACATTTGATTCTGCTTTGGACCGCACTTTCAATCGCGGGTACACAGATTATTTTGTAAACGAAAGACATCAATCGATTGGTTCTTGGGAAAGCCCAAAATCAAAAGGGCAATACATTGGAAAACTCATACAAACTGTGGGGAATGCCTATGAAATTGAAAATGGAGAATTGCTCAACAATGGCGACGGATTGTGTTTCATCAATAAGAACAATGAAGCTGAAGGCATTTATGTCAACCGTGCTGAAAATGGTTGGGTCTATCCCAATGTATTGAAAGAAATTGCTGAAGGTACTTTTATTTACAGAAATAACGATGCAGCTTTTATCAAAATAGTAGAACGTGAAGACAGTGCTGTTCGAAAAATTAATGCTGTATTAGTGCTGTGTGAAAACGAATCAGGCTTTGAATTGTCAGCTACTGACGAAGATGGAAATGTGAGCAAAGTTGCGTTGGAACACCCAAAAGAACGCACCAAAAATAACGATTCTCTGGCTGAAAATTTCAAAACAAACTTAGCTAAAACAGGATTTACACCCTATACAGCTGCTGAAATTATTATTGATTTCTCCGAAAATTGGTTTTTACCCATTTCGAAAATTAATGAAATGCGAAGAAGCGTTTTCGAACAATTATCAGAAATTCGTTTGAAAAATTATGTGCGTAAGGAACATCAATTGGTAAAAACATCACATCCTTATCCAGAAACAAAATTGGATTTCATGTACAATGTAGCCAATAAAACCGCGCGTAAATTTTACGAACGTCATGGCGTTACCGAAATTGAAAAAGCTTTCGAGTTGCAATGGGATCCGGGTAAATCTCGAGTAATGACCACCAAATATTGCATCAAATACGAATTGGAACGTTGCCCTAAATACCATCCCGAACATCGTGACAAAAAAGTTAAAGAACCTTTGGTATTAAAACAAGGCGAATTAGAATACAAACTCAAATTCAATTGCAAACCTTGTGAAATGGAAATTTGGGAAAAGGATGCCGAATTTGAAATTGAAGAAGATCACTTTCATTAACATACAAACCGATGCTTTTTAGAAAAGTCATCGGTTTTTTATTTCTCTAATTTTTTAATTACTCTTGCCGGATTTCCAACAGCCAATGAATTTGCTGGGATATCCTTTGTTACTACCGAACCTGCTCCGATGGTGCAACCATCACCAATAGTAACGCCAGGACAAATTACTGTATTCCCACCAATCCAACAATCGCTACCAATAGTGATGGGTTTAGCCATTTGATGGATTCGTCTCTCTTGAGCATTCGTCGGATGCGTGGCCGTATATATATGAACCCCAGGACCAATGAATACATGGTTTCCAAGGGTTACTTTTGCAGCGTCTAATACCACACAATTCACATTGAAATAAACACCCTCTCCTACATATAGGTTATATCCATAATCGCAGTGAAATGGCGGCTCAATATAGATTCGCTTAGAGGCATTAGGTGCTAATTCTCGAAGAATTGCACGAACATTTCCATTCATTAGATACTCGGTAACATTGAGGCGATGCAATAATTTCTTGGCTTTGTTTCGTTCCAAAACCAATAGTTTGTCATTGGAAAAATAGGCTTCGCCGGATAGCATTTTTTCTTTTTCGGTTTTCATCTGTCAAAGATAAAAAAACCGATCAACTTTATTTTTTCAATCTTATTACCAAAAAAATTGGAGTTCCATATGCATTACTGTAAATTTGCTTTCTAAATAATTCATTATGAAAACTGTATTACATACTGCAAATTCAAGAGGTCATGCAAACCACGGTTGGCTAGACGCCTATCACAGTTTTAGTTTTGCCAGTTGGTTTCACCCCGATAGAGTTCAATTTGGAATGCTACGCGTTTTGAATGACGACACCATTGCTGCTGGAATGGGTTTTGGTACCCATCCGCACGATAACATGGAGATTATTACCATCCCGTTGGAAGGTGATTTAGCCCATAAAGACAGTATGGGAAATTCCTCAATCATCAAAAGTGGCGACATCCAAGTCATGAGTGCAGGAACCGGGATTCAACACAGTGAATTCAATCCGAATGCAGAGCAACAAACGAAATTGTTTCAGATTTGGTTGTTCCCAAAATACAGAAATGTTACACCTCGTTACCAACAAATAACGCTAGATCCCAGTGCACAAAAAAACAATTTTGATCAAATACTTTCTCCTAATCCTGACGATGCAGGGGTTTGGATCCATCAAGATGCTTGGTTTTATTTAAGTGATTTTGAAACAAATTTCACTAAAAAATTAGCCCTTAAACAAGAAGGTAACGGTTTTTACATCTTAACTATTGAAGGAGAGATTGAAGTAAATGGACAAAAATTAGAAAAAAGAGATGCGCTAGGTCTTTGGGAAACCTCAGAAATTGAAATCAAAGCAAATACAGCCTCAAAATTTTTAGTCATGGAAATTCCAATGGATCAATAACTGATTTTACGATGAAACAGCCCCCAAAATGGAAATTTGCAGTCATGGTTTGGCTTGCCATTTATCCAACAATTACATTCGTTAGTTTCTTAATTGGAGACATTATTAAAAGCTGGCCTTTGCCATTAAAAACATTAATCATGACTGGGATATTAGTCCCTACTATGGTTTTTATTTTGCTGCCACTTTTACGAAAACTACTCCACAACTGGCTAAATAAATAATACTTGATTCACAATAAAATACTATTTTTGTTATTTAAAAAAATCTAAACTTTAAACGTGAAATAAAACTTATGAAAGCATACATATTTCCAGGCCAAGGCGCACAATTCCCAGGAATGGGTAAAGATTTATATGAAACTTCTGATGTTGCTAAAACGCTTTTCGAAAGTGCAAACGAAATTTTAGGATTTCGAATTACCGACATCATGTTTGAAGGAACTGCTGAGGAACTTAAAGAAACCAAAGTAACACAACCTGCTGTATTTTTACATTCGGTAATCTTAGCTAAAGTTTTAAACGTGAAACCTGAAATGGTAGCCGGACACTCATTAGGCGAATTTTCAGCATTAGTAGTCAATGGAGCACTTTCATTTGAAGACGGATTAAAATTGGTCTATCAAAGAGCTATGGCTATGCAAAAAGCCTGTGAGATTGTACCCTCTACTATGGCCGCAGTTTTGAATTTGGAAGATAAAATAGTGGAAGACATTTGTGCTTCAGTTGATGGCGTGGTTGTGGCAGCTAATTACAACTGTCCGGGTCAATTGGTGATATCAGGTGAGTATAAAGCGGTAGAAATTGCCTGCGAAAAAATGAAAGAAGCAGGTGCCAAACGTGCTTTAATTTTACCTGTAGGCGGAGCGTTTCATTCTCCTATGATGGAACCTGCAAGAGCGGAATTAGCTGCAGCTATAGAGGCAACATCTTTCGCCGCACCTTCTTGTCCAGTTTATCAAAACGTAACTGCAAATGCGGTTACTAATCCCGCAGACATCCAGAAAAATTTAATTTCACAATTAACAGGAGCCGTAAAATGGACCCAATCGGTACAACAAATGATAACGGATGGTGCTACCAGTTTTACGGAAGTTGGCCCAGGAAAAGTACTAGTAGGATTGGTCAATAAAATTGATAAAGAAGTGGCAACCTTTTCTGCGTAAAATATCCATTTGAGACGCCGTTTTGGCATCTCTTTTGCTAGAGTTACTTCAAACAACTTAATCATGTCATTATGAAAAAAATAATCACAGTATTTGCAATAGCCGCTTTTGGTTTTGCTTGCAAACAAGAAACAAAAGAAAAAGTAAAAGTAGCTTCTGAAGCGGTTTCTTCCGATATGAAAGAATCCTTAGATTCGGCAAAATTAAAAGCTAAAGCAGTTATTGATTCCACAAAAGTAGGTGAAAAAGCCAAAGAATTATTAGTTAAAGGCGCCGAAAAAGTAGAACAAGGAGCTAAAAAATTAAAAGAATCTGCAAAAAAATAAACCGAAATCCTCATGAAAATAACATGAGGATTTTTTTTATGAAAAAAAGGGACAAAATTGTATCTTGCCAACGTTAAATAGTGCCTATTAATTAATTACAGTACCATGAAATTATTAAGAATATTACTTGTTTTATTTGTTTTACCAACCTTTGCTCAGCAAGGGGGTATGTGGATTCCTAGCTTATTAAAAGGTTCCAATGAAGCGGAAATGAAAGCTTTGGGAATGAAAATTAGTGCCGATGATATTTATTCGGTCAACACTTCCAGTTTAAAAGATGCAGTTCCCCATTTTGATGGTGGATGTACAGCAGAAATGATTTCCTCAAAAGGACTCTTACTAACCAATCACCACTGTGGTTATGACAACATTCAAAGTCATTCTACGGTTGAACATGATTATTTAACCGACGGTTTTTGGGCTTATAAAATGTCCGATGAGTTACCAAACAAAGATTTAACGGTAACCTTTATCATTAAAATTGAAGATGTTACTGCTAAAATTTTTGAAGGAGTAACCGGTCTTGCAACCGAAATTGAAAAGCAAAAGAAAATTCAACAAAACATGGCCGCACTAAGCAAAAGTTTCCCAAGAGAAGCTTGGCAAGAAGCTATGATTCGCACTTTTTATGACGGAAATCAATACCTTTTATTTGTTACAGAAACTTTTAAAGATGTCCGTTTAGTGGGAGCCCCACCAAGCTCCATTGGGAAATTTGGTTCGGATACTGACAACTGGGTTTGGCCTCGCCATACCGGAGATTTCTCTTTGTTTAGAATTTACGCAGACAAAAACAATCACCCAGCTGAATATGCTACAGACAATGTTCCTTACCAACCCAAACACTTTTTCCCTATTTCTGCAAAAGGCATTCAAGAGAATGATTTCACAATGGTAATGGGTTATCCTGGTAGAACACAAGAATATTTACCCTCGTTTGCCGTAGAACAAATTGTAAACGATCTAAATCCTGCAAAAATTGAAATTCGTGATGCTGCATTGAAAGTACAAGACGGATTTATGAGAAAAGACAATGCCATTAAAATTCAGTACGCTTCTAAATATGCAGGAGTGGCAAACTATTGGAAAAAATGGATTGGTGAAACGAAAGGATTAAAAAAATCAAATGCTGTTGCCCTTAAAAAGGATTTCGAGAAAAAATTCCAAGAAAGAGTCAACAAAGCAGGGAAACAATCTGAATACGGAACGCTTTTAAGCGATTTTGAAAAAAACTACAACGAAATTAAACCGTATGCCATTGCTAAAGATTACTTTACAGAAGTTGTTTTGAGAAATTCTGAAATCTTATCATTTGGCTACCGTTTGTATCAATTAGAACAAGTGTATAACTCCAAAGGTGATCAAGCATTTACCGATAGAAAAAACAATCTAATTGCTGGATTTGAGGGTTTATATAAAGATTATAGTGCTCCAGTTGACGAAAAAGTTTTTGAACAATTAATCCATTTGTACGCAACAAAATCGCCCAAACAGTTTTTGCCTGAATCTATTCAAAAAATAAACCCAGCTGTATCGGCTAGGCTAGTATTTGACAACTCAAAATTAACAAACTATAATGGTTTAAAAGAACTATTAAATGGAGATGCTAAATCAGTTGTAGAAAGAATGAATCAAGATCCAGCCTATCAATTGGTGAAATTAATTGCCGATAGTTATCAAAAAATTGTTGCACCAAAATTTGATGAAATCAATATAAAAAATATCGCATTACAGCGTACCTATATGAAAGGTATAATGGAATTTTTTCCAAATGATCGAATTTTCCCTGATGCCAACAGCACTTTACGGGTAACTTATGGCCAAGTAAAAGGCTACAAACCAAGCGATGCTGTCGTTTATGAACCTGTAAGTTATTTAGATGGGGTAATCGAAAAATATGTGCCGGGGGATTACGAGTTTGACGTTCCAAAAAAATTAATTGATTTGTATTACGCAAAAGATTTCGGAAACTATGCAGATAAAAATGGCAAAATGCCTTTGGCGTTTATTGCTACCAATCATACCACAGGAGGAAACTCCGGAAGTCCTGCACTCGATGCCAATGGTAACCTTATTGGATTGAATTTTGACCGTGTATGGGAAGGCACCATGAGCGATATTTATTACAGTCCTGAGATCTGTAGAAACATCATGGTAGATGCACGATATATTTTATTTATAATTGATAAATTTGCGCACGCTACTAATTTAATTGAAGAGCTCACTATCGTGTATCCCAAGTCCAAAAAATCGAAATAATTATACCTTTTCATACAATTAATACTTTTGGCATAGCCTTTGAAAGAATAAATTTTGGAAATCAAAGAAAAAAAATAAAAAAAATTGTCTAAAAATATTTTGACATGTTAAAAAATTTATATCTTTGCTCCGAATTAATAATTAACCTTTATAATTTAGTAAGATGAAAAAAGTTGTATTAAGTTTAGCATTCGTTGCTGCTATGTTCGTTTCTTGTAAAGAAAATGCTGCTGAAACTACAGAAGCTGTAGATTCAACTGCTGTTGAAGCTCCTGCTGTTGAAGAGGCACCTGCTGCTGATTCTACTGCTGTTGATAGCGCTGCTGCACCTGCTGCTGAAGCTGCACCTGCTGCTGAAGCTGCACCTGCTAAGTAATTTATTGCTACAGAAAAAATTAAGCTCCACTAGGTGGGGCTTTTTTTTGCACTAAAGTGTACCGAAGATATCATCCGCCGATGAAAAGTCTAAAAATTCTGCCTTATGAGCATAATTCACAATTTCATCAATTCCTTTCTGAAGTAACAATTGGGTTGTATACTTTCTACTCACTGCTAACTCGTGCTCATCTAAAATCAAACGAAAGAAAAATTTACCCCCCGAAGATTTAAAACGCAAAAATACACAGCGTTCAATTGCATTTTTCAACAGTTCTATTTGTTCCTCGCATTCAAAACGCAATTCAAAGTCATTACTTGTAAAAATGGTTTTTCCTTTTCGTGATACAAACTCATATTTATAAGGTCCGCTCGCGCGTTGTGTAATGACAAATGTGCCCATAAAATAAAATGAATAATGTTACTCTTTTAAAGAAAACGAATAAACAAAAAAAGCTCCAAACATAGTTTGAAGCTTTTTGTACTCAAGGCGGGACTTGAACCCGCACGGGCATTACTACCCACTGGATTTTAAGTCCAGCGTGTCTACCAATTCCACCACTCAAGCAAATATTTTTGGTAATAGAGCGAAAAACGGGGTTCGAACCCGCGACCTCGACCTTGGCAAGGTCGCGCTCTACCAACTGAGCTATTTTCGCGTTTCGTTTGTTAACTTAAAAAGAACGTCGCATCCTTGTTTCATAATGCGAGTGCAAATATAGCACATATTTTTATTCTTGCAAGTACTTTTGAAATAAAAATAAAATCTTTTTTATAACCTTTTGATACCGAATATTTTATTCAAATAATTTATTTTTTTATCAGCATTCGCTTGATTTCATTCAATTTCATCAAGGCTTCAACCGGTGTTAAGGTGTTGATGTCGATATTCAAGATTTCTTCTTTTATTTCCTCTAATAAAGGGTCGTCCAAGTTAAAGAAACTCAATTGTAACTCGTCATTTGCTGTCTTAATTCCCGATAATTCTTCACTCGAATGACGCTTCTCCAATTGCTTCAATAGCTTTTGTGCTTTATGAATTACAATTTGGGGCATTCCTGCCATTTTTGCAACATGAATTCCAAAACTATGAGCACTACCTCCTTTAACTAATTTTCTTAGAAACAAGACGGTATCTTTTAATTCCTTAACCGAAACATTATAATTTTGTATGCGATCAAACGTCACTTCCATTTCGTTCAACTCGTGATAATGGGTTGCAAATAGTGTTTTGGGCTTGTTCGGATGTTCGTGTAAATATTCGGATATGGCCCAAGCAATTGAAATACCGTCGTAAGTAGACGTTCCTCTTCCAATTTCGTCTAACAACACCAAACTTCTCTCGGAAATATTATTCAAAATGGAAGCGGTTTCGTTCATTTCCACCATAAAAGTAGATTCGCCCATCGAAATATTATCGCTGGCACCTACTCTTGTAAATATTTTATCGACTACACCCATTCTCGCGCTTTCTGCTGGCACGAAACTACCCATTTGCGCCATCAATACAATCAAAGCCGTTTGACGTAAAATAGCCGACTTACCTGACATATTAGGCCCTGTAATCATAATAATCTGCTGCGAGTCGCGATCCAAATAAACATCATTAGAAATATACGGCACCCCCACAGGCAACTGCTTTTCAATGACCGGATGACGTCCTTCTTTTATTTCCAAATCATAACTATCATCTATTTCAGGACAAACATATTTATTGTCAATTGCCAATTGGGTAAAAGAAGTCAAACAATCCAATTGCGCTACTAGACTAGCATTCAATTGAACGTGCTTAATGTACGTAGCAATCCAATGCACCAATTGCTCAAACAATTGGGATTCTAATTGATGTATTTTTTCTTCGGCCCCTAAAATCTTTGATTCGTATTCTTTAAGTTCTTCAGTAATATAACGTTCTGCATTTACAAGGGTTTGCTTACGAATCCACGCTGCAGGAACTTTATCTTTATGAGTGTTTCGAACTTCGATATAATACCCAAAAACATTATTGAACGACACTTTCAAAGAAGGAATACCTGATGCAACGCTTTCACGTTGTTCTAATGCTTCTAAATAACCCTTGCCCGTTGATGAAATGACACGTAATTCATCCAACTCCTTATGAACTCCCACCGCAATAGCATTTCCTTTATGAATACTAACCGGTGCCTCGTCTTGAAGGGTGGTTTTAATTTTCTCGCGCAGCATTTCGCAAGCATGCAAACGATCCCCAATACTACGCAACGCTTCATTATCGCTAGCTAAAGCCAATGTTTTAATCGGAACAATGGCCTCAAGCGAATCTTTCAAGAAATTCACTTCTCTTGGCGAAATCTTACCCGTAGCAACTTTTGAAATCAACCGCTCCAAATCGGAAATTTGTTGGATTTGATTTTGAATTTGTTGTAATATCTCGGGGTTTTCTTTCATATGAGTAATCACCTCATGACGACTTCTTATCTTTGAAGCATCCTTTAATGGCAGGGCCAACCAACGTTTCAACAACCTGGCTCCCATGGGTGAAAGCGTTTTGTCAATTACATCTAAAAGGGTAACTGCATTTGGATTATAACTGTGGTATAATTCTAAATTTCGAATGGTAAATTTATCCATCCACACATAAGCATCCTCAGCAATTCTTTGGATATTGGTGATATGTTGGATTTTGTTGTGTTGCGTTTCCGACAAATAATACAAAATGGCCCCAGAGGCAATCAAGCCCTCAGCTAATTCTTCAACGCCAAATCCTTTTAGTGAATTGGTTTGAAAATGTTTGGTCAAACTTTCTAAGGCAAAATCTTCTTTATACACCCAATCTTCTAAAAAGAAGGTGTGAAAATCAGTGCCGAATGCCGCATTGAATTGGTTCTTAAATTGCTTTGGAATTAATATTTCGCTTGGTCTAAAATTTTGCAACAATTTGTCTATGTATTCATCATTTCCTTGTGAAACTAAAAATTCACCTGTAGAAACATCTAAAAAAGAAACACCCAATACTTTTTTTCCAAAATGAAGGGCCGCTAAAAAATTATTGGATTTGGATTGCAACACCTCATCATTCATCGACACTCCTGGGGTTACCAACTCAGTGACTCCTCGTTTAACAATCGTTTTGGTCATTTTTGGATCTTCCAATTGATCGCAAATCGCTACTCGAAGTCCGGCTTTTACCAACTTCGGTAAATAAGTATTTACAGAGTGATGTGGAAATCCAGCTAATGCCGTTTCCGTTTCAGATCCCGCACCTCTTTTGGTCAACGTAATTCCTAAAATTTGTGACGCTCGCACAGCATCTTCCCCAAAGGTTTCATAAAAATCGCCCACACGAAACAACAAACACGCATCGGGATATTTGTTTTTTATCTCGTTGTATTGTTTCATTAATGGGGTTTCCTTAGGTGCTTTGTCAGGAACGGCTGCCGATTTCTTTGCCACAGTTGATTCATTTAAGTATGATTGCGAAGGTAAGAAAATCAATAACAATTTCAAGGGCACGGACAAGAACAATTTTTTAAATTCAATTTCAAATTTAAATTTGGCCCGTTGACCAATTGCCTAATTGTCACATTTATCTTATTTTTGCGTCATGAGAAAGTTAGCCAACGCCGAATTAGATCGAAAAAATATCAACGAGTTTAAAGTGGCTCAAAAAACACCAATAATCGTTGTGCTTGATGACATTAGAAGTTTGCACAATATTGGTTCTGTTTTCAGAACTTCGGATGCCTTTTTGATTGAAAAAATATATTTGTGTGGTATTACGGCAACTCCTCCCAACAAAGAAATTCATAAAACCGCACTTGGCGCAACTGAAACAGTTGCATGGGAATATGCAAAAAATGTATTAGAGGTAGTACAGCAATTAAAATCTGAAAAAACAAAAGTGTTTGCAGTAGAACAAACTGAAAACGCCATAATGTTAGATCAGTTTCAACCGGAAACTCTTACAAAACATGCCTTAATTTTTGGAAATGAAGTAAAAGGTGTTTCACAAGAAGCTATAAACGTATGCGATGGTGTGATTGAAATACCTCAATTGGGCAGCAAACATTCGCTGAATATTTCAGTAAGTGCTGGAATTGTTATCTGGGATTTATTTCAAAAAATTACTGCGCCAAACTAATACTTTCGCATTATATTTGTGCCATGCAATTGATTCAAAAAATTACTTTTCTATTTCTTTTCTTTTCTAGTATTATAATAGGGCAAAATGTAGCCCCAGTATTACAAGCGACAGGAAATCAAATATATTGTCCACAAACTACACTTCCTATCGTAACCAATATGTCTATTACCGACCCAGATGATGTAGGTATTAGTGCCATGTATATCCAAATTTCTTCGGGCTATATTTTTGGGCAAGATGTATTAACCTTAACAGGAGTTCATCCAACTATTGTAGCTTCTTGGAATGCAATAGAAGGAAAATTAACATTAAATGGCGTAAGTGGCAACCCTACTTATGTAGCTTTTGAAGCCGCTATTGAAGCCGTTGTTTTTTCTACTACAAGTTCAAATCCTAGCGGTCAGCGTGTGTTTTCTATTACTGTAGGACAAGCAAACTATTTAGCGTCAACCGATCATTATTACGAATTTGTACCCAATATTGGAATCAATTGGAATGCCGCAAAAAATGCAGCTGCAGCTTCTACTTACTATGGATTACAAGGTTATTTAGCCACAATTACCACAATGGATGAAGTCCAAATTTCTGGCGTACAAGCCTCAGGTGCTGGTTGGATTGGTGGTACTGATTCAGATGTCGAAGGCGTTTGGAAATGGGCAACGGGTCCAGAATTAGGCACCATATTTTGGAACGGCTCTGTTGGAGGTAGCACCCCAAATTTTGCCTTTTGGAACACCAATGAACCGAACAACCTAGGAGAAGAAGATTATGCACACGTTACGGCTCCAGGTGTAGGACAACCGGGCTCTTGGAACGATTTAACTGCAAATGGAGCATCTGGTGGCGCCTATCAACCCAAAGGATATATAGTGGAATATGGCGGAATGCCTGGTGACCCAGTACTTCATATTTCAACGACTTCTACTATAACCATTCCACAAATCACAACGACAACAAACGGAGAACGATGTGGTAGTGGAAGCGTTATCTTACTTGCAACCGCTTCTTCAGGTACAGTCAATTGGTATACAACCCCAACTGGAGGCAACCCAATTTACTCTGGAAATTCATTCACTACACCCGTTTTAACAACCACTACTAATTATTATGTAGACGCTTTACCTCTTGGCTGTTCAGTGGGTAGTCGAACACTCGTTACCGCTACCATAAATGCATTACCGGTAACGCAGTTTATTACACCTACTACCATTTGTCAAAATACTAGTACAACGCTAACAGCTTCCACTACTGCAGGGATCATAAATTGGTACGATTCTGCAACAAGTAACGTACCTCTTTCTACCGGTAACACGTTTACAACTCCAAATTTATCGACAACTACTATATATTATTTTGAAGCCCTTAACAACAATTGCACATCAATCAGAACAGCTATTACCATACAAGTGAGTACTGCTCCAAATGTTCAAGATGAAGTTGTTGGGATTTGTGAAAATACAGGAGTAACAATACATGCAGGAATTACTAACGCAACGTATTTATGGTCAACCGGTGCCACTACGCAAACCATCATTATTTGGGATGCTGGCACCTATACTGTTGAAATCACAAATAGTTTTGGCTGTAGCGCAACTAAAACCATTACGGCTACTTTATACCCACTTCCTAGGTTTGACACGGTTTTGGTAGAAAATGATCAAATTACAATTGTACCTCTAAATACCGGCGATTTTGAATATTCAATTGATGGCGTGACTTATTTTTCATCTCCACAATTCACCATAACCGAAGGAGGCTTATACACTGCTTATATAAGAGAAATCCATGATTGCGGCTATCGAAGTAAAGATTTCGTTGTAGTTTCTATCCCTAATTATTTCACCCCAAATAATGATGGTACTAATGATTTTTGGTCGGTAAAAGGCGCTCAATATTATCCTAAAGCCACTACTGTAATTTTTGATCGTCATGGGCAATTAATTACCACTTTAAGACAAAACAACCTTTTATGGGATGGAACGTTCAACAATGAAAAATTACCATCCACTGACTATTGGTTCGTTACTGAAATACCCGAAACCCAACAAATTATCAAAGGGCATTTCTCGTTAATTCGATAAGGTAGCTTGTTGTATTTTTTCCAATAAGTAGACATAATCAGCTTGCTTTTTTACAAAATCCAATGCTGAAACATCAATAATGAGTACATTTAAATCCGTTTGGGTTTTGATGTAATCCAAATAGCCTTGATTGATTTTCTCTAAATATTCTGCTGGAATTTCTTGTTCATAAGAACGGCCACGTTTTTTTATATTATGCAATAATCGTGGCGTATTTTGATATAAATAGACATACAAATCGGGTTTTGGCATTTCTTTATGTATGATATCAAACATCGTTTTATACAATCTAAATTCGTCTTCTTGTAGCGTGACCTTTGCAAAAATCAGGGATTTGAAAATATGGTAGTCAGCCACCACAAAATCTTTAAACAAATCAAATTGCGCCAAATCATCCGAAAGTTGTTGGTAGCGATCGGCTAAAAATGACATTTCTAAAGGAAAGGCATACCGACTTTGATCTTTGTAAAACTTAGGCAAAAAAGGATTATCGGCAAATCGTTCCAATACTAATTTCGCATTACAATCTTCGGCTAATTTGGAAGCCAAAGTAGTTTTACCGGCACCAATATTTCCTTCGATAGCAATATAATTAAAGGGTTGTAATGCCAATTTTTCTATTGGAGAAACCAGCGTATGTACAGCTGTAATTGAACTCGTATCGTTGGTTTCAGCAAGCAGCTGCGCAATTGTTTTTTTTACTATAGGATGCACCCAATTACTTCCTAAATCCAACAAAGGTTGCAATACAAATTTCCGATCTTGTAGGTGCGGATGAGGTATTTGAAGGGTTTCGGTGGCAACTATATCTTCATTAAATGCTATAATATCAATATCAATGGGTCGTGGCTGGTATGCCGCTACCTGATTTCGCACCCTGCCTAATTTTTTTTCTACCTTTAAAAGCTGATTTAGTAATTTTTGTGGGGCTTTTGAGGTATGAAGCAGCAATACACAATTATAAAAAGGATCACTCTCAAATCCCCAAGAGGGTGTTTCATATATTTTTGAAACCTTAACCACAACTGCTACTTCATTATGAATCAAAGCAATACACGATTCAATCAAGGCTAAACGATTGCCTTGATTACTTCCCAATGATATCATTACGTGATGTTGCTTCATAATGGCAAAATAACAAACATTTTTAGACTTATAATTTACGTTTTTCGTTTTTTTATGAACATGTAACAATTTTAGCCCTTTTACTACTTATACGATATAATTAAACATCACTATGAAATTTTTAGGAAATGTATTGGCCACGATCATTGGGCTGTTTGTTTTTTGTATGTTATTTTTTTTCGGAATCATTATTATTGGAGCTATTGTAGGTGGAAATGATGAAACGGTTACGATAGAAGAAAATACGGTAATTGAATTAGACCTATCTAAAGTTACACTTGATTATGCTGGTAAAACGAGCTACAAAGACTTCAACTATTTTGAAGCCGATCACGATGGAGTTACCGACATCCTCAATGCAATTGAGGCAGCAAAAACGGATGATAAAATCAAAGGAATTTCAATTGTCAACCTACAATCGCAATTGGGACTGGCTCAAATGAAATCCGTAAGAGATAAATTAGATGCATTTAAAAAAACTGGCAAATTTGTCTATGCCTATGGCAATTATTACACCCAAGGATCTTATTATTTGAATTCGGTTGCGGATCAAATCTATTTGAATCCAGTTGGAACAGTTGATTTTAAAGGATTATCTGCAGAAATTTTATACCTAAAAGACTTACAAGAAAAATCTGGGATAAAATTTGAAATCCTTCGCCATGGTAAATACAAAAGTGCTGTAGAACCTTTCTTAGCGCAAGAAATGAGTCCAGAAAACAGAGAACAAATGACCGTTCTTTTGAACTCGATTTGGGGTGAATTAATTAAAGATATTGCAAAAAGCAGAAAATTGACAGAAGCACAGTTAAATGCCATTGCATCTACATTGGGTGCCAGAACTCCTGAATTGGCCCTAGCCAATAAAATGATTGATAAAATTGCCTATGAAGATGAATACCACCAAGCTATTTGTACGCAATTAAAAGTAGGTAAAAAAGAAAAATACAATACGGTAAGCATTACAGAGTATTCCAAAACCGCCGCTTTAAACGTTGAAGATTATACCAAAGACGATATCATTGCGGTTATTTATGCCCAAGGCGAAATCCAAAGTGGAGAAGGCGATGTAAATGTGATTGGTGAGGGATCTATCAAACGTTCGTTAGAAGAAGCGCGAAATAATGACGATGTTAAAGCGATCGTAATTCGTGTAGATAGCCCTGGTGGTAATGCCTTGACTTCAGAACTAATTTGGAGAGAAATAGAAATTACCAAAAAGACTAAACCAGTTGTTGTGTCTATGGGAAATTATGCGGCTTCAGGTGGGTATTATATTGCTGCAAATGCCGATAGAATTTTTGCAGAAAACAACACTATAACTGGATCTATAGGTGTTTTTGGGATGCTCCCCAACATGAACCAATTGAGCAAAAATATTGGCATCAATGCTGAACAAGTAAAAACACATGAAAATGCAAGCGGATATAGTATTTTTGAACCTATGGATGAAAAATTCAAAGGGTATGCTTTAGAAAGTATTGAGAAAATCTATACAACATTTTTACAGCGGGTAGCCACGGGTAGAAAAATGACAATTGCACAAGTTGATGCCATAGCCCAAGGTAGGGTTTGGACTGGAACAGCGGCAAAAAAATTAGGCTTAGTTGATGAAATTGGTGGTTTAGAAGACGCCATCAAATATGCTGCAACATTGGGAAAAACAACATCTTATCGAACCGAGAATTTTCCCGAATATGAAAAAAGCTTTGAAGAATTATTGGCTAATTTTACAGGAATTGCAGCGCTTCAAACCAAAGAACAACTCTTGAAGGAACAATTGGGAGAAGAAGGTTTTCAAATGCTGGAGCAAATCAAACGCGTTAAGAGCAGAAAAGGTGTTCAAGCCATGATGCCTTATGAACTGAACATTCGCTAATAAAAAATCTACACTTTATATAAATCCCAAAAGCAGCAGGTTTTGGGATTTTTTTTATATTTATTATACATTTTTTTAATTTTATAGGAAATATTTTTATATTTGCTAAGTATAACCCTTTAAATCAATGTATTATGAAGAAAAAAATCATTTACGGCTCTTTAATAGCCATTGTTTCTGCACTTAGTTTAGTTTTTAAAACTAAGCATGATGAAAATTTGCAACAGGCATTGTTTGGAATTGGAGTTGGAATTGACATCGAAATTGGGACACAAAATTGTGTCTGTAAAGGAAGAACTTGCAGCGAAGCCAATTGGATTTCATTTAGAAAAAATTGTGGTGATAGCGTAGGGTGGGGAGGAAACACAAATACTGCATGCTCAACACAATATGCTGAATACGGTTCAGGTCAATGTAATTAACAAAATTGAGAACGCTTAGGCGTTCTCAATTAATTTCAAATAGAATGAAAAAATTCCCCCTTTATATTCTAATGGTTGTTTTGTTTTCATGTGAAAAAGAAAAAATAACCTCTAAAGTCTATTATGACACCCTAGAAAATTCTAACCGAAAGGTAATTTTTGCTGACAAAATCAGGGTAACAATTGATACTCTAGTAGCTCCTACCGACATTGAAACTTCATTCAATGGCAATTTTACTATTTCCAAAAATTCAATAGTTTTTAATGATGTGTTTTTTGGATATCTCTTTGAATTTGATAAAAATTTAAAATTATTATCAAAAAATTTTGGGATAGGCAATAAATCAAACGAACTTAAAGGTGCTGATTATATAGTTTACTCAGACATTACAAACAAGTATTATGTGTTATCTTCAAAAAAAGGAATACTAGCGGTTATTAATTCTAAGTTTCAGAAAGAAAAAGAGTTCAAAATAAATTTCAACATAAAAAGACCCATGGAAAAAGTTATTCATGAACCTTTGCCATATTTGATGGATTCGTATGAATTAGACTATGGCTACGATGGTATTTTAAAAGTATTTGATGAATACCATTTGGCCATTGCTATCACCTCATCGCATCCAAAATTTAATGGCTATTTTAATTCGAAATTTTATTATGAAAACTCAAGAATTTTGGCATTAATTAATTTAAAGAAAGGATATATTGATCGATTAATTGGCAGGAGACCACCATTATATTTAAAAAACCAATTACCCAATTATGATCATTTTAACTATGAAATAAAAAACAACACAATCTATTTGAATTTTTATCCCGAAGCCACTATTTACAAAATAGACAAAGAAGAAGATGTTGTTCAAAGTGCTTTTGGAGTGCAAGGCAGTGAAATGAAAACAAATTACACAAGAACTTATTCTTATGAAGAAGCATACATGCGTGAATTTGAAGATTACAACAAATATAACTTTTACAATAGTTTGTATGTTGATGACAACTTAATTTTTAGAGGCTATTCAAAAAATAATACTAAAAAAGATGGATTACAAATTTATAAAAACGTTGTGCTTATTGCAGATTTGAATTTTCCAAAAGGATATAATATTATTGGAAAAATTGATAATGCCTATTATGCATCAAAAAATGTCATTAAAAGAAAAGAAGACATGCATCTGCTTAAACTTAAATTTTCTAGATTATGAATTTAAAATCATTACTATACCTGCTGCTTTTTACAACACCTATTTTTTCAGTAGCTCAAAAAATTACTGGTCAAGTAATTAATGAATATGATAAAACTCCCATTTTTGGTGTAACTATCTATAGTGCCGGTGTGCCTTTTGCTTTCTCTGATGAAGAAGGCAAATTTGAAATTGAAGACGCCACTCAAATTAAAGCGCTAACATTTTCACATTTGGCTTTTACAGAAAAAACTATAAAAATTTCAGATTTTAAAAACGAAAACCAACTAGTTTATTTAGTCGAAAAAGCTACAATGTTAAAGGAGGTTGAAATAAATACTTCAAAAAAAACTTTAACATTAGACGATATTATTAAAAAAAGCGCTAAAAATTTTAAAGAAAACTATAAAGCAACACCATACTATGCTAATGCTAATGCGAGGCAAATTATTATGGAAAATAATGTGTACAAAGGTTATTTAGAAATAGATGGGCTTTTACATAATTTTATACCAAAAAAAAACACCACTTTTCAATATGCTTACATAATACCAAGAGAACTCAGAAAAAATGTTGAGCAATTAAACCCCAAAGATTATATTTTAAAATCAAAAGAAATGTTCAATTATTTTGGTGCAGATTACCTTAGAGGAATTTTTTTTTTAAATCTTCAATCAGCAAATTTATCACACCCATTATTTAAAAAGCACAAATACACCTATAAAAGATTAGAAGATACTGGGATTAATGGGAATAAATACTATCAAATTCAATTTTTTCAAAAAAAAGGAATTAATGTTGGTAGAGATTTATTCAATGTATATGGTGAAATGTTGATTTCTAAAGAAGATTTTACAATTTTCAAACATAAAATTAGTTTTGATTTTGATAATAAGTTTTCAAATGAATTTGAGATTGTTTATGACAAAAAAGGAGACAAAATATTACCCTCAAAAATAAGTTCAAGTATAAAATCGATTGGCAAAAAAAATAAAAAAACAAACACTATTTTTCAACAAATATTATTACATATCGACAATACTAAAACAGTAGACTCAAAAGTAATTAAACACGGTTTTCATATTTGTTTTTATCTAGATGAACTAAAATATGACGCTAATTATTGGAAAAATAAAACACAAATCTCTTCAACTGATACATTAATAGAGAATTATTTAAAAACGATTTCAGAACAAGATTTTCAAGAGGGTGCCAAACAAAAACAATTAGACCTAAGTTCAAAACACTATACTAGTGAACTTGAAGAGTTAAGGCACCATCAAATAAAACTACATAAAGAAATCTTAAAAAACATAAAATTATGAAAACACTAATTATCATGTGTTTTGGTTTTATTCTATTTTCTTGTAGTAAGTCTAACGAAACAACCAAAGATATTTTTGTCAAAACTGAAACAAAATCAAAAGGTGTATTAGAATGTAAACAAACTTCATTTTATGCAGGTAAAATAAAAACTGGCCAACCTATAGAACACACCTTTAGTTATAGGAACATAGGGACTGCACCAGTTATTATTTTAGAAAAAACTATGTCGTGTAATTGTACCCATTTAAAATCAAGTTTAGATACCATTCAACCTAATGAAATTACTTATCTCAATGTAAAAATAGATACCAAAGATAAAAAACCAGGAAAAGGTGAAGCAACTATAACTGTAAAAACAAACGGTTCAAGAAAATTCTATTTACTCGAAGTTACTTTTGATCTTATTGAATAATATTGACTAACCCTTTATAATTGTTCCCAAAAGCTGGTGCTTTTGGGATTTTTTTTACAAGCTAATTTTCACCACATAGCCTTCATAAGTGCGTACATTAAAAACAGTTCCGTCTTCAAACAACAAATATTGTCCTTTAATTCCGGTTAGCTTTCCAGAAAACTGGGGTGTTTTGTCTAAGTTTAAACTACTTACTTTTGAAGGGTAGTGCACCACTGGAAAATCAAGTACTATAATTTTTTCCTCATTTGGGAAATACTCTTTTACTTCATCAGGCAACCAATCGAACACTTTGTTGCGTTCGGTGATTAAATCAGTATGCAAATAATCGTTTTTAAGCATTTTTTGCCAATTGGTTTTATCGGCAAAATGATTTTTTAGGGCAACTTCAGTAATTCCAGCTAAATAACGATTGGGAACTTCCACAACCGGGATAGCTTGTACAGCGCCTTGATCGATCCATCGAGTGGGGACTTGCGTTTTTCGGGTTACTCCCACTTTCACTTCACTTGATAATGCCAAATAGACTATATGGGGCTGCAATTGCACACGTTTTTCGTAGGCCAAATCGCGATCTTCAATATCCAAATGAGCGGTACTCAATTCGGGTTTCATGATCCAGTCGCCTACCGCAGGACTGCTCATGAAACAATCGTAACAAAAACCCTGACGAAAAATTTTCTTGGCTTTGCCACAATTCAAACATTGGTATCCCTGAAATGCAAGGGTAAGCTCTTTTCCCAAAAGCTGGTTGAGGTGCAAAAAATTGTTTTCAAAAACCAAATAATACTGAATGGGCGTACCGTATTCGGTTTGCATTTTGGTCAAGGTTCCTTGATAGATCATTTGCGTTTAGATTTAGATTTTTGCGCGATTGTATAAAAAAAATGCTATTTTTGGTAAAGTTATTATTCCCTATTCATAATTCAAAATCAAACGCGCAAAATGCCACTACAAATCATCAATTCTTTTGCCACTTGGATTTTAAAAAAACGAATTCATCAAATGGAATTGTTTTTAAAATATCCGCATGAAGTACAAGAAGAATTGTTGTTTAGTTTGATGAAATCGGCTGAAGCCACTCAAATTGGGAAAAAATATGACTTTAGTTCGATAAAAAATTATACGACTTTTAGTGAACGAGTGCCTGTATCAAGTTACGAAGATTTAGAACCTTTAATTGAACTAACACGAAAAGGGGAACAAAATGTTTTTTGGCATTCTAATATTAAATGGTTTGCTAAATCAAGCGGGACTACCAATGCCAAAAGTAAATTTATCCCTGTAAGTAGCGAAGCCCTAGAAAATTGTCATTACAAAGCCAGTAAAGACTTATTGTGCTTGTATTTGAATAATAACGAAGATTCGGAATTGTTTGTAGGAAAAAGTTTACGCTTAGGCGGAAGCAAGCAATTATATGAAGACAACAATACCTTTTTTGGTGATTTATCGGCCATATTGATTGATAACATGCCCATTTGGGCCGAATTTAGCTCCACCCCCAGCAGTAAAATTTCGTTGATGGGCGATTGGGAAACCAAACTTCCTGCGATTATTAATGAAACCGTTAATGAGAATGTAACCAGTTTAGCGGGAGTACCGAGTTGGATGCTTGTCTTGTTACAAAAAACATTAGAAACCACCGGAAAATCGAATTTACTAGAAGTATGGCCCAATGCCGAGGTCTATTTTCATGGTGGCGTAAGTTTTGAACCGTATAAAGAACAATACAAAAAATTATTTCCGAAACACAGTTTTAAATACTACGAAATTTACAATGCTTCGGAAGGTTTTTTTGCCATTCAAGATCAAAATGGTAGCGATGAATTATTGTTGATGCTCGATTATGGTATTTTTTATGAGTTTATTCCAATGGATACTTTTGGCACGCTCAACCAACGTGTAATTCGATTGAATCAAGTAGAATTGCATAAAAATTATGCAGTAGTCATTACGACGAATTCGGGATTGTGGCGCTATTTAATTGGCGATACCATTCGATTTACCTCTTTAAACCCTTATCGCATTAAAGTTACCGGTAGAACCAAACACCACATCAATGTTTTTGGCGAAGAACTCATGGTTGAAAACACCGATACGGCCTTGACCAAAACCTGCAAAGCTTTCCATTGCGAAATGATCGATTATACTGTGGCTCCTATCTTTATGAAAGACAAGGAAAAAGGAGCTCACGAATGGATTATTGAATTTAAAAATCCGCCCGAAGATATCGCAAAATTTAGCCAGGCTTTGGACGAAAATATCCAAGCGGTAAATTCTGATTATGAAGCCAAACGCTACAATAATATGACGTTAAACCCTTTAGTGCTAAATGTAGCGAGAGAAAATCTATTTTATGACTGGTTGAAACAACAAGACAAATTAGGGGGCCAACACAAAGTGCCAAGATTATCAAACGAGCGTACCTACTTGGAAAGCTTATTGAAATTATGATCCTTCATAAAAAAATACTAGTAGCCCTTTGCTTGATTGTAGTGGCGTCTTGTGGACCCAAACGTTATGGTTGTGGCCCAAGACGGTGTGAGGTGAATGTAAAACTAGTACCTCATTTTAATACCGGCAATAAAAAACACCCACTAGTTTTTGAAAACCAAGCAGGTGTTGTTTGTATTTAAATATAATTTACGAAACTGCTTTCAGTCGTTGTAATAAATTTTTACTCAAACTGTTTTCGGCGTAGTCTTTGGTTACTTGCAAGTGCTTGTCATTTGAACTAGGCAATTCATACATGGCATCGGTTAAAATGGCTTCGCACAACGAACGCAGTCCTCTAGCACCTAATTTATATTCTAGAGCTTTTTCCACAATATAGTCTAAGGCTTCTTCTTCAAAAGTTAAGACTACTTCGTCCATCTCAAACAACTTGTGATATTGTTTTACTAAAGCATTTTTAGGTTCGGTTAAAATCGCTCTTAGTGTTTCGGCATCCAAAGGATCCATGTGTGTTAATACGGGTAAACGTCCAATAATCTCAGGAATTAATCCAAAATCTTTAACGTCTTTTGGAATCAAATACTGCAACAAATTGTCTTTGTCAATATGATCGGTTCCTAATGACGAACTATACCCTACGGCTTGTCTGTTCAATCGTTTGGAAATGATGCGTTCAATGCCGTCAAAAGCACCTCCTGCGATGAATAAGATATTTTGGGTATTCACTTCCACAAATTTTTGGTCCGGGTGTTTTCTGCCTCCTTTTGGCGGCACATTCACTACCGTTCCTTCTAATAGTTTCAATAACGCTTGTTGTACGCCTTCTCCCGAAACATCTCTGGTTATGGAAGGATTATCACTCTTACGAGCAATTTTATCAATCTCGTCGATAAAAACAATACCTCTTTCGGCTTTAGCCACATCATAATCGGCGGCTTGCAGCAAACGGGTTAAAATACTTTCGACGTCTTCGCCCACATAACCTGCTTCGGTCAACACGGTAGCATCAACAATAGCTAGCGGCACATTCAACATTTTTGCAATGGTTTTGGCTACTAATGTTTTACCCGTTCCGGTTTGTCCTACCATTAAGATATTACTTTTCTCAATCTCAACTTCATCGTCCAATTGCTTTTGCATCAAACGTTTATAATGATTGTAAACGGCTACACTCATTACTTTTTTAGTTTGATCTTGTCCAATGACATAATCGTCTAAAAAGGCACGAATTTCTTTTGGTTTTAGCAGAATTAAATCGGCTGCCAAATTGGTATTCCCGTTTTGTTTTAATTCTTCTACTACAATACCATGAGCTTGCTCAATACACTTATCGCAAATGTGCGCCGTGATACCTGCAATTAATAAATCGGTTTCTGGCTTTTTTCTCCCACAGAACGAACACTCTAATACTTCTTTTGCCATTTGTTTTGGGTTAAAGGTGATGGGCAATGAGTGTTAGGCAAACCTTTTACCTATCACCCATTACTTAACACCTTTTTATTATCTTGTTAATACCTCATCAATCATTCCATACTCTTTGGCCTCAGCCGCTTTCATCCAGTAATCTCTTTCGCTGTCTTTATAGACTTTATCGTAAGGTTGTTTAGAATGTTGTGAAATGATTTCGTATAATTCTTCTTTTAATTTTAGCATTTCTTTCAAGTTGATTTCCATATCGGTTGCAACGCCTTGTGCCCCACCCGATGGTTGGTGAATCATCACTCTTGAATGCGGTAAGGCCGAACGTTTTCCTTCAGCTCCTGCACATAATAATACTGCTCCCATAGAAGCCGCCATACCTGTACAAATAGTTGCTACATCCGGTTTTACAAATTGCATGGTATCATATATTCCTAATCCTGCATAAACACTTCCACCTGGAGAATTGATATAAATACTGATATCTTTAGAAGCGTCTACACTTTCTAAAAACAATAATTGCGCCTGAATAATATTGGCTACATAATCATCAACTCCTGTTCCCAAGAAAATAATTCGATCCATCATTAAACGAGAAAACACATCCATAGAAGCCACATTCATTTGGCGTTCTTCAATAATATAAGGCGTCATACTGCTTACAATTTTATCGTAATACAAACTGTTTACACCATGGTGCTTGGTTGCATATTTTTTGAATTGCTTTGCCATTTCAAGGGTTGCTCTAGGGTCTTTTCCGTAGTTCATGTTTTGTATAATTTAATATTATTAGTATAAATTCTTTTTGTTACGTAGCGAATAAAAAAGCGCCAAAACTAGTTTGACGCTCAAAGATAATTATTTTTTATGAGAAATTATTCTCCATACATTGCTTTGATAAATTGATCGTAATTCACGTCTTTTGATTTCGCTTTTACCTTTTCTTTATAAAGGCCTAACATTTTTTCGCCCATTACTTGCTCAGACAAACGTTTTACTTCATCTTGATTGGACATGACACGTGCAACAATTCCATTGATTTCATCTTCTGATGGATTCAATTGGCCAAATTGTGCCATTTGCTTTTTAATGATGTCAGCTGTATGTGCTTTTAAATCTTCAAAAGTGATTTGTAAATTGTTTTCTGCCATTACTTTTCCTTCAATCAATTGGAAACGCAATCCTTTTTCAGCTTTTGCAAATTCTTCTTCTGCTTGTTCATCTGTAAGAGGTGTCTCAGCAACTGTTTTAATCCATTTTTTCAAGAATGCTGCAGGTAACTCAAATTTAGTGCTGTCGATTAAGAAATCGGTTACATCGTTTAAGAATTTTTGATCGGCTTGTTGTGCAAATTGTACCTCCGCATCTTCTTTGATTTTAGCTTTCAAATCGGCAACAGAAGCAATTACTCCAGGGCCAAATAATTTATCAAATAATTCTTGATTTAATTCGGCTTTCTCAACAGCATTGATTTCTTCAATAGTAAAGTCTACCGTAATATCTAAACCGTGTACTGCATCATGCCCTACTTTTAAATAATCCATTAATTTATGGTCATCGTCAAACAACCCTTTTGTTCCTATAGAAACAACATCTCCTACTTTTTTACCAATAAAAGCTTTAGCCGCTTTTTTATCAGCAAAAATATCTAAAGCAAAGTTAGCTGGGGCATTGATGCCTTGAGCTTCATTCGAAAAAGTACCTCTTACTTCATAATCAGCTTTTACTTCTGCTTGCGAAATTAATTTCCCGTATTGCTTTTGAATACGCTCTACCTGGTCATTCAACATTTTATCATCGGCTACAACATTGTATTTAATAACTGTATTTTTAGCCGTTAAATCCACAGAAAATTCAGGTGCTAAACCTAATTCAAAATCAAAAGAAAACTGCTCTGCATCCCAATCAATACTTTCAGTTACCACAGGTAGCGGATTCCCAAGAATATCTAATTTTTCAGCAGTTAAATAATTATTGAGCGAAGTTTGTAATACTTTGTTTACTTCTTCTAATAAAACCGCTTTTCCGTATTGTTTTTTAATCAAACTCATTGGAACTGCTCCTTTTCTAAATCCAGAAATAGCCGCATTTTTTTTGTAATCTGCTAATACTTTTTCTACTTTATCGGAATAATCTTCTTTTGTAATTGCTACTGTAACAATTGCATTTAATGCATCAACTTGTGCTTTTGTAATGTTCATTATCTGTTTATTTAAGTACCATAAAATTGGGTTGCAAAATTATAGAATTTTTACAACCCAAACAAGTTTTTAATTTATTGAAATTCAATTCGCTATAAAATTATTTTTCACTAACAAATATTTTATTCAATATTGATTGACTCAACGATAATAAAACACTAAACATCAAGGCCGTAAAAAAGCCATCCACTTGGAACTCGGGTATGAAATAATCGCAAATTAAAACGATCATTGCATTGATAACCAGCAAGAATAATCCTAAAGTAAATAAGGTCACCGGAATCGTAAGAAATACTAATACGGGCTTTAAAAATGTATTCAATAATCCCAACACTATGGCCACCCATAAGGCTGCAACTATTGAGGTTACATGAACGCCAGGTAAAAAAAAGGAGAGTGAAAATACTACAATTGAACTGATGAATAATTTGATGATAAAATTCATACGAAAGATATTAAAAATGAATACTATAAAAAAAGGCACCAAAATGATGCCTTTTTTTATAATTGTTACGCAATAACTTAGTTAGAACCTACGATGTTAATTCCATGGAAATACGATGGATTATGCAACGGTAAGTTAGAATGGTAGTGGTGATTGATTACTTTGATAATTTCGTTAGCAATCACTGCATAACCACGAGAGTTTGGATGTACACCATCTAAAGAGAACAATACAACTCCTTCTGTAGCAGAACCACTGAAATAATTAGCTGTGTAAATTTGTCCTGTTTCAATTTGTAATCCACCTACTAATCTTGCCATGATAGCATTCATATCTGCAACTGCTAAATTTTTAGTCGTTGCAATTGCACGAATAGTAGCGTTGAATGAATTCGTAGCATTTGCAACTCTAGCCTTTTCTGCAGAAGTTAACACCCATTTGTTTGCCATTGGATAAGTAACACCATTGATATTTATTCCTGCTGGAGCAGCAGTATTTGTTGAACCAATTACTGAAGAAGCAGGTAATACTACTAAATCATCAGCTGTAGCTTGACGCGCTTTACCAAAAATTGCACCAAAAGCAGTAGCAGTTGGTAAACCTAAAGTAGCTGTTAATGCCCCTCTAATTTGAGCCGAACGATCTGTTGCGTCAGCATCAAAAATCAAGATTGGGTTAGCAGCAGATGCAGATAAAGGATTAATTCTATTTGGCTCACCATAAGCTGTAAAAATAGCATCTAATGGACCGTACAATTGTGTATTTAATGCTGTAATATTAGCAGCACCTCCCAAAGCAGCTGGAGACAATGGCGCAAAAGGAACAGTAGTAAAATAAGGAATAGATGTTACACTTGGAATAGTACAAACCACACCTTTAGCACCACTATTCGTTAGGGTATTTATTACATTTGTATAAACGCTTTCATATACATTAGCATTCGTAATATCGTTAGGACCATATGTTAATGGGTTGATATTTCCAGTTGTATTGTGATCGTTTGCTGGTGTAGTACCGTCTGGTTTTGCACCACCATTTGTTGCATAAGCTAACACATCATTAGCACCAATCCAGTTGGTAAAAAATGTTGGGTTTTTTGTCATTGCATCTCCAATAATTGTAGCAGTTGGCGAAGTTGCATGTCTCACAAAATAAGGATTTGCTTGACCTAAAGCAACCCCAGCAAGATTTCCATATCCTGGCAACATCAAATGAAATGATTTCGCTCCAGGAACACCCATATTATTGTATGCTGTAGCTTGTAAACTTGCAACATTGATTGTTGAAGTACCTGCAATATTTTCTGGTCTTCCTTGAGAAGCATCGATTACTAATCTCGTATTACCGATTTGCATTCCTCCAAGTGCTAGACCTCCAATATTATTTACGTCATCAGCAAAAGAGGGTTGCGTAAAAGCTCCTCCACCTACTAATGCAAATTGTTGCGCTAATAAATTAGGAAACGAATTGATTTGACCATCTCTTGAAACTGTACCATCCATATAACCTGCGGTTAATGAATTACCAATAGCTACATACGAAGTAAAATCAGCATCACCAGATGTGTAATCTGCATCAACAGCGTTATCAAATTCTGGCTCACATGATGCAAAACCAGCAGCTATTATAGCTAAATATATAAATTTATTTTTCATCTTACTTTTTATTTAAATTAGAAACCATAAGTAATACCTATACCTGGAGAGAAAACAACTGATTTGTATGTTCCTCCGAATGGCAATGTATTTCCATTTTCTTGATAATGATTGTATGAATTGTCCACTTCGTCAAAGTGTAAATAAAGGAATGAAAAATCTACTCCTAATTTATCGTTTACTTTATAAGTTAAACCACCCGTGAATCCCATTGAATCGTTTCTTGGAGTTTCAGGAGCAAAATAACCATCTTGTACTGGACTTTCGTCAAAATACCAACCCGCTCTGAAAGTGAATTTGTTATTTGCAATGTATTGCGTTCCTACACGGTATGTACTTGAACTCTTGTAGTTTCTTGGATTGATAGAAGTATTTCTAATTGATCCGTCTGCATTAAGAAAATCAACTGTAAGTGCTTTGTAAACATTCCATAAAGCTCTGTTATAATCAAAAGCAAACAACCATTTATCTGATGGTTTGTATGACATACCAACTGTTAATTCTGCTGGTAATGGTAAATCTGCATTAAAAGTTGTGTTTTGCAACGTTGGAGATGTTGAAGCAAATACTGGTACATCATTAAATTTTGCAGAACCATCACGAGCCTCCATAATGATTTCAGAACGATAGTTCATACCAATTCTAACTTGCTTTGATGGATTGAACATGATACCTGCTGTATATCCCCAAGCTGTAATTCCTTTCGCATCTAAAGTAACATCCGTTCCACTTTCGTCTACAGATAATAATGGATTAATTGCTACATTTCTATTGAAATTCACAGAACCAGTTGCATAAATTGGTCCACCACCTACACTAAAATGTTCTCCAACACGAATCGAAACCGTTGGCTGTACAAAAATAGCTTGTAAATCAATATTGTTTACCAAATGTGCACCTTGCCAATCTTGATCCCATGCTACAGAACTTCCATAAGGTGTATACACAGCTAAACCTGCTGTTAACCAATTGGTTAATTTGTAAGTTGCATACAAACTAAAAGGTGTTCCCATGTTTTCTGTTGTAGCTTCCCAATTGTATTGTGAATTTTGAAACTTAGTTTTTGCAAACAAGGCATTAGCTCCGAAAGATAAATTGAATTTTTTATCTAAATAAGCCATCCCTGCTGGGTTAAAAAACGCAACTTCTGCGCTATTCACTACAGCAACACCAGTGTGTCCCATAGCTAATTGTTTCTGACCTTGAATACTAACTCGATATCCTCCTGCAAAGGCAGTTGAGCCAGCTAAAGCCAATAATGTTAAAGAAAGTAATTTTCTCATAATGTAAATTAGTGTTAGTTTTTTTCTGAATTTATAAAAATCAATAGTCAAAATTAAGACAAAATATGAATTTTACAATTTTTTTAACTAAAAAATTGTGCTAACCCACTTTTTCTACACAATTATTTCAAAAATTGGAACGTGTTGAAATAAAAATCTTTTGGATTTTCAGCATGCAACCAATGACCCGCATTAGCTATACTTATTAGTGTTGCGGCGGGAAAATGATGCAAAATAAGTTCCAAATCACGATCCAAAATATAGTCGGATGTACTTCCTCTTAAAAAAAGTGTCGGTTTTTGAAACGTTTTATCAAAAGGCAATGCCGTGCCAATCACTTCAATTGTAGTTGTTAAAACGGGTAAATTGAAACGAAAATTCAATTGATCTGGTGTTTGCCAATACACATTCTTCATTAAAAATTGTCGGGTTCCAAAATCTGGAATATAGTGCGCTAAAATTTCTTCAACTTCACCCCTGCTCCTTTGTAACTCAAAATCAACCGCATTCAAACCTGCTAATATAGATTGATGGTGCGGCGCATAATACTTGGGACCAATATCAGCAATAATTAATTTTGACACGATGTTGGGATACGTAGTTGCAAAAAGCATAGCAACTTTACCTCCCATAGAATGGCCTAACAAAATACAGTCGCTTAGTTGATGAAAATCGATATATTTTTTCACATCTTCAACCATCACATCATAATTAAAAACTTCCGAATGGAAACTTTTACCATGGTTCCGCAGATCTAAAGAATGTACTTGAAACCCATCCTTTGCAAACTGAGCAGCTATTGATTTCCAATTATCAGACATCCCCAAAAAACCATGAATAATTAGCAAAGGCACCCCTTCACCTTCAATCCTTGAATGTAACATCATTTATTTCAATTTTTGTAAATACATATTCACCACATTTTCAAGTCCTAAAAACAAAGATTCGGTTATCAAAGCATGACCGATGGACACTTCAAGTAATTGAGGAATATTATCTTTAAAAAATTTTATGTTATCCAAACTCAAATCGTGCCCTGCATTAATCCCTAATTGCAATTCGTTCGCTTTTTCAGCTGCTTTAATAAAAGGATTGATTCCGTCAAAATTTCCTTTACCATACTCGTGAGCATAACTTTCAGTATACAATTCTATCCGGTCAGTTCCAGTAGCTTTTGCACCTTCAACCATGCGAACATCTGCATCCACAAAAATAGAAGTTCGAATGCCCATACGCTGAAATTCCTGAATCACTTCAGTTAAATAAGATTGGTGCTTCACCGTGTCCCATCCTGCATTTGACGTCAATGCACCAATCGCATCAGGCACTAGTGTTACTTGAGTGGGCATGCATTCGAGTACCAAATCAATAAAATTATGCTGCGGATTTCCCTCAATATTATATTCAGTAGACACAACCTTGGATAAATCACGAGCATCTTGATAACGTATGTGTCGCTCATCGGGTCTGGGATGCACTGTAATTCCTTGTGCTCCAAATTGCTGAATAGCTGTTGCCACCTTTAATACATCAGGCACATTTCCTCCTCTAGAATTGCGCAAAGTGGCAATTTTATTAATATTTACAGATAGCTTTGTCATGGTTCCAATTTTAATTTTGCAAAAATACAAAGTATAAATTAGGTATCATATGGTATTTTTTGATTATTTTGCGGTTCATTTCCACAACAGGTAACATGAACAGTTTGAACACATATCTTAATACCGAAATAAAACCATTAAAACACAGTGCTCCGATCAGTGAAGCACAAGATCTTTTTGAAGAGGTAATGTATTCTCATTTTCCGGTAACCGAAGAGGGCGTTTTTATTGGATGTATCAGTAAAGAAAATGTGGCGTTTTTAAACGCATCGGCGTTGCTTAATGAAAATCGTTTTCATTTTGAACGTTTCTTTGTCCGTTCTACCATGATTTGGCTTGATGTTTTAGAAGTTTTTGCAAAAAACGAAACCAATTTACTTCCTGTTTTGGATGAAAAAAACAACTATATCGGATACTACGAACTCGAAGATGTCATCCGTTTTTTACACGAAACCCCTTTTTTAAAAGAAGAAGGAGGTATATTAATTGTAGCCAAAGAAGTCAACACATTTTCCATGAGTCAAGTGGCGCAAATTGTTGAAAGCAATCAAGCTAAAATTTTAGGCTTATTTATTTCAAATATGGCCCAAAATAAAGTTGAAATTACGATTAAAATAAGCCAAAGTGGTCTAAATGACATTATACAAACCTTTAGAAGGTATGACTATGAAATTATATCTGAACACCAAGAAGATTCCTATTTGAATGGACTTAAGGAACGTTCAGATTATTTAGATAAATATCTTAATATTTAAGCCTATGAAAATAGCAATTTTTGGACAATATTATCAAAACAATACCGCCGAAATCGTTCGCAAAGTGGTTGATTTTTTAGAAACCAATAGCATTTTAATTTCTTTTGAACGGACTTTTTTAGCCACACTACAAGAAAAAAATATCGTGACCCAAAAGTACAGCAGTTTTTCAAATGCGGCTGAATTGGATGCCGATTTTGAAGCGTTAATTAGTATTGGTGGTGATGGAACCATCTTGAAAGCGGCCACTTTTATTCGCGATAAAAACATTCCAATTATTGGTATTAATGCAGGAAGATTAGGGTTTTTAGCTACTGTACAATATGAAAATATTGAAGCATTACTTCAGAAAGTATTGGTCAAAGATTATATCATCTCCAAACGTAGTTTATTGAGTGTGCGAACCGTTCCTGAATATGAAAATTTCAAAGATTTAGATTTTGCTCTCAATGAAGTAACAGTTGCACGAAAAGACACCACGTCTATGATTACTATCGATACAATGCTTAATGAGGAGTACCTTACTTCGTATTGGGCGGATGGATTAATCGTGTCGACACCAACAGGCTCTACAGGATATTCCTTAAGTTGTGGCGGCCCTGTATTGACTCCAGAAGTAGCTAGTTTTGTGGTTACACCAATGGCTCCACATAATTTAAATGCGCGCCCATTAGTCATCACAGATGATACCGAAATCACGTTAAAAGTTTCAGGTCGTGAAGAACAATTTTTAATATCCTTAGATTCCCGTATTGCTGCTGTTTCTAAAGATACCACCGTTTACATTAAAAAAGCATCCTTTACATTATCAGTTATTGAATTTAAAGACGAAACTTTTTTAACCACTATCCGAAAAAAATTACTTTGGGGAGCCGATAAAAGAAATTAGGCTAGAGCTATATCATTTTTTGTTTTTTTGCGTTTTTATTACACATAAAAGACAACAAAAAAATCCTATACAATAGGGTTAAGTAGTCAATATTGTTATATTTGCAAACTATTTGAAAAAATGAAGCATATTTTAATTTACATTAGCTTATTGTTTTGCACCTTAAGCACCTTTGGTCAAATCCATGAATTAGGTGTTTTTGCGGGTGGAATTAATTACATTGGAGATATTGGCCCTACTAGTTATATTGCGCCAAACAAACCTGCTTTTGGTATACTTTACAAATGGAATCGAAGTCCGAGACATGCTTGGCGTTTTTCCTATTATCAAGGAGATCTTCAAGCAAAAGATAGTGATAGTGAGGTACCGAGTAGAAATACTAGAGGATATGCTTTTGAAAATAAAGTCAAAGAATTTTCGATAGGGTTTGAATTCAATTTTCTGTCATTTGATTTACACGACACTAAAAGCAAAGTAACTCCATATGTTTTCTCAGGAATAAATTATTTTATTTATGATGAAATTTTTATTTCAAATAGAAAAAGTTATTTAGATTACCAAAGCAGTACATTTGCATTGCCGATGGTTTTGGGTGTAAAAGCACATGTCTTTGAAAATTTTGTTGTGGGTGCTGAAGTAGGTGCTCGTTACGCTTTTACTGATAATTTAGACGGAAGTAATCCAGAGAATGATAATTTTGCAAACTTACGATTTGGTAATTTAAATAGTAATGATTGGTATGTGTTTTCAGGCATTACACTTACCTACACTTTTGGTCAAAACCCCTGTTTTTGTGCAGAATAATACGATGAAAAAAGGACAAGAAATAAATACAGCGAACCTGCCGCAACATTTAGCTATCATTATGGATGGCAATGGTCGTTGGGCAAAACAGAAAGGTTTACTCCGCGCTTTAGGTCATGAAAATGGGACTAAATCGGTGCGAGTAACTGTAGAAAGTTGTGCCAAGCTAGGAATTAAAAACCTTACGCTTTATGCCTTTTCCACCGAAAATTGGAACCGTCCAAAACTAGAAGTAGAGACTTTGATGAAACTTTTAATTTCATCTTTAAAGAAAGAAATCAAAACATTACAGTCCAACAACATCAAATTAAACGCTATTGGTAATTTAACAAATTTACCTGCCAGTGTGCAAAAAGAATTACAAGAAGTTATTCAAAAAACAGCTGAAAACACTAGAATGACACTCACTTTAGCGCTCAGTTATGGCGCCAGAGAAGAGTTAATACAGGCTGTTAAAAAAATAAGCAACAACGTTAAAAATAATATAATTTCTGAAGAGGCTATTGACGAATCCATTATTAATCAGCATCTTTACACACACGATTTACCCGATGTAGATTTGGTAATACGAACCAGTGGCGAACATCGCATTAGTAATTTTCTGTTATGGCAGATCGCTTACGCTGAGTTTTATTTTACTGAAGTGCTTTGGCCCGATTTTTCAGAAGACCATTTATATGAAGCAATTATTAGTTATCAAAAGAGAGAACGCCGATTTGGAAAAACAAGCGAACAAATTATACCCGAAAAAAATGTTTAAAAAAGGAATACAATTACTTTCAATTTTTATTTTATTAAATAGCAGCTCCCTTTTTGCTCAAGAAACTAAACTTGAAAACGGAAAAGAATACATTTTAGCTAAAATAGACATTACAGGAAAAATCAGCTATAATACTCAAACGGTAACCACGTTTACTGGATTGGAAAAAGGGCAATCGATAATGGTGCCGGGAGAAGATATCAGTACAGCTATCAAAAAATTATGGAAGTTGGGCTTGTTTTCGGATGTAAATTTTTACGTAAATAAAATTGAAGGGGATAGTATCTTTTTAGAATTGAACATCAATGAACTTCCAAAATTAGGAGATGTTAAAATCCAAGGGGTTAAAAAAGGGAAAGCTGAAGAATTAATTAAAGAAGCCGACCTTAAAAAAGGTAAAATTGTAAACGAAAATTTTCTTACTACCACTAAAAATTATTTAGAAAATAAATACAAAAAAGACGGATACTACAATTCTAAAGTAGTCATTAACACCATACAAGATTCTGCTTTTGCAGATGTAAAAATGGTTGTTTTTATTGATAAAGGCCAAAAAGTAAAAGTAAAAAGTATCGTATTTGATGGCAATTCAAAAGTATCCGATGCTTCCCTGAAAAAAACATTTAAAAACACAAAACAACGCAATCCGCTCAGACTCTTTAAAAAATCCAAATACATTAAAGAAAAATATAAAGAAGATCTTGCTGCTGTAATTGATAAATACAAAGAAAAAGGATTTCGAGATGCACGAATTATCACCGATTCGGTTACTTACGACAAATCCAATAACACCATTGCTATTAAAGTTAATTTAGAAGAAGGTCAAAAATACTATTTTGGTGACATTCGTTATCTAGGAAACACAATTTATACAGATCGCCAACTTAATGCCCTATTAGGTATTAAAAAAGGTGATGTATATAACGGAACCATTTTACAAAAAAGAATTGCCGATCAAACAAAACCTGATGGTGAAGACATAACCAATTTATACCAAAACAACGGTTACTTGTTCTCTAACATTAATCCAGTAGAGGTTCGAACAGTGAACGATACCATTGATTTTGAAATTAGAATTACAGAAGGACCAATCGCGTACTTTAATAAAATCACTGTTGTTGGGAATGATAAAACTAACGACCATGTCATCTATAGAGAATTACGCACAAAACCGGGTCAAAAATACAGTAAAGAAGATTTAATTCGTTCGATTCGTGAAATTGGCCAATTGGGATTCTTTGATCCTGAAGCTATCAAACCTGATTTTAAAAATGTGGATCCACAAGCGGGTACAGTAGATATCGAATATAATGTTGTTGAAAAAGGAGCCAGTCAAATTGAATTACAAGGAGGCTACGGTGGTGGTGGATTTATTGGAACATTAGGACTTTCCTTCAACAACTTTTCGGCTAGAAATATGTTCAAAAAATCGGCATACAAACCCTTGCCAATGGGAGATGGTCAAAAAATGTCTTTGCGTTTACAAGGAAGTTCTTATTTTCAAACCTATAGTTTATCGTTTTCTGAGCCATGGTTTGGGGGTAAAAAACCAATTAGTTTTTCCACCTCTTTATCGCACAGTAAACAATTTTTATACAACTATTCCACACGCGACGTAACCCGAAATCAAAGTTTCAACATTACATCCTTATCGGTAGGTATTGCTAAACGTTTAACAGTTCCAGATGATTACTTCGTGTTATCTCAAGCGGTATCTTTTCAATATTATGACTTGAACAACTACAATACAGGTTTGTTTACATTTGGAAATGGTGCTTCAAGAAATTTAGCATATACTATTGGTTTGTCTCGTAACAGTAAAGGAATCAACCCTATTTACCCTACACAAGGTTCAGAATTTAGTATTTCCGGTAAATTTACGTTACCTTATTCTTTGTTCAATGGGATCGATTATAAAAATTTAGGTGAATTAGCGGCTTATAAAAAGAGAGCAACTGCAGATGGATTTGCTCCCGATGGAAGTAATTATCCAGCCGGTTCGTATTTAAATGCTGAAGGCTATCCTGTTACCAATCCAGCTGATGCTGCTGCAGACCCCGCCAAAGTAGACCAGAAAAAATACAATTGGTTAGAATATTATAAAATTAAATTCAAAGCCGATTGGTATACTCGTATTTGGGATAAATTAGTATTGCGTTCATTAGGCGAATTTGGTTATATGGGTGCATATAATAATGATAGAGGTTTAGTTCCATTCGAACGTTTCTATTTAGGTGGAGATGGGCTAGCCAATTTTGCACTGGATGGTAGAGAAGTTATTCAGCTGAGAGGTTATCCAAACAACTCATTATCTTCAACGGATGGAGGAACTGTCTATAACAAATTCTCTTTAGAGTTGCGTTATCCAATTACTCTAAATCAATCTGCTTCCATTTATGCGTTGAGCTTCTTAGAAGCTGGTGCAGCTTACAATGAATTTAAAGATTATAATCCGTTCAAATTACAACGTTCTGCCGGTATTGGATTACGTGTGTTCATGCCTGCCTTTGGATTATTAGGTATTGATTTTGCACATGGATTTGATGCCATTCCAGGAGAAAGTATAAAAAGTGGTTGGCAAACCCACTTTATTATTGGACAACAATTTTAAAGATAGTTAATAGTTTTTTATTATTTTCGTGAAAATATTTTGATATTTGTTGCGTTAGTGAAGTAGTTTAATCGTGAAGAGTGCTTTATTAACAATCAACAAAACAACCGTTATGAAAAAAATAGTAGTATTCCTTTTTTTCTTCTCAATTATAGCTCCTGCTCAAACAGCTAAAGGAGTTAAAATTGGTTATATTGACATGGAATATATATTGGAAAAAGTTCCAGATTATGCAGAAGCTCTCAATCAGTTAGAGCAAAAAGCACAAAAATGGAAACAAGAAATTGAGACCAAAAGAACAGCGCTTACCACATTAAAAGAAAGTTTAAAAACCGAACGTATCCTTTTAACAAAAGAATTAATTGAAGAACGCGAAGAAGAAATTGCCTATTTTGAAAAAGAATTATTGGAGTTTCAAGAGAAAAAATTTGGTCCAAAAGGCGATTTAATTATACAAAAATCCGTTTTAGTTAAACCTATTCAAGATCAAATATTTACCATAGTACAGGATGTAGCTGAACAAAGAAAGTATGATTTTGTTTTTGATAGAGCCTCAGATATTACAATGCTTTTTGCCGACAAAAAACACGATATCAGTGATTATGTTGTAAAAAAACTAACTTCTTCGCAAAAAAGGGAAGAAATGAGCAGAAAGCAATTAAAAGCTTTAGAAGCCAAAGAAGCGCTTGAAGAGGCTAAAGAAGCTCAAGATGCTAATCCGGCAATTGCCGAACGCCAAAGACTGTTGGATGAAAAAAAAGCAGCTCGTGAAAAATTAATGGAAGAACGCCAAAAAGCCAATGAAGAGAAAAAAGCTTTGGCAGCAGAAAAAAGAAAAAAATTATTGGAAGAAAAGGAAGCTAAGAAAAATGGCACAGTAATTGAAAAAGAAGCTCCGAAAGAAGCTGTTAAAACTGAAAAAGTAGTAACTCCTGAAACGGACACAACAACTACAACTGAAAAGAAATTAACACCTGAAGAAATAAAACAAAAGGCAGTTGATCAACGCAATAAAAAAATTGAAGAACGCAAAAAAGCGTTAGACGAGAAAAAGAAAAAGATGGCAGAAGAAAGAGCTGCAGCAATGAAAGCAAAAGAACAAAAAACAGAAACAGAGAAAAAAGAGTAAATAACCTAAATTAAATTAAAAAAATGAAACAATTAAAAACGTTAGCCATCGTAGTTATACTTTTTATCGGAACACAAGTATCGGCTCAAACTAAAGTAGCTCATATCGATGTTCAAGCTTTAATGACTTCTATGCCAGAAATGAAAACGGCTCAAGATCAATTAAAGAAAATTCAAGAAACGTATGACAAAGATTATAAAAACATGGTGACTGAATACCAAACAAAATTGCAAAAATATGAGCAAGAATCAGCTACTGCAGGTGATGCATTAAATGAAACACGTTCTAAAGAAATGCAAGATATGGGTGCTCGTATCCAACAATTCCAACAAACAGCTCAAAAAGAATTAGGTCAAAAAGAAGTTGACTTATTGAAACCAATCATGGAAAAAGCACAAGCTGCTGTTAAAAAAGTTGCTAAAGCAAAACAAATAACCTACGTATTAGATGCAACTGCTGGTAGTGGTGTAATCGTTGCTGATGGTGAAGATTTATTGGTAGCAGTTAAAAAAGAATTAGGATTCTAATTCGCCCGAATAATTTTATAAAAAACGGCTCAAACCTAATTGGATTGAGCCGTTTTTTTTTATTTTTGTTGTTATGAACAATTCAGATCCAATAGGTTTATTTGATTCAGGTATTGGCGGCACTTCCATTTGGAGAGAAGTACATGCGTTGTTACCCAACGAAAACACAATATATCTTGCCGATAGTATGAATGCTCCTTATGGCTTAAAATCAAAAGAAGAAATCGTCTTTTTAAGCGAAAAAAATACGGAGTTATTGCTCGAACAGAATTGTAAATTAATTGTGGTGGCTTGTAATACTGCTACTACAAATGCCATAAAAGAGTTAAGAGCCAAATACAATGTCCCTTTTATTGGGATTGAACCTGCGATCAAACCTGCTGCATTACAGTCAAAAACACAAACAATTGGAATATTAGCTACAAAGGGGACCCTTAACAGCACATTATTTCATGAAAACGTAGCCAAACATCCAGATGTGAAAATCATGGAACAAATAGGTCACGGGCTGGTTCAATTGATTGAAAAAGATGCCATGGAGTCTAATGAAATGGAAGAATTGCTCAAATCTTATTTACTACCAATGGTAGCAAAAAATATTGATTACTTAGTATTAGGCTGCAGTCATTACCCCTATTTGATTCCGCAAATCAAGAAAATTATTCCATCCACAATTAAAATCATAGATTCTGGAGAAGCAGTCGCGAAACAGACAAAGAAAATATTGGAAGAACAACAATTGCTAAATACGTCAAATAGCAACCCAACTTCCGTATTTTACACCAACAGCAATACAGACGTATTAAAAAAGATTTTATATCCTATAGCATCTATATTCTATAAAAATTTCTAACATTATTCTTGGTCCTTAAACCAACCCGAATACATTACGTAATTATTTGAAATACGCTCTATTTCTCCTGCAAAATCACTTTGATCAATGTCTTTTACTTTTTTTGCAGGAACCCCAGCATAAATACAACCCGATTCGACAACTGTATTTTGTGTAATCACGGAGCCCGCAGCAACAATAGAATTACTTTCTATGACGCAATTATCCATTACAATCGCACCCATTCCAATTAACACATTATCTTTAATAATACAACCGTGCACAATAGCATTGTGTCCAATAGAAACATTATTACCAATTATAGTTGGGTGTTTTTGATACGTACAGTGTATGACCGCACCATCTTGAATGTTTACTTTATCACCTATATGTATTGAATTTACATCACCTCGAATAACTGCATTAAACCAAACACTACAATTGGATCCGAATACAACATCACCTACAATAGTTGCATTTTCTGCCACATAACAATCGGTTGGGATTTGTGGATATTTCCCGTTTACTTCTTTAATCAGCATGTTTTACTTTTAAAAAAAATGTCCCGATAAATCGGGACATATTGACACTATATATCGTATTAATTTACTGCAGGACAGTTACAATCATATTCTTTATCTCTACAGAAAATATTCATTCCCAATGTTATTTGATGAAAACCGGCGTTGTCAAATTTTACATCACCCATGATGTGAGAATAGGTATAAGAGAACATGTACTTGTCGTAGTTAAGCCCAACAATAGGAGTTATCCATTGTAATTTTTGCTCTTGTAAGCCACTTCCACTCACATATTGTGCACCATCAAAACTTCTTCTATATGACAAGCCACCCCACAGTTTTCCAAACTCAAGTTCTTTATAAACTTTTAAGTTTAAATCGATCGCTTTTTCTTTGGTTTCTGAAGTATATTGCAACATGAAAGAAGGCTCAAACAATAAATCATCATCATCTCCAAAGACCGCCCCAGCACTCCATAAATACTTGCTCAGATTATCCGACTCAAAACCTTCTGAATACAATTCTCTACGTTGATTCGCTAAAAAATTCTTAATTGTAAAATGCGTAAAGAAATCCATATAATGGTATGAAACTCCTAGATCCACATTAAAATAAGCGTCTTTTTGAATAACCCCAGGAACAATTACGGGATCAAAACCTGTAAAATCAGTTCCATCCAAAGTAGACTGAATAAAAGCGGCACTTACACCAAAAGACAATTGATTTAGATCAATAGTACTTCTAGAAAACCGTAAATGATGTGCATAGGTTAACTTACCACCTCTTTGTGAGTGGTATCCATTTTTGTCGTTGAAAACTATCATTCCGATACCTGAAGTTCCATCTTCATCTAAAGCAGTATTGAAACTCATGGTTTGTAAAGCGGGAGCATCTTCTTGACCAAACCATTGCTGACGGCCAGTAAGTCTTATTTTACCACAATTCGCTGCACCTGCCATTGATGGATGGATTAGATAATAGTTGTCTGACAAATAATCGGAATAAACAGCAACACCTTCTTGCGAATAGGTAAATTGCGCAACTAAAAATGCTACAACAAAAAAACTCTTTTTAAAATTCATCCTTGGTACCTAATTATATGATAATGAGACTTAATTTCTATATTTAATTACTATTGAAAAAGAATTCAAATTATATCAACCGTTTTCTTTTTTAGCGTAATGGTCAAAGATATAAATTTTGTGTTTTAATTGTATCTTTATTTTAAAATATTCTTACAATTGAGGTAAAAAAATAAAGCTCATAACGATTCCATATTTCACTTCTTATTTATTATTGAAAATCAAATAGATACAAAATAAAATCAAACAATACTAACAAAATTATTTCACTTTTGATTGAGCTAATGAGGAAAATATATGTCCTAATTTGGGTTAATTGCTTTCATTCCTTTTAAGCAATAGTTAATTTTAATGTAAAAAAATAAATATTTTCAAAAGCCGTCTATTTGTTATTATCTTTGCCTAAAACAAAAATAAAATGCAAATAATAGCTATAAAACCCACCAACAATCCTTCCATAATAAAATTTGAATTTGACGAATTCATTGTTCGAACGGACAATTTTGAATTCAAAAATATTGATGAAACACAAGCATCACCCTTGGCCAAACAATTGTTCTTTTTACCCTTTGTAAAAACCGTTTACATCTCGGGTAATTTTATTGCCATAGAAAAATTTTCGATTGTAGAGTGGGAAGATGTTCAAGATGAAGTGGCCGAACAAATTGGCGATTTCATCAATAAAGGAGGCAAAATAGTAATTATTGAAGAATCTACAAATAAAAAAATCCCCGTAACGGTCTATGCGGAGACTACACCAAATCCTGCTGTATTGAAATTTGCATGCAATAAATTAATGACCAAAACACCAGTAGAGTTTAAAAACATTGACGAGACCGCAGCATCACCTTTAGCTAAAGAACTTTTTACCTTTCCATTTGTAAAGGAAGTTTTTATTGATGAAAATTATGTTTCCATTACCAAATTTGCCGTTACGGAATGGGACGAAATAACCCTTGAATTGAGAACATTTATTAAAGGTTTTATTGAAAACGGAGGAACTATCATTGATGAAACGGCAATTGTAAAAACAGACAATCATCAAAAACAACAAGAAAGTTATTTTGAAAATTTGGACGTAACCTCGCAACAAATTATCAATATCATTGAAGAATATGTAAAACCGGCCGTGCAAAGTGATGGCGGAAATATTGTATTTGAATCCTTTGACCCAGTTGACAAAAGAGTAAAAGTAGTGCTTCAAGGCGCTTGTAGCGGTTGCCCCTCTTCTACTTTTACTTTAAAAAACGGTATTGAAAACATGTTGAAAGACATGCTCAAAGACCCTAATATCAAAGTTGAAGCCATTAATGGTTAATTACAATTTAAAAATATTTAACTTTAAGCGTTCGAATTGAGCGCTTTTTTTATGAATGAATTATACCTAGAATCCAGTCCGTATTTATTACAACATGCCCGCAACCCTATTTTTTGGAAAGCGTGGAATGAAGACACTTTGGCTACTGCTCAAAAAGAGCATAAACTTATTTTGATTAGTATTGGTTATGCTGCTTGCCATTGGTGCCATGTGATGGAACACGAATGTTTTAAAGATCAAGAAGTAGCCGATTTAATGAATACCCATTTTGTCTCAATAAAAGTAGATAAAGAAGAACGTCCCGATGTGGATGCGATATACATGAAGGCTCTCCAAATGATGACCGGTCAAGGCGGATGGCCCTTAAACATTGTTTGTTTACCCGATGGTCGTCCTATTTGGGGAGCCACCTATGTCAATAAATCAAATTGGATGGAAGCCTTACTCCAATTGGCCCAATTATACCAGAATAATCCAAAAAAAGTAATTGAATACGCTGAAAAAATGAAGGAAGGGTTGAATACCCTTGGCATGGTTACACACAATACACTTTCGGATGAATACCCGTTTGAGAACATTCATCTCCATATAGAAAAATGGAAAAAAAGTTTTGATTTGGAATTTGGAGGATATTCCAGAGCACCAAAATTCATGATGCCTACTAATTTAGACGCACTTCAATATTATGGACACTTGTATCAGGATGCCTCGATAACAAATCATGTTGATTTGACCTTAACTAAAATGGCATATGGCGGATTATTTGATACCCTAGGTGGTGGATTTTCACGTTATTCGGTTGACCTGAAATGGCATGTACCGCACTTTGAAAAAATGTTGTATGATAATGCCCAGTTAATTTCAGTCTACGCTGATGCATACAAAAGAAGCCATAATCCGCTTTATAAAATAACAATTGAAAAAACCATTGCGTTTGTAGAACAAGAACTAACGGATCCAAATGGTGGCTTTTATGCCTCAATAGATGCCGATAGTTTAGATGCTCATCAACAAATGACTGAGGGAGCTTTTTATGTTTGGAAAAAAGAGGAATTACAGACTGCACTTGCCGATGATTATTCACTTTTTTCCGAAGTATTTAACATCAATTCCTTTGGCTATTGGGAACACGAAAATTATGTGTTGATTCAAAATGAAAGTCTGGAAGCCATTGCGAATAGAAATCATCTTTCGATTGAAGAACTTTCTGCTAAAAAAACAGCTTGGGAACACCAATTATTTCAAATTAGAGAAGCACGAGCAAAACCAAGATTGGACGACAAATGCTTAACTTCGTGGAACGCTTTAATGCTGAAGGCCTATGTGGACGCTTATGCTGCTATTGGCACAACTTCCTATTTAGCGGCAGCCGAAAAGAATGCTCAGTTTTTAATGCAAAAATTAGGGGCATTAGAAGGCCATTTGTGGCATTCCTACAAAAATGAGACGGCAAAAATTGAAGGTTTTTTAGAAGACTATGCATTTACAATTGAAGCGTTTATTAGGTTATATCAAGCGACATTACACGAGGAATACTTGCAAATTGCCAAACAACTCACTGATTATTGCTTCGAACAATTTTACGATGAACACCAACAATTTTTTGCTTTTACTTCCCGAAATGCCACTCCATTGATAGCGCCCCATTATGAAGTAGAAGACAATGTAATCCCCGCAGCAAATTCTGTAATGGCAAACAATTTACATGTTCTGGGGGTCTTATATCATAATCCTTACTATGAAAAAATTGTCCGTCAAATGTTGCACCACATTATTCCAAAAATAGATTATGTTTCTGCCTATTCCAATTGGATAAAATTATGGATAACGGTTAACCAGGGAAAAGAACTTGCAATATGCGGCGAAGATGCTCTGACTGAATTAACTAAAATAAACCGAGAGTACCATCCAAATATCATTGTAGCTGGAAGTTTAAAAGACAGCATGATACCCTTTTTAAACCATCGATTTGTGCCAACCAAAACCTTGTTTTACCTTTGTGAAAATAAAAGCTGTTTAGCTCCAGAAACCACTTATGATGCAATTCATACAAAATTAATATCATGACAAAAATTGAAATTCAAAACTATTTTGCCAATCTAAAAACGGTCGTATTAGAATATTCTCCCAAATTTGTAGTAGCCATAGTATTGTTGCTAGTGGGTTTATGGGCTACAAGTGTAATTACAAAAACAGCCAAAAAAATAATGCTCAGAAGGAAAGTAGAACTTACGCTATCCAATTTTATTGGCAATTTGATTTTTTGGACCTTACGCGTAGTATTGTTTGTAACAGTTATATCAAAACTAGGTATTGAAACCTCTTCATTTGTTGCCATTCTGGGTGCGGCAGGGTTAGCAATTGGTTTGTCATTACAAGGCTCGTTGTCAAATTTTGCTGGAGGAATATTAATTGTATTATTTAAACCGTTTAAATTAGGTGATACTATTGAAACCCAAGGAGAAACAGGTAAAGTATCCGAAATATTACTTTTTTCAACCAAATTAATTACGGCAACCAACCAAGTCATTTATATCCCCAATGCCATATTGTCCAATGGTAAAATTAAGAATTATTCACAGTTAGGTGTACGAAGAACCGATATTGTATTGAAAACCAGTTACCAATCTGATTTTAATGAAATTAAAAACAGCCTGATACACTTTACTGCTAATCACGAATCCATTCTCCAAGAACCAAAACCTGAAGTATTCATCAATGAATTGTCGGAAACATCGATTGTATTTACCGTCAAAGTATGGACAAAAAACAAGGATTTTACACAAGTAAATTCAGACATTTTAGAATTTAGTAAATCGGTTGTGAAATTATAATTTATTTCACCAAAAGAAAATCTTTCAAATAAAAAGGTTCGAAATAAGCCACGTCGACAAATTCAGAATTTTGAAATTTTTCAAAGGATAAACTGCTCATTTCTTTTGCCGACGGGTATAGGACAGTATCGTGAAAAACAAATTTTGAATCGGTTAATGTATCTTTAAATTTTGCAGTGCCATCTCCCACTAAATGAATCGACTCCTTAATTTCTTGGTAAGAATTTTCGTCAATTATTTCGGCTTGAGTAGCTCTAATTTGTTGGTAATTTCGATCATAAACTGCCGAAAATACTTCTCTTCTTCTGGCATCAATCATCGGTAGAATAATTCCGCTTTCAATGGTAATTTGTTGGGCCAATAATTGCAGCGTATCGATGGCTATTAGTGGAATATTCAAAGCATAACACAAGCCTTTTGCAGATGAAACCCCAATTCGAAGTCCTGTATAAGAACCAGGCCCTTGGCTCACTGCAACAGCTCCCAAGTGATCATATTGTATGCTATTTTCATCCAATAGTTCAGTAATAAATACATGTAATTTTTCGGCATGTGAAAATTGCTCCGTTGCTAATTCTATACAGGAAATAGTTTTCCCATTTTTTGCTATTGATACAGAACAATTTTTTGTAGCGGTTTCTATATTTAAAATAATTGCCATGAATGTGATTTGAAAAGCAAAGTTAATGAGTAATCTAGATTAAAAAAAATAAGACGCTATTTCTAGCGCCTCATCTAACTCAAATAGTATAAAAAAATTTTATTTTTTATCTTCCGTTTTGGCTTTTTTATCCTTCTCCGATTCAATCCTTACTTTGTCATTGGATACTAAATCTTTTGAAACCGTTGTATAAGGGCCAATAATAATTTCTTCTCCCGGTTTTAATCCCGAAATAATTTCAATATTTGAATCGTCTTGTATTCCGGTTTTAACCACTCGAAGTTTGGCTTTATCTCCTACTTTTACAAATACACATTCAAACTTTTTATCAGTTTTTGGAGCAGTCCCTTTTTTCTCTTGCTCTTCTTTCTCCAATTCGGCAACAATGTCTTTCTTCACCGAAGTGGTATCGTCTTTAATGACAACTGCGCTAATGGGTACGGCTACAATATTTTCTTTACGCTTGGTAATAATATCAACTGTAGCAGTCATTCCAGGTCTAAAAGGAGAATAGTTTTCAGGTTTTCCTTCCAATAAATCTTGATACGAATCTTTTAAAATTCTAACTTTTACTTTAAAATTTGTTACTTGATCAGCTGTTAAAGCCGCACTTGCCGAATTTGAGATACTGGTTACTATACCCTTAAATTCTCTTTTTAAATAGGCGTCTACTTCAATATTTGCCGAATCTCCAATGTTAATTTTAACAATATCATTTTCATTCACATCTACTTCAACTTCCATATTGTTCAAGTTTGCAATTCTAAGAATTTCAGTACCTGCCATTTGTTGCGTACCTAAAACGCGCTCACCCAATTCAATATTTAATAAGGAAATCGTTCCGTCAGCCGGAGCATAAATTGTAGTTCTTCCTAAGTTGTCTTTAGCTTCTGTTACTGTTGCTGAAGCACTCTGCACTTGATAATATGCTGATTGTTTATTGGCAACTGCAACTTCATAAGACGAAACTATACGATCCCATTCTGATTTTGAAATAATGCCTTTTTCAAACAATTTTTTGTTCCGATCGTAATTGGCTTTTGCTTCTTTCACTTGTGCATCTGCCTGGCTTAAACCAGCTTTGGTTGTTGACATAGATGCCACAGAACGATTGACACCAGATTCATATAAATCGGGGTTAATGCGCACCAATAAATCTCCTTTTTTAACTTTTTGTCCTTCTTTTACTGGAAGAGCGATGACTTCACCTGAAACTTCAGAAGAAATTTTTACTTCAATTTCGGGCTGAATTTTACCGGTTGCAGAAACGGTTTCAACTATTGTGGTTTGGGCTACCTTAGACAATTCAACAATTTTTGAATCATCGGTATTGCCAATCACACCACCTTTTTTAAGACCAATTAATAATACTATAATTCCAACAGCACTTCCCGCTAAAATGTATATGGTTTTCTTTGACATGACTACTTAATTTATTTTTTTTGACTTATTGTTTTTTTAATAAAGGAATACCAAAATAAAATTCTAAAATTTTGGTTCTGAAAATATAATCATATTTTGTGCGTATTACTTCAGATTGTGCGTTTTCTAATGCTAAAGTAGCTTGTGAAAAATCAAAAGCATTTTGCAATCCTACAGTGTATCTTTCTTTTGAAAAATTGAAGGCTTGCAGTCTAGATTCTAGTGATTTTTGAGCCGCTTCAAATGCTTTTCGTGCATTGATAACATCATTATACGCTTGGTACACATTTCGTTCCAAGTCTAACTCTGCTTGTTTTAATTGATACGTTGCACGTTCTTCATTAATTTTAGCCCGTTGAACTCTACCTCGAGTGGCCAGCCCGTTCAACACAGGAATATTAAGTTGTAATCCCACACCTGTTCCATCAAACAACGTTAATTGATCAACAAAACTAAAAGGCGTACTTTCTGACCAACGTGTATTATAACCCACAAAACCTGTCAAGGATGGTAAATAAGAAGAACGAGAAATGGCTAAATCTTTCTTTGCTATGTCTACATTAGAAAGTGCAATTTTCACCTCTTTAACTGATTCTCTTGCTTTTGCTAAAATAGTCTCTTGTGTTTCATTCGTAACGTTGGAAATGGGCAAATCGATTGTTTCATCAGAAATATCAAAGTTGTCATAATTTTCAAGCAATAACGTTTGACACAAGCCTAGTTTAGAAATGAACAAGGTATTTTCTGTATTGATGATTTGTTGTTGTTGCGAAGCATCTGTTGCTTGTAACTCATAAATATCTCCTGCTGGCACAACACCTGCTTCAATCAAATCTTTGGTGCGTTTGATGTTTTCTTTGGTGATTAAATTTTGATTGATTTGGACTTTTAACTGTTCCTTATTGAACAAAATTTGCAAATAGGAATTAGCAACTGAAAGTGCAATATCATCTTTCATCTTATCCAAGCGATAACCATTGGCAATGCTGCTTAATTTAGCGCGTTGAGCCACTTTCCAATTGGCCAAGCCATTAAACAACACAATGTTGGAACTAGCACCTGCAGAAAAGGATTTAAACGTTTGATTTTGAAATTGATTGGTTACAGGATTAATACTTGCACCCGTATTTACACTATAATTAGCATTGGTATTAAATGTTGGTAAAAAACCCCCAATGGCTTCCATTTTTTCAATAGAAGAGGTCTTTACATCCAACTCAGACTGCTTGATGGTAATATTATTTTTAATAGCATAATCTACACATTCTTCCAAGGTCCATTTTTTTCCTTGGGCAGCCATTTGAAGACCTACAAAAAGGAACAATAGCCCTACTTTTTTCGTTATCATTTTATACGCTTTACTTCTCATTCCCTATAAGACCCTCATTTTATTATTTTGTTACAGATATCATATAATATTTTACTTTTACAATGAAAAAATTACATTGTATGAAGTCCGCCATTTTTATCTTACGTTTATTTTGTGTCTTTCAAATACTCATCTCTTGTGGTACAACCAAAAAAATTGAAGCGCTAAAACCGAGTCCGTCAAATGATGCCCCTATTGTTTTTAAAAATAAAACTTCTTTTGTGGCAATGCCGATTACAATTTCACTTTCTGAAATTGAACATCAATTAAATAATAAACTATCCGGATTGATATACAACGACAGCCTGATGAATGACGATAAAACACAAATGAAAATTTGGAAAACGGCACCCATACTATTATCTGAAAAAGATGGCAATATTATTTCGGTAATTCCATTAAAAATTTGGGCTAAATTTAAATACGGAACCGAGTTCATGGGATTAAATGATACCCGAGAAATATCCTTAAACGGAACTATTACATTGAATAGTGCCTCACAATTGACCAATTGGAAATTAACCACACAGTCAAAAATTGAAGATTTTGCTTGGAGTGATAGTCCGAGTATACTAGTGGCAGGAAAAAACGTTCCAATTACTTACATTATCAATCCTACACTACGCATTTTTAAAGATAAAATTGCAAAAAAAATTGACGATGCTATTGCTAAAACATGTGATTTTAAACCACATGTATTAAAAGTGATTGAAAAGCTTAGTGTTCCCTTTATAACGAGTGAACAATATCAAACCTGGTTTAAGATGGTTCCCATTGAATTATATGTGACCGAAGCCAAACTTTCAAAATCGAAAATTACGATGGACATGGGTTTAAAATGTACTATGCAAACCATGGTGGGGCAACAACCAAAAAATGGTTTTGATGCTTCAAAAATAGTATTAAAACCGGTTAGTACTATCCCTGAAAAAACAACGGCTTCTGTTGTGGCTATATCTACCTATGAAAGTGCTAGTAATATTGTGACAAAAAATTTTCAAGGTCAAGAATTTGGATCGGCTTCTCGAAAGATAGTGGTGCAAAAAGTAGCATTATGGCATAAAGATGGGAAAATTGTGATTGCCCTAGATGTTTTAGGAAGTATAGATGGAACGCTCTATTTGGTGGGTATCCCAAATTACAACTCCATCACGAAAGAGATCTATTTTGATCAATTGGAGTATGTACTAAATACAAAAAGCATCTTGATAAAATCGGCCAACTGGTTAATGCAAGAAACAATATTATCCAAAATTCAGGAAAATTGCAGGTACTCAATCAAAGGAAATTTGGAAGAAGGCAAACAAAGTTTGAAACCATATCTCACAAATTATTCTCCTATGAAAGGAGTTTTTGTGAACGGCACACTCAACGATTTTGAATTTGAAAAAGTAGAACTGACCGACAAAGCGATAATTGCTTTCATTACTACATCGGGGAAATTGAAAATAAAGGTTGACGGTATGGAGTAATTAGAAATCTATAGACCCGCTACTTTTTCTTTCCGTAACGCATTTTAAAAACAGCATACCCTAAAATTCCAACCAAAATGTATGGAATAGCCATCAAGTATACAATTCCATCATTTACAGCTTCAGCCTTTACAATATTGTCTTGATTTTCTAGCGCGGCACGACACATGGCACATTGGGCTTTTGAGGCAATTGGTAATAGGCAATAGGCAATAGTAAAAAAAAATGTGTGTAAAACTTTTCGCTTTTTACTATTCACTTTTCCCTTTTTAAGTTTAACCTGCATAATATGGTGAAATCATTGCATATACAATTACACCTGTAACAGCAACATATAACCAAATAGGAAAGGTTATTTTTGCTATTTTTTTGTGCTTATCAAATTGTTGTGACCACGCTTTTACATAAGTAGTTAATACCAATGGAATAATGATAATTGACAATATAATATGTGTAATTAGTATAAAATAATATACATATTTAATCGGGCCTTCACCACCATATGGCGTTGAATCAGAGGTCATGTGATATGCAACATACATTCCTAAAAACACTACCGAACAAGCAATAGCTGTTTTCATTAAATTTTCGTGAAGTTTACGATTTCCGTTTTTAATGGCAACTACTGCAGCAACTAATAGCAAAGCAGTGGCTCCATTGATAGTAGCATAAATAGGCGGTAAAAAAGATAAAGGTGCTACATCAAAACCCATTTTCTTTAAATTAATACCAAACAACAAGGCTACTACCACCGGAATTGCAATGGATAAAACTACAATTAGTTTGTTGTACTTTGTTTCTATATTATTTTCCATCTTTTTTTTATTTATTAAACATATAAGCCATGTAAGTATTTTCATTTAAAATAATGAACTATATAAGAAATATAAGTCCATTTAAGATTTGAAAACTATTCATCTAATAATTTATTAATATCTTCTTTAATTGCGTCTACACCTTTTGTATCGAGCCCATCATAATATAAAATAGGGTTCCCTTGTGCGTCTTTTCTGCATCTAATTTTTCCCTCTTTATCAACTAAAGCAAACAATCCGGAATGTTCAAAACCTCCTGCTGCTTTATTGTTTTCTCCAGCATATAAATTAAATCCTTTGTTGGCTAAATTATAAATATATTTTTTATCTCCGGTTAAAAAATGCCAATTGTAATGTTTAACGCCTAATAAATTTGAATGTTCTTTTAAAACTTCAGAGGTATCATGTTCCGGATCAATAGTTATTGAAACTAGTCCAAATTTTGGATTGCCATAAAATGTTTCTTGTAATTGCAACATGCTTTGATTCATTTTAGGACAAATAGTAGGACAGGTTGAAAAAAAGAATTCCACCACATATACTTTACCCAAATAATCTTTATTGGAGATAGTTTTATTGTTTTGATTCGTCAACTTGAACTCAGGAACAGGACCAATTTCCACCAAGTCCGATTTTTGGAATTTAGCAATAATTTTAGGTACGGCCCAAATTCCGAAAATGAGAACGATGAAGGAAATTCCGATATATGATTTATTTTTCATTGGTTTATTTATTTCTTTCGATGTTTTGTTTGATGTTATCTCTAAAAGCATCTTTTCGCTCGTTATTATTCTTTTTAAGGGCAAGGCGGTACTCTCGTAATATTATTTTAACATCATCCGTCATTTCATTGTGCAAATCTGCCGCAGAAATGGTATTGTAACTTTCTTTATATTCCGCTACCCCTTTTTTATTTTTACCTTTTCTACCGCGGTGGTTTAGTTCTTTATCGACAATGATGACGGCTGGGGTCCCAAAATTTGCATCTAATTTTCCCACCAAATGATAACTATCATAAAACGACTGAATTTCTTCAGGTGCTGCAAACACAAATTTCCATCCCGACATTTCCCCTGTAATAGGCGCTAATTCATCTATAATTTGTTGGGCCTTAGCTTCATTACCGACTGGTGTTACCATAACCATTTGAAAATCTTTGAAGCCTTTGTATTTATTGTAAATTTTCTGATTAAGATTAAAAAAGTTGCCTCGGTTTTCAATGACTTTATTCCCCACAAAACCTAAAACCGTTATTTTATCTTTCATAACTACATGTTCAGCTTTCAAACCTTTCCAATGGATTGGTATATCTGCATTAGCTTTTGAAATAGTTGGCAAAAAAAGCGAATTGTGCGTGGCAGTTGAAAACAATAAATAGATCGCAATTGGCAACACAAAAAGCAATATAAGGACTAATTTATTTTTCATTAGTAGTACTAATTTTAGTTCATACAAAAGTAAAAAAAATCCCGATGAAAATCGGGATTAAAGTATGGAAACAAGTGTTAAAAATTCCACTTGATATGTCCTGTTTTGTATACATCAAATACGTAGGCTCCTTCAATTAAAACTATAAAACATAGGTATAATATTAAGAATACTACGGTCCAAACAATTGATCTTCTAAACCATTTTTTTTCACCTTCCATGTGCATGAAAGCCCAAGTTATATAGTAAGCTTTAACGATGGTTAAAATAATAAATAACCAATTTAGTAAATTCATACCTAAAAAATTATTGAAGTATAATGATTTAGGCTTAAAAATACCAAACAAAACTTCAACAATAGTAATTATTGATAGAATAATAAATACCTTCCAAATTCTTCCTGTATGTGATTCGTGTGCGTTTGCCATGATATGCTATTATTAATAAATTATACTAAGTAGAAGAATGTAAATACAAACACCCATACTAAATCTACAAAGTGCCAATATAATCCCACTTTTTCAACCATTTCGTAACTTTTTCTCTTTTCGTATGTTCCTAGTAATACGTTAAAGAAAATGATGATATTGATCAACACCCCTGTAAAAACGTGGAAACCGTGGAAACCTGTGATAAAGAAAAAGAAGTTTGCAAATAATTTACTGCCGTATTCATTACGAACTAAGTTAGCCCCTTCCACCACATATTTTGTATCTGCTAATCTTTTTAATGATTCCTCTCTTGATAAAACTGTTTTTTCTTTTTCAGCTGTAATTGTTTCAGTACGCACTAAAATTGATTCATCAGCTTTAAAACCTTTTACTACTTCATTTATAGAATGAGATGAAATTGTAGCTTCTGACATGAACCAAAAACCCTTATTTCTATTCAACTGCTCTCTATCTTCTGGTAATGTTAAAGCAAAATCTGCTAATGCAACTCTCTCATATTCGCCATTAGCTCCTTTTTTTACAAATTGTAAGATTGATCCGCCTTTGGTTTCAACTGCACCATATTCCCCTTTGATAAAGTTTTTCCATTCCCAAGCTTGAGAACCTAAGAATATTAAACCACCTACGATTGTAAGCGCCATGTAAACCGCAACTTTTGTTTTCTTTAATTGATGACCCGCATCTACAGCCAAAACCATAGTTACAGAAGAAAAGATTAAGATGAACGTCATTAACGCTACATAGTACATTGGTGCATTCACACCATGTGCAAATGGAAAGTGATTAAAAACCTCATCGGCAATAGGCCAAGTTTCAATAAACTTAAATCTTGAAAAACCGTACGCGGCTAAGAATCCTGAAAAGGTTAATGCATCTGATAAGATGAAAAACCACATCATCATTTTACCATAGGTTGCTCCTAATGGTCCTGGACCTCCGTCTAAAGCGTGTTCGTTTGAAATAACTGTCGCTCCCATAAATTTTAATTGTTAAAAAGTTCCCAAATTTATTATTTTTTTTCTATTTGAAAAAATAGAAAAACAAAAACAAATAAACCCAAATAAAATCCATAAAGTGCCAATACATCGCACTGAGCTCAATACCAAGGGTTTGAGCCGAATTGTATTTTTGTTTATAATGATTATAAATTACTACTAAAAGCGAAATTATTCCGCCTAATAGATGTGCAATATGTACTAAAACTGTGATATACAGAAAGGAAGTGGTTACATTACTTTCACTACCGGTGAAAAAATAACCATTCGCAATAACTTGTTCAAAGCCTTTAAACTGCAAAATAACAAATGCAATTCCCAACGCTAATGTGGAAAGTAACAATACTGTAGTTTGGTTTCGGTTGCCCTTTTTCATGGTTTTAATAGCCGAAAAAAACGTAAAACTACTCACTAACATTGCAATTGTACTGAATAAAAATGCCGATGGTAAATGAAAATCCTTTAACCAATCGGGTCTCGATTTACTAACCACATAAGCACTTGTTAATCCGGCAAAAATCATACAAATGCTGATCATACCAAACCAAAGTAACAACTTATAGGTTTTGCCTTTTCGCTCTTGTTCTTCTTCAAAAGTCATTTTATTTTCCATAACTATCGTAAAAATTTATCTACTACATATACTATTTGCAGTAATGAAATATAGGAAACACTAACTAACATTAATTTTCTTGCTGCTTTTGCATCCATAGCTTGGTGCAATTTAAATGCGTAAAACAACATCCAAATACCCAAGACAACCACAATAATTACGGTTGGAATTGACAAGTATAAATGACCTGTAAATCCGAAAGCTGGAATTACTGATGCTAAAATAGTCCAAAAAGTGTATAATATAATTTGTAAAGCCGTTTTTTTATCTTTTTTGCCAGTTGGCAACATGAAAAACCCTGCTTTTTTATAATCATCGTACAAAAACCAACCGATGGCCCAAAAATGTGGGAATTGCCAAAAAAACTGTATAATAAATAAGGTCCCTGCTTCGATTCCAAAATGCCCTGTAGCTGCTACCCATCCCAACATAAACGGAATTGCTCCCGGAAATGCACCTACAAAAACCGATAACGGCGTCATCGTTTTTAATGGGGTATACAAACTCACATACATAAATATCGAAATGGCGCTAAACATTGCCGTTTTCGGATTTACATTGTATAAAATAATTAATCCCAAAAGCGTCAAAATACTTCCAAAAATGAAAGCCGTTTGTTTGCTCATTCGTTCAGAGGGTAACGGACGATTTTTAGTTCGATCCATTAATGCATCCAAGTCTTTTTCTATAATTTGATTGAAAACATTAGAAGCACCTACCATACAGTAACCGCCTATAGCTAATAAAAAAACTACTTCCCAATTGTGAGATGACCAAGAATCTATACCCAACAAATATCCTGCTATGGTCGAAAAAACTACACTGATGGCTAATCGTGCTTTTGTAATTTCGACAAAGTCTTTATAAAAAGATTTTTTAGGCGGGTGTATGGTTTCCAATTTATTAAGTATTTGGCTATAAAATGCGTGCAAAGATACGATATGAAATTTAGAATCTAGAATTTAGAATTTAGAAAATTAGTTAAATATTTAAAAAAATAACTAATAATCACTTTTTGAAATTTGGCCGGTTACAATTGCTTTGGCAGCAGAAGTTCCTATTCGCTTTACTCCCAATTGAATCATAGCGATTGCCTCCTCATAAGTTCGCACGCCACCGGCCGCTTTTACGGGCAACGGAAATGAATTTTCCATCATCAATTTAATGGTTTCCGGTGTTGCACCGTTTGGCACCCCTTCAGGCGTTTTATAAAATCCGGTTGATGATTTGATAAATACTTTTTCAAAATCTTTTTCCGAAAAGTGAGCTATGATTGTATTTTTTATCAATACTGTGAGTTGCATAATTTGGCGAGGATCCAAAGCTGCCACTTCAATAATCCATTTGACAATTTTATGATGATCTAGGCCTAATTTTGTGCACGCAATTACTTGTTGTTTAACTTCTTCCACAGCACCTCGAGTAAATGCTTTGTAGTTAACTACAAAATCCAAATCGTCTGCTCCATTAGCAATCGCTGCTTGAGCTTCCTCCAATTTTTCAGCTAATATTCCCTCTCCAGCCGGGAAATCTATTACAGTACCTATTGATACTTTAGAAGTTGCTTTTTGTATCATTTCTTTTGCTAAAACAACTTGTTCGGGCCGAATCATTATTAATTTAAATTGGTGATCAATAGCCTCTTGAATGGCTTCTCTAACCACTTCGTTATTTTCCTCCTCGGATAAATTTGCTTGAGCTGCTGTTTTTAAATAGGTAGCATCTAAATAATGTCTGATGTCCATTTGATTGATTTTAAATCAAAAACAAAAGATCCCATAGAAATGGGATCTTATAGAATATATTACTTCTTATGTTTATTATTTATAAAAAATACGGTTACAAATCCTGCAAACGTTCCGGCGGTATTTGCCAAAACATCATAAAGATCAGCGTGTCGGTTAGTGGTAAAATTTGCTTGCAAAAATTCCATGCAAATACCATAAAACAATGTTACGAGTACCAAAAGAACACTAAAATAGTTCCCACTACTCTTTTTTCTCAGACCAAAATGCCACAGGATAAAAAACACATAATAAAATAGGAAATGTGCGGTTTTATCTTTTCCTGGAATCGAAACTGCCGGCATATTATTTAAACTTGCCAAACTACCCAGGGTAACCCCAAGGGTCCAAAGCAGGGCGAGAAAAATAAAATTACGCTCCGATAAGTACTTTGTAATCTTCACTTGATAAAAGTGTATCTATTTCTGAAGCGTCTGAAATTTTAACTTTTACCATCCAACCGTCTCCATAAGGATCTGAATTTACTTTTTCAGGATCTGATTCTAAAGCATCATTGAATTCAACGATTTCACCAGAAAGTGGTAAGAATAAATCGGAAACTGTTTTTACTGCCTCAACTGTTCCAAAAACTTCATCTTTATCTAAAGTTTGATCTAAAGTTTCTACTTCAACATAGACAATATCGCCCAATTCTTTTTGAGCAAAATCAGTAATTCCTACTGTTGCAATTTCTCCCTCAACTGAAACCCACTCGTGGTCTTTCGTGTATTTTAAATTAGTTGGTATATTCATTTTGGTTTATTATTTAGTGGTACAAATGTAATCGTATTTATTGAATTGCAAAAAGGGTTTTCATTATTTTTAATTCCCAAAATTATAACGCAACGTAAATCCGGCACGTATGTTTGTGATAGGGAACGAAGTTGATATTACAGCTTGAGAGAATTGATGATCATAAAAAACTATTGCAGTCATATTTTTACTAAACGAATAATCGGCAGTAAACTTAACAGACCACATATCTTGCCCTCCGCCCAATTGGTTATTATTATAATCCAGATAACGCACAATGGTAGTGTTTTTACGTAAGGAAAAATCGGCTTTTAGATTGATATCACTTTTAATAATTCCTGTAGGAGTATCTGCTAAAGCCGAATTAATAACAACATCTTTGATACGATACCCCAATCCTATAATGTATTCGTTTCCACTCACTTCGGTCAATAAATTATTGTCAAAACTCATGTTTAATGTTCGATCTTTTTTAATTTCTGCTAAAATCTTAAATGAATTTTTTAGGGTCATATCCACTTTTATTAATGGATTAAACTGTTCTGATAAATTCACATTAGAAATCAACTTATTGGCATAAAAATTACCATTAGCATCGGTAGGCGTTGTATTCAAATTAGAACGAAACGCATTGATGTTATAACTGGCTCGATACCCGTGCTGAATAGAGAATGTTTTAAATGAATCTTTAAACCATTTATAGCGCATAAATCCGGTATATTTTACATTCCAATTGGGCAAAGGAATTGATTTAAACACGCCTGTTGAAACTTTTCCAGCATTTTGCCCTGAATAAGCCGCTAGGAATGAAGGCAACAAAACTTGTTGGCTGTTTTTTCCAAACCCAATAGGATAACCTTCCGCATCTCTAGGGATACCTCCTGTACCATAATATTTTTCAGCCAAACGATCGGCTACTACCAAACGATTGGTTCTAAAGGCATCGAAAGCCTCTGAAACGTTGATATCACTTTGTGAAAATGCCGTTTTAATTAAAATAGTTGAAATATTAAAATTACCAAAATCATAAGGCGAACGAGCATTATATTGTCCACCGACAACATCATATTGTTCTGAAAAATTGAAGGCATAAGTGCGCTCTCCCATCAAATCGATTTTAAAATCAGGGAATGGCTCCAACTGTGCAGTAAAATTCAATTGTTTGTTTTTTACCTGTGTGAAATTCTGATTGAATTCTGGGAAAGAGGTTAACCATCCATTCTTTGCTGCTTCATAACGCACATCGGCTTGGCTTCCAAAAACAAATCCCAGTGACGGTTTGGATGAACCAAAAAATCCTAAACCTGGTAAATAACCTGGTAAAACCGTACCGCTATTTTCTGTATAATTGACCTGGATATTTTTAAGACTTGTAACCACACCGATTAATCCGCTTACAAAAGCATTCCGTTCTGTACTACTATTTTTATTGGCAGCAGCCACTTTTTGACCTGGCTTTGGTGTTGCTACTTTTACTTTATTTGATTTATTTTTAGTAAGTCCAAAGTATTTATAAAACGTGTCCATGTTAAACGTAGTGTTTAACTTGTGTGAACTGGCGTTTTGAATAGTATTACCAAGTGCATAGATTGTTCCGTCCTCTGCCTCTACCGAAGAATACGCATCAGATGAACGTTGCCAATTATAATCGCCTGTATAAATATAAGTTGATTTGATAAATGCCAAAACAGGAATTTTATTTATAGGCAGGTCATAATTTACAACAAGTTGTTGGTTGTGCTGATTGGATTGACCGATATTCCAATAATCATCCCAAATATCTAAACCATCTATTGGCATATTATTTTCATCTAAATAATTTCGCACAATGTTATTTGAAGAGGCTGAATAATTTACGCGTAGTGACTTTGTAATATTATAATTAAAGCCATATTGGTAATTGAAAAAATAATTTCTTCGGTATAAATCGCCCAATCCAATCCCTTGCACATCTACCAATCGGAAACGCTGCTTATTGAACTGTCGAATGATGTTTGAACTGAATGAAACACTACTGGGCAAGAAATTAAAATTGAAATCACTTAACATTTTATAATACCCACTTTTCTTTAACGTTTTTGAGTTTTTAAACGGTTCAAAATTCAGCGGTTTGAAGGTATACGCATAATCAACTGAAGATCGATTTTGTTGGTCTAACAAATTTTCAATTTCATAATCATGATGTTCGGTTTGATTGAGCGAGTAGGAAAGTGTTAGGTTTTCCACATCATAAAATCGGGACTTCTTTTCCGGATTTTTTTCTTTACGAACCCCTATTAAATTGACACTGGTTCGTTTTGTATAATCGATAGCTCTATTTTCAATATTTGCTCTTTGAGAGGGATCGCTGGTAATATCCAACAATTGGCTCAATTCAATATCTTGATAAAACGGATCAAATTTTGGCGTGATGGTTTCTTCACCTACCCCATAATTAAAAGGCAAATTAATTCCCCATTTTTTGGGTAGTAATTGACCCACATTAACATTCGTAACAATATCATATTGGAATACATTTTCACGACTGCGCTCATTAGGACCTTGTTCTAAGGCACCAAATCCAATAGTACTTACACGGGTGGTTGCAGAAACACTAGCAAAATCAGCAATTTTTGCATCTAAATTTGCAATGGCAGCATATCCGCCTTTGTTATCCATATCGGAAATACGCAATTCATTGAACCATACTTCTCCACGCAAGGGCTCGCCTGTATTCTTATTTTTCAGTCCAACCATTAAAGTTCTTACCAATCCAAAATTAGGATTTCCTTTAATCCCTAATGTTAATTTAGTATCGGATGATCCTAAGGCTTCTTCTTCCACAAAACCAATACCGTTCGGATCATAAATAATGCTTGGATCATTACCTAGGGCTAATATTTTTAATTTGGTCAATAAGGCTAAGGAAACCTCCATTTCGTTTTCCGATGGCCAAATTTCTTCTGCAGAAGTTGCTCCATGTGGCGTAACTTTTAACGGCATTTCTACTTGGTAAAAATTATCTGTAAAGTCATTTCCAAATCGAATAAAAGCCACCATTTCATCATCTTCTAAGCGATCGGGATTAGCATTTCCTTCTATTGCTTCAGCATGTAAAAACATACGTAATTTTTTAAACTGTCGCATGTCAACATTAACATTTTTGAACACCGCTCTAGAATCTGCAGTTTCTAACCCTCCTAATCCAGATAATGCCGGATCTTTTTTGTACACGCGCAACGCTAACGATTGTTCGTTTTGATTGATTACCGTGTTGTTATTGTATAATTGTTCTCGGACCACACCCGGTGGCGTAACGTAATTTATGGGTGTTCTATTTCCATTTTCTTGAATATTAAGCGCTACCACATCAAAACCGGTATTATCATCTTGAAGATCAATATCATTAACATCTAGTGATGTATTGTATCTTCTCCATTCACCGCGTACCAAGTCTAAGGCTCCAAATCGAAGCGTAACTTCTTGTTTGAATCCGGTCATGTACATACGCATAAAACGAATCGAACGAAAATCGGAAATGGGTCCTACTTTATTAGCATCCGTAAACTCTAAAATTGGAATTTTATAAAGAATCCAACGTACTTTCCCACGTTCACCATTTGGCAAATCAACACTATTGTCTTCTCGAGCATCGGCAATATAATTCTGACCAACTGGAACAGCACCTTCGGGATAAAATTGGATAGGTACCTCAAATTTAAAATAGGCGTTTATGGTGTTCATAGTGTTGTCGCGATTCACATCTTCCACATCGGGATATGTTGTATTGCCACGATTATTATCTGAAACATTTACGGGAGAATTTCCTTGATTTCCATTGTAATCGCGATAACGGTTGATGACATCTCCTGAGGCGTTTAAATAAAACTGATAATTATCGGCTGCGGGATCTGGCTGACCAGCAAAACTAGGATATTTTAACGCTTCATCTGAATCTGTTAAACCATCAAAACCCGTATCTTGAACAGCTCTATTGGCTTCCGATGTGTCAAAAGCATAAATTAATGATTGCGATGCGGGTACTTTACCCCAAGCTGTTTCCACTGTCGGTTGAGTTGAATTGGCTTCTGGCAATCCATTTTCAAATAATTTCTTCCCATCACGAAGAACATCTTCCGAAATTTCACCCAAATTGAACACAATTTTTCCGGAGTTTGTAGGATCGATGACATCACCTGCATTTCCATAATACGGATCCATCATCCAAAATTGTATATATTCTACATTGGATTGTTCAAAATTTGTAGAGTTGATCGGACGCATAATACCGGCCCAATTGTTTGGGGCTTCAGTATCTGAGAACACATTAGTTGTGGCTAATGTTGGATTAAAATTGTAAGGACCACGGTCTTTTGGGAAATAGGTCAAATCTAAAGTATTGATCACACTTGATTGCCCTTGAGCAATATCGGTTACTGGATATAATTCTCTACTAAATATGCGACGAGTTTTGTTCAAAGACAAATCATCGTCGGATACACCAGCTGGTCGTTGTGTATAAAACAAGGGATCAATGGCATACCAGGCCATTTTTGCTCTTTTATATCCTATATTCAATACATCAACTGCTGGCTCGTTTGCTGTAATTTCTCCGTCAAAACTTCCTTCTAAAGGGACACTTGCTAACGACCAAGATTGTGGCGAACGCATATCAATGGTAGATTGTGACCCTTCAAAATCATCGATATAGGTTGTAGCTTCTCCGTTAAATTGATCCGTCTTTGAACTTCCCGGCTTTAGATAAGCAAATTCTCCTCTAAATGAAATACTGGAAGGAACATCGGTATCTATGTTTGGTAATTTATTCACCAATCGCGTCAAAAATGGAACCTCTGTTGAATAATTTGTATTGACCCCAAAAATCGTATTGTTTACCGACTCTTGACCGTAATTTGATTTGGTAGTAAAAGGGCGCTCTGACATGTTCAATACCGTTGCACCTACTAAAAATTTGTCGGTAAATTTATGCTCAACATTTAATCCCCAGAAACGTCGGGTTTGCTGGCCAAATACAGAATTGTTTTCGACAGAAACTTCAATAGGTGTATTAGATGCTTGCAAAGAGGGGTCAATAATTTGAACTTTTCCTAATTGATAATTTACAGTATAATCAACACCCTCAATTAATGTTCTTCCACCAGCTGTTACCACAACCGAGCCTTGAGGCACGTTAAAGGCTCCAATTGAAATCCCTTCACCGCCAGTTGACTTGAAGCGTCCTTTTAATTGAAACTTATTTTTAGCACTTTCTTGTAGCGCACCTGCTTGTGTTGATTTGTATAAATTTCTAAAAACGTATTTTGATTGGTTACTGTTGTATATTCCTCCGTCGTAATCTTCGGATCCATTATTACGAAGTTTTTCAAACAAATGTTTTCCAAAAGGTTCAACCGTTGAAAATATAATGCGCCCTTTTTGAGGATCAATGGTAAGACCTGGAATAAAATCAAAAAATCCATCACCTCCGGCTTGTGGATCATTGGTGTAATTTAATTGATCGACATTGAAAACTTTTAGTAACGGTGTATCTACCACATTTGATGGCAAAGGATCTGCTCCCGATTGCGTGATATAGTTCAATGGCGATGGATCGGTATACAGGATATTCAATTTAAAATCTTCTTGTTGCAATTGATATCCGCTAGGAATTTGATAAATATTTTTCATCATCAAATCCCAAACTGGCTCATCCACTACTACTAAATTTCCTTTTAGCATTTTAAGCACTAAAGCTTGTGAAGAAGGAACTCCAGCATTATCTACATTGGTAGCATCTACTCCATCAGTACCAAATTCTCCCACTTGGAATACTTGATCACCAATGGTATATTGATAGGCCACTGCCAACACTTCGTCATTGGCTAATTTTTGATTAAGCGAAAGATAACCCAACTGGGGGTGAAAGGTAAATTCGGAGGCGGCTAATTTTCTTGCATTTTCAAGTTTTGCAAAATCGATTCCTTCTGCCATCCCAGGAATATTAAATCCATTTAAGGCCGTAGAAACGTCACGAATGGAACTGTTCAAAAAATTATTCCCAATGCCATTTGGATTAAATTTATTGTTGTTATTGTCTGAAGGTGAATCGGGAGACGCCGTAAAAAATCCAGGATTTTGAACCCCTACAATTTCAGCATCAGGAATGCCCGCAAGCTGTGCTTCACCGATATCTTGAAGAGCTACTATATTTCTTAAATTATTATCCGTATTGCTTACTCTGTTTTGCTTGTTCGTAATCCAAACCTCTAAACGAGTAATTTGAACACGTGAATTGATATACGGATAATTTTCTAAGGCTTTATCATACTTGTTTCTGAAATATTGCGATAAGAAATAATGTCGGTCTGAATCGTAATCCAAGGCAAAAAGTTCAAAGTCTTGAATGGTTCCACCACCTTGAGAAGTCACCGATTTTGTTTGTGATTTTTGTTCAGAAAATACACCTGTAAAAGTTGTTTTTCCAAACTGTAGCTGGGTTTTTACTCCGAATAAACTTTGTGCGCCACGCACTAACGAATTGGACAACGGAAAACTAACATTTCCGACTTCTATTTTTTTTATGATGGAATCTTCCCCACCGGCAACATTGGGATCATATTCTAATTTTACTACATTTTGAAATGCAAAGGTCGATTGGGTATCGTAATTGATGTTGACATTGAGTCGTGTCCCAACTTTTCCTTGAAGTCCAACACTTATTCGTTGTGTAAAATCAAAGCTTGTTGTTTTTCTATTTCGAGGCGAAAAAGAAGGATTGTCTTGTTTTGTAAAACGAACCCCTAAGTCTAGTTCAACTGATCCTGTTGGTTTTACCGTAATAGAGTCGCTTCCAAAAATACTTTTAAATAGTTTTGAATTTACTCTATAAACAGGCAACAAATCTTTCTTAGCCGCTGCCGATCCAGCTTTTCTGCCGTCTATGGCAGCCGATTTCTCTTGATAATAATCGCGCATTTGTTCGCGCAACATCAATTCCTGGTATTGTTTTGGAGTTAATATCAAGGGATAATTGATGTTAAATCCGTCCACAGATTTTGTATAAATATATCGATCTGTTATCGGATCATAGGTATAGGACTCTATTATACTCTTCGGATTTGGAATTTTAATTTTTCCCAAGTCAATGCCTGTTTTTACAGAATCCTTTTCTTGTTCCACTACTTGAGCCTGCAGTGAATATGAAAAAAGCATTACTATAAAAGCAAAACAAAAATTATATTTAGAATTCTGTATGTGTCCTAATTGTTTCAAGTCTATAAATTTTTTAAAGCTTGCTTGATTAAATCTTCGACAGTTGCGTTTGGCGTTTCCTTGATAATTTTATCAATGACTCTTTCTGCCGTTTTTCTTATAAAGCCTAAAACTTCTAATGCAGATAACGCTTCATCTTTATTTGTATTGCTTTCAACTACCGAAATTTCATCTAAATTATACACTTTTAACACTTTTTCTTTCAAATCGAGAATGATGCGTTGAGCCGTTTTTGCCCCAATCCCTTTCATGGATTGCATTGTTCCCACATCATTGGAAGCAATGGCTTGAATAATATGTTGTGGTGCTAAAGAAGACAACATGGTTCTGGCCGTACTGGCTCCAACACCTGAAACCGATAATAACAATTTAAATAATTCACGCTCTTGCTTTTCAACAAAACCATACAAAGTATGGGCATCTTCTCTGATTTGGAGGAAAGTAAATAGTTTCAAATTTTCCGAATCAGGTAGTAAAGAATAGGTATGCAATGAAATATTAATATGATATCCCACACCATTACAATCAATGATCACTTCGGTGGGTGTTTTTTCAACTAATCGTCCTTGAATGTGTGCTATCATCGTTTCAAATTATTGTTTTTTCTTGCCTTTTTCTTGTGCATCTACAACAGCAACTGCAGCCATATTTACCATTTCTTCTACACTGGCACCCAATTGAAACACGTGAACTGGTTTATCTAATCCCAAAATAATTGGCCCAATTGACTCAGACTTGTTCAATTCTTTTAATAATTTATACGTTATGTTTGCTGCATCTAAATTTGGAAAAATAAGTGTATTTACTTTTTTGTTGACCAATTTAGAAAATGGAAACTTACTTTTTAACATATCCGGATTTAATGCAAAATCTGTTTGAATTTCGCCATCAACTATAAGATCTGGAAAATTTTTATGCAAATAATCAACGGCTTGTCTCACTTTATTAGGCCCTTCATTTTGAGAGGATCCAAAATTAGAATAGGAAACCATGGCTATAACAGGTTCCATTCCAAACATGCGAACCGCTTTAGCTGTCATTAATGCAATTTTGGCTAATTCTTCTGCTGTAGGATTTGGATTGATCGCCGTATCTGATAAGAAAATAGGCCCTCTAGCCGTCATCATCATATTCGTTGTTGCAATTTTTGAAACGCCTGGCATTCTATCGACCAACTGCATTACCGGTTTAATGGAAGATGGATAACTTCTGGCATGTCCCGTTAAAAAGGCATCTGCTTCTCCAGTATTGACCATCATTAATCCAAAATAATTGCGTTCGCGCATCCACTTTTCAGCATCTAGTAAGGTAATTCCTTTGCGTTTGCGGCTTTCCCAAAAATGGGCTGCATATTCCAATCGTTTGGCTTCTGATTCTTTTGTTTTGGGGTCGAATACAGGTACTTCAGCATCAAAACCAATTTCCGCTTTTAATTCATTTATTATTTCTTTATTGCCCAACAAAATTGGATGACCAATCCCCTCTTCGTGCACAATTTGAGCCGCTTTTAATACATCAATTTGATCGGCTTCGGCAAAAATGATGCGTTTTGGATTGGTTCTTGCTCTGTTGGTTAACAGTCGGATCATTTTGTTATCAGAACCCATTCGTTCTAACAAATCATCTTTGTATTTTTCCCAATCGGTAATTGGAGCCAAAGCCACACCCGATTCCATAGCTGCTTTTGCTACGGCTGGCGGTACCGCAGCGATTAACCTTGGATCGAAAGGTTTTGGAATAATATAATCGCGACCAAATGTTAATTTGGTTTCGCCATAGGCAATATTTACTTGCTCTGGAACCGATTCTTTTGCTAATTCTGCCAAGGCCACAACAGCTGCCTTTTTCATCTCTTCATTAATTTTAGTAGCTCTTACATCTAATGCGCCTCTAAAAATAAATGGAAATCCAAGAACGTTATTTACTTGATTAGGATGATCCGATCGGCCTGTAGCCATAATAATATCCTTTCGAGTAGCGATGGCTAAATCGTAATTAATTTCTGGCGTTGGATTGGCCATTGCAAAAACAATGGGATTTTCGGCCATAGACAATAACATTTCTGGCGTAACAATATCACCTGTAGATAAACCTACAAAAACATCAGTACCTTGCATAGCGTGCGCTAAATCATTGTATTGTTTGTCTGTTGCATAAGCGCGTTGCATGTCTGAAATTTTTGGATCGTCTTTTCGCAATGCCCCTTTACTATTAAACATGACCACGTTTTCTGGTTTCACTCCAAAAGAAACGTATAAATTAGCACAAGCAATGGCTGCAGAACCCGCTCCAGATATTACCACAGAAACATCTTCCATTTTCTTACCGGCCAACTCAACTGCATTTAACAACGCTGCCGAAGAAATAATAGCCGTCCCGTGTTGATCATCATGCATTACCGGAATATTCAATTCCTCTACTAAACGTCTCTCTATTTCAAAAGACTCAGGTGCTTTGATATCCTCCAGATTAATTCCACCGAAAGTAGGTGCTATATTTTTAACTGTCTCAATGAATTTATCGACATCTTTGGTATCCACTTCAATATCAAAAACATCGATATCGGCGAAAATTTTAAACAGCAACCCTTTTCCTTCCATCACCGGTTTTGATGCTTCGGGACCAATGTCTCCTAGACCTAAAACAGCAGTTCCGTTTGAAATTACGGCCACTAAATTTCCTTTTGCAGTATATTTATAAACGTTGTTAACGTCTTTTTCAATTTCTAAACAAGGCTCGGCAACACCCGGTGAATACGCTAAAGCCAAATCTCTTTGGGTTGCATATTTTTTAGTGGGCACCACCTGTATTTTTCCAGGAGTAGGTTTCGCGTGATATAATAAGGCTTCTCTACGTTTACTATCTTTATGCATGGTTTTATATTTTACTAACTTACAAATATAAGGGTATGCACCTAAAATGAGAAATTTTTAATCACAATCTTTAAAAATAGGGAAAAAAAAATAGCTCAAACGAGTGATTTGAGCTATTACTATCCAGTAATTTTTATTTTAAGGATGTTGTACGATTTGATCAATACCAATATTATCGGGTAATTGACCAATATTTTGCAACTTAATGGCGGCTAACTTTTGTGCAATAGCAATACTCTCATCTAATGTGTAATTTTGTAGTTGAGCATACAAAAATCCTGTCCAAAAAGCATCTCCTGCTCCAGTAGTGTCTTTAATTTCATCAATCTCTAAGGCATTTTGTCTAATTATCCCTTTAGTTTTATCCGAAACAACTACTCCATTTTTTCCTTTAGTCAAACAAATTGTAGTTACACCTAACCCATGAAAATAGTCAAAAATAAAATCCTCCGATTTTTGTTCTGAGAATAATCTATAACAATCATCCTCACTTAATTTTACTAATGGATCATTCGATAAATACTCTTTTAAAACGGCTATTGCTTCTTCTCGATTCGGCCATATTTTTTCGGAAAAATTAATATCTATACTCAATTTTAATCCGAGTTCTTTTGCCTTTGTTGCCCTATTTAAAATGGTAGTTCTTGCAGGATTTTGACTTAAAGCGAAACACGTTGTATGAAAAATTTTAGCATTGGCCAATACAGTATCTGGTAATTGCTGAACTTCTATCTGACAATCCGCTTGACGATAGGCAATGAAGTCTGGTGTTTCGGTAGATTTAGAAACAAAAATGACTGAAGTTGGATGTATTTGTGATTTTTGGATGCTATCAAGCAATACTTTATTCGATTTTAATTTTCGAACCAAATAATCACCTAAACCATCTTGACCACAAGTAGCCACAAGCAAGGCGTTTAATCCTAATCTAGATGCATTTACGGCAACGTTGGTTGGAGAACCTCCTAAATAACGATGATAATCTTTTGTTCGATTGATCGACCTATTCATTTCATGTCCAATAAAATCAATAACGATTTCTCCTATACTAATAATGTCTATGGTTTTCAAACTAAATTAAAAATTTAAAATTATGATAAATGGATTGATGGGCAAGTATTCCTGCTGCTGCGCTCCAAGCACAGAAAGCAACACCATTTGGTTCTTGTGTTTGCGTATTGAAATTTTCGTAAAACGAAAAATCATTTTGAGCATTTGCTGTATTGATATTTTGTAACAGTAATCTAGCTTTTTCGATTTCATTTTTGGACTGATAGGCCATGCAAAAAAAACCATTGACCATTGACCAGCTTCCACCGTTATGAAATTCGTAGGGATAATTTCTAAACTCATACTTACAATTTTTCTCTAACAAATTCCAGTGTTCGTCTTGTGGGAAAACAGGAGGCCAAAAAGCGGGAATTAACCCCATTGGAGTTGATACAGCCAATTGAGAAGTAAATTCCATTAAATTATCTTGAAAAGTATTCGTGCCCAAATTTAACAATAATAATAACCCGTTTGCAAAAGCGTCGAATTGCATTTTATATCCAGATGGCGAAAAGGAGCAGGGAGCAAAATCAGCAAAATTAATTGCATTGTAGGCTTTTGGATGAAATGGTTCAACGGTTGTATTAGGCAAAAAATTGGCTTCAATTTGCTGAATAATAGCTTCTATTTTAGTAGCAATAGCTGAATTTTTATTAAAATGCGCATAACATTTTAAGGCCCAAACACGCAATAATTGATCATACAATACATATCCGTCTGTAATGTATTCGTCGGCCCAGTTACCCGATAGGGGTACATAAACCAATTCTTTGTTGTTGAATTCCCAAGCCGTCAATAATTGAAAACATTTTTCAATTTGAGGCGTATATTTTGCTACAAATTCTTTATCGTTTTGATGAAATCCGTATTGACAAACCCCAATTATAAACCATGTCAAAGCATCTACTCTACCCGCTAAACCACCATAACTTACTTCGGCTTGATTTTCTGATACGAAAACATTGGATGGAATTGTACCGACTTCATGTTGGTAACGCGCTAAGGTCTCCAACGTAATTTTAAAAGTAGCTATTAATTTTTCATCTTTTGATGCTAATGCGGCCAATCCACAAATGACTCCGTCTCTAGCCCAAACCCTTTGATAATTAGAGGTGTTCTCTGCACTAGCCAAAAAACCGCTCGGCGCAGCTACTCGATGCAATAAAGCAATGGATTTTTCATAGTGAGTTGTATGCATCCTACAAAGTAATTTGTTTTTTAGATTGGATTCGAAGGGTCAAAAGTGCGCCAATAAGTAATAATACTCCTGCAAATGTGATGGCATTTCTTGGGTCATTTCCCAAAAAATTCTTTAAAATTGAACCAAAAGTTAGATTTTGAATTATCATAGGAATTACTATCATCATGTTAATGATTCCCATATATACACCATAACGTTCTTTTGGTATGTTTGCAACTATCATCAAATATGGAATTCCCATCATGCTAGCCCAACCAATGCCAAAGCCCGTAATCGCGAAAAATAATAAGGTTTTATTTTCAATATGCGGAAAAGCTAAAAAACCGAGGGCAGCCAGGAATAAACAAAAAGCATGTACGTATTTTGCCCCATATTTTTTTGCATAGCCTACCAATGCAAAGGCTACTAGAAAAGTAACGATATTGTACCATCCGTTAACTAATCCCGACCAACTGACTGCTTTCTCATATGCCTCAGGGTTTGATTTAGGAGTTGCATCCCAAACAGATAAAGCAATACTTTTGGACGAATTTTGCCAATAACAAAACAATGCATACCATTGGAATAGATACACCAAAGCCAATTGCCACATTACTTTTGGCATTTCAACAATGGCCTTACCAATTTCTAGCAGGGAATGAATTAGTCCTCCTTTTTTTGCTTTCATTTCGCCAATTTCTTTTTCACTAGGCGGTATTTCAGGGGTGGTTTTCATGCTCCACCAAATGGAACCTATGGAACAAATGGCACCCAAGAAAAAAGAAGCGTAAACCCAAGTAGGCAATGCCCCTGTTTTTCCAATAAAAATCATTGGAAAAATAAACAACGACAAATTGGCTAGTGTTTGCCCGAATCCGGTAAAAAAACTTTGCATTTGAAAACCCAATGGTTGTTGGTCTCCATCTAATTTATCAGCTACAAATGCGCGATAGGGTTCCATAGCCGTATTATTTCCGGCGTCTAGTATCCAAAGTAATCCGGCAGCCATCCAAAGGGAACTACTGTAAGGAAAAGCTAACAAGCATAGACTACAAATTAGGGCACCTATAAAAAAATAAGGCTTGCGTCGTCCGAATTTGGGATGCCACGTTTTATCGCTTAATGCTCCAATAATAGGTTGAACTAACAAACCTGTTACTGGACCAGCAAGATTTAAAAGCGGAATTTCATCGGGAGTAGCGCCTAAAAAATCATATATAGGGTTTACTGCACTTTGCTGCAATCCAAAACTGTATTGGATTCCAAAAAAACCCACATTCATGTTCCAAATTTGCCAAAAACTCAGTTTAATTTTATGCATTTATTCTAATTTTTTTAGAAATTCCTGAAAATCAACATTATTTGAAAATAGCACACCGTTTTTATCTACAACGGGGATTCCTAAATTAGAGGTACTCACGTTTGCTTTTCGCAACTTTACCAACATTTCTTGCAATGCTGAAGGATTTTTATCGATATCATAAAACACAAAATCGATTTTTTTTTCTTTCAAAAATGCTTTTGTATCTGTGCAATGATGGCATTCATCACTTCCATAAATGATAATTGTTTTTTTAGAAACTTCTTGTGCCATTACTGAATGATTCATGAAACCAAAAAATAACAGAAAGAGAAAACAGGTCTTTTTCATTTGTTTGAATTATCGATTACTACTGCAAAAATACATTTGTTTTAAAAATAATTCCCATACCAATTTTCATTGGTACAGGAATTATAAACTAAACATGAAATAATTTAATTAGAACTTATAAGACAATGTCATAGAAACTGATCTTCCAGGTAATGGTCTTGCTCTTACAATATTAGTAGTATTATTTGTAATACTTCCCTCTTCTGATTCGGTAATAGCTAATGTATCTAATAAGTTGTTTCCAGCAAGATTTAAAGACAAGTCTTTAGTCAATCCAAATTCAACAAATCCGTTTACAATTACAAATCCATTCATTACCAACTCATTGTTATCTTGAGCATATGCTTTTGTTTGCCCAATAAAACTCAATCCTAAAGTATTCTTGCTTTGTGCAAATTTGTAGGTTGGCATGAAGTTATACATTAATTTAGGTTGTCTTCTTGGTTGGTTACCATTATTAGCCCCAGAAGTAATTTCAGCTTTTGTGTAGGTAAATCCACCTCTAATATTAAAATCTTTATTCATATTATAAGACGACTCCAATTCTAAACCATACGATTTATAATCATTGTCGATAATTGAATTAGAAGAAGCTTCAAATCCGCCTTCTTCAGTTGTTGCAGAACTAAATAAAGTAGCGTATACATAACCTTTTGAGAATTTTCTTTTGTATCCTAATTCGGCTTGTGCTAAATAATCTAAAGAGTTTATTTTATCACCATCCAAATAGTTCAATCCAGAAAATAAAATACGATCCGCTTTTGCAGCAGCACCCTTACTATATCTTACGAAGAATGATTGTTGATCGTTTACTAAATAATTTGCCCCTAACGTGTATGACACGTATCCGTAGTCATAATTAACAGCAGTAGGATTAGCAGTATCGATTGCTGATACACTTTCTTCTGGTTCTGAAATATCTCCATCATTGTTGATGTCAAAAGTTGTCTGAACTGCTCCAGCGAATGAACCGTCTACTTTTCCTTTATCATAACGAATACCTCCTTCTAAAGATAATTTTTCATTTGCTTCAACAGTAACATTTGCATACGGTGCCGAAACGTTATATTGCGTATCATAGTTTCTTGTACAACAGTTACCCCAATACGGAACGCCATATGCATATAATCCGTTTTGAGACAATAAATTATTATTTCCGTCTGTAACGTTAATCAAACGTGGATTGGTATCAGAAACTTCTTGTAGATACGAATTCCACAACCATGACATTGAAATGTTCTGAATTGATTTAAAATAACCAGCTGTAAACCCAACTTTATCAAATTTTTTCGTAATTCTAAAATCATTCATAAAGTTATTAAAGTTATTCAACTGAACATCAAACATATGAATTCTTGAAACCAAACCATTTGCTGTATTGAATGGCGTACCATCGTTTGCATAGGTTAAGGTAGAACCTGCACCAAAAGAATTAGCAATAGCAGCAGCAGTTCCTACTTCAGCTGGGAAAGGTGTAATGAATTGACCGTTGTTAAATGAGAAACGACCGTTATTTGATAATTTCCAACCATCAAGTAAATCAAAATTAATAGAAGCTCCTATAGTTTTAGACATTGGGTGCATTCCGTCTGCTACTTTTCCTCTTCTTAATTGACCATCAGGACCTAATCCAACGGTTTGACTTAAGTGAACCGATTGTAAAGTTCCATTTGTAGCATCATATCCGCTAACACTACCCCAATTAGGATTGGAATTGGTTCCTGTAACTTTAATTGGCATTGGCATGTAGGCTGCAGCTCTATCGTTTAAGAATTTTGTATAAATTGTAATTGAGCCATTTTCAAATTCTTTAGTAATGTTGAATTTGAATTGTCCACCATTATTTGCTGTAAATCCTGGACTTCTCACACCTTCACCTGCTCTATAAAAACCACCTACATGGTAATATAAACCTTCTCCAATTTTAGCACCATAATCAACATCGGTTCTAAAATCATTATAATCTAAACCAAAACTTGTAGCCATGCTGCCTCCTTCGGTTTTACCAGTTTTACTGATAAAGTTAATAATACCCCCTGGTGAATTTGATGATAATGTTGAAGCAGAACCTCCACGAATGGCTTCGATTTTTGCCACATTTCTATCAAATCTTGTGAAAATATCGGCGGTTCCAAATGAAATATCCCCGTATAATAATACCGGTAATCCATCTTCTTGGAGTTGTACATATTTAGACCCTCCAGATGAAATAGGAACCCCACGAACAGCAATGTTTGAATTTCCTTCACCTCCTGAAGATTCTGAACGAATACCGGGGATAGTTCTAAAAATTTCTGCAGTAGAACGTGGTGCCGATTGCTCAATCTGTCTTGCATTGATAGACGTAATGGAAACACTAGACTTCAGTTTAGTTTTTGGATTCACAACTCCTGTAATTACAACTTCCTCTAGTTGTTCATTTTTAATAGTGTCTTGTTCCTTTACAGTATCATTTTGTGAAAATGTTAAGTTAAATAGAAACAATGCTACTAAAAAAATCGAATTTTTCAAAAATTTAGTAATTTCTTTCATTTTAAAATTTTTGTTAGATTAATAAAATTGGTTTGATTAATATTTCGAAATTATATTTTTAGACAATAATAATTACGAAAAATTTATCGAAAACGTTTTCGATTTAAACGAAAACGTTTTCGATTTTATATTTAAATATTTTTTATCATATTTGTTACATGAAAGATATTACGCTAAAGCAAATAGCAGAAACTTTAGGAATTTCGATTACAACTGTTTCAAAGGCATTAAAAGATTATCCCGATGTAAGTTCTAAAACAAAAAAATTAGTTTTAGAATTGGCTCAGAATTTGCAATATACGCCTAATAGCTTTGCGGTTAATTTAAGAACTAAAGAATCCAAAACCATTGGATTAATTATTCCAGAAGTAGTACATCATTTTTTCTCTAATGTAATTAATGGCATAATTGAAGAAGCTGAAAAAAGTGGATACTTAGTAATTATTCTTCAGTCAAGCGAGTCGCTTACATTGGAAAAAAAGCAAGTAGACTTATTGATAAACAAAAGAGTAGATGGTATTATTATGTCACTTTCCAATGAATCAAATGATGACGAACACATTAAGGAAATTTGTAGACGTGAAATCCCATTTGTCCTTTTTGATAAAATTTCTAAATTCATTAATTGTTCAAAGGTTGTAATTGATGACCAAAAAGCAGCTTATAATGCCACTGAACATTTAATTCAAAGAGGTTGTACAAAAATCGCACACATTAGAGGTCCTGTTAATCCACAAAATGCAATTGACCGATTCCTTGGTTATAAAAAAGCCTTAGAAAAATACAACATCCCTTTTGATTATAATTTAGTATATACTTGCAAAAACGTAACCTTTGAAGAAGGCAAAGAATTTGCTGCTGCCATTTTACAAGATCATCCTGATATTGATGGCATTTTTGCGATTACAGATCTGGTTGCAGTAGGTGTTTTAGCACATTGTAATGAAAATAATATTGATGTACCCCATCAAATTAAAGTAATTGGTTTTAGTAATTGGTTCATGTCTCAAGTAATTACACCCAAATTAAGCACTGTAGATCAACCGAGTTATGAAATGGGCGTTCAAGCCTTTTCGTTATTGCTAGAAGAAATGAATTGCAAGAAAGAAATGAAATCGTTTATACCCAAGACAATCGAATTAGACACTCAAATTATTGGTCGCGAATCTACTTTATAAATGCAATATTTTTTTTAATTCCTTCAAACTTCGTTCGTTTCAGGGCTGAATTTTGAAATACTTTCTGAAAGGTATCGTTTGTAATTTCCTCCCAATCCGATTTGGAATACTTTATTATCTCAGGGCTCGCCTGAAATAAGGGTTCATTGTGCGGTTTTGAAAATCGGTTCCAAGGACAAACATCTTGGCACACATCACAACCAAACATCCAATCGTCAAATTTACCTTTCATTTCTTGCGGCAAACTTTCTTTCAATTCAATGGTAAAATACGAAATGCATTTACTTCCATCCACTATATAGGGCGCTACTATGGCTTCTGTGGGGCAAGCATCTATACATGCCGTACACGATCCACAGTGATCGGTTGTAGCCGTATCATATTCCAGATCCAAATCCACTATGAGTTCGGCAATAAAATAAAAAGAACCCGTTTTTTGCGTGATCAAATTGCTGTTTTTTCCGATCCAACCCAAGCCACTTTTTGCTGCCCAAGCTTTGTCTAAAACTGGAGCCGAGTCGACGAAAGCTCTTCCTGAAACCTCTCCTATTTCAGTTTGAATAAAAAATAAAAGTTCTTTTAATTTTTCTTTAATGACGTGATGATAATCTTGCCCGTAAGCATATTTTGAAATTTTATATGCCTCTGGGTTTTGAAGTTCGGAAGGGTAATAATTTAATAAGAGTGAAATAACGCTTTTAGCTCCCTCCACTAATTTTGTTGGATCCAAACGTTTGTCAAAATGGTTTTCCATGTAGCTCATTTGACCGTTCATATTTTGGTTCAACCAATTTTCTAAACGAGGGGCATCTTCTTCGAGAAAACCAGCTTTTGAAATACCGCAAGAGAGAAAGCCGAGTCTTTTGGATTCGGCTTTAATGATCTGTGAGTATTTCTCTTTGTTATTTATCAAATTAAAAAAGTCCTCCTTGTATGTTGTTTTTAATTTTACCTAAATGTTTATATGCTTTTTCGGTCACTTCTCTACCTCTAGGTGTTCGCATGATAAAACCTTCCTGAATTAAAAAAGGTTCATATACTTCTTCAATAGTTTCGCTACTTTCAGAAACTGCTGTTGCCAATGTAGATAACCCAACAGGGCCACCTTTGAATTTTTCAATAATAGTGAGCAAAATTTTATTGTCCATTTCATCCAAACCATGGGCATCAACGTGTAAGGCTTTTAATGCAAATTTTGCAATTTCAATATCAATTTTACCATTTCCTTTAATTTGGGCAAAATCACGCACACGACGCAAAAGTGCATTGGCGATTCGTGGTGTTCCTCTACTTCTACCCGCAATCTCAATTGCTGCTTCCATAGTAATTGGCATTTTTAATATTGAGGCACTTCGTTGAACAATAGTAGTTAATAATTCGGTGTTGTAATATTGTAACCGACTTTGTATTCCAAAACGGGCCCGCATTGGTGCGGTTAACAAACCAGAACGAGTTGTAGCTCCTACTAAAGTAAACGGATTTAAATTGATTTGGACAGTTCTAGCATTGGGACCCGATTCAATCATGATGTCAATTTTGAAATCTTCCATTGCCGAATACAGATATTCTTCCACTATAGGACTTAAACGATGAATTTCGTCAATAAATAAAACATCTCGCTCTTCCAAATTAGTTAATAGTCCGGCCAAATCACCAGGCTTATCTAATACAGGCCCAGAAGTGATTTTAATGCCCACTCCCAATTCATTGGCTAAAATATTAGCCAACGTGGTTTTACCCAAACCCGGAGGGCCATGAAACAAGGTATGGTCTAAAGCTTCATTACGCAAATTGGCAGCTTGCACAAAAACAATTAGATTTTCTAAAACTTGGTCTTGGCCTGCAAAATCATCAAAACTTAGGGGTCGTAATGCCTTTTCGATATCAATATCTTGCGGTGAATAGGAGTCTTTATTGGGATTCAAATTTTCATTCATAACAACAAAGATAGTAAACTTATAAAACAAAAACCTCTCCGAATGGGAGAGGTTTGTATATGGTGAGAAAAATCTTAGTGGTGTAACACTTCTTCTCCTTCTTTCATTGGTGTGATTTGAGAAACAAAATCTTCATCATGACCAGGTTTACTGTAATCATAAGGCCATCTATGAACTTCAGGAATTTCTCCTGGCCAGTTTCCATGTATATGTTCAACGGGCGTAGTCCATTCCAAAGTATTGGATCTCCATGGATTTTGAGATGCTTTCTTACCGTAGAAAATACTGTAGAAGAAATTCCAGAAGAAAACAATTTGGAACACTGCTCCTACGATAGCAAAAATGGTAATTAATACATTCACATCAGCCAATTCGTCAAATAATGGGAAAGCTGAGTTGGTATAGTAACGTCTTGGTAAACCAGCCATTCCAATAAAGTGCATTGGGAAGAAAACTCCATACGCACAAACAGCCGTTACCCAGAAGTGAACATACCCTAAGTTTTTATTCATCATTCTACCAAACATTTTTGGGAACCAATGATACACACCAGCAAAGAATCCGTATAATGCAGAGATACCCATTACTAAGTGGAAGTGAGCCACTACGAAATACGTATCGTGCACATTAATATCCAATGTTGAATCTCCAAGAATAATACCTGTTAAACCTCCTGTAATGAAAGTAGATACCAATCCGATAGAAAATAACATGGCAGGATTTAATTGTAAATTACCTTTCCAAAGTGTTGTAATGTAGTTGAATGCTTTTACAGCAGAAGGAATTGCAATTAATAATGTTGTAAAGGTAAATACAGAACCTAAGAATGGATTCATACCAGAAACGAACATGTGGTGCCCCCAAACAATAGTTGATAAAAATGCAATTGCTAAAATAGAAGCAATCATTGCACGGTAACCAAAGATTGGTTTTCTAGAGTTTGTAGCAATAATTTCAGAAGTAATACCTAAAGCAGGTAATAATACTATATATACCTCAGGGTGACCTAAGAACCAAAATAAATGCTCGAATAAAACTGGAGAACCACCTTGGTAATGTAACACTTCACCTTGAATAAAAATATCGGATAAGAAGAAAGAGGTTCCAAAACTTCTATCGAAAATTAATAATAATGCTGCAGAAAATAGTACGGGGAAAGACACAATTCCGATAATTGCAGTTACAAAGAAAGCCCAAACAGTTAAAGGCATTCTTGTCATCGTCATTCCTTTAGTTCTTAAGTTAATTACAGTAACTACATAGTTCAAAGATCCCATTAATGAAGAAGCAATGAAAATAGCCATAGAACATAACCACAATGTCATACCTAAACCTGAACCAGGAATTGCTTGCGGCAAGGCACTCAATGGTGGATAAATGGTCCAACCAGCAGAAGCAGGGCCCGATTCAACAAATAAAGAAATTATCATGATAATACAAGAAATAAAGAACATCCAAAAAGAAAGCATGTTCATGAATCCTGAAGCCATATCACGAGCTCCAATCTGCAAAGGAATTAATAAGTTACTGAATGTTCCACTCAACCCAGCGGTAAGTACAAAAAATACCATGATGGTTCCGTGAATGGTTACTAACGCCAAGTAAATATCATTACGCATTACTCCGTCTGGTGCAAAATTATCTCCAAGGAATACTTTAAAAATTCCGAAAGATTCTTCTGGCCATGCAATTTGCATACGGAAGAATAAAGATAAAACAACTCCTACAATACCCATTAATAATCCTGAGATAAGGTATTGCTTCGCTATCATTTTGTGATCAATACTAAAAATATATTTAGTAATGAAAGTTTCTTTATGATGACCGTGATCGTGTGACATATTAATTCTATTATATGTGAAAAAAATTCTTATTTAATAACTTGAGCAACAACTTTTGTAGAATCGGCGGCAGGAGTACCGACTGCTTCAACGGGTTTAGGAGCATTCGCTTCTTTCCATTGTTGTGCTAGTGTAGGTTTTTCAGCCAACCAAGCTTTGTACTCTTCAGGAGTATCCACTACAATTTTCATTTGCATGTTGTAATGTGAAGCGCCACAAATTTTATTACACAACAACAAATAATCGAATGTATAAGGGTCTAAGGCAGTACCTCCTTCAGCCACTAGTTTCGCACTATTTTTAGTTCGAATTTTATTGATTTTATCCACTTTAGCCACAATAGCTTCGTCATTTCTCATGTCGGCAGTGGTAATTGTTGGTGTAAATGAAAATTGAGTAATCATCCCTGGCACACAGTTCATTTGCGCTCTAAAATGAGGCATATAAGCCGAGTGTAATACATCTTGTGAGCGCATTTTGAAGATAATTTTTTTACCAACAGGCAAGTGCAATTCTGTTACAACTTTATCGTCTTGTGCAGCTGGATCAGCTAAATCAACCCCTAAAGTATTGATGCCTTCAATTAATCGTACGTTTGCTTTACCTAAGGTTTTATCGTCTCCAGAATAACGTGCTTCCCAACCAAATTGTTTGGCATACAATTCAATAACAATAGCATCTTGTTTGTCTTCTTCATCAACAAACATAATATTATTCCATGTATATAAACCGTACATAATTAAACCTGCCAATACGATAACCGGAATAATGGTCCAAATGGCTTCTAATTTATTATTATCGGCAAAATACAAAGCTTTTTGACCTTCTTTCCCTCTGTATTTGAATGCAAAGTAATGCAACAAAAACTGCGTAAATGTTTGCACAAAGAAAATCAAAGCCATTGAAATTCCCATTAGATTATCGTAATCTGAACCGTGCTCAGAAGCAGGAGTACCCAAAACTAAATCGCCCCAAGTGTATAATGAATAAATAGTAAAAAGGTATATGAATCCTACGAAGGCAAACATCAAATAACCATTAACACTATTATCTTTATCATTAGCAACCTCTGAGGATTCAGAAGCTGTGCCAATTTGAGTCAAATCATAAATTTTAGTCAATTGCCATATTGCAATTCCGATTAAAACTAAAACTGTAAAAACCAAGAAACTTGTCATTTTTATTTCTTTTTAACTATTAATAATGAAAATGTTTGCTTTCTTCTATGTAAGGATTTCCTTTCGCCACAAGTGGTGCTTTTGTTAATGCAGTGAATACTACAAAAATGAACAATCCTATGAAAAACAATAAGGCACCAATTTCTGGAATACCAATAAACCACTGGTCACCTACTGTTGCTGGCATAATCATATTGAAAAAATCAATATAATGTCCAAATAATATTACTATTCCCGCCATTACAACAACCCAAGTTAATCGTTTGAAATCGGTATTGATTAAGATCAACAATGGGAAAATGAAGTTTAAGGCTAACATTCCGAAAAATGGTAATTTATAATGTTCAATTCGAGTTACAAAATACGTAACCTCTTCTGGAATATTTGAATACCAAATCAACATAAATTGAGAGAACCATAAATACGTCCAAAAAACACTGATACCAAACATGAATTTTGCTAAATCATGAATATGACTCGTATTTACTTGTTCTAAATATCCTTTCGATTTTAAATATAACGTTATCATAGCAATAACGGTAATTCCACTTACAAAGAAACTTGCAAATACATACCATCCAAATAATGTACTGTACCAGTGTGGGTCAACAGACATAATCCAATCCCAAGACATCATTGATTCAGAAACAATGAAAAACACTAAAAAGAAAGCTGCTAACTTGAAATTTCTTTTGTAAGGTGCATTATCTGAGGCCGAATCCTGAGCAATAGAATTTTGTACGAATTTAAATCGAACCCAATTCCATACTCCTAAAAAGATAACAGCTGTTACTAAAAATCTAACCCCGTTTAACCACCCTTTTTTCTGGAAAATAAGTTGATCAAAATTTGCAGATTCTGGGTTGATAACTTCTGGGTCCATCCAAACAAATAAATGGTTGTGCCCCCAATGCATAGTAGCCGCAACTAATAAAACAAAGAAAATAATTGACCCTGGTAATAAATATCCAGTAATTCCTTCCATTACTCTAAATAAGATTGGTGACCAACCCGCTTGAGCTGCATATTGGATGGCATAAAACGCAAGAACACCTAAAGATATCAACATAAAGAAAATACAAGCAACATATAATGCAGCCCATGGTTTATTTTGTAATTGATGTAAAACGTGCTCTAAATGTTTTGTATGCTCCTCATCGTTGTGCACTACTTCGGCATTTTTGTGAGCTCCATGTTCATCAGAATGTGTTTCAGCTACTGCTTCGACAGCAACTGCAGCACTGTCAACAGCGGCAACTTCAGCATGTGTAGAATCTACTGCCATTGCTTTAACAGAATCTGCAGCAGTTACTTCAATGTGCATGCCTTCAACAACGTGAGCGGCGTGTGCATCGTGAGCTACTTTATCGGTATGAGAAGCCTCGCTATGATGACTATCTGCTAACAATTTTTCAACATCTTCAATTGTTTTAGGAGCATTTAAAAATCCCACAACTATTCCAATAGCTCCTAGAGCCATTAAGACGAATGAAAAAGTTTTTAATTTACTTGAAAACGTGTACATATCTATTATTTTCAAAAAGTATTAGTATTATAATTCTGATTTTAGTTTTAAAACATAATCTGTTACTTGCCAACGCTCTTCTTGGGACAATTGATTGGCATGTGAACCCATTGAGTTCAATCCGTAAGTGATTACGTGAAAAATACTTCCTTCTGTAATTTCTCTTTCTTTATAGTTTGGAACTCCTAAGAATTTTTCTTTAACTACTAAGTTTCCTTTTCCATCACCTTTTTCACCATGACAAATGGCACAGTAAACATTGAACAATGTTTTTCCTTTTTCAGCATCCAAACTCAATGAATCTAATGGCGACTGCAATGAAGCTTTAGCCAAAGCATATCCTTCAGGAGTATTTGGAATTTCATAAGGAACAAAACCTCTTTTAATGGAACCTTTTACAGGAGTTTGAGCTTCCACTCCACCTTTAAACACTTTATGCTCTGAATACGTTTCATATGAAACAGCTTCATACATGTTTGGGAAAAACTGATAGTTAGGTTTAGATTTATCGAAACAAGAAGTTGCCACCAAAGACAAACCTACTACTGCTACTATTTTATATAATCTTTTCATAACTCCTTCTTAATGCTTTTCAATTACTTTTACTTCTACTGCTCCAGTACTCGTGAAAAAAGAAACCAACTCTTCTTCATTTCCATGAACACCAACTTCCATTAAGAAATGATCGTCTGTTGTTCTTACGTCTGGATTTTCTGCTTTTTTAAAGGGCCACAATTTACTTCTCATATAAAAAGTGATTACCATTAAGTGCGCTGCAAAAAACACAGTTCCTTCAAACATAATTGGCACAAATGCAGGCATATTATCAATATAACTAAAACTTGGTTTTCCACCAATATCTTGAGGCCAATCATTAATCATAATGAAGTTCATCAAAGCAGTGTATATTGAAAGTCCTGTTATTCCATATAGAAATGCAGCAATTGCAATTCTTGTTGGAGCTAACCCCATTGCTTTGTCCAATCCATGAACTGGAAATGGAGTATATATTTCTTCGATATGATGATGCGCTGCTCTAGTTTGTTTTACAGCATGCATTAAAACATCATCATCATTATATATAGCGTGTATTACTTTATTACTCATAATATTAATGATTATCTGAATGATTGTGACCGTGATCTTCTCTCTCTTTTTTGTAATTATCTCCTGAAGATTTTAAAATTGTTTTAACTTCCGCTTGAGCAATTACAGGGAAACTTCTAGAATATAATAAGAATAATACAAAGAAGAATCCTATAGTTCCAATATAAATACCAGCATCAACAAATGTTGGTTGGAACATTGTCCAAGATGAAGGTAAATAATCTCTATGTAAAGAGGTAACGATAATTACAAAACGCTCGAACCACATCCCTACGTTTACCACAATTGAAATGATAAATGAAGCCATAATGTTAGTTCTAATTTTCTTAGACCACATTACTTGCGGAGAAATTACGTTACAAGTCATCATTAACCAATATGACCACCAGTAAGGACCAGTTGCTCTGTTTAAGAAGGCATATTGTTCATATTCCACTCCCGAGTACCAAGCCACGAATAACTCCGTAATATAAGCACAACCTACAATAGAACCTGTAATCATGATTACTATGTTCATTAATTCAATATGTTGTACTGTAATATAGTCTTCTAAGTTAGATACTTTTCTCATGATAATAAGAAGCGTATTTACCATTGCAAATCCTGAGAAAATCGCTCCAGCAACGAAGTATGGAGGTAAAATTGTTGTATGCCATCCTGGAATAACAGAAGTAGCAAAGTCAAAGGATACAATAGTGTGTACAGAAAGTACAAGAGGAGTTGCTAAACCAGCTAATACAAGAGAAACCTCTTCAAAACGTTGCCAGTCTTTCGCTCTACCAGACCATCCAAAAGATAAGATAGAATATACTCTTTTAGTAAATGGAGTAACTGCTCTATCACGTAACATCGCAAAGTCAGGTAATAAACCCGTCCACCAGAAAACTAGTGATACCGATAAATAGGTAGAAATTGCAAATACGTCCCACAATAATGGTGAGTTAAAATTCACCCATAACGATCCAAATTGATTCGGTATAGGCAATACCCAGTAACCTAACCATGGACGACCCATGTGGATGATTGGAAATAATCCCGCTTGAACCACAGAGAAAATTGTCATAGCTTCTGCAGAACGGTTAATGGCCATTCTCCATTTTTGACGGAATAATAATAATACGGCTGAGATTAGAGTTCCGGCATGACCGATACCTACCCACCAAACGAAGTTGGTAATATCCCAAGCCCAACCTACAGTTTTATTTAATCCCCATGTTCCAATACCAGTAGAAATAGTATAAACCATACAGCCTAATCCCCATAGGAAAGCGGCTAATGCGATTGAAAATACTGTCCACCATTGTTTGTTTGCTCTACCTTCTACAGGTCTAGCTACGTCTACCGTTACATCGTGGTAAGATTTACTTCCTACTACTAACGGTTTTCTAATGGGTGCTTCGTAATGAGACGACATAATCCTTTATATTGTTTCTGTTAATTAATACTTATTTATCGTTTCTAACTTTTACGTGATACATCACGTTTGGTTTAGTACCAATATGTTCTAACAAATGATACATTCTTTCGTCTTCCAATAATTTGGCAACATCAGAAGTTTCATCATTTACATCTCCAAACTTCATAGCTCCACTAGTACAAGCTGCAGAACAAGCTGTTTGGAATTCATCTTTTCCAACTAATCTTCCCTCACGTTTAGCTTTCAACTTAACTGCTTGAGTCATTTGGATACACATTGAACATTTTTCCATAACCCCACGAGAACGAACGTTAACGTCTGGATTAAGAACCATACGACCTAAATCATCATTCATATGATAATCAAACTCGCTATTTTTGTTGTATAAGAACCAGTTGAAACGTCTTACTTTATATGGACAGTTGTTAGCGCAATAACGCGTACCCACACATCTATTGTAAGCCATATGGTTTTGACCTTCTCTACCATGTGATGTAGCGGCTACTGGACAAACTGTCTCACAAGGAGCATGGTTACAGTGCTGACACATTACCGGTTGGAAAGCAACTTGTGGATTTTCTGAAGGATCTTCCATTCCTGAGAAGGTATCGATCGAATTCATTAATCCTGAAGTTCCTTCTTTCAATTCAACATCTGCTGCAAAAGTAGCTTCCGATGAATAATATCTATCAATACGCAACCAGTGCATATCTCTACTTCTTCTTACTTCTGATTTACCAACAACTGGAACGTTATTTTCTGCATGACAAGCGATAACACAAGCCCCACATCCCGTACACGCATTCAAATCAATTGATAAATTGAAATGATGACCAGTTGAACGATCAAATGAGTCCCACAAATCAACTTCAGTAGCCGCGGTTGGTTTATGATCTAAAGACACCATAGGAATTGGATTCCACTCTTTAGCATCTTTTGTATTGAAAACTTCTAATGTAGTTTCTTTAACAATATCCCCTCTACCCATTAAGGTTTTTTGCAACTGCACACATGCAAATTCATGTTCGCCTTCTGCAACCGTAATAGTAGCTGATTGATTTGCATTTAAGTTAGCATATAATGCGTACGCATTTACACCGACTTGCATTTCTTCTTTTAACCCTAATTTTTTACCATATCCAAAAGCCAAACCTAAAGTTCCTTTGGCTTGACCAGGTTGAATAATTACAGGCACATTTTCTAACGTTGCATTTCCTACTTTAAGCGTTGCATAGCTTCCGTTTAAACCTCCATTGGCAACATTCCAATTTTTCAATCCTAATTGTTCCGCATCTGCTTTTGAAACCGCAACATAGTTATCCCAAGATACTCTTGTGATTGGATCTGGAAACTCTTGTAACCAAGGATTGTTTGCTTGTTGACCGTCTCCCAATCCAACTTTAGTATACAATACTAAATCAAAATTTGAAGCTTTAGCTTGTGCTAATGCACTTGCAGCAGCACCGTAATTAGCTACTGTAGCGGCTAACGTACTTGCAACTGAAACCACAAAACCATCATGAACGGCTTGATTCCAAGTTTTACCTGCTAAAGAAGTAGTTGCAAAAGATTTCAAGAAATCATAATAAGCAACGGAAGCATCGGTCCAAGTTAATAAAGCTTCTTGGAATTGTTTTGTATTAAAAATTGTATGGATCGTTGGTTGAACAATACTGTAGTTACTTCTTGTCATTGCAACATCTCCCCATGACTCTAAATAATGTGGCGCAGCAGCAGCTATAGAAGTTACACTAGATGTTTCATCCTCTTTCATAGAGAAGGCAACAGATAATTTAACTGATTTTAATGCCGCAACAAATTCACTTGCATTCGCTAAAGTGTAAGCCGGATTCACACCGTTCATAATTAAGGTATGAACTTTGCCTGCTTTCATATCGGCAACTAATTGAGTAACCGCTTTTGCATCTCCTTTTCTTGTAAGTATAGCATCAGATGGGTTAAAAGCTGCAGATTGTAAAGCATTATTGATAGCCAAAGCTAATAATTGAGCATTTACATCATCTAAACCAGTAACAAATACTCCTTTAGAACCAGCTGCTTTTAATTGTTTTGCCGCTTTTAATACAGCCTCTTCGTATTTATCAATTTTTGATGTACCTACAGAAGAACCCGTTACGTAATTGTATATTTTAACTAAAGCTTGTTTTTGAGCAGCAATATTCAAAGGAATTCTAACATCGGCATTAGCACCTGCTAATGACATATTGGCTTCGATTTGAATGTGTTTAGACATCATTCCGTTTTTAGGGATACGTCCTTGTGCATAACCTGCATCAAAACCACCACCTTGCCAGTCTCCTAAGAAATCAGCACCAACAGAAACAATGACATCTGCTTTTGCAAAATCATAATTAGCCATGGCTCTTACACCATAAACTGATTGAAATGCATCTAATGTATTGGATTCAGATACAGCATCATAAACTACATGTTTCGTAGTAGGATATTTTGCCATAAATGAAGCAAGAAGGGCATCTGTTGATGGACTAGCCATTGTGTTGGTCAAGACCACTACATTACCGCCTTTTGCTTTAGCATCTTCTAAACTAGCTTTTACTTTTGCATTTACATCGGCCCAAGTTGCATCTTTACCTGCAATTTTTGGACTTTTCAAACGCAAACTATCATATAATGAAAGGACAGAAGCATGAACTCTGGCATTAGCACCTGTTCTTGCTCCCGCTAAATTATTGTTTTCAACTTTAATAGGACGACCCTCACGAGTTTTGATTAAAATATTTGCAAAATCAAAACCGTCTGCCATAGTAGTTGCATAATAATCCGCAACACCCGGAATAATTTCTTCTGGTTGAACTACGTAAGGAATTGACTTTACTACAGGACCTTCACACGCTGCTAATGATGCTGCTGCCGTGCTGAATCCAACATATTTTAAAAAGTCACGACGAGTAGTTGAAGAAGAAGATAATGATTCTTTATCTCCTAAAAAATCCTCAACCGGAATTGGTTCCACAAACTCGTTGTTTCTTAGCGTCTCAACAATAGAACTATTTTCGTTTAGTTCTTCAACACTTTTCCAGTATTTTTTGTTTGATGCCATTGTATAGTATATTAGCTTCTTAAATTATTTTATTAATAGTGACATTTTCCACATTCTAAACCACCCATTTGTGCAGCTGTTAATTGCGACACGCCATATTTTTTAGAAAGTTCTTCGTGGATTTTTTTGTAGTAAGCATTATCTTCTACTTTCACATTGGTTTCTCTGTGACAATTGATACACCATCCCATTGTTAATGGTGCAAATTGTTTTTGCAATTCATATTCTTCCACAGGACCGTGACACGTTTGACATTCTACACCAGCAACCGTTACGTGTTGTGAGTGATTGAAATAGACGTGATCAGGTAAGTTGTGAATTCTAACCCATTTTACAGGTTTGGTTTTACCTGTGTATTTTTGCGCTGATTTATCCCATCCAACAGCATCGTATAGCTTTGCAATTTGAGCGTCATAAAATGCTTTTGAATGTTCTTCTGTAGCTGTAGTTTCTGCAACCTCACTGATGTTTTTGTGACAGTTCATACACACATTCAAAGAAGGAATTCCTGCATGCTTACTTACGCGAGCAGAAGAGTGACAGTATTTACAGTCGATCCCATTGTCACCCGCATGAATTCTGTGTGAATAATGAATGGGTTGAACGGGTTCGTAATCTTGATCAACCCCAATTTGCATTAAATAACCGTAAGCAAAATAAGCACTCACCAACAAAAATAGTATCGCTGATACCAAAACCAAAAATTGATTTTTAGCATAGGCATTGAATAAGCCCATCAAAGAACGATTTTTCTTAACGATTTCTATCCCTTTAGCATCCGCAATTTTAGTCAACATATTGTTCACCAAGAACAACATTACTACTAACATTAGCATTACTAATGAGAGCGCACCTAAGATGAAATTGTTCGATATGCCATTTTCAGCAACACCTTCTGTACCTGCCACTGGAGCACCAGCAACTGGAGCTGCTGCAGCCGGAGCTGGCTCTGAAGTATACGCTATGATATTGTCAATATCCTCATTTGACAATTGTGGAAATGCAGTCATCGCAACTTTATTGTTCTCTTCGAAAACTTTTACTGCTTGCGCATCTCCTGACTTGATTAATTCTCCACTGTTTTTAACCCATTTGTACAACCATTCTTTGTCATACTTAGCCGCAACGTTACGAAGTGCAGGACCCGTAGCTTTGGCGTCTAATTTGTGACATGCAGCACAATTGGCATTAAAAATTTCTTTACCCTTTGCCGCATCTTGAGAAAATGCAGTTAAAGAAATCGTTAGCGTTAACGCTAAACCGAAGAAAATCCTTGAAAACGATTTATGGTTACCCACCTTTTTCATATTTAAAATGATTATCAACTAATTATTTGGTACAATTACAATTGAAACTATGTTCAACTCCAATTTTAAAAAACTCCGACAAAAATACAATATTAGAACTATTATTAAAACCTTAATTTTATCTTAAAATGTAATTTATATTTGTTCTAAATAACAATAATCTCTGTCATAATAAAATGAAATTGTATTTTTGTATTGAAAAATAATTGCCATGAAAAAATCACAAAAACATAACTTATTGTTCTACTTTATTCTATGTTTATTTTTTACGTCAAAAATGAACGGACAAGACTTAAAAACGTTTGTAAGTCAAGATCCAAAAATTGAACAAATACTAAAAGAAAAAAGAAAAATAAATCTCGGATTAGCATCAAATGAAACCTATAAAATTCAAATTTTTTATGGAAATAGTGACGATTCGAAAAAAAAATTACAAGAATTTAAGAGAGAATTTAAAGATTTTGATGGTACCATAGTGTATACAAATCCAAATTTTAAAGTATGGGTTGGCAATTATGAAACGCGCATTGAAGTTGAAAAAGCAATGCTCGAAATTAAGAAAAAATACCCCACGGCTTTGATCATCAAACCCACTAAATAAAACAAAAAACGCCTTGCAATGCAAGGCGTTTTTTTATGCTAATTTTGTATTATTTTAATTTTTTCTTCACTTCCACTTCTTGGAAAGCTTCGATTAAATCATACTCTTTGATGTCGTTATAATTCTTAATCTGCATACCACAGTCATAGCCTTTAGCTACTTCTTTTACATCGTCTTTAAAACGTTTTAAAGTCGCTAACTCACCGGTGTAAATAACCACTCCTTCTCGTATCAGACGTATTTTAGAATTTCTAAAGATTTTACCATCTGTCACCATACATCCTGCAATTGAACCGACTTTGGTTACTTTAAAGATTTCTCTAATTTCAGCCGTTCCGGTGATTTCTTCTTTCATTTCTGGTGACAACATTCCTTCCATAGCGTCTTTTAAGTCATCAATAGCATCGTAAATAATCGAATAGTTACGGATATCAATTTCCTCTTTATCGGCTAATTGTTTCGCGTTTCCTTGTGGACGCACATTAAATCCAATAATGATAGCATCTGAAGCAGAAGCTAACAATACATCCGATTCGGTAATAGCCCCTACTCCTTTATGGATAATATTGATTTGAATTTCTTCTGTCGATAATTTGGAGAACGAGTCAGACAAGGCTTCAACAGAACCGTCCACATCTCCTTTAAGGATAATGTTTAATTCTTTAAATTGACCCAAAGCAATACGACGTCCAATTTCGGCAAGTGTAATGTGTTTTTGAGTACGTACCGATTGCTCGCGTTGTAACTGCGTACGTTTCGCTGCAATTTGTTTTGCTTCTCTTTCATCTTCGTACACGTTAAACTTATCACCAGCTGTAGGTGCTCCATCCAATCCCAATACTGATACTGGTGTTGACGGACCTGCTTCTTTTATTTGATGCCCTCTTTCGTCAAACATGGCTCTAATTTTACCATGGTTTTTTCCAGCAAGTACATAATCTCCAATACGAAGCGTTCCTGCTTGAACTAAGATAGTAGATACATAACCTCTACCTTTATCCAATTGAGCTTCCACAACTGTTCCCAATGCGGGTTTGTTTGGATTTGCTGTTAATTCTAATACTTCTGCTTCCAATAATACTTTTTCAAGAAGTTCTAACACTCCAGTCCCTTGTTTTGCAGAAATATCGTGTGATTGGTATTTTCCACCCCAATCTTCAACCAACAAATTCATGCTGGCTAATTGTTCTTTTATTTTTTCAGGATTTGCATTAGGCTTATCCACTTTATTGATAGCAAAAATCATAGGAACGCCAGCTGCTTGTGCGTGACTGATCGCTTCTTTGGTTTGCGGCATGATATCGTCGTCTGCGGCAATAACTATAATTGCAATATCGGTAACTTGCGCTCCACGAGCACGCATCGCAGTAAAGGCTTCGTGGCCTGGTGTATCTAAAAATGTGATTTTTTCGCCACCTTCTAATATTACCCCATAGGCACCGATGTGCTGCGTAATTCCACCCGATTCACCAGCAATTACATTGGCTTTACGAATGTAATCCAGTAAAGAGGTTTTACCATGATCCACGTGACCCATTACGGTTACGATAGGTGCTCTATGTACTAAATCTTCTGGATTATCAGCAATAATTTCAGCTGCTTCTTCAATATCAGTAGTAATAAATTCCACTTCAAAACCAAACTCATCGGCTACAATGGATAACGTCTCTGCATCTAATCGTTGGTTCATGGTTACCATAATTCCTAACGACATACAGGTCCCAATCACTTTTGTAATCGGCACATCCATCATGGTAGCAACCTCACCAACCGTTACAAACTCGGTAACTTTTAATGTTTTACTACCTTCTTCAAGAGCCTGAAGTTCGTCGTCCACACGTTGACGGTGTGAATCTCTTTTATCTCTTCTGTATTTTGCAGATTTTGATTTATTCCCTTTTCCTTGTAAACGCTCTAAGGTTTCTTTAATTTGGTTTTTTACATCTTCTTCAGAAGGTTCTACCTTTTGAATGATTGGTTTTTTACCTTTATTAAATCCACTAGCACCTCCTTTTACAAACTCTTTTTTAGGACCACCAACTTGATTTCCTCCCGGAGCTCCAGGGCCAGCAGGCTTAATGATTCTTTTTCGTTTGTTTTTATTGGCGTTAGCATTGGCTCCTCCAACCGCATTTGGCGCTTGAGGAGTACCTGGTTTTTTTATTTCTTTTTTGAAATCTTCTTTTTTCTTTTTGGCTTTGTCAAATTGCGTTAAATCAATTTTTTGACCTGTAAAAGTAGCTCCCGAAAGTTTGTGATATTGCGTTTCAATTTTTTCATCTCCACTGTCATCAGTAGCAACTTCTTCAGTGGTTTCCTTACCAACTGTTTTTTCAACTTTCGCTTTTTCTTCTTTTGTAGATTCTGAAGTAGGCTTGGTGGCCACAACTTCCTCTTTTGATTCCTTAGAAGGAGCTTCAGAAGCAACTTGTTTTTTAGTATCGAGTTCGATTTTACCAACAGCTTTAGGCGCAGTAACAACTGCTTTAGCCTTGATAATTTCTTGTCTTTGGCGTTCTTCTTCCTGTAAACGTTTTGATTCTTGTTCTTTTTCAAATTCACGTTTTAGTGCCTCTTTCTCTTTTTTCTTTTCTTCACTCACTTCAAGAGAGGCAACCTTATTCCCTTTGTCGGCAGAAAATTGACCACATAAGACTTTATACTCCTCTTGAGAGATCTTTGCATTTGGACTCGACTCGATTTCATGACCTTTGTCTTTTAAAAAATCCACAGCTCTATCAAGAGAAATATTTAACTCTCTTAAAATCTTGTTTATTCTTATTACTCTTTCTTCAGACATATAATCTTTTTAAAAAATTCTTTTTTGTTGTTGTGCGTACGGTTGATGATTAACCTTCCAGTTCTTCTTTTAGAACATTCATTACATCAATAATTGTTTCTTCTTCAAGATCTGTTCTTCTTACTAAATCTGAAACTTCTTGTTTTAATACGCTTCTTGCTGTATCCAATCCAATTTTCTCGAACTCTTCAATGATCCAATCTTCGATTTCATCAGAAAATTCTCTTAATTCTACGTCATCTTCTTCTTCAGCTACACCTTCGCGAATAACATCAATTTCATAGCCTGTTAATAAACTTGCTAATTTAATATTATTTCCGCCACGTCCGATGGCTTTAGAAACTTCTTCAATTTTTAAGAAAACTTCAGCTGTTTTTGCTTCTTCGTTAATTTTAACTGAAGAAACTTTAGCCGGACTTAACGCTCTAGTAATATATAATTGCGGATTAGAGGTGTAATTGATAACATCAATATTTTCATTACCCAATTCGCGAACTATACCATGAATACGAGATCCTTTCATCCCCACACAGGCTCCAACTGGATCAATACGATCGTCATAAGAATCTACCGCTACTTTTGCTTTTTCACCCGGAATACGAACTACCTTTTTAATGGTAATCAAACCGTCAAATACTTCCGGAATTTCTTGTTCAAACAATTTTTCAAGAAAATCAGGCGCCGTTCTAGACATGATGATTTGTGGCTTGTTTCCTTTCAATTCCACATTTTCAATTACCCCTCTTACATTATCTCCTTTTTTGAAATAATCGTTTGGAATTTGCTTTTCTTTCGGTAATACAATTTCATTACCATCGTCGTCCATCAAAATTACAGCTTTTGGACGTACATGATGTACCTCAGCGGTATAAATATCACCAATAATATCTTTAAATTGTTTGTACAAATTAGTATTATCGTGTTCGTGAATTTTAGAAATCAAATTTTGACGTAAAGCCAAAATCGCTCTTCTTCCCAATTGAAATAATTTTACTTCTTCCGAAACGTCTTCACCTACTTCAAAATCAGGCTCTATTTTTCTAGCTTCTGATAATGAAATTTCAGAGTTTTCGTCTTCCACTTCACCGTCTTCTACTACCACACGATTTCTCCAAATCTCCATATCTCCTTTATCCGGATTAATGATGATGTCGAAATTTTCGTCTGATCCGTATTTCTTTTTTAAAGCATTTCTAAATACTTCCTCTAAAATTGCCATTAGTGTAACTCTATCGATGAGTTTGTCGTCTTTAAATTCTGAGAACGACTCTATTAATGCAATATTTTCCATGTCAACTTTTTTATTTAAAATGATACTATAACAATTGCTTCTTTTATATTTTGGTATGGAATTTCAGCTTTTTTATCAACTGTTTCTTTCCCTTTTCCTATTTTTTTTGGTTCTCTGGCTTGCCATTCCAAAGTGATTTTTTCATCATCAGCAGCCACTAATTTTGCTTCAATCTCTGCCGATTCTGTAGTTTTTACCTTGAGCGTTCTGCCAATGTTTTTAATGAACTGTCGTGTAAATTTCAACGGACTTGAAACTCCTGCTGAAGCTACTTCAAGCGAAAAATCTTGCTCTTCTCTATCGAGTTGATTTTCAATAGCACGACTCACATCAATACAATCTTGAAGATTAACTCCGTGATCACCGTCTAAATTAATGCTAATTTTATTGGCTTCGTTTATTGAAAAATCAACTAAAAATAATTCAGGTCGCTCAACTAATGCAGCCGCTATCAACTCTTGAACTTTGTCTTTAAACGTCATATTTTTTATAAAAAGAGGCACGCTATGCGTGCCTCATTATTCATTTATCTCCAAATAACTTGGCAAATCTACAAAATTAATTTGAATTAAAAAAATATTGTGGATTCGGATATTTTTTATACCTTTATAATGTGATTTGATCACAACCAATTATATAACCTAAAACAATAATATGAAACGTATTTTAGTCCCCACTGATTTTTCTAAGCATGCAGAATATGCACTTAAAGTGGCTGCACAAATTGCAAAAAAGAACAATGGTGAAGTTTTTTTAGTTCACATGTTAGAACTTCCAACTTCAGGTAATGACGCGATCTCAACTGCGCATGAAATTCCTGAATTAATGTTATTCAAAAATGCTGCTGTAAACAAATTAGACGCTATGATGGATGCAACTTATCTTGAAGGCGTAAAAATATCTAAAATGATTCAATTTGAAATGGCTTTTGATGGAATCGTAAAGAATGCAAAAGCACACGATATTGATTTGATTGTAATGGGATCTCACGGCGCAAGCGGTTTTCAAGAAATGTTCATTGGTTCCAATACTGAAAAAGTTGTACGAAACTCAGATATTCCTGTATTAGTTATCAAAAGAGACGAAGATCCATTCAGTGCGCAAAAATTTGTATTTGCCTCTGATTTTTCAGGCGAAGCAAAAAAACCATTCCAAAAAGCAATGGCTTTCGCTCAAGGATTTGGCGCTCATTTGCATTTGGTAAACATCAATACACCTAACAACTTTAAATCGACTAAAGCAGCAGAGCAAACTATGACTGATTTTCTTGCTGGCGTAGACACTTCCTCTATAACTACACATATATATAATGATGTTAATGTAGAAAAAGGAATCTTACATTTTGCAAAGAGTATTGATGCCGACTTAATTGGAATGAGTACCCATGGAAGAAAAGGATTGTCACATTTCTTTAATGGAAGTATTAGTGAAGATTTGGTCAATCACGCAAAACGTCCGGTGATCACATTTAAAATATAATCACACTTTTCAATAAAAAAACGACCTAAATTTAGGTCGTTTTTTTATTGTAATATATTGCCATTCAACCACATATAACGAAATAAAAAAACCCTGCTAGATTTAGCAGGGTTTTGTTGGCCCACAAGGACTCGAACCTTGAATGACGGTACCAAAAACCGGAGTGTTACCATTACACCATGGGCCAATTCCCATACAACCTTTTCGATTGCGAGTGCAAATGTAGCACATATTTTGTATTCTACAAATTTTTCCAAAAAATTTATTAAAAAATTAATTTAACATTTTATATCTGTAAAAAAATAGTTTCTTTGTAGTTGAAATTAAGAAACCTTATACATTATATGACTTCATTCAACTTTAAAAAATGGAATACCATACTAGGATGGTTTTCTTTTGCAGTTGCATTATTGACTTATTCGTTAACCGTTGAACCTACGCTTAGTTTTTGGGATTGTGGTGAATACATAGCCACCTCAGCAAATCTAGAAGTTGGTCATCCCCCCGGAGCGCCTTTATTTCAAATGTTAGGAGCATTTTTTGCCATGTTTGCTACAAGTGCTGATAAAATTGCCCTATTGGTAAATTATCTTTCTGTTTTTTCAAGTGCCTTTACTGTATTATTTATGTTTTGGTCGTTGACCCTATTACTGCGCAAAATTATAGGGCAATCCAAAGAAACTACATTTTCTCAAAATTTCATGATCTTGGGAAGTTCTCTTATCGCATCGCTTTCGTTTACCTTTTCAGACAGTTTTTGGTACAATGCGGTAGAAGCGGAAGTATATGCCATGGCCTCCTTTTTAATTGCGCTTTTATTTTGGTTAGGATTGCGTTGGGAACAAGAAATGGAAACCCCTCGTGGGAATAAATGGTTGCTATTGATTTCATTAGTCATTGGCTTATCCTTTGGTGTGCACTTTATGGCCTTATTAACGTTTCCTGCTATTGGCTTTTTATACTTCTTTAAAAAATATAAAAAGGTTACTGTAAAAAACTTCATGCTTGCCAATGTAGTCATCGTAGCAATTTTGCTTTTTATTTTTAAATTATTATTGCCTTTTGCCTTAGGATTTTTCGGTAAAACCGAAATCTTTATGGTGAACGAATTGGGATTACCCTTCAACTCGGGAACTATTTTTGCTTTTCTACTTATTGTAGCTGCCTTTTATTTTGGCTTACAATACACTAAGAAAAAAGGGCATGTTTTTTATAACACCTTAATATTATCTACACTCTTTATCTTAATCGGATTCTCAACTTGGTTGATGCTGCCCATTCGTGCCAATGCAAACACACCAATTAATGAGAATAAACCTTCCGATGCTGCTGAAGTATTAGCGTATTACAACAGGGAACAATATGGCGAACAAAAGTTGTTTTATGGACCACAATTTTCAGAGGCCTATTCTGGCTTAGATTCGGTGACTCCTTATTTAGACGACAAACCTAATTATGAACGAGACTATACAACCAATACCTACGTCATTACCAATAATTTTAAAAACGCAAAACAAAATACCGACGATGCACACAAAGCCTTTTTACCGCGTATGTGGAGCAACGAGCACAATGTAAATTACATGACATTTGGCGAACCTTTAGAATTCCAAATCAACCCTGAGTATGCACACGAAGATGAATTGGTGCAAATAGTTACCGAATTTAGAAAAGGTTTTGCTAGTGGCGAAATTGATTTAAAGGGATATGATAAATTTCTAAATACCTATGGAGAATATTTAATTGTAGAAAAACCGTCATTTATCAGCAACATGAAATTCATGTTTCAATACCAATTTGGTTATATGTATGGCCGTTATCTTCTATGGAACTTTGCAGGAAGACAAAACGATAACCAAGGAAAATACGACGACTCAAATGGTAATTGGATTACTGGGATTAGTTTTATCGATGAATGGTTAGTAGGTTCTCAGAAAAATCTAACTTCAGACATGCAAAATAACAAAGGACGAAATGTATATTTTGGATTGCCTTTTATTTTAGCATTACTGGGCATTTTTTATCATGCTAAAAAAGACATTAAAAGTTTTTATGTATTATTGGCTTTATTTTTATTTACCGGGTTAGCACTTAAAATTTATCTCAACGAAAGACCTTTTGAACCTAGAGAACGTGATTATGCCTTAGTTGGGTCATTTTATGTGTTTGCGATGTGGATTGCGCTTGGGGTCTATGCTATTTATGATTGGATCTTACACTATTTGAAACCTAAAGTAGCCCTAACTTTAGTATTGGTTGTATGCTTTTTAGCTTCTCCTGTACTATTAGCTAAAGAAAACTGGGACGATCATGATCGTTCTAACAAATATACCGCTTTAGCAATGGCTAAAGCCTATTTAGATTCTTGCGAACCCAATGCCATACTATTCACCATTGGAGACAACGATACCTTTCCTTTGTGGTATATGCAGGAAATAGAAGGTTATAGAACCGATATTCGAATTGTGAATACCAGTTTATTTATGACCGACTGGTACATTGACCAAATGAAAATGAAAACGCACAATTCGGAACCGATTCCAAGTTCGTTTAAAAGAGACCAATACAAAGGAAGTACTCGAGATTACAGTTTATTTGTAGAGCGTACGGAAGAACCTCTTTTGTTAGGTGAACTATTAAAATTTGTAGCTTTAGATGACGAGAGAGCAAAAATTACATTGGACAGCGGAAATAAAGTGAATTATTTTCCATCTAAAAAAGTAATTATCCCTATTGACAAGAAAACCATCATTCAAAATAAAGTAGTACATCCAAAATACTATGATTCTATTGTGCCTCAAATCGAATTCACAATTAAAGACAAAGCACTTTATAAAAATCGTTTGATGATGCTTGACATCGTAAATGAAAACAATTGGAAACGCCCTATTTATTTTTCAGGAGGTAGCTTTGGTGAAGACGATTACATTTGGATGAAAGATTATTTACAATTAGACGGTATGTGTTTCAAATTGGTTCCACTAAAAACACCAACCGACGATCCAAACCCAATGCGAATGGGATCTATTGATGCTGATAAAATGTATGAAATTGTAATGAAATGGGATTGGGGAAATAGTGGAAATCCAAAAATATACCATGACCCTGAAACGCGCAAAAACAGTATTACCTATCGCACCAACTTAGCCCGTTTGATGGAAACCTTAATTTTAGAAGGCAAAAAAGAAAAGGCTGAAAAAGTTATTGACTTAGCAATGGCCAAAATGCCAATTGCCTATTTTGAATATTATTCCATGGTTGAGCCTTTTGCAATGGGATATTATGAAGTGGGTAATAAAGAGAAAGCTAGAAAAGTAGTTGCTGAGTTGATCCAAAAATACCAAGAAAGTTTAACTTTTTACAGTGGCTATAAATTAGCCGAACAATATTACTATGCTTCAGACATTGTTTCAGATATAGAACAATACAGAAACTTACTTGACATTGTGAAAGCCGCCGAAGATCGTGCCTTTTACGAAAAAGAAAAAGTCAAATTCAATAACTTCAATAAACGTTTTGCTATTTTCAACAGAAAAATGGAATAAGTAGCGATACAAAATGTACAGGTGCCAATAGAAAAATTTCATTTGGCACCTTTTTTTTAGCTTACTTTTGCTTCATGAAAATTACTTGGACAAAAACACCCCATTGGGTCAAACTTGTTTTTAATACATTGGTTTGGGACCTTCCAAATACCGAACAAAAAGTCTACCTCACGTTTGATGACGGTCCTATTCCTGAGGTCACTGAATGGGTATTAGATCTTTTGAAATCCGAAGGTATAAAAGCCACATTTTTCTGCATTGGAGCTAACATTCAAAAGCATCCTAAAATCTATCAAAGGATACTTACAGAAGGACACCAAACAGGAAATCACACATTCAATCATATAAAAGGATGGAAAACTCCTACAAAAGAATATATCCAAAACGTTCAAAAATGCGAAACCGAAATCGAAAGAACAGCTACAAATAGTACCAAGCTTTTCCGACCTCCTTTTGGTAAAATCACACCCAATCAATCGAAAGCTTTGCAGAATTTAGGATATAAAATAATCATGTGGGATGTAGTGAGTCATGATTACGACAGGACTATTAGCCAAGAAAAATGCCTAAGCAATGTGCTTACAAAAAGTACACAAGGAAGTATTATCGTTTTCCACGATAGTCTCAAAGCGGAAAAAAACTTGAAATATGTACTACCGAAAGCAATACATTTTTTAAAAAATAACGGGTTTAAATTTGATGTTTTACCTTAGAAAACATTGAAGGATTTAGTACTAAACTAAATTTAGGCTTGCTCCTGCACTAAAGAAATTAAGGTATTGGCATCCAGTTCTCCACTTTGTCTCCAAACCATTTGACCTTCTTTGTAAATCATCAATGTAGGTAACCCTTTAATACGAAGCGCATCAGCTAATTCCTGATTTTTATCCACATCAATTTTTATTACGCGAGCTTTATCACCTAAAGCAGCAGCAACATGACGAATTACTTCATTCATCGCAACTGATGGTTCATTCCACTCTGTAAAAAAATCTATCAATACGGGTACTTGAGCATCGATAAGTTCTCCAAATTTTGACATAAATTGAATTTATTGGTATCAAAAAAAATATTTTTCACTCGAAAATATTATACAAATGTAGCATTTTTAATGAATTACACTACTTTTTCTTCTTTTTTTAGTTCAATGACTGTGATTTCAGGCATAATTCCGACCCTTCCTGGGTAAGCATGAAAGCCAAAACCTCGATTCACATAAATATATCTCCCTGCATTTTCATACAATCCAGCCCATTGTTTGTATACATATTGAATGGGACTCCATTTGATCCATCCTGGAATTTCAATACCAAACTGCATCCCGTGAGTATGCCCTGACAGTGTCAAATGAAAGTGGTTTTCATCGTGCTGAATTTTCTCATCCCAATGACTCGGATCGTGACTCATTACAATTTTAAAATCTTTTTTTGACAAACCTTCAGAAGCTAATTTCAAATCGCCACGCTCACCAAATTTTCTACCCCAATTTTCTACCCCTACAAGCGCAATTTGTTCCTGCCCATTTAATATTTTTATATGTTCGTTAAGCAATAACCTAAAATTAATTTTACGATGTATATCTTTAATAGCTTCAAAATTGGCTTGTTTCTCCTCGGTAGAATTCCATTCTACATATTCGCCATAGTCATGGTTTCCTAGAATAGAATACTTACCATATTTTGGTGTATGTATTCCTTTAAAAGTATCAATCCATGGATCCATTTCTGTGGCATGCGTATTTACAATATCGCCGGTAAATAAAACCAAATCCGAATTTTGGGCATTGATCAAATCAATAGCATATTGGATTTTAGCCTCATCATCAAAACTTCCGCTGTGCACGTCTGAAATATGTGTGATGGTTGTGCCGTCAAATGCATCCGGTAAATCTGGAAAAAAAAGCGTTTGTTTGATCACTTTGAAATTATATTTTCCTAACGTTACACCATACAACAAGGAAACGAATGGAATTGCCGCAATTCCCAGAGCTACTTGACTGACAAATTTTCTTCGTTCGGGCAAGAATGTTTGAGGCGTAGCTTTTGTCGCCCAAGAAAAGAGGCCCATAAAAAAACGCACCACATCTTCACCAAATAAGATAATTGTAAGCAGTAATTTGGGTAAATACAACAGCAACAACAAGCCAAAAGTGAGCATGGTTTTAGGTGTTTGCCCCACTTTTCGATCAAAGTGAAACAACTGATAGATAATAAATGCTATGGCTAAAGCTGACGTAACATAATAAAAAATAAAAAACCACTTTGATTTGATCAAGGTTCTAAAAGCCAGAAAGGCATAAATTTCTAAAATGGCTACAAATAGTAAAAAAACAATCCAACGAAGCATTTGCAATTTTTTTTTGCAAAGTAACGCACAAGTTGTTCAAAAATCTACTGTATTTAATGAAATTTAACAAAGTGTATATGAATTAAGAATTGTATTTTTACGTCTTTAAAACAATTATCAGTTTATGGCGGATCAAAAAAGACTTTTTCTTCTGGATGCTTATGCTCTTATTTTTAGAGGATACTATGCATTTATAAAAAACCCTCGCATCAATTCTAAAGGAATGGATACCTCTGCCATCATGGGGTTTATGAATTCCTTAATGGATGTTATTAAGCGTGAAAAACCAGATCATTTAGCGGTTGCCTTTGATAAAGGAGGCAGTGATTATCGTTTTGAAATGTATCAAGAATACAAAGCACATAGAGATGAAACTCCAGAAGCCATAAAAATTGCCGTCCCCTATATTCAAGAATTGTTGCGAGCGATGCACATTCCTATTGTTGAAAAAGCGGGTTTTGAAGCCGATGACTTAATTGGGACATTAGCCAAACAAGCCGAAAAAGAAGGCTTTCAAGTCTTTATGGTTACGCCAGATAAGGATTTTGCACAATTGGTTTCGGAAAATATTTTCATGTACAAACCAGCCCGAATGGGGAACGATATCGAGATTTGGGGCATTCCTGAAGTCTTAGCAAAATTTGAAATCGAGCGTCCCGACCAAGTCATTGATTTTTTAGGAATGATGGGCGATGCTGCCGATAATATTCCAGGATTACCTGGTGTAGGTGAAAAAACAGCTAAAAAATTCTTAGCGGAATACGGAACTTTAGAAAACTTGTTGGCCAACACGCATCAATTAAAAGGCGCGATGAAAGATAAAATCGAAGCCAATAAAGAATTGGGAATACTTTCAAAAAAGTTGGCCACTATCCTACTGGATTGTCCCGTAACTTTTGATGCCGACGATTACGAATTATCGAAACCCGATGTAGAAAAAACCGATGCGTTATTCCAAGAATTGGAATTTCGTCAAATGAAAGCGCAGTTTGACAAGTTATTCGGTACCGGTAAAGAATATGACAACATTGACACCACCGAAAACACAACTGAAACACCAGAAGCTGTTAAAAAAGCTCCAATTAAAAAATCAAACGAAGACCAATTTGACTTGTTCGGTTTTAGCGACGAATCAGATGAACCCACATTGCAGCATTCTTATTATGCCACACTTGAAAACACCTCGCATTTTTACCAAATTATTCAAGGTGATTTGCCCGTAAAACTGCTACTACAGAATTTATTGAATCAAACTTCGGTTTGTTTTGATACTGAAACTACAGGACTGGATGCTTTGGATGCCGAATTAGTTGGCATGTCATTCGCTTTCGAAAAAGGAAAAGGATTTTATGTTCCGTTTCCTGAAAATCAGGAAGAAGCACAAACGTTACTTGAAAAATTTAGACCCTTTTTTGAAAATGAACACATTGAAAAAATCGGTCAGAACATGAAATATGATTTGAAGATTCTTTCCAATTACAACATACAAGTCAAAGGGAAATTATTTGACACCATGATTGCGCATTATCTCATCAATCCCGATATGCGTCATAATATGGATGTTTTGTCGGAAACGTATTTAAAATATGCCCCAAAATCCATTGAAACATTAATTGGAAAAAAAGGGAAAAATCAATTATCGATGCGCGATGTTCCTTTGGAAGACATCAAAGAATATGCAACTGAAGACGCTGATATTACCTTCCAACTTAAGGAACATTTCCAACCGATTTTAGAAAAAGTAGGTACCAAAAAATTATTTGACGAAATCGAAATTCCGCTGGTTCCTGTTTTGGCCGATATGGAAAAAGAAGGCATTCGTTTGGATGTAGATTTTTTAAAAAGTATGTCAGTTGACATGCAAAAAGAAATCAATGCGTTTGAACAACAAATCTATGAAACCGCTGGTGAGAAATTCAATTTGGCTTCTCCAAAACAGTTGGGCGATATTTTATTCGACAAACTAAAAATTGGTGGCGCGAAACAAAAGAAAACCAAAACAGGTCAATATGCAACTGGTGAAGAAGTGTTGAGTTATTTAGCAAACGAACATCAAATTGTGCGCGATATTTTAGAATGGCGTCAAATGGTGAAATTGCAAAGCACCTATATCGATGCATTACCAAACCAAGTCGATAAAAAAACAGGAAGAGTACATACCGATTATATGCAAACTGTGGCTGCTACAGGTCGTTTGAGTTCTACAAATCCAAATTTACAAAACATTCCGATTCGAACCGAAAAAGGCCGATTAATTAGAAAAGCCTTCATTGCTCGTGATGAAAATTACACCCTACTTTCTGCCGATTATTCTCAAATAGAATTGCGCATTATTGCGGCGTTGTGTGGTGAAGAAAACATGATCAAAGCGTTTCAAAATAACGAAGACATCCACAAAAGCACGGCGGCAAAAGTGTTCAATGTACCATTAGATGAAGTAACTAAAGAGCAAAGAAGTCATGCCAAAACGGTAAACTTCGGAATTATTTATGGGGTTTCGGCTTTTGGATTGAGCAACCAAACCAATTTATCTCGAAAAGAAAGTGCCGATTTAATTGAAGCGTATTATCAAACCTATCCAAAATTGAAATCGTTCATGACTTCGCAAGTGGATTTTGCAAGAGAAAACGGTTATGTTGAAACCATTTCAGGCAGGAGACGTTATTTGAAAGACATCAACTCGGCCAATGCAATTGTTCGTGGTGGTGCCGAACGAAATGCAGTGAATGCGCCAATTCAAGGTTCGGCTGCAGATATCATTAAAATTGCGATGATTAACATTCACAAAAAACTGACTACTGAACATTGGAAATCAAAAATGTTGTTACAAGTTCATGACGAATTAGTATTTGATGTGCACAACTCCGAATTAGATAAAATTCAACCAATGATCAAACACGAAATGGAAAATGCCTTCAAAATGGCCGTTCCGTTAGAGGTAGAAATTGGATTGGGTAAAAACTGGTTGGAAGCGCATTGATATTATTACATAATCTAAAATTATGAAGAACTATTTATATTTAATGCTTGCCACAGTCTTGATCTCTTCTTGTGCTGCATCAAAAAAAATAGAGCTAAAAGCATATTTCGACATTGGTGAACCCATATACTCAGCAAAAGATATTTCTTTTAGAGATAAAATAATTGATACAAATATTAAAATTAATGATAGTTGCAAAAAGCATAACATTAATTATTTTGGAGATGTACCCGTTGATTTAGTCGGTTCTTTTTATGGGGGAACAGAAAATTTTTTCAAATTATTTTATTCAAACTTTAAAGATTCATTTTATTACAAATCTTCAGTAACAAGTATCGATTTTATTATTAGTCGTGAGGGCAAAATTGAAAATATTACGATTCATACAAAAAATAAAAAGTTAAAAAATGAAATTAATCGAATATTACGGTTGGAATGTATGAACAAATGGAAACCCAGTGGAATTGGAGGAAGAATAAATTTAAAAGGAGGATTTGAAATTAGATATATTGAAACTAAAATGCAAATGAGGTTAATTTTAAAAAAATAATTATGGAAAAGTTTAAAAAAGAAATTCCGTTTCTACTTATTGCTATATTACCTTTCATTTATTTGGCCTGTATTTGGAATAACTTACCCGAAATAATTCCTATGCATTGGAACGGTTCTGGTGAAATTGACGATTGGGGAAAAAAGATAGAGATACTTTTTCCGCTGTTGCTTATTAGTGGAATTGGTTATTTTACATTTTTAATTCTTCCGTCGTTGGATCCAAAAGGAAATTTAGAAAAAATGGGGAACAAACTTCAAAATTTGCGCTACATAATTAGCATATTTTTAACCTTATTGGCATTATTTATCGTGTATAGCATTCAAACGAAAAACGCAAATCCTAAAATCATTTTTGTTATTATTGGTTTGCTGTTTTCATTCTTAGGCAATTATTTCAAGACTATAAAACCGAATTATTTCATTGGAATCAGAACACCTTGGACATTGGAAAATGAAGAAGTTTGGAAAAAAACACATGTAATAGGTGGAAAATTTTGGTTTGTGGGCGGACTATTAATGGCAATGACATTTGTATTTCCAAATGATGTTCAATTCTATACTTTTATGGGAATTACTGCCGTTATTACTATTATTCCAATTGTATATTCGTATTTCGAATTTAAAAAAATTAAAAATCAGTAACAAAAGAAGTTATTTCAATACCAATAATAAATTAAATTTTAGATGAAAAAATTTGCCCTGATTTTCGCTTTAAGCTTTTCATTAGTTACTATAGCACAAGATCGATTCACCAAGATTGATAGTTTACTAACCTATTTATACCAAAAGGATAAATTCATGGGCTCGCTTTGCATTCGTGAAGGTGAAAATGTAGTGTTTAATAAAGCCTATGGCTTTACGGATGATCAAAATAAAATTACTGCCGACCGATTGACCAAGTATAAAATTGGCTCCATTTCTAAAACGTTTACAGCGGTGATGATCATGCAATTGATTGAAGAAAACAAAGTAACACTTCAAACCAAATTAAATCGTTTTTATCCAACTATTCCAAACGCAGAAAAAATTTCGATTTATGATCTTTTACACCACAGAACAGGAATTGTAGATTATGTAAACCAAGATACTACCTTTCATCAATCGTTAGATAAAAAATATACCAAAGAAGAAATCATCAAAGTCATTTCAAGAAATGCGTCAATCTTTGAACCCGGAAGTAAATATGCCTATAGTAATTCAAATTATTTTCTGTTGGGTTGTATTATTGAAACGATTACCAAAAAATCGTTTGCCGAAAATTTAGAAACCCGAATTGTAAAAAAAGCAAACTTATCTAATACATTTTATTCAGAAAATAAGATAAATAGTGCAAATAATGAAAGCTATTCCTTTTTACACGACGGAACAAAATGGAATCAAATGCCTGAATCGCACAATTCAATCCCATTTTCTTCAGGAGGAATTACTTCCAATCCAGCCGATTTAACCCGATTTTTATATGCTTTATTTCACAACAAATTGGTACACAAAAAATCATTAGAGCAAATGAAAGAAATCGTAGAAGGTTATGGAATTGGACTTACAAAAATTCCGTTTGGGGAACGAAAATTCTACGGCCATGGTGGTGTCATTGATCAATATCGTTCTTTAATGGGCTATTATCCCGCCGAGGATATGAGTTATGCCTTTATTTCTAGTAGTACAAATTATGATTTAAACGATGCGGTTATAGGAATTTTAAGTATTTACTATAAAATGCCTTTCCCATTTCCAGTATTTAACAAAATAGACCGTTCTAAAATAGACTCCTTCTTAGGAACTTATTCATGTAAAGATTTACCTATAAAAATTATTATTTCAGAAAAAAATGGAGATTTAATTGCACAAGCAACCGGACAAAGTGCTTTTCCATTGACTTTTAAAGAAGAAAAAACATTTATATTTGCACCCGCAGGAATCGAAATGATTTTTGGTGAAAACAGTTTTGTGTTGAAACAAGGCGGTATGCAATTTAATTTCAGTAAAGAATAAATGGGTAATAATTTCATTACTAGTATTAAAAAAATTACAAATAGTCGTTATTTAGATTATATTGGTGTTGTTTTAGTAGTTAGTATTTCCTTTCTATTAAAGTATCATGAAACGCTTTATGATTTTGAATGGCATCAAAAAAACTATTCTTTTTATCTAGGTTACTTTTCCATTGTAAATACTATTTTATCGATGCTTGCCACCCGATTGGTAACCAAAAAAAATAATTTTGGAAACTTAATTAGCACTTGCAATACGCTATTAAGTGGTGGTATTGATTTTTTGTTAGGAAATATTGGCGCCGTTTTAACCTATCCTGTTTCATTTTTTGGAAACTACTTTGCTTTTAAAATTTGGAAAAAGAAAAAATATTTGAATTCAATTGATTTGATATTTTTTAGAAATATGGGGATTGGAATACTGTTGTCTTTTGTATTGAACTATATTGCTTTTACAAATTTTTCAACAGGAGCAATAGACTGGAAGTTATTTTTTATCATTGCCGTTCCTGCAGGTATTAGCTTTGGTGGTACTTTTAATTTAGGTCGCATGTACCCCGACAATTGGTTCAACTGGCAAGTATACAATGCATTTAAAATAGTTCAAAATTTGATGTTACTCAACATAGCAAACACCATAAAATATGTATTTTATATGGTCAATGCAATTTTAGGTTACATCACTTGGAATGACGACAGGAAAATGCAATTATAATTTTCGAGTCGATTCTCTCTGACGCAATTCGGTTTTTACCACTACCGTTTGGTGCTGATAAAATTCGTCTTTAGTATTTAATTTATTAATCAACAATTCGGCAGCTTTGGCTCCAATTTCTGGGGCATGCTGACTCACAGTAGACAAACTTGGTGTCAATCGTTTTGACCAAACGCCATCGGCAAATCCTATAATATTTAATTCTTCCGGAATTTTTATGCCTTTCTTAATAGCTAATTTCATGGCCATTGTTGATGCATGTTCGTCCAGTGCAAAAAATGCATCTACTTTTTCAGCAGCAATGAGTTGTGCTAATTTTTCATCAAACACTTCGAGATCATTCTCGATGATGAGCAACTTTTGATCCACACTTAGCTGGTTTGCTTCTAGAGCTTTTTGATAGCCTTCAAAACGCAATTGTCCCACACTTAAGTTACCAATAGTTGAAAGTAAGGCTGTTTTTTTACTACCTAATTTAACAAGATGTTGCGTGGCATCGTAAGCCGATTCAAAATCGTCAACAATTACTTTATCACACACAATACTTTCGGCCACACGGTCAAACATCACAATAGGCGTCCCACTGTTAATAATCTCTTTAAAATGCTGATATTCTTTTTTGGATTGGGTTTCTTCGGCCACCGAAACAATAAATCCATCAATAGTTCCATTATTAAGCATATCCATAACTTCCATCTCTTTTTCGTGAGACTCATTGGAAATTCCAGTAATTACATTGTAGCCTTTTGCTAAGGCTGCCTTTTCAATACCACTAAACACTTTAGCAAAAAAGGGATTTAAAATATTAGGAATGATAACGCCAATTGTATTGGTGCGTTGATTTTTTAAATTTTTCGCAATACTATTGGGCTTGTAATTTTGCAACTTCGCATATTCTTGAATTTTAATTTTGGTCGCTTCGCTAATTTCTGGGCTATCACTTAATGCTTTAGAAACAGTAGAAATAGATACTTCAAATTCTTTTGCGATTTGTTTTAAGGTGGCTTTTGCTTTCATGCTTTCAATTTAAAAAGTAAAAATACGTTTTTTTAGCATTAAACTGCCAAAAAAACGAATAATAGTCATCACAAAAACAGGTTCTTTACAATATTTTAGCATGGCTATTTGTATATCTAATAATTAATTGTACTTTTGCACTCCCTTTATTGGGAATGGAATGTTTAATTTAAATTAATTATTGTGAACACATTAAGCTACAAAACAGTATCAGCAAACAAGGCGACTGCAGACAAGCAGTGGATTGTTGTGGACGCTGAAGGGCATAACTTAGGTCGTTTATCAACAAAAGTAGCAATGCTTTTAAGAGGTAAATACAAGCCAAGTTATACACCGCACGTTGATTGTGGAGATAACGTAATTGTTATCAACGCAGAAAAAATCAACCTTACTGGTAACAAGTTAGATGACAAAACGTACATCAGACACACAGGTTATCCAGGAGGTCAAAGAACTTTAACTGCTAAAGTAATGCAACAAAAAAATCCTGCATTATTAGTAGAGAAAGCTGTAAAAGGAATGTTACCTAAAAACAAATTAGGCGCTGAACTTTTCAGAAATTTAAATGTAAATGTTGGTTCTGAGCACAAACATGCTGCTCAACAACCAAAAACAGTTAACCTAAACGATCTTAAGTAATGGGAGTTATTCACAAAATCGGTAGAAGAAAATGCGCTGTTGCTCGTGTTTATGTTTCAGAAGGAACAGGAAAAATCACAGTGAACAAAAGAGAATTTAGTAACTACTTCCCAACTGCTACTTTACAGTACAAAGTAATGCAACCAATGTCTATGACAGAAAATGCAACTAACTTTGACGTTAAAGTAAACGTTTATGGTGGTGGTTCAACAGGACAAGCAGAAGCTGTGAGAATGGCAATTGCTAGAGCTATGTGTGAAGTTGAGGCTGAAAACAGAGCAATCCTTAAACCAGAAGGATTATTAACAAGAGATCCTAGAATGGTAGAACGTAAAAAATTCGGTCAGAAAAAAGCACGTAAGAGATTCCAATTCTCGAAACGTTAATATTCGAAATTTATCCGAATATATTTTCAGTACTATTTTTACAATTAAAATTGAATTAAAAACAAAGTTGTCGATATTCCTTTCAAAAAGGGAATTAGTTTAGCATCTAAATGAAGCCTCAAGCGTAAAGCCCAACGGAACATTGCTAATCACGGAACGTAAACTATTACACAATGGCAAACAAAATTGACGTTAAAGAATTATTAGAAGCAGGTGTACATTTCGGACACATGACTCGTAAATGGGATCCAAACATGGCTCCTTACATTTATATGGAGCGTAATGGTATTCATATCATTAACTTATATAAAACAGCAGCTAAAATTGAAGAAGCTAATGAAGCTTTGAAAAAAATTGCTGCATCTGGTAGAAAAGTACTATTCGTTGCTACCAAAAAACAAGCGAAAGATATCGTTGCTGAAAAAGCAGCAGCTTGTAACATGCCGTACATCACTGAAAGATGGCCAGGTGGTATGTTAACAAACTTCGTTACTATTCGTAAAGCGGTTAAAAAAATGGCTTCTATCGATAGAATGAAAAAAGACGGTACTTTCTTAACTTTATCTAAAAAAGAAAGATTGCAAGTAGATCGTTTACGTGCAAAATTAGAGAAAAACTTAGGTTCTATTGCTGACATGTCTAGACTTCCAGCAGCGTTATTTGTAGTAGACGTTAAAGCAGAGCATATCGCGATTAAAGAAGCTCAAAAATTAAACATTCCAGTGTTCGCAATGGTAGATACGAATTCGGACCCACGTCCAATTGATTTCGTTATCCCTGCAAATGATGATGCTTCTAAATCAATCGATAAAATTTTATCTTTAGTTTCTGCTGCTTTAGTAGAAGGTCTTTCAGATAGAAAAGTTGAAAAAGATGAATTACCAGCTAAAGAGGTAGAAGCTACAGAAGAAGCTTCTGCAACTGAAACTGAAGCATAAATAATATAAATTCCAAAAATTAAATTCCAAATTCCAAACTTGTTCTAACGTTTAGTTAGCAATTTAGTAAAATTGGAATTTGGGATTTAGTAATTGGGATTTTTACTTTTACAAACAATTTAAAAAAATACAAAATGGCAAATATTACTGCTGCAGACGTAAATAAATTAAGAACTATCACTGGTGCTGGAATGATGGATTGCAAAAAAGCATTAGTGGAAGCAGAAGGAGATTTCGATTTAGCTATCGAAAACTTAAGAAAAAAAGGTCAAAAAGTAGCCGCTAACCGTTCAGATAGAGAATCTACTGAAGGAGCAGCTGTTGCTGTTGTTAACGCAGACAAAACGGCTGCTGTTGCAATTACCTTAAACTGTGAAACGGATTTCGTAGGTAAAAACGAAGCTTTCGTAAAATTAGCAACTGATTTAGCTAACCAAGCTTTAAATTTTGCTACTAAAGATGAATTATTAGCTTCTGACTTTAACGGAATTACAGTTGCTGAAAAATTAATTGAACAAACTGGAGTTATCGGTGAAAAAATTGAAATTGGTGCTTTTGAGCGTTTAGAAGGTGCTTTCATTGGATCATACATTCACGCGGGTAAAATTGCTACTCTTGTAGCTTTATCTGCAAACGTTGCTGGTGCTGATGAAGCGGCTAAAAACGTTGCAATGCAAGCTGCTGCCATGAACCCAATTGCTTTAAACGAAGCGGGTGTTGATGCTGCAATCATTGAAAAAGAAATCGAAATTGCTAAAGAACAATTAAGAGCTGAAGGCAAACCAGAAGCTATGTTAGATAATATCTCTAAAGGTAAAATCCAACGTTTCTACAAAGACAATACTTTGGTAAACCAAGATTATATTAAAGATGGTTCTATGAGCGTTGCTGCTTATATCAAATCGGTTGAGGCCAACTTAACGGTTACAGGCTTTAAAAGAGTTGCTTTAGGATAATCTTTCGATTACAAGCATATAAAACTTCAATCTTCGGGTTGAAGTTTTTTTTTATGTGCTAATTCCATTACTTTTGAAAAAACATCTCATATGTTCCAAAGGAAAAAAGACATCATATACATCATTTTAGCGGGTGTTTTTATAACTAATGCACTCATAGCTGAATTAATTGGCGGCAAGCTCATTTATATTGGTAATAATGTAATGAGTTTAGGTATTTTACCCTGGCCTATTGTATTTATTACTACCGATTTAATCAATGAATATTTTGGCGAAAAAGGTGTTAAAAAATTATCTTTTATTACAGCAGGTTTGATTGCCTATACCTTTTTTATCTTGTTAATTGGGCTTAACATCCCTGCAGTTAAAGGCGATGGATTAATAACAGATGATCAATTTAGCGCGGTTTTTGGACAAAGTATGTGGATTATTGTTGGGAGCATTACTGCCTTTTTGGCTTCCCAATTGATTGATGTAACCCTTTTTCGTTTTCTAAAAAATAAAACTGGAAATAAAATGCTGTGGTTGAGAAGTACAGGCTCTACCGTAATTTCACAATTATTTGACAGCTTCATCGTATTAGGTATTGCCTTTTGGTTGCCTGGTAAAATTAATACCCAAACTTTTATTGCTTCTGCTTTTACCGGTTATTCTGTAAAATTAGTAATAGCAGTGGGACTCACTCCCTTAATTTATCTTGGACATTATTTAATTGACAACTATCTAGCTAGAGAAAAAAATGGAAACTAAACTCCGTTGCGCCTGGTGCGAAAAAGATGACTTGTATCGCAATTATCATGATAACGAATGGGGGAAACCTGTTTACGATGATGCTACAATTTTTGAATTTTTAATTTTAGAAACCTTTCAGGCGGGGTTGAGTTGGTACACCGTTTTGGCAAAAAGAGAAAATTTCAGAAAAGCCTTTGATCATTTCGATTGGAATAAAATTGCCAATTATTCTGAGGAAAAAATGACAGAATTAGCTGAAGATGCTGGAATTATCAGAAACAAACTAAAAATCAAAGCAACGGTAACTAATGCCCAAGCCTTTATAAAAGTGCAGGAAGAATTTGGAAGTTTTTCAAAGTATATTTGGGGATTTGTGGATGGAAAACCTATTGACAATAAGCCTAAAACATTAAAAGATGTACCCGCCACGACTCCTATATCAGACGCATTAAGTATAGATTTGAAGAAACGCGGATTCAAATTTGTTGGATCTACCGTTGTTTATGCACACATGCAAGCCACTGGAATGGTCAATGATCATGTTATGGATTGCTTTACAAGAAAATAAATTATGAGCAACGACCCACTTCACGGAAAACCTTTAAAGGAAATTGTAGAACAATTAGTGCGTTTTTATGGCTTTGACACTTTGGCCGAATTGATCAACATCAACTGTTTTAAGGACAATCCGTCTATAAATTCAAGTTTAAAATTCTTGAGAAAAACCGATTGGGCTCGAAAAAAAGTGGAAGAATTGTATGTAAGTTCCTTACCAAAGTTTTAACTCTTCAATACCATTAAAAAATCTTCTCGCTCTATTTCGACGCAACCTAAACTCGCTAAATGGTCGTTATATACTTGGCAATCTAACAAGCGATAATTAGCAATTTCCAATTGTTTTGCCAGAGCAATGAAAGCCATTTTACTAGCGTTTGACACTTTTGAAAACATGCTTTCACCACAAAAAACGTGACCTAAATCTACACCATATAGCCCACCAACTAATTCCTCATTTTCCCATACTTCAACACTTTTGGCAATACCTAATTCGTGGAGTTTACAATAGGCTTCTACCATATTATCCGTAATCCAAGTGCCCGTTTGATTTTTTCTAGAAATTTTTTTACAATTAAGAATTACTTCTCTAAAAGCCGTGTTGAAAGTTACTTTGAATTTTTTTTGATAAATAATATTTCGCATGCTTTTTGAAATTTTTACATCTTCAAGAAACAAGACCATACGTTCCGGCGGACTCCACCATAAAATCGGTTCATCGTCTTCAAACCATGGAAATATACCTGATTGATAGGCTAAAACCAATCGCTCAGGCGATAAATCTCCACCTACAGCAACAATCCCTTCAGGTGAAGCGGTTTCCACTGGTGGAAAAAATAATTCTTGGGTTAGAAAATACATAGATACAAATTCAATTATAAATTTCAAGTTCAATTTAGAAGTTTCATACAAAATTAAAATTTAGGAATACTACTTTAAAAAATTAAAATAATTTTAAAAATCTTAAATGAACTTAATCTATAAATAATATTCAACTTCAAAACTTAAATGACTTATATGTTTAAAATTTCAAATCCAATAAAAAAGCCAGAAATTCAAGTATTACTTAAACTTCTGACTTCCATCTTCAGAATTCTATCTTTTAAAAAGGTAAATCGTCGTGTTCTTCTTCTTTAAAATTAGTGGCTGGTTCAAAAGCTTCAGCTGCAGGCATTGGTGGCATTTGTGGTGCACTAGGCGCTTCTGCTTGTACTTTTTCAATTCTCCAACCTTGTATTGAATTAAAAAATTTAGTTTCGCCTTGTGGATTAACCCATTCTCTTCCTCTTAAATTAATTGAAACTTTAACTTGCTCACCTACGGCATAGTTGTTCAATAAATCGGTTTTATCTTGCGCAAACTCAATCAAAATATGTTGAGGATATTGCTCATCTGTGGTCACTACTAGTTCTCTTTTTTTGAAAGAAGCACTTACTTGTTGTACAGGGTTAATTAATTTTACTCTTCCTAAAACTTCCATAATACTTAAATTTATTTTTTAGCTAATAACAACTTCCAAGCATCAATAGCTCTTCCATTGTCTACATATTCTTTTGCCTTTTGAAATTTTGTATCCATATCATCGGCACTCAAAACGGCTTTGACTTCAAAATTTTCTTTTACAAATATAGCAATTTCTTCTTCGGTTGGTATATTTTCTATATTTCCTAATTTACCCAAATCATTCCCATTAAAATAGCCACTTTCTTTGAAAAAATCAGGAATCATGTCTACTCCAATTCCTAAGGTGGTGAGGGGTTTTTCAACTTCAAACATGCCTACATTTGAACGACTATACCAGTTGGCTCCCATTCGAGCAACCAAATCAATTTTATGCTGATCTATTTGGCCCGTTGCATCCAATATGGATTCACTGATGTGCATTTTAACCACTTCACAAATGACTAAATTTCCAGCACCCCCTTGGTCGCCCAGAGCAATTATCTCCATGATTTTACATTCAAATTGTACTGGACTTTCGGCCACACGAAACGGTTTTACATTATCTGAAGGCAACATGGTAAACCCGGCTTTATCAAATTCGTTTATCCCTTTAGGATATTCGGTACTCGATAAAGACATTTGTTGCACCATGTCATGATTCACCACATTTATCACAACTTCCTTAGTAGCCTCTGCATTGGTCAAAGTATGCTTTGTGGTATTGTCTCTTACCCTTCTTGCCGGTGAAAAAATCAAAATAGGCGGATTTGCGCTGAACACATTGAAAAAGCTAAAAGGCGATAAATTGGGATTTCCATATGCATCTAATGTACTTGCAAATGCAATGGGTCTAGGAGCCACAGCGCTTTGTAAATACCCTTGTAATTTAGCGGGTGCTATTTCTTTTGGATCAATACTTACCATGATGGGAGTTATTTTTTACAAAGATAATAAGAACAAAGCCAATTTCAATCTCAAAATTTCGGTCAAAAAACAAAAACAAACTTTAACTTTATTGCGAACTACCATAATTAAAACAGCCCTTTAAAATCAAACAATTGAATGTTTTTAGTATTTTTACATCAAATCTTGATTGATGCAGTTTTCAGAAAAACGAAATATTACCCGTTGGTTCATCATCGTTGCTTCCTTTTTCATTGTACTATTAATACTTTGGAATACCTATAATTTTTTTCAAATTTTTAAGAATGAAGAACGAGCTAAAATGGAATTTTGGGCCACTGCTCAAAAAACACTTGCCAACGCCAATGAAAATTCGGATATAGAATTGCACTTGCAAATTATACGCAACAATACTTCAATCCCAATGATTGTTACGGATAGCCATGAAAACATAATCAGCCACAATAATATAGCCGAAGAAATAGTAAATGACAGCATTGCTCTTAAAAACTATTTCAATGGGATAAAAAATGACAACCAGCCTATAAAAATGGAGCTTTCCAAAAAAAATTATCAGTTGGTGTATTACGGCGATTCTCCTTTGTTAAATAAATTAAAGTATTATCCTATTGCTTTACTGTTGATCATCATCTTATTTGGAGCGGTGGTGTATAATTTTTACAAAGCCACCAAAATGGCCACTCAAAATAAGCTTTGGGCCGGAATGGCAAAAGAAACGGCGCATCAAATTGGAACGCCTTTATCTTCTTTAATGGGATGGTTAGAACTATTAAAATTAGAAAATGTTGCTGAAGGTTCGCTCGTTGAAATTGAAAAAGACATTCAACGACTCCAAACGATTACCGATCGCTTCTCAAAAATTGGGAGCGAACCCTTATTAGAGCAAAAAAACATTATTGCAGAAACCAAACAAGCGTTAGATTATTTACAAACTAGGGTTTCCAAACAGATTTTGTTTACTTTTTCAGCGCCAGAAGAACCTCTATATGTTGCCATTAACCCTGCTTTACACAGTTGGACCATAGAAAACTTAGTCAAAAATGCCATCGATGCTATGAGAGGGAAAGGCCATTTGGATCTTACCATTACTACGATAGGAAATAAGGTTAAAATTACGATTGCTGACTCTGGAAAAGGGATTCCAAAAAATCAATTTAACAAGATTTTCGAACCCGGATTTACAACTAAAAAAAGAGGTTGGGGATTGGGATTGTCGTTAACAAAACGAATCGTGCAGGCATACCACAAAGGAAGAATAAAAGTTGCTCATTCTGAACTAGGAAAAGGAACAGCCATTCAAATTAGTTACAAAATGACAGAAAAAAATCTCGATTAAATCGAGATTTTATTTATAAATTAGAATTAATTTGTTTTGCCAGTGCTGTAAATTCAGCTTCCGATAAACTTGTTTTTCGTTGAAAACGCATGTCATCCATATCGTGAAGTGGAATCAAATGTACATGAACATGGGGCACTTCTAGGCCTACAACTGCGACTCCAATTCGCTTGCATGCTACCGATTTTTCGACGGCCTTAGCAACAGTTCTAGAAAATTTCATCAAGCCCAAATAGTGTGCTTCTTCCATATCAAAAATCTTATTGATTTCCTGTTTTGGAATACAAAGGGTGTGCCCTATTGCATTTGGATTTACATCTAAAAAAGCTAAAAAATTTTCGTCTTCTGCGATTTTATAACACGGAATTTCTCCGTTTACTATTTTAGTAAAAATACTAGGCATGGTATTAATCTCTTGAAATTTCGAGTACTTCAAATTTTAATATGCCATTAGGCACATTGATTTCAGCGACTTCACCAACAGATTTTCCTAACAAACCTTTTCCAATAGGAGAGGTAACTGATATTTTTCCGGTTTTTAAATCGGCTTCACTTTCAGCGACTAAAGTGTAAGTCATTTCCATACCATTAGATTGGTTTTTGATCTTCACAGTTGATAACACTAACGCCTTAGATAAATCCAATTGTGATTCGTCAATTAAACGCGCATTAGATACTACTTCTTCCATTTTAGAAATGCGCATTTCTAACAATCCTTGTGCTTCTTTAGCAGCATCATACTCTGCGTTTTCAGACAAATCGCCTTTGTCTCTTGCATCTGCAATAGCTTGTGATGCTTTGGGTCTTTCTATACTTTTGAGATGTTCTAATTCATCTCTTAATTTTTTTAATCCTTCTGCGGTGTAATAAGATATTGTACTCATAACTTCATCGTTTATATAAATAGAAAAAATCCCATCAGCTGGGATTTCTATTCACAAAGATAGTAATTTATTTTTAAAATTAATTTATGACCATCTTTAATGTTAGGTAAAAGTAATTAATTAAATTTGTTATTCAATAGATCTAAAATTTTCATGAAAAAATATTTGTTTTTTGTTTTTGTACTGCTATTAATGGGATGCGATAAAGAAAATTTTAGCAATAACAATCCTTACTTGCCCAATTATTCGTTTGCTTACAACATTAACATGAATTTGCCCCAATACAGCAATTTACAATTTCCAAGCAACGCCGTATACATTAATGCCGGAAACACAGGTGTACGCGGTGTTTTTGTCTTCAATACTGGTAGCGGTTATGTAGCTTTTGATGCTGCATGTCCAAACCAAGCATTAAGCAGTTGTTCCACCATGACTCTCAATGGAATTAATGTGGAATGCCCCTGTGATAATGCATCGTATAGCTTATTTTCTGGGCAAGCTGCCGGAATGCAATACCCACTAAAACAGTACCGTGTAGAGCAGTTAGATAATTTTAATTTACGCGTTTACAATTAAAATTTTACGCTCAGTCCCAAAAGAAAATTGATACCCGCTTGCGGATAAAATCCTACCCCTTCAATAGTATTTATAGTTCCTGGATTGGTCCAATCATCATCGTAGGTATAAAAATACCCGTTCGATTCGTATACTTCATCTAAAATATTATTAATTAATAGTGAAAAAACTATTGATTTAATTTCTCTGTTAATTTTCCAATCATATAAAATATTTAAATCGGTATTAGTGTAATTATCTAATATAGATTGTTTAGAATCAATATTCCCCAAATACTGTTTTCCAACAAATTTTGTCAAAAGAATAATATTTAAATTCTCAACTGGTATATACGTTGTTGAATTAGCAAAAATTAAATTTGGCGAATAGGCTATATTAGTATTTCCTAAATTTTGAACTACACCATCTCTTCGAAAATAAAAATCTTCATTCTTGTTTTGGCTTATAGTTATATTAGGTTGTAAAATCCATTTATCAATAGGCTTAATTTGCGCCTCTAACTCTAAACCTAATCGATAACTTTTTCCGCTATTTGTAAATACTGGCGAACCTACATCATTTAAAGCCCCTGTTAACACCAATTGATTTTTATAATTCATGTAAAAAGCATTAGCATTGAATTTTATTTTTTGGGAAGTGTATTTCCAACCCAATTCATAATCCATTAAACGCTCAGGTTTTACACTCCCATTTTCATAATCGTCTCGTCTAGGCTCTTTGTTTGCAACACCAACGTAGCCATAAAATGAATTTTTATCATTTAATTGATAATTTACCCCAGCTTTAGGGTTAAAAAAACGAAACGTATCATTAACATCCGGAAACTTCACGCTTGTAGCTTCATAAAACACCATTCGATATTGCATATCTGTAAACAAACTCCATGTATTAGTAATTGAATGTGTGGCTTTGGCATACAAATTTAAATCGTCTTTATTGCCGTAATTATCATAGTAGCGATTGGTCGCAGGGATGTAATTACTGGTCCAGATTACTTCTCCAAAATGCTTTCCTAAATAGCGATTGGCAGCTCCTCCAAACGTAATTTGAGTCTTGGTGGTGGTATAATTCATGGCAAAAGTAACTCCAAAAAAATCATTATCCAACCAGCGTTTTCGGACCAAATCTGAAATAAAGCTACCATTGAAAGCTGGTAAGTTGTACTCCGACAAATCTTGATCTTCTTTGTATTGTTCAAAGTATCCTTTTCCAAGCGTATAGTGCAACGCTACATTTGAAATCCATCGTGACGACCATTTTTCAGACCAATGCAATTGAAAATGATTTTGCCAATAATTATCGGTTTCATTGGCATAGAATCGCATAGTGCCATTCTCATCAAAATACATTCCGGCCGGATTGAACGTTCTATCATTTCTTAATTTTTCGGGGTCTTCAATACCATACCATGCTTGATAGGTTTTTTCTTTTCCTCCAAAAGCCATAAATTTAACTTGAGTGGATTCATTGACATAATTAGCATTAAAAAAATAACCCTGCAAACGTGAAGATGCGCGATCAATATAACCATCAGAAGCAATATTTGAAATTCTTGCATTCATTTCGAAATGATTGTGCAAGCCGGTTCCAAAAGCCAACGTGTGTTTCCGAGTTCCAAAACTTCCAATCGAATTAGAAATTTCAGCAAAAGCTTTTTCACTAAAGGACTTCGTTTGCATGTTTACACTTGCGCCAAAGGCACCGGCTCCATTGGTTGAAGTCCCTACACCACGCTGCAATTGAACACTTTCAAGAGAAGAAGCAAAATCTGGGAGGTTTACAAAAAAGGTGCCTTGACTCTCACTGTCATTAAAGGGAATTCCGTTCAAAGTAACATTGATACGCGAACCGTCAGCACCACGAACGCGCATATATGTATAGCCCACGCCATTTCCAGCATCGGTTGTACTGACTACAGATGGCAGATATTGCAACAAAACAGGGATGTCTTGGGCCATATTTCGCGGTGCTATAGCCGCAGCAGAAACGTTGGTAAATGGTATCGGATTTTTGTCTTTTGCGCGTACCGAAGAAACAATAACTTCGTTCAATGCATTGATTTTAACAGTGTCTTTTTGTGCCTCTTGTGAATAGGAACTTAGCACATAAAAAACAACAAACAGACTTAAATAAGCCTTCTTACTTTTTTTGAATACAATTTTCATCCGTAAAAATTTTACGAATAAAAGGGGTCATTATTCTTGGTTAATAACTATTTTTGAGATTCCTTCACTCCTGTTGGAATGTATCGGTGTTGGCTTCTCTATATTCCTTGGCAGCATTACCTGCCCAGGTTCTATGGGTATGATCTCAGCTGTCATTCTAAATTAAATTTAGATGCTAGCACCCCTTTGAGATTGGAACAAAGATATTAAATAAATGGCAATTACAAGAAACAAATTATGTTCACTCGAAAAATTAAACATTTGGAGTTTTTCGATTTTGTTTAACTGCACTCATTACTTTTTTTGCCTGAAGGCGTTTTTCATTAACCGATCGCGGCACTTTTGTTTTTTGACGCGCTTTTGGAATTTTCAATCCATCTTCCAAACATTTCATCAATTTGTTTATTGCAATGGCGCGATTTTTAAACTGACTTCGATCTTCTTCACTTGTTATTATTAGTATGCCTTCTTGCGTTAACTTTGTAGCTAACTTCTGTTGCAACCGCTCTTTTTCTTCTTCTGAAAAAGCATTTGATTGAATCAAGTCCAAAGAAAGTACCACTTTTGAAGCGACTTTATTCACATTTTGTCCTCCAGCACCACTGCTACGAACAGCCTTAAATACAATTTCGTTTAAAACAAGGTTTTTATCCATCTTTAGGATTCATAAACGGGCTGATGTGCCGGTTTTAATAAATCATTGACGCTTTTCACGGGATTAAAAGTAGCCAAAGGAACCTCAACAAAAACAGTGGTCCATTTAGCCATCGCACCGTTCCATAAACCGGGTAATTCAATTGCCTTTATAGGTTGGCCTAAAATTGTTTTTTGAGTAATTATAACGGCCTGATGATCTATGTATTCGGTGAGGTCAAATTTTTGTCCTTGTGCATTTTTTACCCCACAAACTATATCCACCGGATTAAAATGTGTGGCACTTTTCAAGCAATTTTTTTGAAGTTCGTTGGTCAAATCTATTTGTGATGTTTCTACTATTTGTAATGTAATCCGTCCTTTCTCATCTTGCACCCAAAAAGGCCCACCTCCCGGCTCACCTTCATTTTTTACCATACCACAAACTCGAATTGGACGATTCAAAATTTTAATTAAATACTCTTTTTGATAAGCATTTTGAAACATCTGAAACTCATCTGGCAAGGGAAAAGAAAGTTGATGCGCTACAAATAATTTTATTTCTTGCATTAAAGCAACATCATAGGTATCTACTTTAAGTTTTTGGATGTAATCAAATATTTGATTTTGTAGATGTAACAGCTTTCCTGCCAATACTTTTTGATTGAAAATACATTGTTCTTGTTCTGCTTGAGATATATTGTCAATGTTTTTTATAAAAATCACATCGGCATCCACTTGATTTAAATTTTCAATCAAAGCACCGTGACCGGCAGGTCTAAAAAGCAAAGAACCATCTGATAATCTAAACGGGTTGTTATGTTCATCTACTGCCAGCGTATCTGTTGTTTCATTTTGATACGAAAAGTCTACTTCTACCTCCGACTGTCTAGAAACAAGCGCGTCAAAATCAGCTTGAAACTCTTTAGAAATTGTAAAATGAATACGGCTGTTCTGGGAAAGATTGCTCAATTGTTTCGCTTCTGCTATATGCTCTTCCACCGGAGTAATTAGTTGATTATTTTTCAGGTGAAATGGCAAAATACCTTTGGGTTTAGTAGCAAAGTCAAGACCTGTTTTGTGTAAAAGTGTATATATAATGGCGTGTACTTTTTGATCTCTAGAAAAGGTACTATACTCAGTGAAAAGTTCTTTTGTTTTTTCTTTCAATTGGGCATGAAAGGGAAACTTTCGGATACCCACAATAAATACATTCAGATTTTGATCGCCTGTTTTATTAATATAACCTGTTAAAGTATCCGAATTCGGATCAAAATCGTTTAAAAATACATTCAAGAATTGAAACATTCGTGTGGCAGCTCCCGATGCTGGTACAAACTTTTGCAGTTGTTTATTGCCCTTTTGGGAATCAAAATATTGACTAAAAAACAACTTTTCGTCTGAACTGAGTTGTTGTATTCCGTCACCAACCGTTGCTGATTTGACCAACTGTAAAGGTGCAACCCCTTTTTGAAAAAAAGCAAGCTGTTGGCTTATTTTTTCCAATTCATATCCTTTTGATGCAATGTATACTATATCTTTTTCGCTAAATAGGTTCTCCATGATAAATAGGCAATAATTGCCATGATACTAAAAATAAAATACTGTAAGGCGAGCATTCCTAACCCTCTATAGGCAAACAATGGAACGGCAATACAATCTCCAATAATCCATAAGGTCCAATTCTCAATTTTTTTCAAAGCCATATACCACATGGCTGTAAAAAATATTCCTGATGTAAAAATATCAATATAATTAGGAATTTCAAGTGTATAATCAAAAAAAACATAGACCAAATACGTGATGATCATGGTGGCAATAAACAATCCAAAACCCATGTATTTTTCAAACCTAGTGGTTCTTGAAATTTTTAATTTGGGGGATTGCGCATTTGGAATCCATCGGTACCAGCCATAAATACTCATGATCGAATAGTATACATTCATAGTCATATCTCCAAAGTAAGCCGCTTGATACAACAAATATACCGTTATTGTTGTGGCAAGTAAACCTGTAGGGTACACCCAAATATTTTCTCTCTTAGCGAAATAAACACTCAGTATTCCAAAGCTAAAGGCTATAAATTCGGCCCAAATTTGAAGCTCAGAAGTATTCTTATATTGACTGAGAAAAAAATCGATCATACCATTTGTCTTAAAGCGCAAACAAAAATATAGTTGGCGATGGGTTGAAAATGAATAGTGAATGGTTCAACTTGCTGGTTAAAATGTAGTTCAGCTTGAGTAGTGGCATCCGACATCTTAAAATCGGCTTCAAAAATATGATCGGGAAAACTAATTCCCTTTTCACTTTTGATTTTAAAAATCGCTTCTTTTATGCCCCAAACGGTCGTTGCTTTTGCAATTTGTTCTTCGGTTGATAATTGCGCTAAGTGCCGAACATCCATAAATCTTGAAGCTATTTTAAGTGTTTTTTCTTTTTGCAATTCAATATCGATTCCCACTTCTTGATCGCTTATACAAATGCATGAAAATTCATGAGAATGTGAAATGGAGATGTGTTTAGTATATGGTAATGAATTATGATTGATGGTTTTATTGCTATTGCCTTGTAACATTTGTCTTTTAACTTGTAAATGCGGTTTTCCAAAGGTATCATATATTAGTTCTTCATCCGAATATCCGAGGTGTTGAAGCAGCATTCGAACGGCTAAAAATCCTTTTTGATGCGACTCTGATTTCATTCCATCCAGACGCTTTTGTGAAAGTTCACTTAGCGAAACAGCTCTAAATAAATAAGTTAGCTCTTCGGTGATGCGCCAAAAGTAGGCCGTCGTAGTCTCGTTTATTGATAAAGTTTGATATAATGGCATTTATATTTTGTTGTTTTTCAAATCTTTAGAAAGCTAAACAAATCACAAATTAAGAGAAATCTTTGATAAAATAAAAAGTTATTTTGTAATTTTGCGCTCTAATTTTAGAACATACAAATATACACAATAGATGAGTACACAAACATTACCTTATGTAGCTTACAAAGTAAAAGATATTTCACTAGCAGCTTGGGGAAGAAAAGAGATTGAATTAGCTGAAGCTGAAATGCCAGGATTGATGGCATTGAGAGCAGAATACGGCGCTAGCCAACCTTTAAAAGGGGCTAGAATTGCAGGATGTTTACACATGACGATTCAAACTGCGGTATTAATCGAAACTTTAATTGCTTTAGGAGCCGAAGTAACTTGGTCTTCTTGTAATATTTTCTCAACTCAAGATCAAGCTGCTGCTGCAATTGCTGCTGCTGGAATTCAAGTTTATGCATGGAAAGGTTTGAACGAAGAAGATTTTGACTGGTGTATTGAACAAACTTTATTTTTTGGCGAAGACAGAAAACCATTAAACATGATTTTAGATGACGGTGGGGATTTAACCAATATGGTGATTGACCGTTACCCAGAATTAGTAGCTGGAATCAAAGGTTTATCTGAAGAAACCACAACAGGAGTTCACCGTTTATACGAAAGAGTTAAAGCCGGAACATTACCAATGCCAGCTATTAATGTAAATGATTCGGTTACGAAGTCAAAATTTGACAACAAATACGGTTGTAAAGAATCGGCTGTTGATGCCGTAAGAAGAGCTACCGATATTATGTTGGCTGGAAAGAGAGTAGTAGTTTGTGGATATGGTGACGTAGGAAAAGGAACTGCCGCATCGTTCAGAGGGGCAGGTTCTATTGTAACCGTAACTGAAATTGATCCAATTTGTGCCTTGCAAGCGGCTATGGATGGTTTTGAAGTAAAAAAATTAGATACTGTTATTGCTACTGCAGATATTGTTATTACTACAACTGGAAATAAAGATATTGTATTAGGTTCGCACTTTGAAAAAATGAAAGACAAAACAATTGTTTGTAACATCGGACATTTTGATAACGAAATTGATATGGCGTGGTTGAACGAAAATTTTGGTCACACAAAATCGGAAGTAAAACCACAAGTAGACATTTACAATGTAAACGGAAAAGATATTATTATCTTAGCTGAAGGACGTTTAGTAAACCTTGGTTGTGCTACAGGTCACCCAAGTTTTGTGATGAGTAACTCATTTACCAACCAAACGTTAGCGCAAATTGAATTATGGAACAACAGTGCCGCTTACAACAATGACGTGTACATGTTACCAAAACATTTAGATGAAAAAGTAGCGATGTTACACTTAGCTAAATTAGGGGTTGAATTAGAAACATTACGTCCAGACCAAGCAGAGTATATTGGTGTAGAAGTACAAGGTCCTTTCAAACCGGAATACTATAGATATTAAAAATAAAAAAACCGACAATTTTTTGTCGGTTTTTTTTATCTCTAAATTAGGGCAAAAAAGAATATCCTTTTTTAGTTTTCCAAAGAAAATATTTCTCTAAAATGAGCTTGTTAAAATCGTACAATACATTGGGAATCATTACTGCAAAATTTCTTGGTTTAAACAAATGGTCTGAAAAAATAATCACTTCTTTTTTGCCACAGTCCATAATACACAATCCCATAATTTTGCCCCATGCTTTTTCTTTCAATTGGGTTTTCCCTTCTGTGACTCTAATAATATTTTCAGCCACAATTTTACCCGTTTCGTCACTCGGATAACCTGTTTTCGGTGCCGCAAAAGGCACTTTGTTTGGCGTAAAAGGCAACGGAACATTTACAGCAATTCCTGCGGCCCACACATTTTTATAATCTACGTGTTGGTAACTGTCCTTAACCGGAATGTATCCTGTAGGCGTAGCATTTAAATCTGCTGAATTTGTTACAAAATCGACTCCAATAAAAGGAGGCATTAACATGGAAAATTTGAACGGCAACTCCTCATCGTTCGTTAAAATGATTTTGTTTTCGGTTACTTCTTTGACCCCTACTTGTGTTCTATAATGAATAGAAAACATTTTCATAAATGATTTTAGCATGGACTCTCCCATTGGCATTCCATCAATACCAAAATGTCCTAAATAATCCTCAGGTGTTATCCAATACAAGTCAACTTTTTTACGGATATTTTGCTCCCGCAACCATTTTTCAACATTGAATAAAAACTCATAAGCGGCACCCATACATCCTGCATTTTGAGTTGCACCAATAACAATTGGTCCCGGATTTTTCTTGAATTCTTCTAATGCGGTTCTCGCTTTCATTGCGCCATTAGGCGTTCCAATATAGTGGGTATGTTCCGCAACTCCAGGAGCAATATCATACTTTACTTTTGGACCGGTAGCAACAACAAGATGATCAAATTTATAATCGCCTTTATCTGTGGTGACAATTTGATTTTTTACATCAACATTAAGTGCTTCAGCATTTATAAAATCAACGCCTTTTTTAGCTAATATCGTATCTTTTCGAAAAGATATATCTTTTATGTCCCTTCTTTTAAACGGCACCCATATTAATGATGGAATAAATAAAAATAACGGTGATTTATCTATCAGGATTACTTTATGTTGGTCTTTGCCTTTTCTTTTTATTTCAAGGGCTGCTGTCATTCCAGCGAAACTCCCTCCTATAATTACAGTTGTTGTCATTTTGATTTCAATTTTGAGTAAAGTTACCTCATAATCAAATCAATATCTGTCACAAAAGTTACAGAATCAAAAAAATTTCGGCAAGTAAATTATAAAAACCAAGGTAACACCACTAATATCAAAACCATCAAAGTGTCTCTCGAAGTTTTTTGGTAAGACTATTGAAAACAAGCCCGTACGAATCATTGATCAATTCAAGCATCATTTTATCGGAAACATCGCTTTTGAAACGAATGGTGTTCCAATGTACTTTACTCATGTGATAGCCCGGCTCAATGGCTTCATATGTTGCTCGAAGTTCCAAGGCACGATCGGGATCGCATTTTAAATTTAGACTTGGCTTTCCTTTTTCCCAATCGGATAATGAGGTCAAACAAAACATTTTTCCTCCAACTTTAAACACCAACGTGTCTTCATCAAACGGAAAATGTTCGGTGACGCCTTTTTTCTGCAAACAAAACTCATATAATTGCTGAATATCCATATATTAGTTGGGAGTTAGGAGTTTTTAGTTAGGAGTTTTATATCATTTAGTTTATAATTTACTTGAACCAAATTTATCTGGATTATTCATCATATAATAAATTAGTTTACCAACTTCGGTATTCAGAGCAGTGAGTTCCTTGTATTTTATTTCTTTCAAATAACCACATGCTAATGAAAAATCTAACCAAACTTGAGTTTCAGAATTTTCTGCTTCAGCATCAGTAAGTTTACTTATGAAATTTTTGGGATAAACTCTTTTTCTATATGATTCTGTGATTGTTACTGTTACACTTCTTGAACTTCTCCTTATCTGATCAGTTAATGAATACTTTTCTTCTTTTGGAAAAGTTTTAGACACATCAAAAACCAACATCGCTAAAGCAAATGATTTTTTATAAGCTAATAAATCTTTATAATCCATAAATTACACTTTTTAAAACAAAAAACTCCCTACTCCAAACTCCCTACTCCAAACTCCCTACTCCAAACTCCCTACTCCAAACTCCCTACTCCAAACTCCCTACTCCAAACTCCCTACTCTAAACTCCTTACTCTAAACTATACAAAATCGGTTTACTCGGACTTGCGTCATTTTCAAACGAAGCGAATTGTAAATTCAAAATATAACTTCCGTCTTTTACTTTTTCGTCTACATAAATCATTTCGGTAATCGTACAATTAAATCGAGCATCATCATTGACTTGATTCACGTCTTTCACATTCCAAAAGGCTTTGTGTGCTACTAATTTTCCTTCGTCGTGCTCTCTGTCTACGCTTGGCAAATCAATTAGCAAATGCTGAATACCTTTTTCTCTGATAAAAATAGCGGCCGCTTCTTCCAAATAAGGTGGGTTGGTATTGGAATAATTCAAATGCTTTTTGAGTTCCAAATTGGGTAATGTTCTAATAATGATGGCTTGTGGTGAAGTTGTGCCCAAAGCATTTTCAATTTGTCCTTTGGTAATGACTAAATCTTCTCCAACGTTTTTTGGTGCTACCGAAATTAATTCAGCAGAAAAGAAGAACTGTTTCAAACATTGATTGATCGAATAAAAATCGCGGGTAATATGTCCTAAACACTCGGTATGGGTACCATGTGCATGGGGATTAAAGAAAATATTGTTAAAATTTGTTGACGATTTCCCCTCCGAAACCTTACCAATCCAATCGCCCATGGTTACGGGTTCAATTTCGGGTGCATTTTGATACCATGCAATTGGGTTTTGGTCATTATTGGTCAACGGAATCGAAATATCAATAGGTTGAGATAAGTCGATCTGTAGTTTGTTGATGATTGCTTTCATAAAATAATATCTATTCCAAATTTAACAAAAACAAATCACTTGCAATTCCATCACTCAAAAACTTTCCTTTTTTTGTGGTTCGCAAAATGGTATCATCAATAAAAAGTAAATGATCGTCAATAAACTTTGCCGCTTGCTGGTTAAGATAATCTAGATAGGTTTTTCCAAAATCTTTTTCAATTCGTTCCAGTGAAACTCCCCAAATCGTTCGTAATCCCGTCATTACATATTCGTTATACCGATCGGTTTTAGTCAAGGTTTCGATTTCTATGGGTAATTTGTTTTCTTGAATCGATTTAATGTACAAGGCATTGTTTGACACATTCCAGCCTCTATTTAATCCATCATAACTATGTGCAGAGGGTCCAATGCCGATGTATTTTTTACCCAACCAATAACTCGAATTATTTTTTGAAAAATAATTTTCTTTACCAAAATTGGACAACTCATAATGTATGAATCCATTTTCTGATAGTTTACTTACCAAAATTTGAAAATGTAATGCCGCCACTTCATCATCGGGTTGCGAAATTATTCCTTTTTGAATGAACGAATGCAAAGCAGTTTTTGCCTCAACCGTTAAGGCATAACTCGAAATGTGTGGCACTCCAAAAGACAAGGCTGTTTCTATATTTTGCAACCATTTTTCATTGGACATGTTCGGAATTCCGTAAATCAAATCGATGGAAATATTATCAAAATAATGCGAAGCATATTCCAAACATTTCTTTGCCTCTTCCACGTTGTGGGCGCGATTCATTAACTTTAAATCGTCTTCAAAAAAAGATTGAATACCGATAGATAAACGATTCACAGGGGAATGGGCTAATTCCAAAATTGTTTCTGGGTTTAAATCATCTGGATTAGCTTCCACGGTAATCTCAGGGTTGTCTGTCACTTTGTAATTTTGATATACTGTATCAATCAAAAATTTCAAATCTGCAATGTCTAATATGGAAGGGGTACCACCTCCAAAATAAATTGTTTCTACGATTTCCTGTTCAAACTCACCCTTACGCATACTAATTTCATGTGCCAAGGCTGCAACCATTTCGCTTTTCTTCTTTAACGAAGTCGAAAAATGAAAGTCGCAATAATGACACGCTTGCTTGCAAAAAGGGATGTGGATGTAGATTCCTCCCATTTTATTTTTTCACTCTATTTTCATTATTTTTAACAAAAGCATCCCAACCTGAATAACTTTTTGCACCTACAACTTTGCCTGAATTAAAAAAATGACAAACCGCTGCTGCCAAACCATCTGTAGAATCAAGGTTTTTTGGCAATTCTTTCAAACCTAATAACTGTTGAAGCATTTTAGCCACTTGTTCTTTACTGGCGTTTCCATTACCAGTGATGGCCATTTTAATTTTTTTGGGTTCGTATTCTGTAATCGGAATATCTCTAGAAAGTCCGGCAGCCATAGCTACTCCTTGTGCGCGTCCAAGTTTCAGCATGGATTGTACATTTTTACCAAAGAACGGCGCTTCAATAGCAATTTCATCGGGATTGTGGGTGTCAATTAATTCGATAGTTCGTTCAAAAATCACTCTCAATTTTTGATAATGATTATCATACTTTGATAATATCAATTCGTTTAGTTGAACAAATTCCATTTTTTTATTGATCACTTTGATCAAGCCGAAACCCATAATAGTGGTTCCAGGATCAATACCCAATATGATGCGTTCGTTTGCCAATGAAATTTATTTTTCTACTTTAATAATAACTGGAAGTATGAATTGGGTTTTAACCTTTACACCTCTTTTAATGGCGGGCTCTACTTTTGGGAAATCGGCCAAACGTGCCAATAAAACACTATCCGCTTTTATTTTATCATAAGCCACACTATCTTTTGAAAATTGGGGCTCAAATTGCAAATTAGCATCTGGGAAAATTGTTACTTTCACCGAAATGGTATCCGTATTAGGGTATAACATTTGAAGCGTATCAATTCCGATTCGCGTTTGTATCGTTTGGGAAAGATAATCAAAAAAGCATTGTTTCTTCACCGCCGGATCAGCAATGGTATCACACTGAAGCACCGAAGGTAATTCGTCTACTTCTTCCCAATTGATTTTTTGCAATTCTTGTTGCAACAATAGGTTTTCATCGGGTACTTTTTTATCAAACAATTGGCACGAATACAACAGTATTGTTACCCCTATAAGTTGGATTGTCTTTTTCATATTAATCTTCCATCTGAAATTTTATAGGTAGGGCAAAGCTAATATTTATGGGCTTGCTGTCGCAAAATGCAGGCTTACAACTTGGCATGGTCTTTATAATTCGAATCGCTTCTTCTTCCAAAACCAAGCCGTTTTCCGGACCCCTTGCATCAATAATTTCTGGATTTCCTTCTTTGTTAATAAAAAACTCTATTATTACTGTACCTTCTACATCATGGTCAATAGCAAAGGAGGGATAGCGAAATTTATTTGCTACATGTTTTGTAAAAAAATCTATAAATGGTATTTCTTCCTCTTGCTGGGTAATGCTGTTTTTTACTTTAAAAAAAGGCAATATTTGTTGGGTACATTTAGTGAAATCCTCAGCAACTTGATTATCTACAATGGTATTTGCTTTGACTATAGAATCTTGTTGTTTTTTTTGTTGTTTTGCTTGTTTGCTTTCTGCCACGCGCATTAAATAAGCATCCCATTCTTTTTTCTTGGCTTCTTCCAACTCTTCCTTTGGTTTTGACACATCCTTCAAACGGCCAATGGAATTACTGGACGGATTTTGCGCTAAGGTTACTGTGACTGTAAAAAATGAAATTATCAGTATTATTAAAATTCTCATGCTCTAATTTTGCTTAGCTTATGCTGAACAAAGTTATGAAAATGTTAGACATGAACTAGTATCTTTTAGATAACTTTTGAAACCACCAAGTAGCAGCCAAACTAGCTTTCGTTAATACAAATGTGATTCTATACCAATAATAGCGTACAAAATCAAAAAAGCCTTGCATAAATGCAAAGCTTTTCATTGGTCTAACTACTAAACCTAATCCCAATTGCTTGGGAATAAACAACACAACTATCGTGATTTTTGGTGTTTACATAGCAACAACAAAAAATCTTATTTTGGGCAAAAAAGCACTTCAATTTCTTGAAGTGCTTTTTATTTTTCTGGCGGTCTGGACGGGACTCGAACCCGCGACCCCATGCGTGACAGGCATGTATTCTAACCAACTGAACTACCAAACCAGTGCGTTTTTCACCCTTTGCTTTAGGAATAAAGGGATGGGTGAACTTGATTGCGAGTGCAAATATACTACGCTTTTTGATTCCTGCAAATATTTTTTCGAAAAAAGACAAACTTTTTTTAAGCGCTCTAGGCAAACTTTTGTTTTTCAACCAAATAGGCGGTCATTATTTTTTCAAAAGTTTCACCAATAGCAACAGGTATATATTTTATTTTATATTGCAGGCATGTAGATTCAATAGTTTTGAAATATGTACTAATGGTTTTTTGATAGGCATCTTGACTGTTTTCGGCAAAAAGCTGAACCGTTTCACCGGTTTCAACATCTATAAATTTTCTAGGGGTAGCATCAAAATCAAAGTCCAATTCGGTCTTTAAATCATACACATGAAATACTACAACTTTATGTTTGTTGTGTTTTAAATGTTGTAATGCCTTAAAAATTTTATCATTATCCTCATTTTGAAACATATCCGTAAACAAAATCACCATGGAACGACGGTGTAAATTTTCGGCAATTTGATGTAAATAGGTAACGGTATCTGTTGTTTTTGTTGCTGTGTTTTTTGAAATCACCTCTTCTAATTGATGTAAAATCATGCGATGGTGACGATCACTGCCCTTTTCTGGAGCATAATATTCATACTTGTCGGAATAGATACTCAGTCCCACGGCATCTCGCTGTTTCTTTAACAAGTTCATCAATACTGCAGCAGCCAAAACCGAAAAACCAATTTTATTTTCAAAAAAGGGTTGCTGAATACTCAATTTTGGATAATGCATGGACGAAGAATTATCAAGAATCAAGTGACAGCGGAGATTGGTTTCTTCTTCATAGCGCTTGGTATATAATCGGTCGGTTTTTGCAAATAATTTCCAATCCAGATGCTTGGTACTTTCACCAGGATTGTAGGTTTTGTGTTCAGCAAATTCTGCCGAAAAACCATGAAATGGCGATTTATGCATTCCCGAAATAAAGCCTTCGACAATTTGATGGGCCAAAAGTTCCAGGTGCTCAAAACGCGCAATTTTTTCTATTTGCTGGTCTAATTTCATACGTTCAAAGATAGGAAAAGATTCGTTATCTAGACAATAGGTTTTAGATGAAGGATGAAAGGTGTTGAATAAAAAAAGGTCCAACTTCCGTTGAACCTTTCTTATCATATTCTACATTTTATTACAGTAATGCATCGATAGCATCTGTGTAAGTTTTCTTAGGAGCCACACCTACTTGTCTTCCTACCACTTCACCGTTTTGAAAAATCAAAACAGTTGGAATATTACGCACTCCATATTTTGCAGCAAATTCTTGATTTGCATCTACATCTACTTTTCCTACAACTGCTTTCCCTTCGTACTCACTGTGGATTTCGTCAATAACGGGTCCGACCATTCTACAAGGTCCACACCACGCTGCCCAAAAATCTACTACTACTGGTTTGTCCGATTTCAATACTACTTCATCAAAAGTAGCATCTGTTATTGCTAATGCCATATGTTCTTTGTTTTATTATTAATTGAATTGCAAATTTAGGAATTTATTATCAATGACAATGCGAAATGAGATTAGTTTTAATTATGCTGCTATTGCCATTTCTTATGTTCTAATTGAGCTTAAAACTCACCTGCATTTTATCCAGCTCTTGCAGAAACTCTGATGAAATTTTCACTTTCAATTTGCGGCTCGGCATGGATAATTTAGTTTTTACAACAATCTCTTCTTTCTCTACCGGTATAGCCAAATCCATTTCTTCATCTCCTTCCACCTCATCTGAAGACTCTATTTCTTCATCGATACTTACCGGACTCATCTCTATTGTTTTTTTGATGCGTTCCAATTCCATCACTTCAAATGTTACCGAATGATCGCCTTTATGACTGACAAAAAGTTCGTTGAGCGCCGTAACAAAAGGCATGTTTATTTCTTTGATATCCAAATGAATAATTAACTTTTTTGCAAAAAGAGACAATACATCGGCTAACATTTTAGCATCAATGAATTGAATCCGAGGATCTGATTTTTTTCCAGTTTCCCGATTTACCCAGCCATCTTTAACGTTAATTTTGAAATACACAAACTGATTTTGCAATAAAAAATGACGGTATTTTAAATATTCTTCATCAAAAATTCGAAACTCAAAACTTTCGTCATAACCCTCTAATGCAAATGTTGCCCAACCCTTGCCGTTTTTTGCAGTGCGATGTTGTACATTGGTTACAATCCCCCCAAACGATAAATTTTTTCCAACATGTTGTGCCAGATTTTTAAGCGACTCCAATTTTGCATTACAAAAATATTTCATTTCAAATTTGTAATCGTCTAAAGGATGTCCAGAAATATAAATTCCAACTACTTCTTTTTCTTTGGCCAATTTCTCCATAGTACTCCAATCGTCACAGGGAGGCACAACAGGCTCGGCAATTTGTACTTCCGATGCATCGCCAAACAAACTCACTTGAGACGAATTTTCGTTTTCTTGGAATTTTGAACCGTAGCGAATCGCTTTCTCTAGAAACGTAATTCCATCACCATCGTGATGAAAATATTGTGCGCGATGTGTTTCAGAAAAACCATCAAAACCACCTGCTAAGGCTAAATTTTCAAATGCTTTTTTATTTGCAGCGCGCAAATCGATGCGTTTGGCCAAATCAAAAATAGATTTATAATTGCCCTCTTTTCTACTTTCAACTATAGTTTGAACCGCTCCAGCTCCAACGCCTTTTACAGCACCCATTCCAAAACGTACTGCATAATTTTCATTTACCGTGAATTTATAGAACGATTCATTGACGTCGGGACCTAAAACTGCCAATCCCATGCGTTTACATTCTTCCATAAAGAACGAAACTTGTTTGATGTCGTTCATGTTATTAGAAAGTACCGCAGCCATATATTCTGCTGGATAGTGTGCTTTCAAATATGCGGTTTGGTAGGCAATCCAAGCGTAGCAAGTAGAATGCGATTTATTAAAAGCATAACTAGCAAAGGCTTCCCAATCTTTCCAAATTTTCTCTAAGATTACTGGATCGTGCCCTTTTTCAGCGGCTTGATTGATAAATTGAGGCTTCATTTTATTCAATACCTCAATTTGTTTTTTTCCCATGGCTTTTCGCAAAACGTCGGCATCCCCTTTTGAAAATCCAGCTAATTTTTGCGACAAAAGCATTACTTGCTCTTGATAAACTGTAATTCCGTAGGTTTCGGCCAAATATTCTTCACAGGCTTCTAAATCGTATTTTATTTCTTCTTCGCCGTTCTTTCTTCGCACGAAAGATGGAATATATTCTAAAGGCCCTGGGCGGTACAAGGCATTCATGGCAATCAAATCGGCAAATACAGTTGGCTTTAAGTCCTTCATGTACTTTTGCATTCCGGGCGACTCATATTGAAAAACTCCAACCGTCTCACCTCTCTGGAACAACTCATAAGTTTTTGTATCGTCGATTGGAAAATTATCGGGATCTAAATCTATATTTAAACGGTACTTGACCAATTTAACAGTATCTTTAATTAAGGTTAGGGTTTTTAATCCTAAAAAGTCCATCTTTAATAAACCGGCGCTTTCGGCTACCGAGTTATCAAACTGGGTAACATACAAATCCGAATCTTTTGCCGTTGTCACGGGAACAAAATTTGTAATGTCACTGGGTGTAATGATTACCCCACAAGCGTGAATTCCGGTGTTTCGCATCGAACCTTCTAACACTTTTGCTTGCTGAATGGTCTCTCCGGCTAAATCTTCAGAATTGGCAATTTCAATCAGTTCTTTGACTTTGTCAAATTCTTCCGAACGCAATGCTTTTTTAACTTCACTCTCGTCTTCGGCTAAGAAACGTGCCAAATTCCATTTGGATGGCATCATTCCTGGAATCAACTTCGCAATTCTATCGGCTTCAAAAAGCGGTAAATCCAAAACACGTGCCGTATCTCGAATTGCCGACTTAGTAGCCATTTTACCATAGGTAATAATTTGTGCTACTTGACTGGCACCATATTTATTGATGACATAATCCATAACGCGACCACGACCTTCGTCATCAAAATCGATATCGATATCGGGCATGGAAACACGATCGGGATTTAAGAAACGCTCAAAAAGCAAATCATATTTAATAGGGTCAATATTTGTAATTCCCAAACAATAGGCCACTGCAGAACCGGCAGCTGAACCCCTACCAGGACCTACTGAAACATCCATTTTTCGGGCTTCAGCAATAAAATCTTGTACAATCAAAAAATATCCTGGATACCCCGAATTGGAAATGGTAAGCAATTCAAAATCCAAACGTTCTTTAATTGCGTCGGTAAGTTCTGGATATCTTTTTTCGGCCCCTTTGTAGGTTAAATAGCGTAAATAGTCGTTTTCACCTCTCACCCCACCATCTTCTGCATCCGCTGCAACTTCAAATTCATCAGGAATTTTAAACTTAGGAAGTAATACATCTCTATAAAGTGAATAGGCCTCCACCTTATCAATGATTTCCTGAATATTGATGATCGCTTCGGGTAAATCAGCAAAAAGTTGCTTCATTTCGTCGCCCGATTTGAAATAATATTCTTGATTGGGCAACCCATATCGATACCCGCGACCTCGACCGATGGGCGTTGCTTGTTTTTCACCTTCTTTAACGCACAACAAAATATCGTGTGCATTAGCATCTTCTTTATTGACGTAGTAGGTATTATTAGTAGCAATCAATTTCACTTGGTGCTTTTTAGCAAAAGCAATTAACGATTGATTGACCCGATTTTCATCTTCTTGCTTATGGCGCATGACTTCCAAATAAAAATCGGCACCAAACTGATTTACCCACCAAATAAGAGCCTCTTCAGCTTGGCTTTCGCCTACATTTAGAATTTTACTCGGAATTTCGCCGTACAAATTACCCGACAAAGCAATGATATCCTCTTTGTATTTTTCTACAATTTTTCGATCGATACGTGGCACATAGTAAAACCCGTCCGTGTAGGCAATAGAAGACATTTTGGCTAAATTATGATAGCCTTTTTTGTTTTTTGCTAATAATACAACTTGATACCCGTTGTCTTTCTTGGTTTTATCTTTGTGATCGTCGCAGATGTTGAATTCGCAACCAACTATAGGTTTGATCTCCGTTTCTACAGGATCTTCCCCAGCTGCAATTGCCGCTTCTATTTTGGCTTTTACCGCCTTATTATGGTTCATGACAGCACTCACAAAATGAAATGCCCCCATCATATTGCCAGTATCCGTCATGGCTACAGCCGGCATGTTGTATTTTGCAGTGACTTTTACCAAATCGTTTACCGAAATAGTCGACTGTAAGACTGAAAATTGGGTATGATTGTGTAAATGAGCAAATGCAGCTTCTTTTAACTCCGATTTTACAGAAGACGAAATGGTAGTTTGAATTTCATGTTGCTCCTCTTTTTTTAATCGGGAACGTATGGCTTCTGAAGCTTGTTTTAAATTGATGTGCTGTAATCCAATTAATTGAATTTCGCCCAAATTTTTTTCTTTAAAACTTCTAAAATATTCGGGAGCCACGTCGAGTTCTTCCTTGGTAAAAACTTCTCTTTTGATCAGTTCTAGAAAACAGCGCGTAGTAGCTTCTACATCGGCAGTTGCATTGTGTGCTTCTGCAAAAGGTTGTTGAAATAAATATTGATGCAGTTCGGTTAATGTTGGCAGCTTAAACTTTCCACCACGACCGCCAGGTAATTTCAACAAATTTGCCGTTACTTCGGTACAAGTATCCAATACGGGCATTTTCGACAAATCAGTACCGATGCCCATACGATGGAACTCGCATCCCATAATATTTACATCAAACCCAACATTTTGCCCAACAATAAATTTTGTCTTGGAAAGCGCGATGTTGAATTTTTCCAAAACTTCCGATAAAAGAATACCTTGTTCGATGGCTAATTCGGTTGAAATACCATGAATTCTTTCGGCATCATAAGGGATATTGAATCCTTCGGGCTTGACCAAAAAATCTTGGTGCTCAATCAAATTACCCATGTCATCATGCAGTTGCCATGCTATTTGTATACAACGAGGCCAATTGTCTGTATCTGTAATAGGTGCAGACCAACTTCTAGGCAAACCGGTAGTTTCGGTATCGAAAATTAAAAACATGTAACGAATGATTAATGGTGTGAAATTAGCATTAAAGAATTACCAATTACTGTTTTCAAAAATACAGTTATTGATCAAATTGGGCAATTTTAGTTATTAACAAAAAAACCATTTGAATGGCTTCAAATGGTTTTTTTGTTAATTTGCTTCAGCAAGGTTTATTCTCCTAAAGGCACTTTATAAAAATGACCTTCAGAAAACGTAACTACTTCCCCATTAGTATTGGTTGCATTCAGTTTGAAAGTCCCTGTAAATAATCCTCCCGAAACATCTTCAATTGTAATTTCTCCATTACTTTGTTGTACATTTTCAATGCGAAGGGTTGCATTATTATTACCTCCAAGAATTGTAATCACATCACCAGCTACATAGCCCAGTCCTCTTGAAACCACAGTAGCTTTAGTAACTGCTCCAGACAAGGTCGTTAAAGCCAATCGAAGTCCAGATCCTGATCCGCCACTGGTATGCGCAGCTGCAGCACTGGTATATCCTGTTCCGGCTGTTAGTACATCCGATAATTTATAGGCAGGCCCTTCTACTACACGGGTGTCAAAAGTTCCAGCAAAACTGCTTAACGAATTAGCCACAGAAGTGTACGTTGCAAAATTAGTCGTATTTTGAGTTCCTAATAAATACGTTCCAACCGAAGTAGCACTTGTTTTCAATTCCACGGTTTCATATGGAGTATAGGACGTAATCGTCATTCCCCCATTCGCATCTACCGTAACTCTTGAATTGATGCCTCTCCATTGCACATCATTCAATTTAGCCTGAAAACCTGGTGTATTGGTTTGAATATCTTGTTCGCATGAACTAAAAAATGCGGCAATAGCCAACATTGAAAGTATTTTTTTCATCAGTAAGTTGTTCTTAATATTTAAGTAGGAAACAAAAATAAGTTTTTTATACAAACAAAAACAAAATAGCTGAAAAAATATTTTTTACTACTTCTACTGTTTGTATTACAAAGTTTTATATATTTGCACCCTTAAATAACCAAGGTCGAGTACCTTAAATTAATCACAAGATTATGTCAGTAAAAATTAGATTACAAAGACACGGAAAAAAAGGGAAACCTTTTTATTGGGTTGTTGCAGCAGATGCACGATCAAAAAGAGATGGTAAATTCTTAGAAAAAATCGGAACTTACAATCCAAACACCAATCCAGCAACTATTGAATTGAACTTAGAAAGTGCAGTACAATGGTTACACAACGGAGCACAACCTACCGATACGGCTAAAGCCATTTTATCGTACAAAGGAGCTTTATTAAAGCACCATTTAGACGGTGGAGTTCGCAAAGGTGCTTTAACTCAAGAACAAGCAGATGCTAAATTAGCAGCTTGGTTGGATGAAAAAGCAAACAAAATTGACGCTAAAAAAGCAGGATTGTCTAAAGTTGAAGAAGCGGCGAAAGCGAAAGCTTTAAAAGCGGAAAAAGAAGCTAACGCAAAACGTATCGCAGCTCAAGCAGAAGCAGCGAAAGTTGAAGAAGCTGCTGAAGAAGTAGCTGAAGAAGTAGCTGAAGAAACTACCGTTGAAGCAGAAGCTCCAGCTGAAGTTGTTGAAACTGCAGTTGAAGAAACGCCAGCAGTTGAAGAAGTAGCTGAAGAAGCGGCTCCAGAAGCTGAAGTTGCTGCAGAGGAAGCTCCAGCAGCTGAAGAAAGCAACGAAGAGACAGAAGCTTAATCATACAGCGATTTATGCGTAAAGAAGATTGTTTCTATTTAGGTAAAATCGCAAAAAAATTTAGTTTCAAAGGGGAAGTATTGGCATATTTAGATACCGACGAACCCGAATTGTATCAAAATTTGGAATCAGTTTTTGTTGACCTCAACAAAAGTCTGGTTCCATTTTTTATTGAGAGTAGTTCGCTTCATAAAGAAAAATTTTTACGCGTTCGTTTTGAAGACATACAAACGGAAGCCGAAGCCGACGAAATCATGGGCAGCGAATTATACTTGCCCCTTTCTATGTTACCCAAATTAGAAGGGACTCAATTTTATTTTCATGAAGTAATAGGCTTTGATGTATTAGACACCAAACACGGTAACATCGGAAAAATCATGGCTATTAATGATAGTGGGGCACAACCGCTTTTTGAAATCGACAAAAACGGCATTGAACTTTTAATCCCGCTTATCGATGACTTCATTATCGATTTGGACCGAAAAAACAAAACCATCACTTTAGAAACTCCTGAAGGATTGGTTGATTTGTATCTTGGATAATTCCAATGACTTTTACTTTCAAACAATTTTCGGTTAATCAAGATCGATGTGCTATGAAAATAGGCACCGATGGTGTTTTATTAGGCGCTTGGACGCCACTATTCAACAATCCTTATAACCTATTAGATATTGGCGCTGGTACCGGAATTTTGTCCTTAATGCTTGCCCAAAGAAGCAATTTAGAACAAATCGATGCTATCGAGATTGATGAAGGCGCCTACGAACAATGTGTGGAAAATTTTGAAGCTTCGCCATGGAGTGATCGATTATTTTGTTTTCATGCAGGCTTAGATGAATTTGTAGACGATCCGGAAGACGAGTACGATCTCATAATTTCCAATCCGCCATTTTATACAGACACTTTTAAATCGGAAAATACGCAAAGAGATATTGCGCGTTTTGAAGACGCTTTACCGTTTGAAGAATTAATTGAAGCCGCCGCTTTATTACTGTCGGATAACGGAATCTTTTCGGTAATTATTCCTTTCAAAGAAGAAAAAAAATTTGTTGCAATGTGTGAAGAATTGGAGTTGTTTCCACTTAAAATTACACGTGTAAAAGGTACGCCAACCGCAGAAATTAAAAGAAGTTTATTGGCGTTTACCCGCATACAACAAACTCCGATAATAGACGAACTAACGGTTGAAATTTCTCGCCATCAGTATACACCTGAATATATTGCCTTGACGCAGGATTTTTATTTGAAGATGTAGTTTTAAAATTATAACATTCGTTCATTGATTTGTTAAAAATGTTTACTTACTTTTGTTCTTTACAAATCATAAACTATGAAACCAGACTTATTTCAATCGCCCGATTATTATTTATTAGACGAATTATTATCTGACGAACATAAAATGGTGCGTGATGCTGCACGTGCTTGGGTTAAAAAAGAAGTATCTCCTATCATCGAAGAATATGCGCAAAAAGCAGAATTTCCGCATCAAATTGTAAAAGGTTTGGGCGAAATCGGAGGTTTTGGACCTTATATTCCAGTGGAATATGGTGGCGCTGGCTTGGATCAAATTTCCTATGGTTTAATCATGCAAGAAATTGAAAGAGGTGACTCGGGCGTGCGCTCAACTTCTTCTGTTCAATCTTCATTGGTGATGTACCCCATTTGGAAATACGGAAACGAAGAACAACGCATGAAATATTTACCCAAATTAGCTACTGGAGAATTCATTGGTTGCTTTGGTTTAACTGAACCAGATTACGGTTCAAATCCAGGTGGAATGGTGACTAATTTTAAAGATATGGGTGACCATTATCTTTTAAATGGTGCTAAAATGTGGATTTCAAACGCCCCCTTTGCCGATATTGCAGTTGTTTGGGCTAAAAATGAAGAAGGTAGAATTCACGGGTTAATCGTTGAAAGAGGTATGGAAGGGTTTACCACTCCAGAAACACACAATAAATGGTCATTAAGAGCTTCAGCTACTGGAGAACTTATTTTTGATAACGTAAAAGTTCCAAAAGAAAACTTATTACCCAACAAATCGGGATTAGGAGCGCCGCTAGGTTGTTTGGATTCGGCACGATATGGTATCGCTTGGGGTGCTATTGGAGCTGCTATGGATTGTTATGATACTGCTTTACGTTATTCAAAAGAACGTATTCAGTTTGACAAACCAATTGGTGCGACACAATTACAACAAAAGAAATTAGCTGAAATGATTACTGAAATCACGAAAGCGCAATTGTTAACATGGAGATTAGGTGTTTTACGCAACGAAGGAAAAGCTACTACCGCTCAAATTTCGATGGCAAAAAGAAACAACGTTGATATGGCATTAACCATTGCACGCGATGCCCGTCAAATGTTGGGCGGAATGGGAATTACTGGTGAATATTCTATCATGAGACACATGATGAATTTAGAATCGGTTGTAACTTATGAAGGAACACACGACATTCACTTGTTAATTACAGGTATGGATGTAACTGGTTTCCCTGCGTTTAAGTAATTAAACAATAGATAAAATTGATATAAAAAGCTTCTCTGTTTGGAGGAGCTTTTATAATTTTACAAAAAAATTAAACCATGAGAATTGAACAAATCAATCAATCCATACAACAGCAAAAAAACCAGTTATTACAACATTCGTTATACAACAAAGTAAAAACAATTGACGACTTGCATTGTTTTTTAGAAAACCATATTTACGCGGTTTGGGATTTTATGTCCTTATTAAAAGCATTGCAAAATAAATTGACTTGTACAACAACTCCTTGGTTGCCAATTGGAAATCCAGAGATTCGCTATTTAATCAACGAAATAGTTGTTGCTGAGGAAACCGACTTAACGCTTGATGGAACGCGTCAAAGTCATTTTGAAATGTATGTTGACGCCATGACACAATGTGGCGCTTCAACCACGCAAATCAATGCCTTTTTAAAAAATGTTGAAGAAACAAAAAACATATTTGTATCGATTAAACAAAGTGATTTACATCCAAATGTGAAAGCCTTTTTGGATTTTACATTTCGAGTAATTGAACAAGGGAAACCACATGAAATTGCCGCAGCCTTTACCTTTGGGAGAGAAGATTTGATTCCGAATATGTTTACTGAAATCTTACGCAATTTTCAACAGAATTTTCCAGAAACCGATTTGTCGAAACTGATTTATTATTTTGAAAGACACATTGAATTAGATGCCGACGAGCATGGCCCTATGGCCTTACAGATGGTGGTGGAATTGGCAGGTGATTCTGAACAGAAATGGAAAGAAGTACAAGAAGTTTCCATGATGGCTTTAGAAAAAAGAATCGGACTTTGGAACGCTATTGAAGCGCAAATGGAACACAAACATGAATTAGTATAAAACAAAAAGCGAGAAGAAATTCTCGCTTTTTTATTGTTCGGGTGCTATTTCAATTTCCAATCCTTCTAAATCTTCAGTAATTGGAATTTGGCAACCCAGTCTTGAATTGTCCTTTACGTGATACGCTTCCCATAGCATGGCTTCTTCATCTGGGTTGCGTTCCAACGAAATTACATCGTTTAAAATATAGCATTGGCACGAAGCACACATGGCCATTCCACCACAAACACCAACGGTTCCTTCTTCGGCTAATTCATAGGAACGAATCAACTCCATGATATTCATATTCATGTCGGTTGGCGCTAACACTTCGTGTTTTACTCCGTTTCTGTCGGTGATAAAAATGGTTACGTCTTGTGGCATTTTTAGTTTCAGGTTTCAGATTTCAGGCTTGCTTAACAACTAACCTAAAACTTAAAACAACATTAATTTAATCTATTGATTTTACAACGGCTTTTTCAGCTTCTTTTCGGGAACCATCAAAACCATCTACTCCTGAAACGGTAGTATATTTTAATACGTAACGTTTTCCTGGATTAATTCTATTATAAACACTTTGACACATTAAAGTAGCTTCGTGGAAACCACATAAAATTAATTTCAATTTTCCGGGATACGTGTTCACGTCTCCTATGGCATATATTCCGTCAATATTAGTTTGATAATCTAATGCGTTATTTACTTTAATGGCGTTTTTTTCGATTTCTAAACCCCAGTTGGCAATAGCACCAAGTTTTGGTGTTAATCCAAAAAGTGGGATAAAATAATCGGTTTTAAATTGTTCTACAACACCATCTCTATCTAGGGTAATACTTTCAACATGATGTTCCCCTTGAATTCCAACCACTTCTGCTGGAGTAATCAAATTGATTTTACCTAAAGCTTTCAATTCCTGTACTTTTTCAACCGAATCTAAAGCTCCTCTAAACTCGTTTCTTCTATGAACTAGTGTTACTTTTTTTGCTACATTAGAAAGAAAAATACTCCAATCTAGAGCTGAATCACCTCCACCAGCAATAACGATTTCTTTATCGCGGAACAATTCTGGATCTTTCACAAAATATTCCACTCCTTTTTCTTCGTAATACGCAATGTTCTCAATATTCGGTTTTCTAGGTTCAAATGTGCCCAATCCGCCGGCTATAGCAACTGCTTTTGCGTGGTGTTTTGTCCCTTTATTGGTTGTAACAATAAACGTTCCATCTTCTAATTTATCGATTGTTTCAGCGGTTTCGGCTAAAGTAAAGCCCGGTTGAAATTGCTTGATTTGTTCCATTAAATTGGTTACCAAATCACCTGCCAATACTTCGGGATAACCCGGAATATCAAAAATTGGCTTCTTGGGATACAACTCTGCTAATTGTCCTCCTGGTTGCGGAAGCGCATCAATAATATGGCATTTTAATTGCAACAATCCTGCTTCAAAAACAGTAAAAAGACCTGTGGGTCCGGCTCCAATAATTAGAATATCTGTTTCAATCATTTTTATCAATTAATGTCGTAAAGTTACGAATCAAACTAGGATTTGCCGTAACTTAAGTTACATAGTATCAAATAAAGGCAAAAATAAATTTATGCAATATTTTCAACGGTTTCAATTTGCGGGACATATTTTTTTATGGTAGTTTCTACACCCGCTTTCATTGTGCTCATGCTGAAACTACAACTCGTACAAGCACCTTCTAAACGCACTTTAACATGTTTGTCATCAATTATTTCTACCAATGAAATATTGCCTCCATCGGAATTCAAAAAAGGACGAATTTCCTCTAGTGCCTTTTCAACATTCTCTTTTATTTCTCGTGCAGTCATATTTTTGTGTGTCCATTTTCAATGTGTCGATGTGTCAATACTGTTTACCTTTTAATTGACTAATTGACACATCGACTAATTGATTATTATTTTTTTACAGCAGAACATCCTGCCATGGTTGTTATTTTAATAGCTTCTGTGGGCGGCAATTCTTCATTACGATTTACAGTTTCTTGCACCACATTTCGAGTAATTGTTTCAAAAATAGTCGCTAAAACTGATTCTGTTTGTAAAGCTGCTGGTCGACCATAATCTCCAGCTTCACGAATGCTTTGCACTAATGGCACTTCTCCCAAAAGAGGCACTTGTAGGTCGGCTGCTAAATTTTTAGCTCCTTCTTTTCCAAAAATATAATATTTATTTTCAGGGAGTTCTTCTGGAGTAAAATATGCCATATTTTCAATAATTCCTAAAACAGGTACTTTTACAGCATCGGATAAAAACATGGATACCCCTTTTTTTGCATCGGCTAAAGCAACGGCTTGTGGCGTACTTACAACTACGGCACCCGTTATTGGCAACGATTGCATGATCGACAAATGAATATCACCGGTACCTGGTGGTAAATCGATTAATAGGAAGTCTAATTCACCCCAATTGGCATCAAAAATCATTTGGTTCAAGGCTTTCGCAGCCATTGGACCTCTCCAAATTACAGCTTGGTCGGGTTTAGTAAAAAATCCGATAGATAACAATTCTACTCCATAACTTGAAATGGGTTGCATTTTTGATTTACCCTCCACTTCAATTGAAATGGGTTTGGCCGATTCTACATCAAACATAATGGGCATTGACGGGCCATAAATATCAGCGTCTAAAACCCCCACTTTAAATCCCATTTTAGCCAATGAAACTGCTAAATTTGCTGTAATAGTTGATTTTCCAACCCCTCCTTTACCAGAAGCTACTGCAATAATATTTGAAATTCCAGGAATGGCTTTCCCTTTTATTAAATTAGGATTTTCTGCTTTTTCAGGCGCTTCGACTTTGATATTAACTTTTACCTTTGCTTTTTCATACACTTTTTCGTGAATGACTTTGATGATGTCTACCTCTGCACGCTTTTTAATATGCAAGGCAGGGGTTGCCAAAAGCAGATCTACAACTACCTCATCTCCAAAGGTGATCACATTTTGAACCGCACCACTCTCAACCATATTTTTACCTTCTCCAGCAACAGAAATTGTTTCCAGGGCAGTAAGTATCTCTTTTCTATCTAGTTTCATTTTTATTCAGACTGATTTTAGATTGCAAAGATAGTAAGAAGTTTATGAGATTAAAAACATCCGTTTCTTAAAGTTTTACCCTGAAATTAATTTTATTGGCCTTACATTCAACAAAAAAGCAATCCGAACGAATATCCGATTGCTTTTAAAAACATCCTTTAAAAATCTTAATATTGTAAAAACAAATTAAAATCGATCACAACATGGTCGTTTACTTTGACCATTCCTAATAATTTATTCGGGGCTTTCAAATGAAAATCTTGTATGTTAATTTTCAACTGCCCTTTTACATTATTTGTTTTTGTTTCAAACACTATGGGGACGCTGTATTCATTCGAAAATCCTGCAAGATCTACTTTAACTTTCGCCATCAAATGGTCTTTTACACTACTAATTTCTTTTACATCTAGTTGAATGGCGTTGTAAGCATCTGCCTTGATAAGGGATTTAAAATCTTTTGTTATCATTTTGTGTGCACAGTCAAAGCCCGTACTCTTAATATTTATTTTAGCGCCTTCAAAAGTGATTTTTGTATTTTGTTTGGCATGTGAAACATGAATTTCATCTTCAATTAAATTCGAGTTGTATTTGCATTCAAAGGAATTGACATTCGATTTACCTCTAATGACAACTTCACTTTGATTGGTAATTTTAACCTTCGTTTTATTTCCAATAAAACCCAAGTTCAACACTACTAAACTTCCTATAAGCAGGTATATAATTTTCATGATTTGTGAAAAGAGAAAGGCTTGGCCTTTCTCTTTTGTATTTATTAGTATTAGAATGTAATTACTGCTTCGAAGAGTAATCCATCGAATTTTCCTCCGTAAAAATCATTCAAACTGTTTCCACTAAATTTTGAAAATCCTTGATAATTTTGTGTAGTATATGCAACTTTAGCCAAGATATTTTTTGTCATGAACCAACCCGCACTCGTTTCAAAACGGTTCACATTTATTTTACGCGTATCCGCATTGGCTAATTTCCCAGAAACTGTATTTACTCTTCCGCCTACATAGAATTTTTCATCGGTTCCAAATCGGTACACTACATCGCCAGCGTATTGATTTATTTTTCGGGCTGCATCTACTCCTTTTTTATCACCACCTTGTGCCAACTCAATCGTTCCAAACAACTCTAATCCTTTATATTTTACAAATTGATTGAACATAACAGCAGTAAACCAATTTCCAAAATTTGGATTAAAACGACCTGTAGTTGGGTTTGCTGCTAAATCTGTAGTAGCATTGTTTGTAACTGCTGTCGTATTATAATTGTACGCTGCGTGAGACATGATGTAGTAGTAACGACTACCCGCTCTATCAGAACTCCATGGGTTACCACTCATATTGGCATTGTGCGTTACAGAACCTGTTAAACGGACTCTTACATCAGCATTTATTTGTTTGTCGTATCCTAATTTTGCTAAGATTGTTGGACTGATTGTTGTATTAGGATTTGGTGCAGCTACTGTGGCAGCAGCCGGTACAAACTCAGTAACATTTTGGTTTAATTTTCCATTAGTTATTCCAAACATTGAAACAAAGCCGCTTCTGTTGTAGTATAATTCAGCTCCCATTTCGGTAGTAAATGAATCCATGATGTTGCTTTCAATAAATGGATTAACGAGAGCACTACCGTTATCTGAACGTCTAAAATGCGCATCGCCATAGTTGTTTTCCATTTGTCCAATTTTAATGGTTGCATATTTCATAAATCCAGCCAAGAAATCTTTTTTAATGAAGTCTAATTTGTCAATTTGCAAATACCCTCCTTTTACCCATGTTTCATTGTGGTGTCTTGCCGCTAAATACAAATCTAAATTAACCCGAACACCGTCGTATAATTGTGCCCCAATCGTCATGTTTGCTGTGGGCAAATTGAATTGATTTTCCAAATTATTCAATCGATATCTTGTGATCGTTGCTCCATTAGAAGCGGTATACGTCCCAACTTTATGATCGTTAAACGAATTCATGGCTTGAAATTGAAGCGCAAATGCCCCACCTAAATCAATGCTTAATCCTTTGAATTCGGCATTATCTTTTTTAACATCAAATTGATTTACCGCTCTTTGATCTCTTGGAATTAAATTTTGCATATTTCCAAAAGTAGTAGTGGTCTGTGCCTTGCTGAAGGGCGCTAACCCTAAGGCCATAATTACTAGCGAAGTTTTAATACATGTTCTCATAATATGAATTTTTATTTTGTTAATTAGTTATACGTTACTTTGAAATCAACTACCACATCTTTTCCCGTTTTAATGGTACCCATTAATGCCGTTGGGGGTTCTACCCCATATAGCGTCATGTCAATTTTTTGTTTACCTGAAAAAATTATTTTTTTACCTGCTAATCGCATTGAAAAGGTCTGGTTGATTCGTTTTGTAGCGCCGGCAATAGTTAAATCGCCTTGTGTTTCTACAGTGTATAGATTGTTTGCCTGTGCATTAATTTTGTTAACTTTTACGAGTCTAAAAATTATTTTTTTATTTGTAGTTGTTTTTAACGCCTTGAATGTATTTTTATCCATCCCGCTTTTTCCGCTTTCTAATTTTTCAGCCTCAACAACAAAATCCAAATTTTTTATTTCTTTTAAATCTCCCGATTCTATTGCAAACGTTGCTTTTCCTCCCATAGATTTTGCTTCAATGGTCCAATCATGTAAATTTGAAGTACCATCAACAAGCAATTTACTCTCTGCTAAATTTACTCTGAAATCTTGTGCATTTGCAAAATACACGCCACTTAGCGCAAGCAGTAAAAGCCATTTCTTACTTAATATTCTTACATTTCTCATTTGTATTGTATTTAATATTACACTACAAATTTCAGTCTAAAAAAAGAGGGATTTTATGACATTTGTCACGTTTGTTACAAAAAGAATAGGGTATTTTAAAAGCATCGGTTGCGAAGGAATTAAGGCATAGGTTCCCAAAAATACTTTTCTAAATCTACAATTTGATTGTCTTTGATACGCACTCCTTCGCTTTCCAATAATTGTTGCATCAAATTAGTTCCTTCAAAATGGTGTTTACCTGTGAGTAAGCCTTTTCGATTGACAACGCGATGGGCTGGAACATCTTCTAAATTATGAGAAGCATTCATGGCCCAACCTACCATTCGAGCCGAACGGGCGGTACCCAATGCTTTAGCAATTGCACCATATGATGTTACTCTTCCACAAGGTATCTGGCGAACAATGGCATATACACGTTCAAAAAAAGAATCGGATATAGTGTTATTTTTCATCATTTAAAATACATTTTATAAAGGGATGAAATAGCCACTAATCCGGTAAGGAAAGCAATTAAAAAGTTTATGTTTTTTACAAGGAAGGCCAACTTATGTTCGATTTTCTTAAAAAAAACAGCATACCAATAAAATACTACGTACGTTCCTAAAGCGGCGGCCACAGAAAACAAGAGTATGGAAAGGATATCATAATAAAACCATTCCTTGGAAGCCACCATTAAACTCGTAAACGCATACCAGGGAATGGCCAACATATTGATAGCCGACAAGGCCATTCCGTATAAAAAACGGTTTTTTTTATTTTCAAGTTGGACCGATATCGTAGTTTTCTTGTGGGCACGCATTCCCAAAATTACAAAAACCACCGTTACTGCTATAAATATAAAAGTTCCTATTTTTTTTATTCCATCACTAAAGACAGGATGCGCATCTAAAAATTTTGCAAAATAGGTACCTAAGAATGCTTGAAAAAAAACGACAACAACTGCGCCAAAAGCAAATCGCAACGCCTGTTGTTTGTTTTCTTTGACACTAATTTTAGCAATAGTCATGTTCAACATGCCGGGTATAATAATCCCGATGATGGAAATAACCAGTCCTAATAAAAGTGCTAAAACAATTGTCATGCCTTATTTTATTCTGAATTGAATATACGTAATGGGTTTGTTGATTTCTAAATATTGGCTTTCATAAAATGTTTGGATCCCAGTAACTTCGGCAGGTGCTCCTTCATTTTTGTAAATGTTATGATTGGCATATACTACTTCATGTCCGGCACCATGCAACAAACCTAAAGTGTAACCGTGCATAAATTCGGAATCGGTTTTCAAATGCATCAAGCCATTGGTTTGAAGGATTTTTTTATAATTATCTAAAAACGCGGCATTGGTCATGCGGTGCTTGGTTCTTTTATATTTGATTTGGGGATCGGGAAAAGTAATCCAAATTTCAGAAACCTCATTTGCCGCAAAACAATGTTCGATTAACTCGATTTGTGTACGAACAAAAGCCACATTATGCAAGCCGTTTTCTACAGCTGTTTTAGCCCCTCGCCAAAAACGCGCCCCTTTGATGTCAATTCCGATGAAATTTTTGTGGGGAAATCTTTCGGCTAAACCTACCGAATATTCTCCTTTTCCACAACCCAATTCCAAAACAATGGGATGGTCATTTTTGAAGAAATCACTGTTCCATTTTCCTTTTAACGGAAATTGATCGGCTACTACTTCTTCTCTCGTTGGCTGAAAAACATTTACGAATGTTTCGTTTTCTTTGAATCGTTTTAATTTATTTTTACTTCCCACTGGTGTACATTTTATTTCGGTGCAAAATTAAGGCAAATAATCATCAATTGAAATAATGTTTTGATAATGTTAAAATAACGCTAACTAAATCTACATTTTATTGATTTGTAAAAAGTAATATTTTGAAAAAAAGAAAAGTAGAACTAGTTGTAATCTCTGATGTTCATTTAGGCACTTATGGATGTCATGCAAAAGAATTATTGGCTTATTTATCTTCTATTAAACCCAAAACACTAATACTAAACGGCGACATAATAGATATCTGGCAATTTAGAAAATCGTATTTTCCTGCAACTCACCTCAATGTTATTAAAAAAATTATTTCCATGAGTTCAAATGGAACTAGAGTTTATTACATAACCGGAAATCATGACGAATTTTTACGAAAATTTACCGATCTTAACTTAGGTAATATTAGTTTAGTAGATAAATTAGTTTTAGAACTCAATAAAAAAAAGGCATGGATTTTTCATGGTGATGTATTTGATGCTTCTATAACTCATGCTAAATGGCTTGCAAAATTAGGGGGTTGGGGTTATGATCTTTTAATTTTAATTAATCGATTTATTAATTGGGTTCTTGCTAGATTTAACAAAGAACCCTATTCCTTGTCAAAAAAAATAAAAAGTAACGTAAAATCGGCGGTTAAATTTATTTCGAATTTCGAAAATGTATGTACCGAATTAGCCATTGAAAATAAATTTGATTATGTGATTTGTGGTCACATTCATGAACCAAAAATGGAAACCATTACTTCGGAAAAAGGAGAAACGTTGTATTTGAATTCTGGAGATTGGATAGAAAATTTAACCGCTTTAGAATATCATAAAAAACAATGGAAATTATACCGACATGATGTCAACACGATACCTGTTGTTGAAGAATATGATTTTGAGCACGAAAATAAATTAGCTGAAGAATTTATTTCTATTATTAAATAATTTAAATGAAAAAAAATATCCTTATTGCTCCATTGAATTGGGGATTGGGTCATGCTACACGTTGTATCCCTATAATTAAAGCCTTAGAAGAAAATAACTTTACACCTATTATTGCTTCTGATGGAGTAGCCTTAGCACTACTAAAAAAGGAATTTCCACATTTAACTTCTGTTGAATTACCCGCGTATTCTATTTCTTATGCTGAAAAAGGTAAAAATTTTAAATGGAAATTAATCGCTCAATTGCCAAAAATGTTTGCTGCGGTAGTAAAAGAAAGAAAATTAACGGCAAATATTATTGAAAAATATGATATTGCAGGGCTCATTTCTGATAATCGCTTAGGCGTTTATTCCAGTAAAATCCCTGCTGTTTTCATTACACATCAGTTGAATGTATTGTCCGGTAAAACTTCGTGGTTAACCACTAAAATACACTCAAAATTTATTTCAAAATTTGATCAATGTTGGGTGCCTGATAGCGAATCTTTACTAAATCTCACAGGCGAATTAGGGCATTTGAAAGACCCATTGAAAAATGTAATATATATAGGACCCTTAAGTCGATTTGAGAAAAAAAGAAAAAAATTAAAATACGATTTGATGGTCATATTATCCGGTCCAGAACCACAACGAACAATGCTTGAAGAAAAAATTTCTGCCGAATTGAATTCGTATTCTGGAGCTGTAATTTTTATCAAAGGAATAGTCGAAGAAAAGCAAATTTGTAGTGTTGAAGGGCCAGTAACCTATTATAACTTTATGAATTCTGAACAATTAGAAACAGCTTTCAACCAAAGTAAAGAAGTACTATGTCGTTCAGGTTACACCACAGTTATGGATTTAGCTAAATTAGGTAAAAAAGCATTTTTCATTCCAACACCGGGTCAATATGAACAAGAATATCTAGCTGAAAAATATACCTTGGAAGGCATCGCTCCAAGTTGTATACAAGACGAATTTACGATTGAAAAACTTAAAGATTTATACCATTTTAAAGGATTACAAAATTTTGCTAAACCAATAGATTGGAATTATTTATTTCGCCTTTTCTAAGGTAAACGAAAATACAGATCCTTTGCCAAACGTACTTGCTACATTGATTTTCTCGTTGTGGCTTTCTATAATGTGCTTCACAATGGCCAAGCCTAATCCTGAGCCTCCTTCGCTGCGAGCGCCACTTTTATCCACACGATAAAAACGCTCAAACAATCTTGGAATATGGTGTTTTTCAACACCTTCACCATTATCAATAATTTTTACAATTACTTTGTTGTTCACAAAATCTTCTATACTGACTTCGGTCGTTCCATTTTCTTTACCATATTTGATTGAATTTTCTATCAAATTGGTTAAAACTTGTTGTATTTTTTCCAAATCGGCCACCACATTAATCGGACGCACATACTTCATGTCAAAGGTCAATAGTATGTTTTTCTTGGAAGCCCTCATCTCCAATAAATCGAGTACATTTTGAATAACATCTACTATGTTAAACGACTGGGTTTCGATGCCCAAAGTATCCAACTCTAATTTGGTAATCATGTCCAAATCATTGACGATATATACCAAACGTTCTACTCCTTTTTCGGCACGTTGTAAATATTTTTTTCGAATGTTTTTATCGTCCATAGCGCCATCCAAAAGGGTGAGCAAATACCCTTGAACAGTAAAAAGAGGCGTTTTTAATTCGTGCGAAACATTACCTAGAAACTCTCTTCGGTATTCCTCTCTAATTTTTAGCGATTCGATTTCCATTTTCTTATCCCGTGCAAATTTTTGGACTTCACTGGTAAGTGTTTCCATATCGGTTGTAATCGGGCTATTTCTAAAATCGGTGTTTTCAAGTAAGGATACATCATCATAGATTTTTTTCACCCGTTTGTATATAAAATTTTCCACGCGATACTGCAATACAAAAAATGAAAAAATGAAAAAGGCTACTAAAAATAGCAACAGGTAATAGAAAGGTAAATGCAATAAAAAATAATTGGCAATTGCCAAAAATCCAAAAGTAAACAATGCAATATAAAAAGATGATTTTATTGCAAATTTGTATGATTTTTTAAATTTTAGGGCCATTAAAATTCGATTTTATAACCTACACCTTTAATGGTTTTAAAAAAATCATCACCAATTTTTTCTCTTAATTTACGAATGTGAACGTCAATGGTTCTTCCTCCCACTACAACTTCGTTACCCCAAACTTTGTCTAATATTTCTTCACGAGTAAATACTTTTCCAGGTTTAGTGGCCAATAAGTAAAACAATTCAAACTCTTTTCTTGGGAGTACGATCTCTTTACCGTTGTTGATGATTTTATATTCTTCTCGATTGATTTCAATGTTGCCAACCGTTAAGGTGCTATTCGGTTTGGTATCACTTTTCAAACGTCTTAACAATGCCTTAACTTTGCTTACCAATACTTTTGGCTTGATGGGTTTGGCAATATAGTCATCCGCACCGGCATCAAAACCCGCTACTTGTGAATAATCCTCAGAGCGAGCAGTTAAAAAGGTAATGATGGTGTCTTGAAGTTCTGGAATTTTTCTGATATTTTCACACGCCTCAATACCGTCCATTTCGGGCATCATCACATCTAAGATGATCAGTTGGGGCAACTCTTTTTTGGCTTTGATTATGGCTTCTTTTCCGTTAGAAGCCGTAAAGATTTGATATCCTTCTTGGGTCAAATTATACCCAACAATTTCAAGAATATCTTTCTCATCATCAACCAATAAGATTTTAATATCTTTTTTTTTCATAATACAATTTAGTTGCGTTTGTGATGGTAAAGATAACGATAAATCAAAATGAAATTATTACTTAACAATTATTTAATCTCTTAACGATTTAATAACGACTGGGAAACTTATTCATAACAAGTAAATAACAATAAAATAATTTTGTCGCGCTTTCTTTGCCCCAAATTAATAATCCAATAAGATGAAGATTAAATTTCTATTTTTTGCAGTGCTTTTTAGTGGGTTTTCATGGGCTCAAAACGCTACTGTTAAAGGACAAATTTTAGACAAGGAAATGAAGAACGAACCACTTCCGTTTGCTGTTGTAGTCATTAAAGAATCCAAACAAAATACAGCTACTGATGAGAATGGTAACTTTTCATTTAGTATGCCTGCAGGTAGCTATACCTTAGTGATTTCTTATTTAGGGTATGAAACCAAAGAAATTGCTTTTACGGTTTCAGCAGGAGAAGTTAAAACCATCAACCACATTTTAGCATCCACTGGAGGTGAAGAATTAAAAGAGGTGGTTATTGAAGTACAAGTTGGAAAAGAGAAAGAAAGTGCTTTGTTACAAGAACAACAAAAAGCGGTGGAAATTAAACAAAGTATTGGATCGCAAGAATTGTCTAGAAAAGGGATTAGTGATGTAGAAGAAGGATTGACTAAAATTACAGGAATTTCAAAAGTAGAATCTAAAGGTCTTTTTATTAGAGGACTAGAAGATCGATATAATAATTTATTAATAAATAATCTTGCTGTTCCTTCAAATAGTCCGTTCAAAAAAATTGTTCCATTAGATCAATTTCCAACTGATGTTGTAGGTTATATTGATGTTTTTAAAACCTTTAATCCAAATATCTATGGTGATTTTGCTGGAGCCACAATTGATGTTAGAACCAGTCAAAGTACAAAAGAACAAACAAAAATTTCGTTTGGAACAGGTTTTACAACCAATAACAATTTAAGTGATTTTTTACTTTCGGAAGATGCTGATAACACCAAAAGTCAATTTGGTTTTGGCGGTCAAGAACGCGCGTTACCTGGTGGTTATGGAAGCATCCCTGCAGGTAGAATTAACAACGATTACAAATCTAGTTGGAATGTAAACAAAGTAAAAGCTCCTTTAAACACTAGTACAGGAGTAAGTCATATCGGTAAATTTGATGTTGGATCAAATAAATTATATTATGTTTTTGCAACAAATTTTGACAACAAATACCAAGTAAGAGAAGGTGTTGATAGAACTTTCTCACAAGGGCAAGGAATTTACGATAACAACTTAACAAAAAAACAATACAAATTTCAAACACAAGCTTCGGCTTTGTTAGGATTGCAGTATAAAGCAGACCGTTTTAAATTTAACTACACTGGCTTGTATTTAAAATCAACTGAAAATTTAATTCAAGACCAAGTTGGATACACTAGAACTGCTGTTCAAAATCCAAATGAGTTCATTCGATTAAATCAGTACGAGCAATCAAATTATTTTGCAAATCAATTTTTTGGAAGTTATAAACTTTCTAAAGATGACAAACATTCGATAAATGGAGGTTTATCATACACAAGAACAAAATACAGTCAGCCAGACAGAAAATTCATAACTGGAACAAAAATTTCTGATACTGAAATCAATACACAATATGGAAGTAATAATTTATTGCGTCAGTTTTTTAATATTGATAACAATTTCCATATGTCGGGCAATTTAGAATACAATTATAAATTTGGGAAAAACGAAGACAACCTTAATAAATTATCTGTTGGATACAGTGGATTTGCAGAATATATGGTGTCTAAATTCCGTTTCACTTTTGGTAATCCAAATAATGGTTCTGCGCCATATAATGCGCCAGTAAACGATATTGATTCTTTTATTCAAGATGATATCGCTAGCAATTTTTTATCATTCACAGAACAATCAACTGCAGAATGGAAAACAAAAGTTTTTCAAAGAGCTGATGGAGCATACACTAATTTACTTTTAAATGTTAACGAAAAAATAGAATTCAATGTAGGTCTTCGTGCTGAAAATACAATCAGAGAGTACAAATACAAGTCTATTGTTGACCCTATTTCAAATCCTTATCGTAAAAAAACAAATGAGAATTTGTATATCTTACCTTCATTAAATGTTAAATATGCAATGAAAGAAGATCGTAATTTACGTTTAGCAATTTCAAAAACATACACAAAACCAGTTCTTTTTGAAAGTCTAGACATTAACTTAATTAATGCCGATGGAACTACAGAATTAGGAAATTCAGATTTAGAGAATAGTCAAAATTATAATGCAGACTTAAAATTTGAAGTATTCCCAACTAGTAAAGAAATGTTTGCAGCTACTATTTTTGCAAAATATATCGATCAACCTATTGAAAGAACAATATTAGCAAGCGCAACTGGAAGTGGACAAACGATTACTTATTTTAATAATAAAAGTGCGACCTTGTTTGGTGCCGAATTTGAAGCAATATTTCAATTAAGTAGATTAACCGAAAATTTAGAAGGCTTTTCTTTCGGATTTAATACTTCATTAATGATTACCGAATCTACTATCGACAAAAAAAGACCTGGTTCAGATTTTGATACGTTTACTAAAAGAAACTTACAAGGTGCTTCAAATTGGCTATTAAACTCAGATCTTAAATATGAATTTGATTTAGGAAGTAATTGTAAAAATACCGCTTCATTAGTGTATAATGTATATGGCGAACGTATCTATGCAGTAGGTATTGCAGGGTATGATCACATCTATGAAAAACCATTTCATAAACTAGATTTTGTTTGGGGAAGTTCAATCAATAAAAAATGGGATCTTAAATTTTCAGTAGATAATATTTTAAATCCATTGTACACTAGAGAACGTGGAACTGAAAATACAATATCCATTGAAGAATCATCATTAGTAGAACAATCGTATAAAAGAGGTGTTGGATTTTCAACCAGCATTTCTTATTCATTCTAAAAAAAGAGCAGTAATAAACTGCTCTTTTTTGTTTACATAAAAGCAACATTGTATTTACGATTATATGATTTTTCAATAACCTTTTTATAATAGTAACAAAACATTTATAAAACATACCCTGACTAAATTTGTCAAAACAATTAAAAAACAAACACACATGAAAAATTTATTTTTAAGTCTAACTATTTTAGCTACATTATTTACAGGTTGTTCAACCGATGATGACGAAGGAACAATTACACCAGTAGAAGGAGAACTTACAGGTTCAATTACTACTAACAGAACAATTGCTTTTGGAAATTATACCTTAAATGGAATTGTTACTATTGAAAATGGTGTTACTGTTACATTTGATGCAGGTTCTACGATTACCGCAAACGCAACTAATGGTGTTGATGCAATTGTGGTAAAAAATGGAGGTAAATTAATTATGAATGGTACTGCTGCTCAACCTATCGTTTTAACAGAAACTTCTGCAGTTCCAGGATCTTGGGGAGGTATCATTATGTATGGTGATGCGCCTATTAATGGTGCAGGAGGTGTTACTACTAAAACATCTGAAGACGGTTTAAACTTACAATATGGTGGTACAAATGCTACTCATAACGGTGGAACACTTCGTTATGTAAGAGTAGAATATGCTGGTAAAAAAATTACAGATGGAACAAGTGAAATGAACGGATTTTCATTCTATTCTGTGGGTTCAGGAACTATTTTAGAAAATTTAGTGTCTTACAAAGGAGCTGATGACGGATTTGAATTTTATGGGGGAACAGTAAGTGCATCAAACTTAATTTCTTACGGAAATTTTGACGATTCATTTGACTGGCAAGATGGATGGAAAGGTCAAAATAATTCTAACTGGTATGCTTACCAAACTGGAACTGGTAACTTTGGAATGGAAATTGAAGCATCTAATAACAATAATTCTTATTTCCCAGTAATTGCAAACATTACGTTAAAAAGAGCAACTGGTACAATAACAGAAGGTGGTTCATCTGCAGCAGAATACGATGCTATTCAATTTAAAAAACAAGGGAACGGCGATTTTTCAAATATTTTAATTTCTGGTTATACAACTTCAGGTGCAACAGCTGTTAGAATTCAAGATGCTGCAACAAATACAGATCAAGTGAATGGTAATAAAATTAAATTAACTGCAGTTAAAATTAATGATGGTACGTCACAATTTGCAGGAGCGGGTGTAATTAGCGTTACATTCCCAACAGGTCAATATACTACGAGTACTACTGCAACTGGTGCAAACATTACATCTGGCGTTTGGGCAACAGTAGGTGGAGTTAATTTACTACAATAATCACTAAACAAACACAACTAAATCCCTCTAGTGAGGGATTTTTTTTTGGCGGTGTATTTGTAATTCTTTTTTTAGTATCTTTACATCATATTTTTAGTTGCGAATGAAAAAAAATTACACTTTTATTCTTTTATTTTTGTTGGTTTTAGGCTCTTTTAGTGCACATGCACAAGAAAGCAAATCAACAGCTACCTCTAAAACTCAAGAACCTATCATTGAGGGGTTAACTATTTATCCTAATCCAACAAGTGGTGGAAAAATTTACATTAGTTCCAAATTATCATTGGATAAAAAGGTGGAAATTTTTAATGTGTTGGGGAAAAAAGTGTTGGAAACTATAATTACTTCTAAAGAAGTAAATGTAAGCCAACTCACTGCAGGCGTTTACATCATTAAAATCAAAGAAGGTGAAGCAACCGCTACGCGCAAGTTGATCATCAACTAAACTATTCTTTACTTGTATCTTATTCAAATTAAATAAATCTTTATGAAAAAACTTTACTTTTTATTATTGACATTTATGGTGAGCACTTTGTCTTTTGGGCAAATCCTTTCCGAAGATTTCAATTATGCAGATAATGCATTGTTAACAGCAAACGGATGGACTGCTTTTAGTGGAGCCGCATCACAATCTATTGATGTGGGTGTTGCTAATGGATTAACGTATACAGGATATTCTGATGTCACAGGTTTTACAGGAGTAGTAGTTGGTAACGCTGCAAAGCTTGACAATACTGGAGAAGATGTAAACAAAAACTTTTCAGCAGCAGTTACTTCTGGGAGTTTATACTATACTTTTTTAGTCAATATTTCCTCTGGAGATGCTGGATATTTTGCGGGATTACTTTCTTCTGGAACAACTTTTAGTAACAGGGTATTCGTAAAACCCTCAACAACGACAGGTAAGATTAATTTTGGGTTATCCAACACAAGTACAGCAACTTATGCAACTACTCCAACAGATTTTGATTTAAATACAACTTATTTGATAATTGTTAAATATGATGTTACTACAACTGGGAATGCTAGTATGTGGATCAAAGCCGCTGGTGTTCCTGCAACAGAAGCTGCTGCAGGATCTCCAGAACTTACAATTTCTGGTACAGTACCAGCAAGTGCTTCAGGATTTTTCTTAAGACAATATGCTGCGACACAAAATATCACTTTGGATGGAATTAGAATTTATTCAACATGGTTTAACACCACTCCTTGTAGCTTGGTTTTAAATCCTGAGACAAGAACTTGTGATGCTACCACTTTATCTTTAGACACATACACTACAACAATCCCATTTACAGGGGGTGGAACTGCTACATATAACTTAAGCGCTACTTCAGGAACAATTAGTGGTGATAACCCTTCAACTGTTGCAACGGGAAACATTATTATTTCAGGAGTTGCTGAGGGAACAAACAATACCTTAACAATTGCTGGCGGATGTAGCATTGTAAAAGCAATCACAGCTCCAGAATGTAAACCCGTTAATACCTTGCCATTTACCGAATCTTTCCCTTATACCGTTGGAAATTCTTTGAATAGTGAACAAAAATGGAGCGTATTAAATACGGGAGACAATATTGTAACAGCAACTGGGAACTTGAATTATACAGGCATTACTTCAACAGGAAATTTGGTGAGTTTTGGTGGCACAGGTGCTGAATCAAAAACATTATTTACAAATACTACTGCGGGAACTGTTAATGCAAGAATGTTGGTTTCTGTAACCGATATATCTGGCATTACTGCAGATTTAACGGGTGCCTATTTTGCAATCCTTACCGATAATACAAGCAGTTTTACTAACGCGAGATTGTGGGTTAGAAAAAATGGAACCCAAATTCAATACGGTATTGGAGCAGCAACAACCGATGCGGTTTGGGATACAAATTTATATGCTTTAGGGACAACTCAATACCTTGTTTTAGGATATGATTTCACTGCTAATCAAGTGTTTTTATGTGTTAACCCGACAATTGGTGGCTCTGCAAATCCAGTAGCAACGTATACCCCGGCAACAGCGTTTACCGGAATTGGTGGATTTGCTTTAAGACAAGACTCAGCAACAACAACACCTACTGCAATTTCTATTGATGAATTAACAATTGATACCGCTCTAAACTTTACTTTACTGGGAGCTACTTCTTTTGACAACATCAACGGATTAACAATGTATCCAAACCCATTATCTGGAAACACTCTATATTTGACTTCTACTGCAAATGCAGCCATGTCAATTGAAGTATATGACCTTTTGGGCAAAGAAGTATTGAAAGCCAATGTGGTAAACAATGCCGTAAACGTTGCAAAATTAACACCCGGTGTATACGTAGTTAAAGTAACCGAAGAAGGAAAAACAGCTACACGCAAACTCGTTATTCAATAAATCAAATGCTGAACTTAGTTTGGCAGAACAAATAATAAAAAAGCATCAACGAAAGTTGGTGCTTTTTTAATTATCAGCAATTTGTTTCCTATTTTTGCACCATGATTACACCAGAGGACATTTTCCATATTGGTTCCAAAAAAGAATTTGAAAAAATTACTTTAAAAGTCTTTCGTCAGCAGTACGATACCAATAGGGTGTACCAACAATTTTGTCAGTTCTTAAACAAAGACAAAACCAACGTTAAATCAATCTCTGAAATTCCATTTTTGCCCATTCAGTTTTTTAAAAGCCACGACGTTATTAGTTCAAACGAACCCGTACAACACATTTTTACAAGCAGTGGCACAACGGGCATGCAAACCAGCAAACATTTGGTTACCGATGTTCATTGGTACGAACAAAGTTATCGCCTCGGATTCTCAAAATTTTATGGAAATATAGAAGATTACTGTGTATTAGCCTTACTGCCTTCCTATCTAGAACGCGAAGGCTCTTCGTTAATTTATATGGTAGAAGATTTAATAGAGAGCAGTAATCATGAGGACTCTGGATTTTATTTGAATAATCATAGCGAACTGTTGCAAAAAATCGAAAAACTAAACAAAGCAGGACAAAACGTACTACTGATTGGAGTTACCTATGCTTTGTTAGATGTAATCGAATTTGCTCAAGCTACATCATTTCCGCTTCGAAATTTGGGAAGCAACCTCATCATCATGGAAACAGGTGGTATGAAAGGCAAACGAAAAGAAATGATTCGCGAAGAATTACATGCACATCTAAGTGCCGGATTTGGTGTTTCTAAAATTCACTCCGAATACGGTATGACCGAATTGCTTTCACAAGCCTACTCATTAGGCGCTGGCATTTTTGAATGTCCGCCTTGGATGCAGGTACTCATTCGAGATACCGAAGATGCTTTAACTTATGTTTCTGAAGGAAAAACGGGAGGCATCAATGTTATAGATTTGGCAAACATTAATTCGTGTTCGTTTATTGCCACGCAAGATTTAGGCAAAAAATATCCCAACCATTCGTTTGAAGTGTTGGGACGTTTTGATCATTCCGATATCCGTGGTTGTAACCTGATGGTGGTTTAAGTGTTGATTAAACGATTTTAATCACGTAATAATTTTTCTTTCCTTTTTGCAACAGCAAAAATTGCTGATTGATTAAATCTTCTTGTGTAATGATTTTATCTTCACTCACTTTCTCTTTGTTCAATGAAATAGCATTCTGCTTTAATTCTCTACGTGCGTCACTGTTTGAAGCTAAGAAATTGGTTTTAGCAGAAAGAGCCGCAATCATGTCCAAACCTTCGCTTAATTCTGCTTTTGAAATTTCAGCCTGAGGCACGCCATCAAACACTTCTAAAAATGTTTTTTCGTCTAACTTTTTCAATTCATCCATAGTCGGACTAAAGAAGGCATTGGAAGCGGCAATTGCATTTTCTAATTCGGCTTGTGAATGAACCATAACCGTAATTTCCTCTGCCAAACGTTTTTGTAAAACACGAAGGTGTGGTGCTTCTTGATGTGTAGCGATTAATTGCTCAATAGTGTCTTTATCCAAAAAGGTAAAAATTTTGATGTATTTTTCGGCGTCAACATCTGATGAATTTAACCAAAACTGATAAAATTTATAAACTGAAGTTTTATCTGCGTCCAACCATACGTTTCCGCCTTCCGATTTTCCAAATTTAGATCCATCGGCTTTGGTAATTAATGGCGTAGTCAATGCAAATGCTTTTGATGTATCATCCTTTCCAACATTCATTCTTCGAACCAATTCTGTACCTGTGGTGATGTTTCCCCATTGGTCGCTACCCCCCATTTGAAGCAAACAATTGTGGTGTTTATTCAAATGATAAAAATCATACCCTTGAATCAATTGATAGGTAAATTCTGTAAAACTCATCCCTTCTGTTCCTTCTTCACCACTCAACCTCTTTTTTACAGAATCTTTCGACATCATGTAATTAACCGTAATACGTTTTCCAATATCACGCGCAAAATCTATGAATGAAAAATCTTTCATCCAGTCGTAATTATTCACTAAAATTGGTGCGTTTTCATCGTTAGCCTCAAAATCTAAAAAACGAGATAAAACCCTTTTTATCCCTTCTACATTATGGTTTAAAGTAGCTTCATCTAATAAATTTCGTTCATTTGATTTTCCAGAAGGATCCCCAATCATCCCTGTTGCTCCTCCTACTAATGCAATGGCTTTATGCCCTGATTTTCTCAAGTGCATTAATAAAATAATTTGCACCAAACTTCCAATATGTAAAGAGTCTGCCGTTGGATCAAAACCAATATAAGCCGTTGTGGCTTCTTTTAGTAATTGCTCTTCTGTTCCAGGCATCATATCATGAAACAAACCTCTCCAACGTAATTCTTCTACTAAATTTTTCATTTTGCGATTTAATTTTGACAAAGATAGTTTTTAGTCTTAAAGTGGCAAAGTCTTCTCGTCAAAAGTGGCGAAGTTTTAAAAGGCAACAATCAAAAATTGTTAATCTTAAATCTGACCCCAAAAGATTTGCTATCTTTACCCCATGATTTTAGTTACAGGCGCAACAGGTTTGGTAGGGTCCCACTTACTCGTAGCACTTCTTCAAGAAAATGAGGAAGTAAAAGCTCTATACCGCTCAAATTCCCAAATAGAAAAAACAAAAAAAGTATTTGCACACAAAAAGCAATTGGCATTGTTTGATAACATCCAGTGGGTAAAAGGTGACATTACTGACATTCCCTCTCTTGAGACGGCTTTTGAAAAAGTTACACACGTGTATCATTGTGCAGCAGTGGTTTCTTTTGACCCTAGAGAAGAAGAAATTATTCGAAAAGTTAATATCGAAGGAACGGCCAATATTGTAAACTGTTGTATCGATTTTAAGATCAAAAAATTATGTCATGTGAGTTCAATTGCAGCTCTTGGAGACACTAAAACTCATGAAACCTTAATTACGGAAGAAACCGAGTGGAATTTTGAAAAACAACACAGCGATTATGCCATTACTAAATATGGCGCCGAAATGGAAGTGTGGCGTGGATTTCAAGAAGGTTTAGAAGTAGTAATTGTAAATCCAGGGGTAATTTTTGGATTCGGATTTTCAAACTTAGGAAGTGATCTTTTTGTACAATGGGTAAAAAAACGCATCCCATTTTACACAAAAGGCATGATTGGAATTGTAGCCGTGCAAGACGTAGTTACTTCGATGATCACGCTCATGAAAAGTAACATTACTGGCGAACGCTTCATTGTGGTGGGAGAAAACTGTAGTTATAAAGAGCTCTTTATTTATCTGGCTACCTTATTAAAAACAAAAAGCCCATTTATATATGCATCCAAAACGGTAACTGCTTTTGTTTGGCGATTGGATTGGCTCTGGGCTACTTTTACAAACAGCAAACGAAAATTAACGAAGGCTACTGCGGCGTCTTCGCATGAAACTGCCCTGTATTCTTCAGAAAAAATTCAATCGGCAATCGGGATTATTTTTTCACCAAAAGAAAATTATCTAAAAGAGGTTATTTAGGGGATTTGTTAGTTGTTGGAAACGATTCATTTTGTTTTTTTACCCGATCTAATCGATCTAAAACCTCTTGGTACATTTTTTTATACTGACGAATATCGGCTGCATAATATCGTTGGTTTTGATAAAAGGTAAGACTATCAATCGCATATTTTTTATAAATATACGTGTTAACTTTAATGTTGTTTTCGGTCAATTTAAATGGCATAGAACCATCGGCCGCCTGTAATAATGCTAAGTCGTATAAAATATTAGTCATTACCTTATCGTCCAATAAACGATCAGGTTTGGGAACCGGATTATTAGAACAAGCTAACAAACTAATCATACATAAAAATAAAACTGCCTTTTTCATTTACTCTTCTCTATCAAATAATAATCGTTGTCCCGCTTTTTCATCTTTTACCTTTCCATTTGCATAGACTAATTTACCATTTACAAAGGTATGTGTTACTCTTGATTTAAAACTATATCCTTCAAAAGGAGACCAACCACATTTATATAAAATGTTTTCTTTTTTAACATTCCAAGGCAAATACGCATTTACAATGGCTATGTCAGCAAAGTAGCCTTCTTTGATAAAGCCACGTTTTTCAATTTTGAATATTTTAGCCGGATTGTGACAAAACTTCTCCACTATTTTTTCTACCGAAATTTTTCCTTGGTGGTATGCCTCAAAAAGCGCTACTAAAGCGTGTTGCACTAATGGTCCGCCTGAAGGGCAAGTAGCATAAGGATTTGATTTTTCTTCTAAAGTATGCGGTGCATGATCTGTAGCAATAACATCAATGCGATCGTCTAACAAAGCTTTCCAAAGCGAGTCTTTATCTTCTTGCGTTTTTACAGCTGGATTCCACTTGATCAATGACCCTTTCTTTTCATAATCGGCATCGGTAAACCATAAGTGGTGAATACAAACTTCAGCTGTAATTTGCTTTTTTTCTAATGGAATTTTATTGGTAAACAATTGCATTTCTTTAGCCGTAGACAAGTGAAATACATGCAAACGGGCCCCTGTTTTTTTAGCTAAGGCAATGGCTTTTGAAGACGAAATATAACACGCTTCTGCACTTCGAATAAGATGATGACGGTTTACTGGGATAGCCTCTCCAAATTCTTCTTTATATTTTTCTGTATTAGCCTTTATAGTTGCTTCATCTTCACAATGAACGGCAATAAGCATTTTTGTAGAAGAAAATATTTTTTCAAGTACCTCCGGATTGTCTACTAACATATTGCCAGTAGAAGATCCTAAAAATAATTTTATTCCGGCGACATTTCTTGGATTTGTCTTTAATATTTCTTCAAGATTATCATTGGTTCCACCCATCATAAATGAATAATTGGCGTGCGAACTTTTAGCGGCGATTTGGTATTTTTGTTCTAATAATTCCTGAGTAACTGCATTGGGAACTGTATTGGGCTGTTCAATAAATGACGTAATTCCACCCGCAATCGCTGCTTTACTTTCGGTTTCGATGTTACCTTTATGGGTTAATCCTGGCTCTCTAAAATGTACTTGATCGTCTATAGCACCAGGAATTACATAACTTCCTTCGGCATCAATAATGACACATTTAGAGGATTTTGGACTAATTTTTTCGGCAATTTCTGTAATCCATTCATTTTCAATTAAAATATCCCCTTCAAAAACGACACCTTCATTTACAATTTTAGCATTTCTAATTAAATATGTACTCATTATAGTCTATTAAATATTTTTCGTAATCGCAACATTATCACTCCAACAACCGCTTCACGGATAATTCCTCCGCTCATTTTTGATTGTCCTTTTGTTCTATCCGTAAAGATGATAGGTACTTCTTGAATCACGAATTGATGAACAAAAGCTCTGTATTTCATTTCTATTTGAAAAGCATACCCCACAAATTTAATCCGGTCCAAATTTATTTTTTCTAATACAATTCGTTTATAACATTTGAAACCTGCTGTTGCATCCGCTATTTTCATCCCTGTGATCATGCGCACATACACCGAAGCAAAATACGATAGTAATACGCGGCTTAATGGCCAATTCACCACATTTACGCCATTCGAATAGCGTGAACCAATAGCAACATCAGCACCCGCTTCACAAGCTGCCAACAATTTTTCTAAATCGGCCGGATTGTGAGAAAAATCAGCATCCATTTCAAAAATAAAGTCGTAACCTTTTGCTAAGGCCCACTTGAATCCGTGCACATAAGCCGTTCCTAAACCTGCTTTTTTTGTACGGATTTCTAGAAATAATCGATCCGCAAATTGCGCTTGCAAAGCACCAACCTTTTGAGCAGTTCCATCGGGCGAATTATCATCAACAATTAAAACATTAAAAGCCGTTGGTAATGCTAATACGGCATGTATTATTGCTTCTATATTTTCAATTTCGTTATAAGTAGGGATGATGACAATACCTCTAGCCATTTCAAGTATACTATTTTCGTGCAAAAATAAGCTATTTTGAGTGGATATTTCTTAATAATTTTATAATAATCATTTTGATACAATTTTTTGTAATTTTGCGCCTATGAATGCAATTGAATTACACGAACGAATTACCGAGAACAAAGATTGGGCTGCCCTATTATTTGTTGTATGCTTAGGCATAGTTACTGTAAATAAATCGATTTCTTGGGTACGCTTTTCAGAGTTTATTCGATTGGCTTATTCAGACAAATACAATAAAATTTATCGGGATAGTAGTAATTTGAAAGATGGATTTACCGTTTCGATGTTTTTTTTGCAATTGATTTCTTTTTCGTTTTTCATCTTATTGGTTTTTCAACAATTTGGAGCCCAAGAGAAAAACTCGTTCATTCTATATATTCAAGTTTTTACTTTTTTGAGTGTTTTCATCTTATCAAAATTCTTGATCGAGAAAATTATAGCAACAGCCTTTAAAATAGAAGAGTTCAATGAGCAATTTAACTTGCTGAAAGTAAATTATAGAACCTACTTGAGTTTACTATTACTGCCCATTACTATTATTTTATTTTACAATCCTATAGCATCACCTACTTTTTTTAGGGTGCTGATTGTCCTGCTTTTTACCCTAAATGTGGTTACGTATATTGTAGCATTGAAATTGTATCAAAATTTACTTTTGCGCAAAATATTTTATTTTATTTTGTATCTTTGCACCCTTGAAATAGCTCCTTACTATTTCATTTATAATTGGTTTACAAAAAATTAGAGAGAAATTATGTCAAATTTGAAAGTGAAAACAATTTTAGTTTCTCAACCAGAACCTAAAGTAGAAAATTCTCCTTATTTTGAGCTGCAGAATAAACTTAAAGTGAAAGTTGATTTTAGACCCTTCATACATGTGGAAGGTGTTCCTGCTAAAGAAGTAAGAGCTCAAAAAATCGATTTAAATAACTTTACAGCGATTATCTTAACCAGTAGAAATTCAGTAGATCACTTTTTTAGAGTGGCCGAAGAAATGCGTTATAAAGTACCCGAAGATTTAAAATATTTTTGTCAGTCTGAAGCAGTGGCGTTTTACTTGCAACGTTATGTGGTATACCGCAAAAGAAAAATATATGTAGGTCAAAAAGATTTTGCAGATTTATCGCCTTTAATAAAAAAATACAAAGACGAAAAATTCTTATTACCTTCTTCAGATCAATTAAATGCCGATGTACCGCCAACACTTGATGCGTTGAAAGTAGATTGGACTAAAGGAACTTTTTACAAAACCGTAATGAGTGATTTGTCTGACTTAAAAGATGTATATTATGATGTATTAGCCTTTTTCAGTCCAACGGGAATCAAATCCTTGTTTAAAAACTTTCCCGATTTTAAACAAAACAATACACGAATCGCTGTTTTTGGAAGTACCACACAGAAAGAAGCATTAGAGCATGGCTTGCGCATTGACATTATGGCCCCTAGCCCAGGAACACCCTCTATGACAGGTGCGCTTGAAAAATATGTAGCCGAAGTAAACAAAGGAAAATAACAACTGATTTATATAAACAAAAAGTCCCGAAAATTTCGGGACTTTTTTATGAATTAATAAATTATTTATTTCAATTGCGGCCCTGAGGCAACAAGGTTTTTACCTTCTTCATTATCCGTATATTGAACAAAGTTATTAATAAATCTTGACGCCAAGTCTTCCGCTTTAGTTTCCCACTCGGAAGCGTCGGCATAAGTGTCTCTAGGATCCAATATTGCTGGGTTTACATCATGCAATTGAGTAGGAATTTCAAAGTTGAATACAGGTACCGTTTTTGTAGCTGTTTTTTCAATAGAACCATCCAAAATAGCATCAATTATCGCTCTTGTATCTTTGATGGAAATACGCTTTCCGGTGCCATTCCAACCCGTATTTACCATATAAGCTGTTGCTTTGTGTTGTTCCATTTTTTTCACCAATTCTTGCCCGTATTTTGTGGGATGTAAAGACAAAAATGCTTTTCCAAAACAAGCCGAAAATGTAGGTTCAGGTTGTGTAACTCCTCTTTCGGTTCCTGCTAATTTTGCAGTAAATCCCGATAAGAAATAATATTTTGTTTGTTCGGGGGTCAATTTAGAAACCGGCGGCATTACCCCAAAAGCATCTGCCGTTAAGAAAATAACTTTAGTAGCATGCCCTGCTTTTGAAACCGGACGAACAATATTATCAATATGATAGATTGGATAAGATACGCGCGTATTTTGGGTAACCGAACCGTCTTTAAAGTCGATTTTACCTGCCGTATCTAAAGTAACGTTTTCTAAAAGTGCGTCTTTTTTAATGGCACCGAAGATGTCGGGTTCATTTTCGGCACTTAAGTCTATGGTTTTAGCATAACACCCGCCTTCAAAATTAAATACACCAGAATCGTCCCATCCGTGCTCATCGTCTCCAATTAATTCGCGTTTTGGATCCGTTGATAAAGTAGTTTTACCGGTACCTGATAAACCGAAAAATACCGCTACATCGCCATCTTTACCTTTGTTGGCAGAACAATGCATAGATGCCATTCCTTTCAAAGGCAAATAATAGTTCATCATCGAAAACAATCCTTTTTTCATTTCGCCACCATACCAAGTACCGCCAATTAATTGAATTTTTTCGGTTAAATTAAACGCTACATATACTTCCGAATTCAATCCGTGTGCCGCATAGTCTTTAAAACTTGTTTTTGAACCGTTCATTACTACAAAATCGGGTTCGCCAAAATTATCTAATTCAGCTTCCGTGGGGCGAATAAACATGTTTTTGACAAAATGGGCTTGCCAAGCAACTTCCATAATAAAGCGAACTTTTAATCGCGTATCTTCATTAGCGCCACAAAAAGCATCCACGACATATAATTTTTTTCCTGAAAGTTGCTGAACTGTATTTTGTTTTAACGCATCCCATGTAGTTTGAGAAATGGGTTTGTTGTCATTGGCAGCTTTTTCAGAATGCCACCAAACAGTATTTTCGGTTATACTATCTTTGACGATATATTTGTCTTTTGGGGAGCGACCGGTAAATTCTCCTGTCATTACATTAACTGCTCCAAGTTCTGATAATTGCCCTCTTTCAAAACCTTCAAGTGATTCGTCTAATTCTGCATCATATAACTCATCATACGAAGGATTGTAGATTATTTCCGCAGCATTTACAATTCCATATTTTTCCAACGCAATCGATTTCGTAATTTGGGCATTCGTATTCATAAATTGTTTGTTAAGTTGTGTTTTTAATTAAAGTGCAAAATTATAAATTAAATTTTAGATAGCATTTAAATTGTTGGTTTTTTACATAAAATCGAGTAAAACAGGTAGCCCCAGGCCGAAATCAACAATGCGCCACCGATCGGAGTTAATGGTCCAAGATATTTTGTTTTCAAATGAGTAAGCTCATTTGTAGCCAATAAATAAATGGATCCTGAAAAAAAGAGCACACCCGAAAGGGTCAACCAAAAAATAATGAAACGCTCTTTTTCCTGTAACATGGAAAAGGCACCAATAAACAATAAAAACAAAGCATGATACATTTGATAGCGTACTCCAATTTCAAAAGATTGCAATTGGGCTTCTGTCAGTACTTTTTTTAAGGCATGGGCGCCAAAAGCCCCAAAAATTATTGCTGTTAATCCTAATACAGCGGCTGTCAAAAGAATTTTTTTATCCATTTGTTCCATATTTGCTTCAAAGGTAGTAAAAGTTTTAGGCTTAAGTGAGGATATAAATCAGAAAAAAACTTTTATAAATATAACATTTTACTATCTTCGTGTTATATTTTTATTAATCGTAACAGATGAAACACATATTAGTCATTGGTGCGGGCCGTTCTGCATCATCACTTATAAAATACTTGTTGGACCACTCGGAAAAAGAACAATTGCATATAACTATTGGTGATTTATCCATAGCATTAGCACAACAAAAAACAAAGAATCATAAAAATGCAACCGCTATTGCTTTTGATGTTTTTAACGCCGAACAACGAAAAGCAGAAATTCAAAAGTCTACAGTTGTGATTTCCATGTTACCTGCCCATTTACACATTGAAGTTGCCAAAGATTGCCTTACCTATAAAAAACATATGGTAACGGCATCCTATATTAGTGCGGCTATGCAGGAATTGGATGAAGCCGCAAAAGCAAATGGCTTAATTTTTATGAACGAAGTAGGCCTTGATCCTGGTATAGATCATATGAGTGCGATGAAAGTACTCGATGACATTAGGAAACAAGGAGGAAACATCATTTTATTTGAGTCCTTTTGTGGTGGTTTAGTAGCCCCAGAAAGCGATTCAAATTTATGGAACTATAAATTTACTTGGAACCCTAGAAACGTTGTACTTGCAGGGCAAGGAGGCGCTGCAAAATTCATTCAAGAAGGCACCTACAAATACATCCCCTATTCCAAATTATTTAGACGAACCGAATTTTTAGAAGTTGATGGTTATGGTCGTTTTGAGGCATATGCCAACCGAGATTCACTAAAATACCGCAGTGTCTATGGATTAGATGATGCCTTAACCTGCTATCGAGGCACTATACGAAGAGTAGGATATTCAAGAGCTTGGGATATTTTAGTACAATTGGGTATGACCGATGATTCCTACACCATCGACAATTCTCAAGACATGTCGTATCGAGAATTCACCAATTCGTTTTTACCCTATCATCCAACAGATACCGTTGAAATTAAATTAAGAGCCATTCAAAAAATTGACCAAGATGATGTTATTTGGGATAAATTGGTTGAATTGGACTTATTCAACCCGACAAAAAAAGTGGAATTAGTTAAAGCCACTCCTGCCCAAATTTTAGAAAAGATATTAGCTGAAAAATGGACCTTACAACCTGAAGACAAAGACATGATTGTGATGTATCACAAAATTGGTTACGAATTAAACGGTGAAAAAAAACAGATTGATGCTACCATGGTTTGTATTGGTGACGATCAAACCTATACAGCTATGGCAAAGACTGTTGGATTGCCTGTTGCCATTACCGCTTTAAAAATTATCAACAAAGAAATTACCACGCCGGGTGTTCAATTGCCTATTAAGAAAGACGTTTATCAACCTATATTGAAAGAATTGGAAAGTTATGGTGTGGTTTTTAAAGAAACGGCTGTTCCTTATTTAGGATATAATCCGCTGAACGTAAAAAATTAATCTTTCACACTATAATATACAAAATCCGTCCCATTTAGGAGACGGATTTTTTATTTTTAATCAGATTAGTTTTTAATCTCGCGATCCTAATATTCGGACTGCCCAGTATAACAAAGAAGCTAATGCTCCTAATGCAGCTACAACATAAGTACGAGCTGCCCATTTTAATGAATCTTCTGCTCCTGCAAATTCTTCTTGGCTCAACATGTTTTTATTTTTCAACCACGCCAAAGCTCTATTACTGGCATCGTATTCAACCGGAAGTGTAATAAAACTGAATGCAGTTGCAATAGCCATTAACACTAATCCAGCAAATGCTACATAAAATCCGATTCCTGTTTTAGACGCAAAACCTAAAATTAAGCCTCCCATAATTAACCATTGTGACATACTAGATGAAACGTTTACCATAGGAACCATTTTAGAACGCATGGTCAACCATTGATAGGCTTGCGCATGCTGAACAGCATGGCCACATTCGTGTGCCGCTACTGCAGCAGCAGCTGCATTTCTTTGATTATAAACCGCCTCGGATAAATTAACGGTTTTGTTTACCGGATTGTAATGATCGGTAAGTTGACCTGGCGTAGAAATTACTTGAACGCCTCTAATTCCGTGATCAGCTAACATTTTTTCGGCAATTTCTGCACCGCTCATGCCATTGCGTAAGGTAACTTTTGAATAATGGGCAAATTTATTTTTCAAACGGTTACTCACCAACCAACTCGCCAGTGCAATAACCCCAATCATTAAATAATATCCTAACATAATATTTTCATTTAAAAAATTAAAATTACAAAATAAATAGCAAATCGCAAGCCAAAATAAATGAATGACAACTTGACATTTAAGATAATAATAAGTTTAGATAATAGTCATTAAAAAATTAAAAAAGTACAAGTCCAATAAATAATCGATTGTTCCCATTTTCTTTAACAGTGTTGTTAATGGACGCATAATCCGATTTCCACTTACCGTTTGTAAAAGCAAATTCATAGCCAACATTCATTCTGAGCTTGTATCCTTTGTCTCGGAAAAGATACACAGAAGCTGAAGGCCCTATATAAAACATTTGATTCCGAAGCGAAATCAATCCACCTGTCCCATTTGGATTCAAATTATTGAAATCAATGCTGTTGTTTCTAGCATATAAATCTACTTCTGTAGACGTTGCGGCTAAACTCAATCCCGAAGTAAATGCAAATTTTTCTTGATTAACTAAATTGTAGTGAACACGCAGTCTACCTGTAAAACTCATGTCTTTATTTTTCGTGGTAGCATTATCCGCTTCTTGATGTGAAAAACCAAATTCCATATCTCCCGAATATTTTTTTCCGAAAATATTTATCCCGACTTGAAATTCTGGTCTTGTGCTTTTTAATTCAGCTACATTGGAAGCTTGTAATTTTTTGTTTAAAGTGAATGCATCGTGAAGTTGTAATCCAAATCCAAAATAAACTTCCCCGGTTACTTGGTGTTTTTTTTCTTGCTTGTTCTCATCTTCTTGTGAGTAACTCAAAAAAACGCTCGATAAAGCAACTAATAAAATAATTTTTTTCATTGTCTGTGATTATTGGTTATTACTAATTCTTTTGAAATAAATATTAGTAGTACAAAACGCAATTTCTGCATTAGCGGTTCTAGCCATACTACTTTGAAACCCAACTTAATGTTGTAATTACCCTACTAAATTAATGATTTTCCCTGGAACAATGATCACTTTATTCGGTGTTCTACCTTGTAATTGTGTTTGTGTTCTTTCATCGGCCATGACAATTGCTTCGATTTGGGTAGCGGTTAAATCCAACGGTAATTTAATTGTAAAACGCATTTTACCGTTAAATGATACCGGATATTCTTTTTCAGATTCCACCAAGTACTTTTCTTCAAAAGTAGGAAAAGGAACCCTTGAAATAGAATCTTCATAACCCAAAGCACTCCATAATTCTTCAGCAATATGTGGCGCATAGGGCGATACTAAAACAGCCAATGGTTCTAAAATAGCACGATGATTGCATTTAAATTGTTGCAGTTCGTTCACGCAAATCATAAATTGAGATACAGAGGTATTGAAAGAAAAATTCTCGATGTCTTCGGTTACTTTTTTGATGGTTTTATGCAACGATTTGTACATATCTGCGGTTGGTTCATCATTTACAATTACCGATCCGTTGTCATCAAAATACAAGCGCCATAATTTTTTCAAGAAACCAGAAACCCCTGTAATTCCGGCAGTATTCCAAGGTTTCGCTTGTTCTAAAGGCCCCAAAAACATTTCGTATAAACGTAGGGTATCTGCTCCATATTCGTTACAAATATCATCTGGATTGACCACGTTATACTTTGATTTTGACATTTTTTCGACCTCGCGACCTACATAAAATTTACCGTTTTCTGAAACAAAATCAGCTGCTACATACTCCGAATATAAGGGATGTGCTTTAAATTTTTCGATATCTAATTCGTTCGTAACATCATTAATACAAGCTAAATCCACATGAATGGGATGTACCTTTTTGCCTGAAATTAATCCTTTTGAATATAATGTTTTAGCATCTTCACTTCGGTACACAAACGCACTCATTCCCAAAATCATTCCTTGATTGATCAATTTTTTGAACGGTTCTTCGGTTGGTGCATACCCACGGTCTTTTAAAAATTTATTCCAAAAACGAGAGTATAATAAATGTCCGGTCGCATGTTCACTTCCGCCAATGTATAAATCTACGCTTTCCCAATATTTTAAAGCGTCTTCGCTCGCAAATTCGTTTTCATTTTGCGCATCCATATAACGCATCCAATACCAAGAAGAACCTGCCCAACCTGGCATAGTGTTCAATTCTAATGGGAAAACTTTTATATTATCTATTAACTGATTACTAACCACTGAACACTGTATACTATCCCAAGCCCAAACGGATGCATTTCCTAAGGGCGGCTGGCCGTCTTCGGTGGGCAAATAGTTGCTCACGTCTGGCAAAGCAATTGGTAAGTATTTTTTGTCAATCATTTGTGGCAAGCCATTCACATAATATACAGGAAAAGGTTCACCCCAATAACGTTGGCGAGAGAAAACAGCGTCACGTAAACGGTAATTTACTTTGGCATTACCGGCGCCTATCTTTTCTAATTCATCAATAACTTTCTTTGTTGCCGATTTGTAATCTAAGCCGGTTAAGAAATCAGAATCTACCAATTCAAACCCTCCTTTTTCTCCGTAAGCCGCCTCAGCAATATCCTGATTAAAAATGTTCTTAATGGCAGGCATTCCGTGAGTACCTTTAAAGAAATTTGAAAACGCATAATCCCGCTCATCGCCACAAGGAACCGCCATAACGGCACCTGTTCCGTAACCCGCTAATACATAATCGCCAATCCAAACTGGAATTAGTTCCTTAGTAAAGGGATGTTCGGCATATGCTCCTGTAAATACTCCTGAAATCGTTTTTACATCAGCCATTCTTTCGCGCTCTGAACGTTTTGCTGTAGCTTCTACATAGGCTTCCACCGCTGCTTTTTGTTCTGGAGTGGTAATTTGTGCCACCAATTCGTGTTCGGGTGCTAATGTCATAAAGGTAACACCGAAGATGGTGTCCGGACGAGTTGTAAAAACATCAATTTTAGCATCGTGATTGTTCACATTGAAAGAAACCATAGCTCCAACCGATTTTCCAATCCAATTACGTTGCGATTCTTTAATCGATTCACTCCAATCGATATCATTCAATCCTTGTAATAGTCGTTCGGCGTAAGCAGAAATTCGCATACTCCATTGCATCATTTTCTTACGAACTACGGGATGTCCACCACGTTCTGAAACGCCATTCACAATTTCGTCGTTCGCTAAAACGGTTCCTAAAGCGGCGCACCAATTGACTTCCGTTTCAGCTAAATAGGTTAATCTGTATTGTAATACTATTTTTTGTTGCTCTTCCGACGAAAATGATTGCCACTCTTCAGCTGAAAACGGTACAATATTGTCATCACAAATCGCATTTACATTTGTATTTCCGTATTTTTCAAATTCTTGTATTAAGGTGCAAATACTCTCCGCTTTATCGGTCGTTTTATTATACCACGATTCAAACAATTGGATGAATATCCATTGGGTGTGTTTGTAATATTCTGGATTGGAAGTCCGTACTTCTCTACTCCAATCAAATGAAAATCCAATTCGATCCAATTGCTCGCGGTATCGTGCAATGTTTTCACGGGTGGTTTTTTCGGGATGTTGACCCGTTTGAATGGCATATTGTTCTGCAGGTAAACCAAAAGAATCATAGCCTTGCGGATGCAACACATTGAACCCTTTATGTCTTTTGTATCGTGCCACGATATCGGAAGCGATATAACCTAGAGGATGTCCCACATGCAATCCTGCTCCCGATGGATATGGGAACATATCCAATACATAATATTTTGGCAAAGGATTTTGAGCGTTTGGTTCTTGCGCCTTAAACGTTTGGTTTTGGGCCCAATAGTGTTGCCATTTGGCTTCGATTTTTTCGTGGAAATATTTCATTATTTTCAAAAAGTTTCAGGTTCCTAGTTTCAGGGTATTAGGTTGTGAAACAACTAGATCCTGAAACAAAAATTTGACGCAAAAATACGTTATAAATCTTAAAGTTAAAAGGGAATACATTAGATTCTAATGCCTACATAATTGAAAAATAAATTGCGGCTAACCGTAACTTTTTTGAAAAGTAATTTGATTATTCTCTACTTTTGTGCAACTAAAACTCATAAAAATGAAAGTAGCCGTAGTGGGCGCTACCGGAATGGTAGGCGAAATAATGCTTCAAGTATTAGCAGAACGAAATTTTCCCGTGACTGAATTGATTCCAGTTGCCTCAGAAAAATCAGTTGGTAAGGAAATCGAATGGAAAGGAAAAAATTATACCGTAGTGGGTTTACAAACCGCTGTAGAGCTAAAGCCTGAAATTGCATTGTTTTCTGCAGGCGGTGATACTTCATTAATATGGGCACCAAAATTTGCGGCTGTTGGCACTACCGTAATCGATAATTCATCGGCATGGCGAATGGACGAGAGTAAAAAATTAGTCGTTCCTGAAATCAACGCTTCGGTTTTAACAAAAGAAGATAAAATTATTGCCAATCCGAACTGTTCTACCATTCAAATGGTGATGGCTTTGGCGCCGTTACATGCAAAATACAACATCAAACGTATCGTAGTTTCTACCTACCAATCCATCACTGGCACTGGAGTAAAAGCTGTACAACAATTGGAAAATGAATATGCCGGTATTCAAGGTGATATGGCTTATAAATATCCTATTCACAGAAATGCCATTCCACAATGCGACAGTTTTGAAGCCAATGGTTATACCAAAGAAGAAATGAAATTAGTGCGTGAAACACAAAAAATATTAAACGATAAAACCATAGCAGTCACTGCTACTGCCATTCGTATTCCGGTAGTGGGCGGCCACAGTGAATCGGTAAACATTCAATTTGAAAATGATTATGATGTGAATGAAGTACGTCAAATACTTCACAACACACCAGGAGTTACCGTACAAGATAATTTAGATACGTTTACCTATCCGATGCCTATTTATGCACAAGGAAAAGACGATGTTTTTGTGGGAAGAATTCGTAGAGATGAGAGTCAGTCGAACACTATCAATATGTGGATTGTTTCCGACAACTTACGAAAAGGAGCGGCAACTAATACCATTCAAATTGCAGAATATTTGGTTGCGAATGGTCTAGTGCACTAGTAATCCTAATTTTTTCAAACAAGGTTTTAAAGCACGTAACCAATCGTTAATGCATTGTAAATTTTTTGCTGATCTTTAAAAGCCGTATTTTTACACTAGTGAAAAAGAAGTTACTTTATATAAATATTGGCTTGATGCTCGCAGTTTTATTTACTGTGTGTTATCAATCCGTGCATGCTTTTTCTCACGAACACCATCTTACCTCATCGTGTTATGATGATTCTCATCATTTCACCAATAAAACTTCTGAAAATACAGTTGCAGAAAGTGACGATTGCCCCTTGTGCGATTTCAAATTTGCAGCTTTTCTATCTCCAGAACTGTTGCATTTTGAATGCATTCCTTCTTTTTACGAAATTCCATATCAATTCAACAATACAGAATCAATTCGTTCGTTGGAAGGAAATTCGTTCTACCTTCGCGGACCCCCTGCATTTATTTTCTAATTAATTTAGCCTATCCCATATAGGTCTGTTTTGTTTTGTGTCCATTTGACTCAATTCAAACTGTTATATTATTTATCAAATAAAACAAATGAACAATGAAACATCTTTTCCAAATACTACTGCTATTGGTAATCACAGCAGGGTATTCCCAATATAAAATTAGTGGTTATGTAACCAATTCCCGTCAACAAAATATACAAGGCGCTATTATTCATATAGAAGAAAATAATACCGAAACCAAAAGTGATACAAATGGGTATTTTGAATTTTTATCAGTACCTAAAGGAACCCATAACATTATTTTTCAAGCGTTAGGATATGATCTAAAAACGATATCTATTTCTACCCTTACTTCAGAAATCACCGTAAATGTAGAATTAGTGGAAAAAGCGCAACATTTAGATGCCGTTATTGTATCTACATTTTACAACAAGATTCAATCGCAAAATGTGATGAAAGTTGAACACGCTTCACTAAATGAACTGAATGAAAAAGGAAGCATCTCGTTAATTAATGGCCTCACAAACTTACCCGGCGTTTCTCAAATTTCTACTGGAAATGCTATTGGCAAACCTGTAATTCGCGGATTAAGCGGCAATCGAGTATTGGTGTACTCGCAAGGTGTTCGGATGGAAAATCAACAATTTGGAGAAGAACATGGATTGGGATTAAATTCTAATGGAATAGAAAGTGTAGAAGTCATCAAAGGACCTGCCTCACTTCTTTATGGTTCTGATGCTTTAGGAGGTGTTGTGTATTTCAATCCTGAAAAATATGCGCCACAATCGCAGCAAATAACTCATGTAGAACAGACTTGTTTTAGCAACACCCAAGGAACATCTACTTCCCTAGGATATAAAATTACTCCCTCCAAATTTAAATTTTTAGTACAAGGAAATTTTACATCTCATGCTGATTATAAAATACCCTCCGGGGATAAAATTACAAATACACGTTTTATTGAAAAAGATTTTAAAGCTGGAATGGGCTATTCTAATTCAAAATTTGCAACTGATTTTAGATACAATTACAACCAACTTCATTTGGGGTTGCCAGAAGCAAACATCGAAAACGCTGGACTTCGAACACCTCTTTTCCCCCAACAAAAAGTAGCGAATCATCTGCTAAGTGTCAACCAAAAAATCTATTTCAAAAATTCAAAAATTGAAGCTGATTTTGGGTATTCTATTAATGATAGAAAAGAAATTGAAGCGCCAGATGAAGTGGCACTATCCATGAAGTTGCAAACAGCGAGTTACACCTTAAAATACTTTATGCCTAAAAAGAATCGATGGGAGCACATTTTTGGGATGCAAGGTATGCGCCAAAATAATACAAACTTTGGTACTGAATTATTAATTCCAAATGCTCAAGTCAATGATTTTGGCATTTTTGCTACCACAAATTACAGTTGGAACTCCTCTGTTCTTCAAGGTGGAATTCGATACGACTCCAGAAATATTTCTACTGCAACACATGGAATTGCTAATGAAGAAGGTTATTTTGAGTCTATTGATACGCATTATTCTAGTTTAAATGCCTCTTTAGGGTACAAGACTAACGTATCGCGTTTTCTAACCACTCGAATTAATGTAGCCTCGGGGTTTAGAGCTCCAAATTTAGCCGAACTTACTTCAAACGGAATTCACGAGGGAAGCAATCGATTTGAAATCGGTAATGCTGCATTAAAAAACGAGCAAAATTTTCAAGTAGACGTAAACATAGAATACAAAAGCGAACATGTTGAAGCTTTTGCCAACGGTTTTTACAACCATATTGATCAATATATTTATATACAGCCAACGGGTTCGCAATTGAGCGGAAATGATGTCTACGAATATGTTCAGAACAACGCCCAATTATATGGAAGCGAAATCGGAATTCACGTGCATCCCCACCCATTTGATTGGTTGCATATTACCAGTAGTTTTGAAAATGTAATTGGCACACAAGCGGATAATTTTTTGCCATTAATTCCGGCTAACCAATGGAAGAATAACATACAAATTTCTATGAAAAATACTCCCTGGTATACCGATGGATTTATTGCTGCATTTTTTAACTATACATTCAAACAAAACAAAATTGGTGTATTTGAAACCCAATCCAATGATTATTTGCTCGTTAATTTGGCGTTAGGTGGTAAAATAAGCTGGGGTAATACCCGCTATAAACTGCGGCTAAATGCTAACAACTTATTCGATAAAACTTATATAAATCACCTATCTCGATTTAAAAATGATGGTATCGTTTCCATAGGTAGAAATATACTCCTTGCTATAAATTTTGATTTATAATTAACCCATCATTCAACCCTTTTGAATATCTTTGTTACCCAATCAAACAATTATATATATGAAAAAAACAATAATATTAACCGCTATTGTTTGTACACTTGTTATGAACGCACAAACAAAAATCACCTACCCTGAGACAAAAAAAATCGACCATGTTGACACCTACTTTGGTGAAAAAATAAACGATCCGTATCGTTGGCTTGAAGACGACCGTAGTGCAGAAACGGGAACTTGGGTAAAAATGCAAAATGATGTAACGTATCGTTATTTATCGGATATCCCGTTGAGAAATCAACTCAAATCTAGAATGGAAAAATTGTGGAATTATGAGAAAATTTCTGCGCCATTCAAGGAAGGTAATTATACCTATTATTACAAAAACAATGGGCTTCAAAATCAATCGGTGCTCTTTAGGAAAGACACAAATGGAAAAGAAGAACTTTTTTTAGATCCCAATACTTTTTCAAAAGACGGCACCACCTCTTTAGGTGGCATCAGTTTTAGCAAAGACGGGAGCTTAGTCGCTTTTGAAATTTCTGAAGGGGGCAGCGACTGGAGAAAAGTAATAGTATTGGATACTAAAACAAAGAAAATCATTGGCGATCCATTAGTAGATGTTAAATTTAGCGGCCTTGCTTGGTATAAAAATGAAGGGTTTTATTATTCTAGTTATGACAAACCCGTTGGAAGTGAATTATCAGCAAAAACCGACCAACATAAGTTATATTACCACAAATTAAAGTCGGCGCAAAAATCGGATAAGCTAATTTTTGGTGGCGATATCAAACGAAGATATGTGGGCGGCAGTGTTTCTGATGATGAAAACTATTTGTTCATTTCGGCAGCCAATTCAACTTCTGGAAATGAATTATACTATTTGGATCTGTCCAAACCGGGCAGTAAAATTGTAACTTTAATTGACAATTATGAAAACGACAATGACGTATTAGACAATAAAGGTTCTAAGCTGTTTTTAGTAACGAATTTCAAAGCACCAAACAAACGAGTGGTCACCTTTGATCTTTCAAATCCTGCCAAAGAAAATTGGATCAATTGCATTGCTGAAACTGAAAACGTGTTGGCGCCCAATACGGGAGGTGGCTATATTTTTGCTAGCTATATTAGAGACGCCGTTTCGTTCATCAGACAATTTGATTATGAAGGAAAATTAATTCGTGAGGTAGAATTACCAGGTATTGGAACTGCTAGTGGTTTTGGTGGGAAAGAAAAAGAAACCACTTTGTATTTTTCGTTTACCAATTATGTGACCCCAAATACCATTTATACATTTGATGTACAAACGGGCAAATCGGAAATGTACCAACAACCAAAAATTGATTTTAAATCGGATAATTACGTATCTAAACAAGTGTTTTACACTTCAAAAGATGGCACTCGAATTCCAATGATCATTACCTTCAAAAAGGGAACTCCTATGAACGGCAAAAACCAAACTATTTTGTATGGTTATGGAGGCTTTAATATTAGTTTAACACCATCGTTCAGTATTTCTAATGCGGTATGGTTAGAAAACGGTGGAATTTATGCTGTAGCTAATCTTAGAGGTGGTGGAGAATATGGAAAAGTTTGGCACGATGCCGGAACTCAACTAAAGAAACAAAACGTATTTGATGATTTTATTGCGGCAGCTGAATTTTTAATTCGAGAGAATTTTACTTCGTCGGATTATTTAGCGATAAAAGGAGGTTCTAATGGTGGATTATTAGTAGGTGCTGTCATGACGCAACGCCCCGAATTGATGAAAGTAGCTTTGCCAGCTGTTGGTGTATTGGATATGTTGCGCTATCATACCTTTACTGCTGGAGCCGGATGGGCTTATGATTATGGTACAGCTGAACAAAGTACTGAAATGTTTGAATACTTAAAAAGCTATTCACCAGTTCACAATGTAAAACAGGGAACAAGATACCCTGCAACTTTGATTACAACTGGCGATCATGATGATCGTGTAGTACCGGCACACAGTTTCAAGTTTGCGGCCGAATTGCAAGCCAAACAATCTGGTGAAAATCCAGTATTAATTCGCATAGAAGTAAATGCGGGGCATGGAGCAGGAAAATCTGTGGCAGCTACCATTCAAGAAAATGTAGACATACAAGCCTTTACCTTATACAATATGGGGATAAAAGAATTGAAATAATAATGAAATATCACAAAAAAGGAGCATCAGAGATGCTCCTTTTTTTTATGAATTAAAAACGGTTGTCACCATCAAGCATTCTGCCCAATCCACCCAAGAGGCTACCTTCTTCTCTACTGCTACCTCCTGATTTTGGGGCTGAAGCGATGATTCGGTCGGCCAATCGAGTAAACGGCAACGATTGAATATAAACAGTTCCAGGGCCACGAAGGGTTGCAAAGAAAATTCCTTCTCCTCCAAATAAAGTATTTTTAATACCTCCAACAAATTCGATATCATAATCGACGTCTTTGGTAAAACCAACTAAACAACCAGTGTCTACGCGTAAAATCTCACCCATTTGCAATTCTTTTTTGGCCAATGTTCCGCCAGAATGAACGAAAGCCATTCCGTCACCTTCTACTTTTTGCATGATGAATCCTTCCCCACCAAACAAACCGGTACCCAGTTTTTTTGTGAATTCAATCCCCACAGCTACACCTTTGGCAGCGCATAAAAAAGAATCTTTTTGGCAAATGAACTTTCCACCAAACTGTTGCAAGTCAATCGGAACAATTTTTCCAGGATAAGGAGAAGCAAACGACACTTTCCGTTTCCCTAAATCAATATTTTGGTAGGCCGTCATGAACAAACTTTCACCGGTTAAAACGCGTTTACCTGCCGAAAGTAGTTTGCCAAAAATCCCGCCATCTTGCTGACTTCCATCTCCAAAAATAGTTTCCATCTTAATACCGTTGTCCATCATCATAAAACTTCCTGCCTCGGCAACTACTACCTCTTGTGGATCGAGTTCGATTTCAACATATTGCATTTCCTCACCATAGATATGGTAATCAATTTCGTGTGCTTTCATTTGTAATTGTTTTTAGGTATTGGTCGAACGTGAAAATAAAACGTTACGAAAAGTACAAATTATTTTAAGGTGAATTTTCTAATGATGGCATTAAAAAGGCGATAGCCTAATCCTCTTCGAAGCCAACGCATGAAATTAGCATCAAAACCTATGGTGTATCTTCGAAATTTTCGATTAGGATGGGAAGCAATTTCAAATAATTTTTGGGTAATTAATGGTGTAAGATTGGTGTTTTTATTCGATTTTTTTAGTAAAACATCGGTTACCTTTTTCATTAAATCGTTGTAGGACTTTATGGCCGTAGCCGGAGAAGTAGTCACGTTTTTTTGAAACGCGGTTGGGGCATTCCCAAACTGTACCGTACATACCCGAATGTTTAAATCGTATAATTCATAGGCCATGCATTCTGAAAAACTCTCCACGGCTTGTTTTGTGGAATGGTAAAAACTGCCCAAAGGTAAATTCACCAATCCCGCTATGGAAGAAATATTGATAAATAGCCCACTTTTTTGTGCCCTAAAAACAGGAATAAATGCGCGACATACTTTAACTACACCTAGCCAATTGATGTTTACAATCGCCTCGATTTTTTCATCTTCCGAAAGTTCAACAAAACTTCGATAGCCTATCCCAGCATTGTTAATGATCACATCAATTTTTGCATGCTTTTGGGCAATATTTTGTTGGGCCAACAAAATACTATCGGTACTTGTAACATCAAGTTCATAGCAAGAAATAGTTGGATACTGTAACAAATCCTTAGCTTCTGCAAGTGAAAGCATTGTTGCGATCACGTTCCAATCCTTTTGGGCAAAAAACAAAGCAGTTTGCTTTCCGATGCCACTTGCTGCTCCCGTAATGAGTACTGTTTTTTTCAAAAACCTTAATTTAATAATTGAGTTCTACCATTCGAATGTAACGTGAAATTCTGGCTTTTCTCCGGTTGATATAAGATGATGAATTAGACGCCTTAAATTTTCTGGGATTGGGTAAAATGGCAGCGATACCTGCTGCTTCATAACGGGTAAGACTGGCCGCGTCTTTTCGATACCAATGTTTTGCGGCGGCCTCGGCTCCATATACGCCATCGCCCATTTCAATACTGTTGAGGTATACTTCCATGATGCGTTTTTTCCCCCAAACCAGTTCAATCCAAACGGTATAATATGCTTCTAATCCTTTACGAAAATAACTTCTGCCCTGCCACAAGAACACATTTTTGGCGGTTTGCTGGGATATGGTACTTCCTCCTTTTATTTTTTTCCCCTTTTGGTTGCTTTTGAAGGCTTTTTTCATGGATTCAAAATCAAAACCCCAATGGTCTAAAAATCGACCATCCTCACTAGCAATTACGGCTTTTTGTAGGTTTAAAGAAATTTCGTCTAGCGGAACCCATTCGTGACTGCAGGTCATTTCTCTTCCCTCTTTTTTGTGTTCCATGGCTCGAATTCCCATTAAAGGCGTGAACGGCACTGGTACAAATTTGAACAACAAAACGATTAAAAAATTTATTCCGTTGAACCATAAAAAGGCCAACCATAAGAAGCGTTTTAGTTTTTGACCGGTAGTTCGTTTTGCCAACGGTTTTGCTGTTTTATTTTGTGATGTTTTTTTTGCCATATATCAAAGCTTTGCTTTTTTGGTTTCAGGTTTCAAGTTTCAAGTTAAAGCCTGAAACAATTTATATCAAATCTGCTACTTCTTGTCCAATTAAACTTCCGATTGCGACACCCATTCCGCCCATTCGCACCCCACAATACACATGGTTTGAAAGTTGTTGGACAATAGGCTTTTTATAAATTCCAATGCCCATGGTACCACTCCACCGGTGATCAATTTCATAGGATTTTTGGGGTAAAATTACATTTTTTAATAAGGCTTCCAAACGATTTTGAATCTGCTCCGTAGTATCGTGTGACGTAGTGGTTTCGCCTTCAAAATCTAAATTTCGTCCACCCCCCAATAGAATTCGATCATTTATGTTTCTAAAATAATAATAGCCCCTGTCTAAATGAAAGGTTCCTTTGATACTTAAATTAGGGATGGGTTTGGTAATCAAAACCTGAGCTCTTGCCGGTTGCACTTGGTTGTGGGTCAATTGGGCCGCAAAACCGTTGGTGGCAAAAACCAATTTTTTTGTAGTAAAACTAATGCCATTAGTGAGAACCTCAACGCCATCATTCACTTCTTGATGCTGGGTTACTGTTTGACTGTTTAAAATTAATATATCGTTTTGATGGGCTTTTTTGAGTAAAGCTTGCATCATATTTCCGGTATCTATTTGTGCTTCAAACGGATTGAAAATTAAGTGTTCCTGTATTCCTCCGAATTGAAAACGATCTACATGCTTGACAAATACATCCGCTTTAAAAAGAGGTTTCAAAAGGGCGTTAATAAAAGGAATTTTCTGCTCGCATTCGTTATAAAACGATTCATCTTCTTTTAAAAACAACTCATAACCCCCGAAAGGCTTCAAATCAAGTGCAGCATCTCCGAGATTTTTTCGCAATAATTGCAATCCTGAATATCTTTTTTGAATCAGCTGAATGACTTCTTCTTCGGTATGGGTTTTTAAATCGTCTATAATTTCGGAAATACTGCCAAAACAGGCAAATCCAGCGTTTTTTGTACTGGCACCTTGAGGTAAAATGCCTTTTTCAAGCACTAAAATCTTAGCAGACGGAAAACGTTCACGCAAGGCTAGAGCGGCATGCAAACCTACAATGCCACTGCCCACGATGGTAAAATCGACGTTGGTAAACCAATTTTTTATTTCCCAATAGCTGAGTTGCATGTACTTTTCCAAGGTTAAAAAAGTAAATGTAAGAATTTGTTTTTTATTGTGGTTAGAATCTTATTTGAATTCCCAAATAACCCATTTTATTTATTGTTATTTTTCAACTAAATATTACTATTAAATTAAAAAAATATACTGATAATTTATTATTTTAAATATTTTTTGTAGTTTTGGTTTAAATTAAGTCCAACATTTTTCGAATATGGGATAATACTCTGTAAACGAAAAATAGGGATAATTATTAAAATGGTGTAAATAATAGATCAACATTTCGTAGAAATTAGTCGCGAATAATGGATACGAAACCTTGCAAGGATGTTACCTATTTTAGAAACCAAAAGGGCGGTACACTTCATTTAAAACCAACAGTTACCTAAAGCTGTCGTCCTTTCGTAAAACCGAATGAATAATAGGGTAAACTAGTTATTATGAAAAAATTATTATTAAAAAGTGGTGCATTTCTATCATTAATTGCACTTTTGTTTAGCCTAATGTCTGTAACAGAAGTTAACAGCGCTGGTAGACCCTTTTGGGGAGACGTAACTAATTGTAGAAAATATACAGATGAATGCTGTATTATGACCGAATGTAGAACAAAAACCTATGTTTTTTGGCTTGAAGTAGCGGACTCCGGATGGCAATGGACCAGTTCAGATTGTAGTGGATGTCTTTAATTTTTAAAAGTGTAATCCTCAATTGAGGATTACACAAATTTATTCCTATGAAAAATATTTATCTTTTTGTTACAGGATTTTATTCAATAGTAGGCTTATCTCAACAATATATAAAATTTAGAGATAGTTTAACTAATGAACCTATACCTTTTGTTCATTTATATTCAAATGATCAAAAAAAGCATATTATTTCGGATAGTCTGGGCGCGGTTACATTTTACAATATTATTGACGACACTTTAAATGTTTGTGTTCTAGGATATCATGATAAAAAAATAACCGAATTTAGATCTAAAACTCTATTTCTCGCTCCGAAAATAACTACATTAAAAGAAGCTATTGTTACTCAATCTAAAAATAAATTTTTACACAAGATAAAACCAGATTTTTATTATGACTTTAGTACTAACAATGCAATTTCATTAATTAGAATTGAGAACTCTAAAGTTATTAAAATAAAAAATATTGGCTTATTTGTGAAAAAAAAACCAAAAGGAAACTTTATTAGGCCCCATATTTATGAATATAAAAATGGAAAATTATCAAAATTATTGGATACTACTATTTTAAATTATAACTATAAGAAAAATATAGTACTATTTAACCTTGAAAAATTAGATCTAATATCTGATTCTGACTTATACATTGGCTTTGAATTTCTTAAACAAATTGAAATAGGGAGAATTACTAATGAGAATAATTTATTTATATACTCCATTGTTAAAGATAAATTGATTGAGCTACAAAAGAATACTACAAGTATGTCCTTCTTTATTGAAAAATATTAGTAAAAGATATTAAAATAAAAGGGCTAAATTTAGATATACTATTAATCTTTCTTAAGATTCCGTCTTTCTCCTCGCCTTAATTGCTTTCATGACCAAAGGAAACGAGGTAACGGCAATCAAAATGAGAATAATGGTTTCTATATGTTTCTTTAAGTCGATACCAAATTCTTCATTGAAAAAAGCATACAAATAGTGCCCCGCAAAAACGAGAATAAAAGACCACAACAACGAACTCAACACATTAAAAAGCATGAACTTACTTTTAGGCATGTGTACAATTCCCGCAATGATGGGGACAAAAGTACGCACTACAGGTAAAAAACGGGCAAATATGATCGCTTTTCCTCCGTGTTTTTCAAAAAAGTCTTGCGATTGGTACAGGTATTTTTTCTTGAATAACAAGCCGTCTTTTCTGTTATATAACCCTCTGCCGCTAGTGGCACCAAACCAATATCCAAAAACATTTCCAACAATTGCAGCCAATGAAATGGCAAGGGCTACTACGGTAACATCAGAATAGGTTTCGGGAATGAATCGCAAGGGAGCTGCTAGTTTTTCGGCATAAATTCCTGATAAAAACAACAAACTGTCTCCGGGTAAAAAGAACCCCGCAAACAAACCCGTTTCAGCAAATACAATAAACAAAACAACGTAAATTCCAATAGGAATTCCGCCAACTTCCATGGTAATATAAAATTCGGGATTGAATAATTGGGTCCAGTGGAAATCGTTCATATTATGCTTCAGGATTAGTTTCCCATTTGTCAATTGCTGCAGTAGCTAAGGCGTTTCCTAGAACATTAGTCATACTACGCGCCATATCACAAAAATGGTCGATGGGTAAAATTAAGGCAATTCCTTCTGGTGGAATACCAAACATAGCACAAGTGGCTACCACTACAATTAATGACGCTCTTGGAACGCCTGCCACCCCTTTACTGGTTAACATCAAAACCAATAGCATGGTCAATTGTTCGCCAAGCGACATATCTATTCCATAAACTTGCGCAATAAAAATACTGGCAAAAGTCATGTACATCATGCTTCCGTCAAGGTTAAAGGAATACCCTAGAGGCAAGGTGAACGAAACGATTTTTGGTTGGCATCCAAAGCGTTCTAATTCTTCTACCATTTTCGGAAACACCGCTTCACTGCTGGTTGTCGAAAAAGCAATCAAAAGTGGACTTTTAATACGTTGCAACAAAACAAACAAGCGTTTCCCTAGAATGAGATATCCTACAGCCAATAATAATAGCCAAAGTGCAGCAATTCCAATGATGAAAGCGCCTAAATATTTAGCATATAATGTAAAAACTTCGAATCCGTGTTTAGCAATGGCACTGGCCACGGCTCCTAAAACCCCTAGTGGGGCAGTCCACATGATATAACTAACCATTTTCAATACTACATGAGAAACGGTGTCTAATAGTTTGATAACGGGTTTTGCTTCTTTTTTGCTGAAGGCCGCTAACGCTACTCCAAAAAGAATAGAAAAAATTACAATTTGTAAAATTTCGTTAGTTGCTAAGGCTTCGAATAAACTTTTGGGAATGACGTGTTTTACAAATTCTTCCAATGAAAAACCTTTGGTGTTTTCTAACAATTCTGAAGCACTAGAGGTGTCCTCTAACTTTATCGTTGTACCTTTTCCTGGTTCAAAAAAATTGACCAATACCATCCCTAATAGTAACGAAATTAAAGACGCCGAAACAAACCATGCCATGGCTTTTCCGCCTACACGTCCCACCATTTTCATGTCGCCCATTTTGGCAATTCCTACCACTAAAGTAGAAAATACTAGTGGTGCAATAATCATTTGCACCAATCGAATAAAGATGGTTCCTAATAATTTTATATTTTTTGAAAAAGTTTCAATTGCATTTGGAAATTGATAATGCACTACACCTCCCAATGCTACTCCAATAATGAGGGAAATAATGATTAATATAAATAGTTTATTATTCTTCACTTTTATAAATATTTTAGAATGTGAAAATAGGCATATTTTTTTTAAAAAGTACTACACTTCATCTCGTTTTTAATTTTAAAGTGTATAAAAAAAGCGATTTCAATTGAAATCGCTTTTTTATTATTCTTGATCTTTCATGACAAAAGATTCCATAAATTTAGTGGTATAATTCCCCGCTACATAATCGGGTTCCTCCATTAATTGTCTGTGGAATGGAATTGTGGTTTTGATTCCTTCAATTACAAACTCATCTAGCGCACGTTTCATTTTATTGATTGCCTCTTCTCTCGATTGCGCTGTAGTAATCAACTTTGCAATCATGGAATCATAATTTGGCGGAATGGTATATCCAGCATAAACGTGAGTATCTAAACGCACTCCATGTCCTCCTGGCGCGTGTAAAACTGTAATTTTACCTGGCGAAGGTCTAAAGTCATTGTATGGATCTTCTGCATTGATACGACATTCTATAGAGTGTAATTGAGGGTAATAATTTTTTCCGGAAATTGGCACACCTGCTGCAACTAAAATTTGCTCACGAATTAAATCATAATCGACTACTTGTTCGGTAATCGGGTGTTCTACCTGAATACGGGTATTCATTTCCATGAAATAGAAATTGCGGTGTTTGTCGACCAAAAATTCTACAGTTCCAGCGCCTTCATATTTGATATATTCAGCCGCTTTAACCGCAGCAGTTCCCATTTTTTCACGCAATTCATCGGTCATGAAAGGAGAAGGTGTTTCTTCGGTTAACTTTTGATGGCGACGTTGTACTGAACAATCTCTTTCCGAAAGGTGACATGCTTTACCATAAGAATCGCCCACTACTTGAATTTCAATATGACGCGGTTCTTCAATAAGCTTTTCCATATACATTCCATCGTTTCCAAAAGCTGCTGCTGCTTCTTGACGGGCACTTTCCCATGCTTTTAAAAGCTCTTCTTCTTTCCAGATGGCGCGCATTCCTTTTCCGCCACCACCGGCTGTAGCTTTCATCATTACCGGATATCCGATTTCTTTAGCTACTTTTTTAGCTTGTTCAAAATCTTCTAAAATCCCTTCAGATCCTGGCACGCATGGCACTCCTGCTTCAATCATGGTTGATTTTGCAGAAGCTTTATCTCCCATTCGATCAATCATTTCTGGAGAAGCCCCAATAAATTTGATGCCGTGTTCTTGACAAATTTTAGAGAATTTAGCATTTTCAGATAAGAATCCGTAACCGGGATGAATTGCATCAGCATTTGTAATCTCAGCTGCTGCAATAATGTTAGCGATTTTTAAGTAGGATAAATTACTTGGAGGTGGTCCTATACAAACTGCTTCGTCTGCAAATTTTACGTGCAAACTATCCGCATCAGCAGTAGAATAAACAGCAACCGTTTTGATGCCCATTTCTCTACACGTTCTGATTACGCGCAGTGCAATTTCTCCTCTATTGGCAATTAATATTTTTTTAAACATAACTTTTAATTTGAAAATTAAACAATTTGAAAATTTGAAAATGAATTCAAATGATTACTTTTTTTCAAATTAAGATGGATCTACTAGGAATAACGGTTGATCAAATTCAACAGGAGAAGAATCATCCACTAAAACTTTAACAATTTTACCTGAAACTTCCGATTCGATTTCGTTGAATAATTTCATCGCCTCAATCACGCACAAAACATCTCCTTTTCCAACAGTTGAACCCACTTCAACAAACATAGGCTTGTCTGGAGCTGGTTTTCTATAGAACGTACCAATGATAGGTGACTTCACGGTAATGTATTTTGAATGGTCGTCTGAAGCTGGTGCGGCAACAGCATCAGTTGCTGCTGGCGCGGCAACTTGTGGAGCAGCCATTTGAGGAACTGCTTGCATTGGCATTTGTTGTACATACGTCGTCGTACTTTCCGTACCTTCAGCCGTTGTTTTTATGGTGATTTTAAAATCGTCCATTTCTAATTTTACTTCTGTAGCCCCTGATTTTGCTACAAATTTGATTAGGTTTTGAATCTCTCTAATATCCATAATATTTGGTTTTAGTTTAGTATTTAATTATTTAGTATAGGCCCATTTTAAGTAAATAGCACCCCATGTAAATCCGCCACCAAAAGCAGCAAAAATGATGTTATCTCCTTTTTTTAATTGCTGTTCAAAATCGGACAACAACAACGGCAAGGTTGCTGAAGTGGTATTTCCATATTTCTGAATATTGATCAACACTTTTGAATCGTCTAAGCCCATTCTATGAGAAGTGGCATCAATGATTCTGCGGTTGGCTTGGTGCGCTACTAACCAATTGACATCGTCGTGTGTTAGGTTGTTGCGTTGCATGATTTTCTCACTCACATCAGCCATACCCGAAACGGCATATTTGAAAACGGTTTTTCCGTCTTGAAATACAAAATGTTGTTTGTTTTGAATGGTTTCAGCTGAGGGAGGCAAAATAGACCCGCCCGCTTCAATTTTTAAAAACTCTCTTCCAATTCCGTCGCTTTTTAAGATTTCATCTTGCAATCCTAAACCTTCGGTATTGGGTTCAAACAATACGGCACCTGCACCATCACCAAAGATGATACAAGTTGCGCGATCGGTATAATCGATAATTGAAGACATTTTATCAGCTCCAATCAACAGTACTTTTTTATATTTTCCGGAAGCAATATAGGCAGATGCCGTAGACATTCCGTAAAGAAAACTAGAACAAGCAGCTTGTAAATCAAAGGCAAAAGCATTGGTAGCGCCAATTTCTGTAGCTACATAGACTCCTGTTGAAGCCACTGGCATATCGGGAGTGGCGGTTGCCATTATAACCAAGTCAATTTCTTTGGGATCTAAATTGGCTTTTTCTAATAAATTTTGTGCGGCTTTAATAGCAAGAAAAGAAGTCCCTTTTCCTTCTTCCTTTAGTAATCTTCTTTCTTTAATTCCGGTACGAGTGGTAATCCATTCGTCATTGGTATCAACCAATGTTTCCAATACTTGATTGGACAATACAAAGTCTGGAACATAGGAACCAATAGCGGTAATTGCTGCTGTTATTTTATTCATCTTTGATTCATTTTTCTTTCTGAGTTTTTAGGTTCAAAAAGTGGTGGAAATTACAAAAAAAAATTCAAACGAGTCCAATTCAATGGTAATAATTGCGAAACGAATGGGTATTGAACAAAAAAACCCTCACAATGTGAGAGTTTTCTCTATTTTTTTAGTGCAATTACGCTACTGCTTCTGCTTTATCAATTACAACTTGACCTCTGTAGTACATTTTACCTTCATGCCAATATGCTCTGTGGTATAAATGTGCTTCACCAGTTACAGGACAAGTAGCAATTTGCGCCACTGTAGCTTTGTAATGTGTTCTTCTTTTATCTCTTCTTGTTGACGACTGTCTTCTCTTAGGATGTGCCATTTTTCTGTATTATTTATCCGTTAATAGTTTTTTTAAATTTTCCCATCTAGGGTCTATATCATTTTTTTGTTCTGATTCTTTATTTTCTTTGGGCGCTAAGGCTTCTAATTTTTCAATCACTTCGGTTAGCGAACCATCTTTTACGCCCGGGTGAATGCGTCGCAAAGGCACAGACAACACTATGGATTCATAGATGTATTGGGCCACATTGATCTGAAATTCACCGTGCGGTATAATAAGCAACTCTTCGTTTTCGTCGTTAAAGGCATCGCCAAACTTTACAACAAGTTTTAGTTTTCCTTTAATGTCTAAATCAAACTCTTCACCAGAAACATCACAGGGTACATTAACGGTACCTTTGTGTTGTATGTCCAGCTCCAGAAAGGTGCTTTTTTTCTCCAAAACTACACTTACTTTAACCGATGCATCGTTAAATTCATCATAATCAAAGTGTGCAAAGAACGTGTTATCTACCTGATAATCAAACTGATGTTTTCCTATTTTTAACCCTATAAAAGGAATCAAATATGCTTTTAAATTGTTCATAACAACAGTTTTACCTCTTTAAAAGGTGTGCAAAGATATAAAATAATTATAAATTCAAACGAGTTACAAACATTTTTTTGTTTATAACTGCTTTTGTTTTGTTTTTAACCGATTTTTAGTCAGTTCAAGATAGTCATTTCGACGGTGAAAAACATCAATGGCTAAATATACTGCCTCTTTGAACGATTCATGATTTGCCATTCCTTTTCCTGCAATTTCATAAGCGGTACCGTGATCAGGAGAGGTACGAATTTTATCCAACCCTGCCGTGTAATTAACCCCGTTGCCAAACGAAAGCGTTTTGAACGGAATGAGTCCTTGATCATGATACATGGCCAAAACTGCGTCGTACTTTTCATACTGCCCCGATCCAAAAAAACCGTCGGCTGGAAAAGGACCAAAAACCATATTGCCCGCTTCAAATAATTTTTTCAAGGTCGGTTTGATGATTGTTTCTTCTTCGTTTCCGATGACGCCATTATCGCCCGAATGCGGGTTCAATCCTAAAACCGCCACTTTTGGTTTTTCAATTTCAAAGTCTTGCTTTAAAGTGTTGATGATGGTTTCCAGTTTGTCGCTTAGTAATTTTTCGGTCAAGTAATTGGCCACTTCGTTTACCGGAACATGATCGGTGAGTAAGCCTACACGCAACGTATCGTGCACCATAAACATGAGCGCCTTTCCATTGAGTTCTTTATCTAAATAATCGGTATGCCCAGGAAATTGAAAATCTTCCGATTGAATGTTGTATTTGTTGATAGGTGCCGTAACCAAAACGTCTACTTTTCCTTCTTTTAAGGCTTTGGTAGCTGCTACAAACGATTTGATGGCATAGCCCCCAACTGTTGGATCGTTTTTTCCAAAAGCAACATCAAATCCTTCACGCCAAACGTTTAACACGTTGATTTTTCCCACTACAATTTGATCTAATGAATCGATACCATGTATGGCAGCCGTTAATTCCAATTCTCTTTTGAGAAAAGAAATGATTTTTACATTGGCAAAAATTACGGGCGTACACAATTCTAACATTCGAGTATCTTCAAATGTTTTTAATATGACTTCGCTGCCTATACCATTTAAATCTCCCACTGAAATTCCAACTAGTATATTTTCTGCTTTTTTAACCATAACGATTGTGATTTATTGCTTACTTTTGAAGTGCAAATTTAGTAAAATTAAATCAGTTATGTTTACCGGAATCATAGAAACACTTGGAATCGTCAAAGAAATTCAAAAAGAACAGGGAAATCTCCACATAACCGTGGCTTCCGAGATTACGCACGAATTAAAAATTGATCAAAGTGTGGCCCATAATGGGATTTGTTTAACGGTGGTCAAAATCGATGCTAACGAGTACACGGTAACAGCCATCCAAGAAACCATTGATAAAACTGCTATTGGTACTTGGCAAGTGGGTGACGTTCTCAATTTAGAACGCGCCATGAAACTGGGCGACCGACTGGATGGACATATTGTACAAGGCCATGTGGACCAAACAGGTGTTTGTACACACATTGAAGAAGCCAATGGGAGTTGGGTTTTTACCTTTTCTTATGACCCCAACTTATCCAACATTACCATAGAAAAAGGTTCCATTACGGTTAACGGCACTAGTTTAACGGTTGTAAATTCAGGATCAAATACGTTTAGTGTAGCGATTATACCGTATACTTATGAACATACGAACTTTCACACCTACAAAGTAGGCACCACAGTAAATTTAGAATTTGATGTTATTGGGAAGTATGTGGCGCGATTGACGGCGCTTTTGCACTAATGAAGCGTTGGCACTTTGTGCAAACTATGTGCAAAAAATACAATAAAAAAAGCCCTACATTACTGTAAGGCTTTGATTTTACTTGTGGTCCCACCTGGGCTCGAACCAGGGACCACCTGATTATGAGTCAGGTGCTCTAACCAACTGAGCTATAGGACCGGTTAAGAGTTTGCAATATTACTGCTAATTTCTATTTGCTGCAAATTTTTTTTCACCTTGGGTACTATTTTAACCCGAGCTTGGCTATTCGGTAATTTCTTGACACAATTCAATCAACACGCCGTTGGTATCTTTTGGATGTAAAAACGCTACCCATTTGTTGTCAGCACCTTTTTTGGGTGTTTCGTTGAGCACCGTAAACCCTTCTTTTTTCAAACGGCTAATTTCGGCCACAATGTCCTCCACGTCAAAAGCAATATGATGAATGCCTTCCCCTTTTTTCTCAATGAATTTAGCTATAGGGCTATCCGGGTTGGTTGCTTCAAGAAGTTCAATTTTATTGGGTCCGTTCCAAAAAAAAGAAGTATTAACGCCTTCACTAGCTACGGCCTCTTCTTTATAGGGAGGTTGTCCAAAAAGTCTTTCGAAAAGCAAATTGGAAGCCGCTAGGTTTTTGACAGCAATGCCAATATGTTCTATTTTTTTCATGCTTGTATTTTGTGTAAAATTAGGAAATAAATCACAACACAATACGTCAAAAAATAAAATCGTTAGGCTGCAATCAAAAATCTTGTTGTATTTTTGCCCTATGGAAACAAACAGACAAAAAAAAATAGGCGCCCTTTTACAAAACGATTTAGTCTCTATTTTACAAGGTGAAATTCGAAAAAACAATATCAATAATTTGGTGATTTCGGTTTCAAAAGTCAATGTCACTTCTGATTTATCCATTGCGAAAGTTCACCTTAGCGTTTTTCCTACCGAGAAAGCAGGCGAAATTTTAGCGGCGGTAAAAAGCAATGCTCCCTTAATCAAACACGATTTGGCACAACGGGTAAAAAACCAATTGCGTAAGGTGCCCAACTTAATTTTTTACATCGACGATAGTTTAGATTATATCGAAAAGATCGATAAGGCCTTAGCCGGCGATGAAAATCCGATTGAAAATCCCGACTTATTAGAAAAAAGAAAGAAATCTTAATTTGAACCTTTCCTTATACATAGCCAAGCGTTATGCTATTAGTTTTAGCAAAAACAAAGCCATCAATATCATTACGGGCATTGCTTCTGTGGGAATTATTGCCAGCACCATGGCCTTGTTTGTGTTTTTATCGGTTTTTAGTGGCTTAAAGGAATTTACACTTGATTTTGCCAATGCCACCGATCCCGAATATAAAGTAGAAACCATTACTGGGAAATTTTTCACCCTTACAAAGGCACAAGAAACAAAACTTCGCAACAGCCCTTCAATTGCTGCTTTCAGCAAAATTGCTTCAGAACGGGTATATTTTGTCTATGACGAAAAAGAAATTGTAGCCGAAATCAAAGGCGTGGACTCGCAATTTGCAGCCGTTACCGATTTCAACCAACATTTGTATGTAGGCGAATGGTTGGCCCCAAACTCCCAAGAAGTTGTCGTGGGTGCCGAGATTAGTCGCAAACTCGCTTTAGGTCTGTATGATTATAATCATCAGTTGGAAGTGTTTGCCCCAAAACCTGGAAAAGGCAGCATTGAAAATCCGGAAGAGGCCTTCAATAAATCCTTGTTATTTCCTTCGGGAGTGTATTCAGTGAATGAGGAAATGGATGCAAAATATATTTTCTGCGACCTTGCTTTGGCCCAACATTTATTGGGTTTGCCTCCGAACTATTTGACCGCACTTGAAATAAAAGCCGCGCCGCAACATTCGGAAGAAGAAATCCGCAACACCTTGCAATCGGTATTGGGATCGGGCATCAAAATAAAAAACAGAGCCCAGTTGAACGATGCATTATACAAAATGTTGAAATCTGAAAATGTATTCATTTATTTGTTCAGCACCTTAGTCGTAATTCTTACCCTGTTTTGTTTGGCTGGGGCCATTGTAATGATCATCATTGATAAAAGAGATCATTTAAAAACCTTATTGCACATTGGATTAACCCCTAAAGCCATTCGAGGTATCTTTTTTGCTCAAGGCTTGCTCATCACCTTTTTTGGCCTCTGTGTTGGATTGGCATTGGCTGCGCTGCTCATTTTAGCGCAACAACACTTTTCGGTAATTATGATTACCACATCTATGCCTTATCCGGTTTTATTTGAATGGAAAAATGTAGCCATAGTAGTAACAACTATTGTGCTCTTAGGATTGCTTTCCTCTTGGATTGCCTCGGGAACGGTGACTAAAAACGTCTTGAAATAAAAAAAGGATGAATTACTTCATCCGTTTTTTTATTTAAGAAGCACCTAATTCAAGTTCTCTTACACTATTTTTCTTGTTTATCTTTTCAATGAAACTTTACTCTTTTGAATAAGATAAGCCCCTAATCCTACTCCAGCAAACAAGAGGACAAAAGTAAAATTGTCGATTGGCACACTACCGGGGTCGCCGCCTGGATCGGCAGGTGCTTGAACTTGTGTAGGGAACAAATTTCCTGAAGTTGCTTCCAAACCACTTAATAAGACTAGAGCAACTAGTATCGTTTTCATAACTATTTTCATAACTAATAATTTATTGTTTCATTAATTTAACCGAATACTCTTTGTTTTGCTCGTCAATTACATTTAATATATAAATGCCGCTTGGAAGGGTTTTCTTAAGTGTTAAAGTATGGTTTGTTTGTTCCGTTACATTTATTTTTCCTTGATCCACAACTTGACCCAACGTATTTATAATGGTATATTTATAAATTCCACCCATTGATTTTGGTAGTTGGATTTGAAAACTAGAACCTATAACTGGATTTGGATACATATTAATCGTATTGGACTCAATAGCATCATTTGAAAGTGGCGCGCCAAAAACAATTCGGAATCGATCGGCCACATTATCAGTTGCTGATGGAACAAAAGTATATTCGGTTAGAGTTCCATTCAATGCAACTGGAACAGAAGTATTGGTTAGTAAATCTTCCAAACGTGCCGTCAAATCAATAGCAGAAAAATTTTCTGTTTGTATGCTTAACTTATAATTTATTCCTGCTTCCATATCATTTACTCGTAATTGTAATGTATCCTGAACGGCTGGCAAAGCTCTGTGTTCAGCCATAAGTGAAACACCACTGTTTTGAAGTGTAATGTTGTTGTTTGAATTGAACATTTTAACAGCATCTAATTCATCAATGGTATTTGCTGCATTAGCATGGAAGAGAGTCATTACAGCGTCAAAAGGTTGCCAATTCGTTTCAATTTGCTTCAATAAATTGACACGAAGTATTTTAGGAGATACCGTTATTCTATCAAATAATCCATTATCTACGGTAGTAGATTTATGATTTTCTGATAAGATAAAATTTGAAGTTGTGTTTGGTTTTACAAAGAAAGCTTGTCCACTCTGAATTGGCTGTCCTGAAGTATAACTTCCGGAAATATTACTATATGCAGATCCCGAGTAAACAACATAGGCGCCATGAGATGCTAATTGAGGATCCCATACCCAAATATTACTGAAATTTGCATTGTCTGTTAAAATAGCACTTGGGCTAATAGGACTAGCATACGGATTCCCAATGAACGAATATTCAGTTGACGACAGACTAGAATAAGTTTGTGATCCTGTAATTAAAGTTCCGTTTGCTTTTAAAGTTGTAGCCGTTGCACCAGAAGCTATATTAGAACTTCCAAAGGGACCTGTGATATATGCCATAAATGCATTGTTGATAGTAGATGAAAATAATGTCCCACTAGCAATTGGCATTGATACTCCGCTCCAAGTATTATTGGCATTGTACGTCAATAAATTGTAATTTGGTGCCATTTGAATACCCCAATTGGTTGTAGGTCCAAATACCAACATTCCTGTAGCATCAGAAACGCCTGATTGGTTGTTGTTCATCCATGACGAGTAAATAGAAGAATTACTCCATCCTTTTAAAGGGGCAGTGATCGCTCTCCAAGCTCTTTTTGCAGGGATAAAACGTTCTACTGTTACGTTTGTTTCGCCGGTTAACGTTCCTGTTACTTGACCTAATGTAGCAGTACCCGAACTTGTGGATTTAAAGGTAACTAGCTTGCCGCCAAAATCAGCATAACCGGCAATGGTCAATATTGAAGTTGGATTAATAGTTAAGGTCCCTGTACCGGATAGCGTTAGTTTTTGACCTGCAGCTACAGTAAAGTTGGTATCTAATACCGTCCCATTTGTTGCATTAGAATCAATAACAATATTATCGGTTGAACTTGGTACTGTGCCTGTCGACCAGTTTCCTCCTGTATTCCACGAACTACTTATGGCACCTGTCCAAGTATTCACTTGATTGGCTCTCTCATTGAATGTAGTAGCCGATGTGCTATAAACGGGTCCATTGGTACAATTCCCATTGCCATAAGAAAATATCCAATAATAATAAATTGCATTTGCTGTTAATCCAGTAGATGTCCAAGATCCTGCTGAAGTATTAACATATTCAATATAACCAATAGCATTGGAACCTAGAGTATATGTAGTACCTGCTACGGGACTCGGTTGCGTATTAGAAGTGGTTCGTACCACTAAATAACCCGTAGGTGCAGTAGTTGCTGCAGCAAATTCAGCGGATATAGTTGAAGTTGTAGTTGCTGTTACTGCTGCAGAAGAAGCAATTGCGGTCGGTGTTACACATAGCAGATTTATGGGGCCAATTACATTAGAAACCAAACTGGCACAATCTTCAGCTCCAACAGCGCTGATACGATAATAATAATCTCCATAATTTAATCCCGTTACTCCTAATGAAGTTATTGTTGAAACAATAGTAGGGTATCCTGATACATAACTTGATAAATTTGAATCGGAAAAAACTTCTACCATATAACCGGTTGCATTAGCAACTGACCCCCAATTGGCAGTAAAACCGGATGAAGTTATTAAGCTTGCGGAATTTGCTGTAGGTGCAGTTACACAAGTTTGTTTTGAACCTGATAACGG